>ERZ779725.3-NODE-3-length-190483-cov-26.706734_pt1 | contig 190483 bp, 213 predicted proteins | sample MGYA00511890_ERZ779725 | MGnify/ENA primary metagenome ERZ779725 (study PRJEB29588, sample SAMEA2148549) | human gut metagenome | biome: human gut; feature: human-associated habitat; material: faeces | place: Denmark | collected 2008/2010 ...
AGGGAAACGGTAAAAAATAAACGGTAATTTAATTTAGGGCTTATTTTTCATACCCACAAGGTCAAAAAATTTTCTACAAATAAAAAAAGTGGAATTGTACCACTCTCCAGTTTATGTGGTGTAATTATACACTTAGTCCACAGACCACTATAAATCTGTCCACCATGACAAAGCATTATTGCTTCCGGTATTTAAAATATATCATAATAATATAAGAATTGTCAAATTTATACATACATCTATTTATGTAATAATAACTTATTTTTTTACTTTTAATGGCCAACTTGCATAAAAAAAAGAATATTATTTCTAATATTCTTTAGTAAACTCTTGGTAGCGAGAGGGAGATTCGAACTCTCGACCTGCCGGGTATGAACCGGATGCTCTAGCCAGCTGAGCTATCTCGCCATGACTACTAAATAATACCAAAAAAAAAGACTTTTGACAAGTCTTTTTCGACATTTTTTATATTTTTATCTCAAAATATCATCAACATTATCCAAATAACCTTCAATTTTCTTCAAAAGTTTAGAAATATGAAGCCCATCCACAAAAACATGACTAACAGTAATATTAAACGGCATTTCATATTTTTCATTATTTAAAACAAACTTTCCAAAACAAATTCTTGGAACACTTAAAGAACTAACATCTTCAGGAATTGGATGAGTGACACTCGTAAAATTTATCCATGGAACACTAGTAATATAATATTCATTATAAGTATTTTCTAAGTTATAACTATCACTAGTTAAAATATCTTCATTCTTTGCTTTATCAATATTTTCTTTAGCAATATTATAAAACTCATAATAATTATCAACATATGAAAATCTAACATTTTCAAAAGTATCATTTTTAGTTAAAACGGTTATTCCTGGATTACAAACATCATATTCCACTGGTTCTTTATCTACAAATCTTTGCTTCATCTGAGGTATATCATTTAATGATTTAACTAAAATAAACAAGAAGTTGATAAAAAACGAACTATTAGTTTCTTTAGTATATTTAACTAATTTTGTTACATCTAAATTAACATTAACTCCATAAGTAGGATTTTTAAATGTTTTAAACCATTCATAAGTTTTTCTTCTATCCATTTTTTCTACATCTATTTTTTTCATTTCTTACCACCTAATATTGAAATAATTGTACCCAATAATATGTTCCATAAAATTTAATTACACCAATACCAATTCTAGTAAAGGAAGAACTAATCATATTTTCATAATGACCTTGAGAACCTTTCCAAGCATATGAAACTTCCTTAGCATTACGTTGTCTACTTGCAATATTTTCTCCTACACCATAAATATCTTGACCAAAATCACGCATTATATAATAGCACATATTTCCATCAGGTCTTTCATGAGAAAACTTATTTGAATAAGCCATTTCAATAGCTCTAACCATTGCTGCCTTTGTTAATGTTTCATCAAGTTTTAATGGTTCCTTACCTGCTTCAGTTCTAAATTCATTGGTATATTTTACTACATCATTCACTTCATTTTGGTATATACTCATATTTTCAATAGCTTCAGGTAACATATCCGAAGTCTTTGCATTAAAATTAGTTCCATCAACTTCATTGTGAGTATATTCATTAACTTTCTTTTTAGACCCATCACTATATACATTATAAGTTTTTACATGCCAAGAAGTTAATTTAGTTCCATATTTTAAATCTTTTTCTTCTTTTTCTGTTTCAGTTTCTTCTTTAACAAATTTTACTTTATTATTATCATTCCTATTATTATTGTTTTTTGTATTACTTGTTTGTTTTTTTAAAATTTCTAACTTTGTAGTTTCTTCTACTTCATTTCCACTACTATCTTTAGCAATAATAACAATATCATATGTACCAACCTTATCATAAATTTTATCATTTTTATATGATAAAATACATTCTTCACCACTATTATCAGTACAGTTATCAACAAAATCAGTTATTTCGTATTTTTCTCCAAAAACTATACTAGCACTCTTTAATTTTAAATCTGGTTTTGTGGTATCAACTACATTTAAAGTAGTATCATATTTTGTATCATCAATATTTATAACTACTTTATATGTACCGACTTTATCATATTTTAGATTAAAATCTATTTTTTCATCATCAAGATAATATAATATTTTTGCATTACTATTAACATCTCTATCAAAAAAATCTTTAGCATTTAAAAGTTCACTCATAACTTCAACACTAACATCTTTTTTTATAACCAACTTTACATCATCATTGTTATTTGTATTTTCCTTTTTATTAGAAAAGTAAATACCTAAACTAACCAAACATACAAAAACGAAAACCAAAATACCAATAATTAAATATTTTTTATTTTTTTTCTTCACAATAATCACCACATAAATTATAAAACATTTAAAATAAAAAAGCTATAAGAATTTATACTCTTATAGCAATACCTTTCTTTTTTAAAATATATTTTCGAAGCCAATCAACTGGAAATACACTTAAAGCTAAAGTTAAAACTAATAATAATTCATTTATTTTTAAACCATAAGTTCTAAAAATATCTCCCCCATTATATATAATCCACATCTGCGCAACAAAGATAAATGTAAATACTCCAATAAATACTTTATTCTTACCTAAATTAGCAAATGTATTAATTCTAACAGTTCTAGCATTAAAAGCATTAAATATTCCCATGAATATAAACATTGCAAAATAAGCAGTCATTAAATATTTATTATTATCACCTACTCTAATTAATGATTTAAATATAGGTAACTTTAAAAACAAAATACATAACAACGCACAATATACACCTGTCCAAATAATTTCACTATACATATATTTATTCATAATCGGTGTATCTTTTTTCTTCGGAGGTTCTTCCATATATTCAATTAAAGGTGCTTCATAAGAAAATGCTACCCCTGCAAAAGTATCCATAATCATATTAAGCCATAACATTTGCACAATTGTAATCGGTGTTGTAACTCCAATAAAAGAACCAACTATTGATAAAACAAGTGCACACATATTAACAGTTAATTGATAAATAATAAACTTTCTAATACTTTTAAAAATAGTTCTACCATACAAAATAGCTTTACTAATTGATAAAATATTATTATCTAATATTACTATATCTGCAGCTTCTTTAGCAACTTCAGTACCACTTCCAACAGCAAAACCAACATTAGCTTTCTTTAAAGCTGGAGCATCATTTACACCATCTCCAGTCATACCAACAACTAAATCCATATCTTCTATAATGCTAACCATTCTACTTTTATCTTGAGGTAATGCTCTTGCAATAACAGCAATTTTATTTAAATTCTTCTTTATATCTTCATCACTCATTTTTTCCAAATCACTACTACTTATTACCATATTACTATTTATATCAATAAGACCAACCTCACGTGCAATAGAAGTCGCAGTATCCATTGCATCCCCCGTTATCATAATTGGTTTAATACCAGCACTCTTAATTAATCTAATTCCTTCTTTAGCTTCATCTCTTAATTCATCTTTTATATTAACAAAACCTAACAAAGTTAATTCATCGAAACACTCACCATAAGCAAATACTAACACTCTTCCAGATGCTTTAGTATACATATTTATCTTTTTTAAAATAACACTTTTATTTACTAAACTAACCTCACTACCAAAAGAATTTAAATATTTCTTACACTTTGGCATTATTACTTCTAAAGCCCCTTTATAATATGTTACTCCATTACTTAATGTAACACTACTATACTTATATTTACTATCAAAAGGTTCTTTTTTTATAACTTTATCTTTTATATTTTTATCACTACCTATAAAAGACATTAATGCTCTATCAGTAGAATTACCTCCTATAATCCCTGTATCACTTATTATACTAGCATTATTATAATAAAATGATTTATACATAACTTCATAATTCTTACATTTTTTTACTTCACTTACATCTTTAAAAACCTTATTATCAGGAGTAACAAACTCAGTTACTTTAAGAATGCCTTTAGTTAAAGTACCTGTTTTATCTGTTAAGAGGACATTTAAGCTACCAGCAGTTTCTATACCTACTAATTTTCTAACTAAAACATTATCTTTTAACATCTTTTTCATATTACTTGATAATACTAATGTAATCATCATTGGAAGTCCTTCAGGAACTGCCACCACTATAATTGTAACTGATAATGTTAAAGCATATAACAAATGATTAAACATCACTGGAAAATTACTAATTGTTGCTCTGATTAAATCTATATCAAAACTATTTTCAATTACAATACTAGAAAATAAATATGATATACTTGCAAGAATAGCTCCAACATAACCAATACGACTTATAGTTTTAGCAAGACCACGAAGCTTTATTTTTAGTGGACTTTCAGGAACAACTTCTTGTAATTCCTGAGATATTTTACCTAATATTGTCTTATCTCCAACAAGTCTTACCAACATTTCAGCTTCACCATTATAAACTACTGAACCACGATAAACTCTATTTACATCACTAATCACCGGACCATTTTTACTTACCTTCTTAGCTTCTTTAGTCTCTCCATTTAAAGCTGACTCATCGACACTTAAAGAACCATTAATTAAGTAACCATCCGCTGGAATTTTATCACCACTACTAAGGATAACAACATCACCAACTACTATTTCAGATGATGGTATTTCGACAATTTTACCATTTCTTCTAACACACGCTTTAGTTTTTAATTGCTCTTCTTGTAATCTTGAAAATGCTTTCTCAGAACCATATTCACTAATACTTGAAATAAATGATGCTAAAAAAATAGCAATTAAAATACCAATAGTTTCATACCAGTCAAAATCACGAAAAAGCACTACTACTTTAATACCTAATGCTATCAACAATATTTTAATAATTGGGTCTCCTAAAGATTCCAATAATAGATGCAAAAAAGTATTCTTCTTTTGCTTAGTAATTTCATTTGTACCATGTTCTTTTCTAGATTGTATAACTTCTTTTTCGCTTAAACCCATATGCTTGTCCTCCCAGAATAAGTCTATGATTTTTTTTAACTACTTAGAACACAATTTATTTTTCTTATGTAAGACTTGCAAATTTTTCACCATCATGAAAACATTTTTTGTTGAAGATAAAATCTTCTTCAAAAATCACCTTCTTTCATAAAAAAATTTTTAATATAAAAGACGCACATGTTATCATGTGCGTTATTTTTCTTTAACCTTTCGTTTCATTATCTTGTAGTTTTCTTGTTTCAATTAAGTCTGCTATTCCGCCTGCACTCATCGTAGACATAATACATACAACAATAGAATTAAGCAAGTTATCATCTATATGTAGAAAAAAACATACAACCCCACTTAAAATGCCAATCACAACATTTTGAATAGGAATAAACTTATTAGGAACATTCTCAATAAATATTTTTGTAATTGCTCCAAAAATATATGCTACAAGCATTATTATAACTGATAATGATATAGTCAAGATATCACCCCCTTTAAAGGTTAATTTATCTTACTATATCATATGAGCTAGTCCAATAAACATAAATTACTTATGCCCTTTATTCACTTTTATTTTTAAATTGAAGTATAATCGGTGTACCATCAAAATCAATATTATTTCTAATTTGATTTTCTAAATATCTTTCATAACTAAAATGAACTAAGCCTTTGTTATTTACAGAAAAAGTAAATTTCGGAGGACAATTACCAGTTTGACTTACAAAATATATTTTAAGCCTTTTACCTTTATAAGAAGGGGGTTCATGTAAACTAACTGCTTCCATAATAATATTATTAAGTAAACTTGTTTTTACTTCTTTTCTATTATTGTTATAAGCATTTATTACCTCAGGCATTAAAGTACTAACACGTTTTTTAGTTTTAGCACTTAAAAATACTACATGAGCATAAGGAATAAATTGAAATTCATTCTTTATTTCTTCTTTCCAATGTCTTATATCGCTATCTGGATTATTTATAGTATCCCATTTATTTACACAAATTACAATACCTTTACCAGCATCTAAAGCATATGATGCTATATGTTTATCATGTTCAATAATACCAGTTGATGCATCAATTACTAACACACAAACATCACTTCTATCAATTGCTTTAAGACTACGTATTAAGCTATACTTTTCAACACTTTCATAAATCTTACCTTTTTTTCGCATTCCTGCTGTATCAATAACAGTAATATCTTCATGATTATATTTAAATTTAGTATCTATGGCATCTCTAGTAGTACCAGCAATATCACTAACTATTGCTCTATCTTCATTTAATATAGCATTAATTAAACTACTTTTACCAACATTAGGTCTTCCAATAATAGAAAATTTAATTGTATTATCTTCTTTTATTTCTTCTTCTGGTAAATCTTTAGTAATAGTATTAAGTAATTCATTAATACCAATATTATGTGAAGCACTAACGGCAATTAACTCACTAAAACCTAATTCATAAAAATTATATAAATTATCTTTTCTTTTATCATTATCAAGTTTATTAACAACAACAATAACTGGTTTACTTGTTCTATGTAATATTTCAGCAACCTTTCTATCACTTGCATCAATATCTTCTATACCATCTACTACAAACAAAACTAAATCTGCTTCATCAATTGCTAAAGTAGCTTGAGCAAGTATATCTTTTTGAAAATCATCATCTCCAAAAGAAATACCTCCTGTATCAATTAAATGAAATCTTTTATTATTATACTCTACTTTACCATATATTCTATCTCTAGTAACTCCTGGTGTATCCATAATAATAGATTTATTTTCTTTAATTAATCTATTAAATATACTACTTTTACCAACATTAGGTTTACCAACTAAACATACTGTTTGCATACTAACCTCCTTATCTAATAACTTTTATCACATACATAATTTACATCATTACTTTTAATATTTAATGCTTTAGCATATACTCTATTATTCTTTTTATATATTTGTATTTCATCACACAACATACTCTTATTAGTAACATTATTTATTAAATCTTTCTTATTACTACTATTTACTTCATTACTTTTATAGTAATCACTATCTATTAGTTCTTTAACTGTTATTACTTTACAAAACTTACTTTCAACCCCATCTACAGTACATGCACCACCAAGAGAACTTTGGTTCTCTTGCCCATAAAGAATGGCGCTTGCTTCTAATTCATTTATTTTAGTATCTAATAACTTCTTTAAAGAATTATTTCTAATTCTCATAACTCCAAAAGTAGACATAGATATAATAATACTAAGTATTACTATAACTGCTAATAATTCAATTAATGTAAAGCCATTCTTTTTTTTCATATTTTTTCCTCGATTATACTTAATACTTCAGTTCTTCCTTTTTTAGTAACTGAACTAAATGTTATAAATTCATTATCATCAAATTTTAAAGTATCTTTAATTAATTTATCTTGTTTAATTCTACCATTTTTACTTACTTTATCATATTTAGTAGCAACAATAGTAATATCTAAGTTATAATACTTTAAAAACTCATACATTAAAACATCATCTTCAGTTGGTTTATGTCTATAATCTATTAACATAAATACATGTTTAAGATTTTCTCTAGATTTTAAATATTCTTCAATCATTAAACCAAACTTTTTTTGAGTATCTTTACTAACACTTGCATAACCATAACCAGGTACATCAACTAAATAAAATGCATCATTAACTTTATAAAAGTTTAATGTTTGAGTTTTACCAGGTTTACTACTAGTTCTAGCAAAGTTCTTTCTTTCAATTAATGTATTTATAAAACTACTCTTACCAACATTACTTCTACCCACAAGTAAAAATTCTGACTTTTTATCTTCTGGATACTGACTTCTTCTTACAGCAATAATTGGTTCATTCACACTTTCAATTTGCATAATTTGCATCACCCATTTAATTATATATTATTTCATTTAAAAATGCAAATTTTCATATATATTATTAACAAATAAAGGAGGAAAAACTACATGCACAATACTAATTTTCCTCCTTCAATAGACCCACATACTTTTTCAATCATTGCTGTAGCAGTTGGTTATGCTTGTGTTGGAGATTATAATGCCAATGAACAAAACTCCATTGGTAACTGGTTAATTCTTGTAGGACAATATATATTAACTCATGCAGCACAACAACAACTAATTGAGTCACGAATTGAAAACCACAACATCAACTCCAACTCCAAGAAAGCAAAAAAAGGTGGTTCCCCATACACAGATAATGTGAACCACAAAAGTAACCAAAACCAACGAAACGAAGTAGACTTCCTACTAGATGCATTAAACAAGATGCAACAAGAACTAGACAGTCTAAAACATAATTAACTTAATAAACTTAGAACTATATTTAAGCTTGATGGCGCGGGGCGGATACACCAGCCAGCCACACAAAACAAAAGTTTATCACACCACCAAAGTTATTGGTGAATCTTTAGTTCCTGATCCTCCAGCATATGCCACAGAAGCCTTTAGATACAAGACTGGACGAGAGCCACACCCATAGCCCGCGCTGACGGTGACGACGAAGCCGCCGTAGTCCAAATAGAACACATAGTAGCCAGACGAAGAACTAGGAGTAATTGTCCAGTCATTATATCCCATATACATCCAATTTACCGATATTACTTGACTATAGTCGCTCATTTCTATTGACCATGCGCTTGGTGAAGCTGCAAATCCATAGTCACTTGCATACATTAATCCTATTTTTGATGTTCCATCGCTAGGTCCATATGTTTTGGTAGCATTTGTTATTTCTTTTGCATACACCTTTCTTGTTGCTAAATAACTATCATGAATTCCACTTACTTTCCATGTTGTGTCTTCAATCAAATTTGACCATGTCATACCTATATTATTTAAATAATTCGTATTTAAGTTTATTTTATTTAGTAAACTTGTACTCCATGTATTTGATCCAGAACCATCATTTACTGTTGTATCGTTTTTATAATTCCAATAATATTTATCTATTTTTGATAAACTTCCTTTATAGTATGTTGAATCTGGTGTAACTGAAATCGCATAATCTCCATCTGTTCCAAGTAGATTACTATTGGCATAATCATATTTTATTAATTTTACTAATTGTTGTCCACTTACCCCATGATTATTTTCTCCGAAAACTCCGATTATTCTATATAAATTATCTGTTGGGCACGGACTAGTTGTTGAGCCAAAACATACAAAGTTATTTACACTTTCACTTGCGCCTGCATATCTATATGAATTATCTCCTGCTCCATTTGCTAGACTACTATCATGATAATATAATCCATTATCTCCTTGTGTTCCTGTATATTGTGATTTTACATATTCAACCAAAGTCATCAATTTTGTCTTTTGTAAATAAACATCTAAATTCATACTAGCATTTTCATTTTCTGATTGGTCTGTTCCCAGATTTACAAACGTTAAAGTAAATGTCCAAGTGTGAGTTGTTCCAGTACTTGATGATGTCGTAGATATTGGATAATCTGTTTTAATATTAAATAAACCTTTTTTACCAGTAACATCAAAACCTGAAACACCACCTGAAGTAACATAAGTTAAACCATCTACTCCAGAAGTAACATTATTACCATTTTCATCTTTAATAGTTAGTATTACTTCTGCAGTATTATCACTAGTTGTATAAGTATATGAATTACTATTTATAACAACTCCCACATAATAAGTAGCACTAGCACTATTAGTTTTACTTGATGCCACTAATTTAACCTTTGGATTAGTTGTACTACTTAAATTAGAACCACCAGTTTGAAAATTATCAGTTGTAGCACTTAAACTAAGGTTAGAACCCTTTGTAAATATTAAAGTATCCCCACTAGCAGTAACTTCACCTTCATTACTTAAATCTTCCCCTAAAGTTGGTCCTAAATAAGAAAATGTTAATTTACCCACTAATAAAGCTATAACTAAAAGTATTAAAATAAATATAAAAATTAAACTTAATTTACGTCCATTTACTTTTTCCATTTATAATCACCCTTATTCTTTTATAATTATAACATTATTTTTTATTAATATAAAGTTTTTTCTTTCATATTTACAAAAAATGTGTTAGAATAACTCCTTACAAGGAGTCATTATGTCAACATGTTTTAAAAATGAGTTAAAAGATAAAGAAAAAGAACTACAAAAATTATTAGCAATATCCAGTGATAAAAGAACTATTTTAAATACATTAGAAAATATTAGAATTAATTTAAGTAAAGAAAGAATACCTGGTAGTGTAGATATTCTTCTTGAATATGATTACAAATTTTTAAATGAAACTTCTTTTCTATGGCCAATTATAAAAGGTGTTGCTAATATAGAAGAACCTACTATTAAATTACCTAAAAATAATAGAAAATTTTCTTTAAAAGAAATAATAGATATATTACATGATTTCTTTAAAAATAGTACTTCTAAAAGTATTTATGAAATATTTTTAAAAATATATAATGAAAATAAAAAATCTATTAGATTTATAAATGGTGATAATTTAAGTTATACCGGTGAAATAATATATTTAGAATATTTTAAAAGATTTTATATAATGGGATGTATAGAAAATAGTATTGAAGATATAATGACTTTTGCTCATGAATTTGGACATGCTATTCAATTTTATCTTAATTTTAATAATAATTTATATAAAGAATTAAATGTTTATATTGAAATAATTAGTATATTTTTTGAACTAATATGTAATGAACATTTATTAAGTAGTTTTTATAGTGATGCAATTATAAATGCTTATGATACATTAGGAAAGCATTTAGATAGTGCTAAAAACTTAGATAGTGAACTTATATTACTCCGTGCTATAAAAAGTGATAATATATTTGAATTAAGAAAAAATATTGATATATTATTATGTCATTTAACTAAAGAAGATATGAATAACTTTATGGCTCTTAAACCTGCCAGTGATTATATTTATGTTATAGCATTTAATATTGCTACTAACCTATTTATGATTTACAAAGAAGACCCAGAATATGCATTTTATTTAGTAAATAAAATAATTAGTTTGGATTTAAATTTAAGTAAGGAAGATTATTTTAAAGAATTATTAAGTCTAGATGTAACAGATATAAGAAAACCTAAAGATTATAATGAATTAATCCTTAGAAGAGTAAGAGAACTAAAATAGTATACTTGCTAAATTCATAGCGATATGTTACAATTAACTTGAAGAAAAAAGACATATAAATAAATTTGAATAAAGGGAATTAAAACAAGTCCGTTTTGTTTTAATTCCCTTTAACTTTTGTTTTTTAAAAGGGAAAACGAAAGGATGAAGAAAAATGAACTATTATGAAAATATTAAAACAGAGATACTAAATAATGAAATAACTAAAAAAGTAAAGGATTATTCAAAAAACAAAAGTGATTTAACTACTTATTATAATGTAGGCAAATTATTAAGTGAAGCTGGAAAGCATTACGGAGAAGGAATTATTAAGGAGTATTCAGAGAGATTAACTAAAGAATTAAATAAAAAATATTCAGTTTCAACTCTAAGATATATGCGTCAATTTTATGAAAATGGAATTCACCAGGCAGTGCCTGGTGAATTGACATGGAGCCATTATATAGAGTTGTTACCTCTTAAAGATATAAATAAAATCAAATATTATATAGATATAACAATTAAAAATAATTTGTCCACCAGACAACTTAGAGAACGCATTAAAAATAAAGAATATGAAAGATTAGATGAAAATACCAAATTAAAACTAATTAAATCTGAAAAACTTAAGATGGAGGATACAATCAAAAATCCAATAATAATAAAGAATAATCTAAATTATGAAATAATATCTGAAAAAGTATTACAAAAGGTGATACTTGAAGATATACCAGCATTTTTAAGTGAACTTGGTAGTGGATTTACATTTATTAGAAATGAATATCCAATAAAAATTGGAAATAATTATAACTATATTGATTTGCTATTATATAATTATGAATTTAATTGTTTTGTAGTTGTTGAATTAAAAATAACTGAACTAAAAAAAGAACACATTGGTCAAATTGAAGTATATATGAATTATATTGATAAGAATTTAAAAACTATAACTCAAGATAAAACAATTGGTATTATTCTCTGTAAAAAAGATAATAAATTTATCATGGAGTATTGTAGCGATGAAAGAATTAAGGTAAGAAAATATGAATTATTATGAAAATATTAAAACAGAAACATTAAACAATGAAATAACTAAAAAAGTAAAAGATTCCTCAAAGAACAAAAGTGATTTAACTACTTATTATAATGTAGGTAAATTATTAAGTGAAGCTGGTAAATGCTATGGTGAAGGAATTATAAAGAAATATTCTATAATGATAACTAAGGAGTTTGGCAAGGGTTATAATGAAACTAATTTAAAGTATTTTAGACAATTTTATAAATTTTAAAATCGTCACACAGTGTGTGACAAATTGTCATGGTCACACTATAGAACTTTATTATCTGTTTCAAATGTTAATAAAATTAATTATCATATTATTGTATTTCAAAAAAGTCCGACAGTGTCGGACTTTTTTAGCTTTTACCCAATTTCACAGGCAGTGCCTGTGAAATTAACATATAGCCATTAGTTATTAAAAAGTGCCGACACTGTCGGCAAAATTGACATGGAACTATTATGCTGTAAAAAATTGCAGACACTGTCTGCAAAATTAATATAAATTTTAAAAAGGTGCGACACTGTCGCACCTTTTTAAATTGAAGTAATTATCACAAATTATTTATTTTCCAAAACTTTCTTCATATTATTCTTAGCATTTAAAACAGTTTCTTCATCTGGTTTCATAACATATAATTTAGTTTTCTTATAGCTATAAACATAATCCATAGCATCACTACCATTAACACTAATTGATTTAATACTCCAACTACTACCCTCTTCTAATTGCATTTTTATAAGCTTAGTTATTTCATCATCACTTATATTTGTAACAAACTTACCCTTTAAAGCTTTTAAAATATCTACATAATTAGTTATTATCTTCGGAGACATAGCTTTATTAATTAAGGCAGTAAGAACAAGTTGTTGATTTTCTCCCCTTACTCTATCTCCTTCTTTAAATGATTTTCTTTCTCTAGCAAAAGATAATGCTTTTTTACCATCTAAAACATTTTCTCCCTTTTTATATGAATAACCGTCCTGAGAAACAAAACTATATTTAGAATTAACTGTAACCCCACCTAAAGCATCAACAATATCAACTAAAGAAGTAAAATTAACTTTAACATAATAATTAATTTTAGTATCAAATAAATCTTCTAAAGTATGAATACTTTCATCAATCCCATAAATACCAGCATGAGTTAATTTATCATATTCCCCAAAAGTATGTAATTTAACATAATAATCTCTAGGAATATTTGTAAGTAATATCTCTTTTGTAGTGGGATTAACACTCATAATAATATTAACATCACTTCTAGATACTTTATTAATACTTCCATAAGTATCTATACCAGAAATATATATATTAAATGAATTATTTACAACATCAACAGATTTACCTATATCTTTATTTTTAATTTCAACTTCTATTACATCAATAGACTTTATTATTTCATCATAATTACTTACTTGCTCTTTTAATATACTAATTTGTGCATCTTCTAAAATAATTGCATTTACAATATTTTCTTCTAACTTAGTAAATAAATCACTTACATCACTACTTATATTACTTTTAAAACTAATTTTCTTACTTAACTTATCTATCGCTTTATTTAATCCTTCATACTTATCTTTATCTAAATACCCTATTACTTGATTATTTAAATCTTTTATATTTTTATAATTACTTGTATTTAAAACTAATATATTATAATTTTCTATCTTATATTCATTAAACCCAAATTGTTTAAAGAAATCCATTGTATTTAAACTATAATTTATTCCAAATATCATTCCTATTATTAAAATAAATGAAAAGAAACCACCAACTAAATTTCTTACATGTCCATTACTTAATAATAACAATGAAACTATTACATCTATTATACCCAAAGTAACTATAAATACCCAAAAGTATTCTAAAGGTAATACATTTATAAAATATATTAATCCACTAAACATAATACTTAATATTACTAAAAATATAACTAAATATTTTTTAAAACTTAAAACTTTTTTATTACTACTTTTCTTACTCATAACTACCTCGATATAAGTATACAAACTTTTATAACAAATTGCAATATAAAAAGATAGATTACTCTATCAATTTATATATTACATCCCAATAATATAAGGATTTTCTAAACTACCATCACCATCATACAAGAATACTGAACTGTCAAGGTATAAGACAGGGCGAGAATTATATCCGCCATAAGCATTTTGTGCGTAGTAAAGTCTACCATCATCACTTAAATAGAATACTGTCGCAATGGAAGAAACCGGTGTAAGTGTCCATTCATTTCCTTTTCCATATAGCCAACTTTGTCCTGCACATGTTGCACTGCTATAAAACTCTAAATTTGTTGTTCTTACACAACTGCTTGATAATACACTATATCCATAATCACTTGGATACATTAATCCTATATATCCCGTTGTGGTCTTTGATTTTCTTTCATATTTATAAAAAGCTTCAGCATTGGCACTTGCGTCTGAGTAATCACCTAAATACCATATTGCATTTACTATCATATTTCTATATTCGGATTGTATGCCTTTTTTAGTATAATCGCAATTGCCAGTTGCTATTGCACCATATCCATAGCAATATCCTGAACTAGTTCCATCTGTTGCATTATAATATGCACCATTAAATAGCTTATTCAAGTTTACATTTGCCCAATTTCCAGATGATGATACATTCCATGAAATCCCGCCCATTGTTTCATCTCTAATTATTTTTACTAAATTCCTTTCACTTTGACCATGTGATGCACTATCAAATACTCCAATTATTCTCCAGTATTCATTATTAAACCATATATAGTTATTTGGATTTTTCCCTTCATATCTTATTCCAGCAGCACTAACAGTTTGTATATTTTCATTATATGTACCACTTTGTAAATAAAATATTACGTTATCCGAACCACTTGAACTACTACTATCTTTTTGATAAGTAACTTTTATAGCATTCGATGTTGTTAAATTTCCTAAATAATAACATTCAAAGTCACTATTAGATATACCTTTTAAAGATATTATTTGTGTATTATCTTTATAAAATATTGTGTAATCATAGTTTTGTTCACTTGATTGTTTATAACAAATTTGATAATTACTTGCTGTAGCTACATTAAATATAAATGTTGCTGTTGCACTATTAGTATGATTTGTACTTGTCCAAGTTTTATTAGTATCATCCCATTTAAATGGATAAGTTGCATCATTACTAGAAATTGTATAACCACTTTGTTCTAATTTTGCTTCAGCTGTAAATGTTGAATTGTCTTCTTGAATTGTTTCATTTACTACTTGTCCTGTCCCTTGGGTCGTTCCTGATAAGCTAATTATATAATCATTTAAATTGGTTTTAGTTAAAGTACTAAAATTAATATCACATGAAATATCACCAGTTATATTTTCTATAGCAAGTTTCCAATCATCATATAACCATCTTCCATCTGCACCAACACATGTTACTTGTGCTTTATACATTCCTTTAGATGGAAATGAGGTAACTTTATTTCCATCTAAAGTTAAAGCATATTTTATTCCATCTTGTGTAAATGAATATTTATTATTGGAATTATTGTTCATTACAATAATTCCAATTAATAATATTACTAATATTATACTAAAACTTACTATTTTAATTCTTTTTTGCACTTTATCACCTACATTCCAATAATATATGGTGAACCTACGCTCCCATTACCATCTATTTTATATACAGAAGCATCTAGATACAAAACTGGACGAAAGCCATAACCGCTATCCGCGTCTTGGTTACCACTCAGGTATCCGAAGGAGCTCAAACAGAACGTGTTAGTGCGGAATTTAGAAATGGGTGTCAATGTCCATTCCCATCCTTTTCCATACAACCACCTCGCTCCGGCACATGTTGCACTACTACCTAAATTTGTTGTTCTTGCACAACTACTTGACAATACACTATATCCATAATCACTTGGATACATTAGTCCTATATATCCCGTTGTACTTGTTGGTCTTCCATTAAATACAGTTGTTCCTCTTTCATATCCATAAAAAGCATCGGCTGTTGCATCACTAGTTGAATATCCTCCTAGGTACCATGTTACATTTGCTATCATTCCTCTATAACCAGATTGAATGCCTCTTTTTGTATAATTACAATTGGATGTTGCTGTTGTACTATATCCATAACAATATCCAGAAGCTGTTCCATCTTGAGCGTTATAATACGCTCCATTAAGTAATGACTTTAAGCTTGATGTTTCCCAATCATTAGTATTGGACTTGTTCCATGCTAGCCCATCCAAAACATCATCTCGAATTATTTTAACTAAATTTTTATTTGATTGACCATGTGATGCACTATCAAATACTCCGATTATTCTCCAATATTCATTATTAAACCATATATAGTTATTTGGATTCTTTCCCTCATATCTATACCCATTTTCATTTACTACTTGTCCTGTTCCTTGTGTTGTTCCTGCAAGGCCCGTAATATAAGTAGCTAAGTTAACTTTTGATGTACTATCCGTATAATTTAATGTACAAGAAGTATATTTCTTATCTATTGATGATATTTCAACTCTATTATATTGTTGATTATATGTTGCGCTACTTCCTGTACAATTAATACTTCCTAATTTACCATATGTTGTTGGTCTATTAGTTATAGCTAGTGTAACATCTGGTGGTATAACATCAAAATAAGCATAACACTTATCACTTATATTTGTTTTAACTATTACTTTTTTTGTAGTTTCATTATATGAAAGAGTACCACCATTTTCACAACCAGATTTTTCAGTATTAAGCTCATATCCATTAGTTGGCCAAGTTTTACTTGTTGATGCTTTATATTCTCCAGAACCAGCTTTTGTCTCTAACATTAAACTAACCATACCAGGTATTTTATTAATTTTTTCATTATTTTTAACATTTTCATCATTTTTTTCAGTATAAATTTCATTTTTATAACTATTTTTATATACTATTAATATAAAAACTAGTATAATAATAATGAAACCTGAAAAAAACAACAATTTTTTCTTATTCAATATAACACTCCTTCCCTATTTTTATTAATTATATCACAAATGCCACCCCTAGGCTATATAAAATTACAAATTTTTTATAGAAAATATTTATAGAGGCTGGTGATCCCCTATGATAGAGACAGTTTATATACATACTGACGAGTATTATTACGATATAATTAGAGATAATATTAAAAAGTATAGAAAAGAAAAAAATCTTACTCAACAAGACCTTGCAGACCTTGCTGGAATATCTCGTCAGTATGTAACTGATATAGAAAATGAAAATAGAAACAAACATATTACTATAGCTATTCTTGGAAGAATAGCAGATGCAATGAATGTTAATATAGAATTATTTTTTAGAAAATAATTCTATATTTATATAATAACAAATAAAAGATAAAAAAATTGTCAAAATAAATACCCAAATGTGAATTTTGGATATTTTTTATTTATTTATACAAATTCGGAATTGAATTCCGAATTTGTATAAGTTTCATTATTTTGATTTTAAAATATATTCATTAGAATTAACTTTTTCAATTAATCCTCTTTCAATCATACTATTAATAAATTCATTTGTTTTATTAACACTTCTATCAATAATACGTTTAATATCTTCGAAAGATAATTTACCTTTCTCTTTCATTTTATTTGATATAACAAATTCTGTTCTTGCTGACATACTTAGCCACACCTTTCTTCATTATTGTAACAAAAATTAATTATCATGTAAATAGAAAAACAATAATCTTATAAAAAAGATGTAAATTAGAGCAATAAATTATAATTAACTAATTAAATAAATGTGACCGCACTGGTAATTCAGCACGATCACATTTATTAATAATATTATAGTTCAAAAACTATAATGTGTCAAATAAGTTACATTTCGTTTTAATTTAACGTTGTCAACATTTATATAGGTAATTATATATTAATATATTCTACTCTAAAAAAGTACAAAAAGTGCTAATAATATTGTAAAGTTTTAAATATTATGTTATAGTCTATGTATACAGTATTTTAGAAACACTTTACAGTATTATGAAGACACTAAGGGTGCCTTAATTATATAATGCTTAGAAAGTGTTTTTTATGTTAAAAAAAATATATTTTTCTTTAAATATTCAAATGTTTGCAAATATAAAAAAGAAATTGGTAAACAAAAAAATAATTTAGTATCAGAAGTTATAATATTGCAATATGAAGATATCACAGAAATTGCAATAGAAAATAAAAATAATAATACAATAGAACCTGAATTCGTTTGCCATTTTAATACTGTTGATGAAAAAGGAAATAAAATTACATACACAAAAAATAATGCTAAATTTAGAAAAGCAAATTTAACATTAGATGAGAAAAAAGTTATCAACAGGTTAAGAGAAGAACTAGGATGGAATATGAATTTGTTGAGAGAAATTGAAACCCCTAGTGGTGTTAATGTTCCTGATATAGAAAGAATAGGAAATTTAGCAAATGATTATTATGAAATCAAAAGCATTTATAAAAGTGAGAGCAAAAATAGTCAATTAAAAAAAATACAGAGATGTTTTGACGAAGGAAAGAAACAGTCTAATAAAATTATTGTAAATATTGATACTACTAGTTCCGACTTATCTAATGAAATGGCAATAGAACAAATTAAAAAATTATTGAATAGGGGAAAATATAATTCTATCTACAAAGAAGTTATTTTATTGGGAAAAGAAAAGTATTTGATATATTTTAAAAGAAAATAAAAAGGAATTGAAAGCGTCGGTAAGTCCAACTAGATCAATTCCTTAATGAACACATTATAGCACAAAAGCTATGATGTGTCAAATCGGATTAAAATACATATTTAGTTCAAATTTTGTTACTTTGACTATTATTATATACAATAAAAAAAAGAAGCAACCTTGTTGTACCAACGCTTTTGCTTCTTTAATGACTAAATTGTAACACAAAAACTATAGTGTGTCAAATTAAGTATTTTTTTGCAAAATTAAAAGCACATAATGTGCCATTAATTATCAATAGTTTTCCACTCAGTATTTCCACATTTTGTACAAATTCTTGGAGCTAAAACTTTCTTACCTTTAGGTAATTTCATACCTGTATCAATTTTACTACATAATAGACCAGATTCAGGGTCAATATAAGCTACCCCAAATTTAGCATCTTCACAACAATTACATTCTTTTTCTTTCATATATAAATATCCTCCATCTATATTATGAGAATATTTTATTATTTTATACAATTAATTCAAAAAAAACAACTAATCAATTGACTAGTTGTTTATTAATTAAACTAATTCTAATCTTACTTCTAGAGCATCGTCTCCACGACGTTCTTTAAGTTTAATTATTCTAGTATATCCACCATTTCTAGTTTCATAAGTTTTAGCAAGTTCATTAAATACTTTTGATGTAACATCTTTATCATTATGTAAGAATGCAAGTGCTTTTCTACGAGCAACAAGTGAACCGTCTTTACCATAAGTAATCATTTTATCAACAAATTTTCTTACTTCTTTAGCTCTAGCTTCAGTAGTAACAACATATCCATTCATAATAACATCTTTAGTAAGTCCAGCTAAAATACTTCTTCTAATTCTAGTTTCTCTTCCTAATTTTCTATATTTCATATTCTACTCCTTAAATGTAAGTCCTAATTCAGCAACTTTATCAAGAACTTCTTTTAAAGATTTCTTTCCTAAGTTTCTAATCTTAGTAACTTCTACTTCTTTTTTGTTAACTAAATCTTGAACGGTATGAATACCAGCTCTTTTTAAACAATTATAAGCTCTTACTGAAAATTCAACTTCTTCAATTGGAGTTTCCAAAGTCTTAGTCATTGTATCAATTTTCTTTTCTTGCATAATATTTGCAATATTACTAATTGAATTTAAATCTGAGATTATTGAGAAATGTTCAATTAATATCTTAGCACCAAGAGCCATAGCTTCTTCTGGAGTCATAGAACCATCAGTAGTTACTTCCATAACTAACTTATCATAAGATTCATCTTGACCAACACGAGTATCAAGTACTTCATACTTAACAACTTCAATTGGTGAATAATTTGAATCTATTGCAATAACACCAGTTACTATTTGTTCTAAGTTTGCTTTATTAACAGCAGCTGGAGTAAATCCACGACCATTTTTAACAGTCATTTCAATATTAATTTTTCCAGCTCCAACTAAGTTACAAATAACTAAATTAGGATTCATAATTTCAATATCAGCATCTTTTTCAATATCTGCTGCTAAAACAGGTCCTTCAGTTGATTTAGTTAATCTAATAACTTTTGGTCCATTAGAATGATTTTTAACAACTAAGTTTTTAATATTTAAAACGATAGTAGTAACATCTTCTACAACACCTTCAATTTTTTGGAATTCATGAAGTACACCATCAATTCTAATTGATGTAACAGCACTTCCTGGTAAGCTTGATAAAAGTACTCTTCTCATAGCATTACCAATAGTTGTTCCAAAACCTCTTTCTAAAGGTTCAATTTCAAATTTAGCATAATGATTATTTTCTTGATATTCAATAATTTTATAGTCTGGTTTTTCAAATTTTATCATAGTACACGTTCCTTTCCCTTATTAGTTTCTTGGTCTTTTTGGTGGACGACATCCGTTATGAGGAATTGGTGTTTCATCAGTAATACTTGAAATTTCAAGCCCTGCAGTTTGAAGTGATCTAATTGCGTTTTCTCTTCCTGGTCCTAGACCTTTAACAAATACATCAACTTTTTTAACTCCAGCATCAACTGCAGCAGCTGCAGCAGCTTCACTAGTTAAACCAGCAGCAAATGGAGTTTTCTTTTTACTTCCTTTATAACCAATTCTACCAGCTGATGACCAACTAATAGCGTTACCTTCTTTATCACTTATAGTAACAATAGTATTATTATAAGTTGAATGAATGTGAGCAACAGCTTCAGGAATATTCTTCTTTACTTTTCTTTTTCTTCTATTATATGCCATATATTAACACCCTACTTTCCGACCTTTTTCTTATTAGCTACAACTTTTCCTCTACCTTTACGAGTCTTAGCATTTCTACTAGTTCTTTGTCCTCTTACAGGTAATCCTTTTTTGTGTCTAATACCTTCATAGCAATTTATTTCCATTTTGTTTTTGATACTCATTTGAACGTCACGTCTAAGGTCACCTTCAACAGTATAATTATCGATTTCACGACGAAGTTTTGCAATTTCTTCTTCAGTTAAATCTTTAATTTTCTTAGCTGGATCAACTTCTACGTTTTCACAAATAGTTTTTGCTAAATTTCTACCAATACCATAAATTGCAGTAAGTCCTATACAAGTATGTTTTTCTCCTGGTAATTCAATATTCTTAATTCTTGCCATTTATTATCCTCCTTAACCTTGTACTTGTTTATGTTTAGGATTTTCACAAATAACCCTAACTTTTCCTTTTCTTCTTATGATTTTACATTTTTTGCAAATCTTTTTAACTGATGGTCTAACTTTCATAATTTCACTCCTTATCTATTATTCCATTTTATAATCCCACGTGTTAAATCGTATGGTGAAAGTTCCACTGTAACTTTATCACCTGGTAAGATACGAATCATATTCATACGCATTTTACCAGAAACGTAGGCTTTTACAGTGTGTCCATTACTAAGTTCAACAAGGTAATCACTACCCTTTAACACTTCAGTAACTTTTCCTTCTACTTCAATCTTATCTTTTTTTCCCATATTTTAATCTCCTGTTAATATTTCATATCCATCTTTTGTAACTAGAACTGTATTTTCATAGTGACAAGATGGTTTACCATCCATTGTTACAACGGTCCAATCATCATCTAATAATGCTACTTCCTTACTACCTAAATTAAGCATTGGTTCTATTGCTATTACCATACCTGCTTTAAGTCTTGTTCGATTATTATCATTAAAATTTGGTACATCTGGATTTTCATGCATTTCAAGTCCAATACCATGTCCACATAATTCCTCAACCACTGATAAACCATGAGCATGAGCATATTCTTCAATTGCACAACTTATATCCATCACTCTAGCACCTTCTTTTACTTTTTTTAAACCAGCATAGAAAGCACCCTTTGTATCATTAACCAAATTTCTAACCTCATCACTTACATTACCAATAATATAAGTTCTCGTAGCATCAGCATGATAGCCTTTATAACTTAAAACTAAATCTATTGAAACTATGTCTCCATTCTTTATTTTACGTCCTTTAGGTATCCCATGAACTACTTCATCATTAATTGATATACATGCAGTTGCCGGATATCCTTCATAACCTAAACAAGATGGAACACATCCAATACTAATAATATAATCATGAATTAATGTATCTAATCTTTTTGTAGTAACACCTGTTTTTATATATTTTTCAATATATTTAAACGTATCACTCAAATACTTACCAGCAATCCTCATTAATTCTATTTCTCTATCACTCTTAATACTAATCATTACAAACATCCACAATATCTTTAAAGATATCTTCTACATTTCTATTAACATTTATTTTATGAAGTTTATTTTTATCTTCATAATATTCCATCAAAGGTTTTGTATTATCTAAAAATGTTTTATATCTTACTTTAAAAGAATCAACATTATCATCATTTCTTTTAACTAACTCTTTTCCACATCCATCACAAATACCTTCAACTTTTGGTTTTAAATTATCTACATTTAGATTATATGACTTTCCACAACTACATGTAAGTCTTCCAAGAATTCTTTCTATTGCTTCTTCTTCACTTAAATCTAAATATATTACCTCATAATCTTTATCTAACATATTATCTAAAGATTTAGCTTGATTAAGAGTTCGAGGAAAACCATCTAATATAAATGGTTTTCCATCTATTTTAGCAAGTTTATCATTAATTAAATTAATAATTATATCATCACTAACTAATTCTCCACGATCAATAATATTTTTAACTTGTAACCCAAATTCTGTACCTGAAGAAACTACTTCTCTTAGCATATCACCAGTTGATAAGTGATTATAACCATAATTTTCTTTTAACATTGTACTTTGAGTTCCTTTACCCGCTGCGGGAGGAGCTATAAATATTATATTTTTCATATTATCTTAATCTCTTTCTTTTAGCAGTATAGCTTCTACTTACTAAACTACTTTCCATTTGTTTATATGTTTCAATTGCAACACCTACAACAATAAGCATTCCAGTTCCTCCAATTGTAACTTGACTTGATAAGCCAAATATTAATGAGAAGATAATTGGAATAGCTGCAAGTATTACAAGGAATATACTACCCACTAGTGTAAGTTTACCCATTGAATTACTAATATATTTGCTAGTATCTTCACCAGGTCTTATACCAGGGATGTAACCTCCACGTTCATTTAAGTTCTTACTCATTTCATCTGGATTCATAACCATAAATGTATAGAAATATCCAAAGAATAATATTAATATTATATATAATATAAATCCGGTTGGACTATTATAAACTATATATTTATTTACAAAATCTATTGCATTTTGATTCTTAGTTAGTGCAACAATTGTTGCTGGTATAGTTGTAAGAATTGATGCAAATATTACAGGCATAACACCAGCTGAATTTAACTTAATTGGTAAGAAACTATTTTGGGCTCCATATGCACTTGTTGATTTATTAGCATATTGAATTGGTATTCTTCGCTCTGCTAGTTGTATCCATATAATACCTACAATAATTAAGATATATACAAGGATAAATAAACTAAAGAAGAATATACCTAATGCTGGTTCATATGTTCCACTTGTTATAAATCCATAATAAGCACCAGTAAATATACTTGGCATACTAAGGATAATACCTGCCATAATTAACATTGATTGTCCATTACCAATACCTTTATTAGTAATTTGGTCCCCCATCCATAAACAGAATGCTGTACCAGCAGTCATAACTAAAGCAGTTTTAAGTTGAACAAATACACTAGCACTACCCATATAAGCAATACATAATACATAAGCTTGGAAAAAACCAATAATAATACCCATATAACGATTAATCTTATTAATTTTTTGTCTTCCAGTATATCCTTGGTCCTTTAAATCTTTAAAATATGGAACAATATCCATTTGTAATAATTGAGTAATGATTGATGCTGTAATATAAGGAGAAACTCCTAAAGCAAATATGGAAAAACTTCTAAGTCCACCACCACTCATAATATTAAAGATTTCCAAAAAACCTAAGTCTTGATAAATTTGTGTTGCCCAAGGAATTGTAACTGAAGACCCTAGAGCAAACAAACCTAAACAAAATAATGTAATATATATTCTTTTTCTTAAATCCTTATTAGCTTTATTAAAAATTTGTGAAAAGCCTCGGAACATCTAAATCACCTCAGCTTTGCCACCAATATTTTCAATTTTTGTAACAGCTTTAGTAGAGAATCTATTGGCTTTAACAATTAACTTTTTAGTAAGTTCACCATTACCTAACACTTTAACACCACTAAGTTGTTTCTTTATTATTTTTCTTTCCTTTAATACTTCTGGAGTAACAACATCTCCATCATTAAAGAATTTATCTAAATCACTTAAATTAATAACAGCATATTTAGTTTCAAATTGTTTGTTATTAAAACCTCTAATAGGAATTCTTCTATATAATGGAGTTTGACCACCTTGGAACCAAGCCTTGATTGATGCACCACTTCTTGATTTTTGACCATTTTCTCCACGAGTAGATGTTTTACCCATTCCAGATCCTGGGCCTCTACCTACTCTTTTAGAGGCTTTCATTTCTTTAGTCTTTGGTAAATTTTCTAATCTCATATTATAATTCCTCAACTTTCTTGCCACGAAGTTCAGCTATATGTTCTGGAGTTCTTTGACTCTTTAATGCTTCTAAAGTAGCTTTAGCAACATTAACTTGAGTATTTGCTCCTAGAGACTTAGCAACTATATCCTTAACACCAGCTAGTTCTAATACTGCACGAGCAGCACCACCAGCAATGATTCCACGTCCTTCTTTAGCAGGTTTAACTAAAACTACAGCTCTACCCACTTTAGCTTCTGCTTCATGAGGAATAGTTCTTCCTTGACTAAGTGCAACTTTACATACATTTTTATTAGCAGCTTGTAAAGCTTTTTTGATAGCTTCTGGAACTTCATTAGCTTTTCCACTACCAATACCAACTAAACCTTTACGGTTACCAACTGCAACAGTAGCACAGAAACGGAAATGTCTACCACCTGAAGTAACTTTTGTTACTCTAGTAATAGAAATAACTTTTTCTTCTAATAAATTTTTCTTTTCTTGTCTTTTATCGTCTTTTCTCATGCTACCCTCCTTAAAATTCTAGTCCAGCTTCTCTAGCAGCATCTGCTAAAGCTTCTACTCTACCATGATATTGATATCCACCACGGTCAAATACGACTTTTTTAATTTTTAATTTTTTGCATTTTTCAGCAACATCTTTTCCAACAGCTTTAGCTGCTTCAATATTACCTCCATTAGCAATTTTTAATTCTAAATTTGAAGAACTAGCAAGGGTAGTCTTAGTTACATCATCAATAACTTGAGCATAAATACCTTTATTAGATCTAAATACATTTAATCTTGGCACTTCTTTTGTACCACTAATAGTTTTACGAACTCTTGCATGACGTCTTACACGAGCCTTATTATTTGCTTCTTTTTTAATCATACTTTAACTCCTCCCTATGCCGCTTTCTTTCCTTCTTTACGACGAACTTGTTCACCTTTGTAACGAATACCTTTACCTTTATAAGGTTCTGGTTCTCTTACCTTACGAACATTAGCCGCAAATTCAGATACTTTTTGTTTATCAATACCATGAATAGTAATTTCTGTATTACTTTCACTAGTAACTGTTAAACCAACTGGTGCTTCCATTACAACTGGATGAGAATAACCAGCATTAATAGTAATTTTATTACCACTAACTTGGAATCTATATCCAACACCAACTGCTTCTAAACCTTTATCATAACCTTTAGAAACACCTGTTATCATATTACTAATTAATGAATTTGTAGTACCTTGCATTACATTAGCATCTTTACTTGGTTTAATTTGTTTAGTTAAAACAACACCATCTTCTACTACAACACTAACAAGTTTACTAAATTCTAAATTAAGTTCACCCTTAGGTCCCTTAACATCTACAACGTTTCCGTTAACACTAACTGTTACACCGTCAGGAATAACTAATTTTCTTTCACCTATTCTACTCATAATAACTTACCATATATAGGCAAGAACTTCGCCTCCTAACCCTTTAGCTCTAGCTTCTTTATCAGTCATTAAACCTTCAGAAGTTGAGATTATAGCAATACCTAGTCCGTTTAGAACTCGAGGAATTTCATCCACTTTAGCATAAACTCTTAAACCAGATTTACTAATTCTTTTAAGTCCAACAATAACCCTTTCTTTTTTAGGACCATATTTTAATGTTAAAGTTAATTTATCACCATTTGTATTTTTTTCATATACATAATCAGCGATATAACCTTCACTCTTAAGTATCTCAGCAATACCTAAAGTCATTTTAGTACCTATAACTTCAACAGTTGCATATCTCATTTGATTAGCATTACGAATACGAGTTAACATATCTGCTATTTTATCTTGTACAAACATAATTTTCCTCCTTCTACCAACTAGATTTCTTAACACCTGGTAATTTACCTTCATTTGCTAGTTCTCTAAAACAAATTCTGCAAATTCCATATTTTCTAAGTACTCCGTGAGGTCTTCCACAACGATTACATCTTGTGTAAGCACGAGTTGAAAATTTAGGTGCTCTTTGATTTTTAACAATCATACTTTTCTTTGCCATAGTGCCTCCTTAATTCTTGAAAGGCATTCCAAAGCCTTTTAATAAACTTTTAGCTTCTTCATTGCTCTTTGCAGTAGTAACGAATATAATATCCATTCCACGCACCTTTAACACTTCATCATATTCAATTTCTGGGAATATTAATTGTTCTTTAATTCCAATTGTATAATTTCCTTTTCCATCAAAAGCATGTCCTGAAACTCCACGAAAATCTCTAACACGAGGAAGCCCAATTTTAACTAATTTTTCAAAGAAATTATACATATTTTCACCTCTAAGTGTTACTTTAACACCAACAGGTTGACCTTCTCTTAATTTGAAACCAGCAATTGATTTACGAGCTTTTGTTACAACGCACTTTTGACCACTAATAGCTTCTAAATCTTTAACAGCTGCAGTAATAAATTTTTCATCTTTACTACCTTCTCCAACACCCATATTGATAACAATTTTTTCAAGTTTTGGAACAGCCATAATAGTAGTATAATTATGTTCTTTCATTAATTCAGGAACAATTTTTTCATCATATAATTTTCTAAAATTACTCATAACTACTTACTCACTTTCTTAGAAGTTTTAGCTTTCTTTTCAGCTTTTTCTTCTACTTTTTCTTTTGTTTTAGAAGCTTTAGCTTCTTTTTCATCAATAACCTTTACATTAGAAACATGTATAGGAGCTTCAATTTCAAATATTCCGCCTTTGTCATTCATACTTGTTGGTTTACTATGTTTTTTAACAATATGTACACCTTCAACAACAACTCTAGCCTCAGTCTTTAATGTTTTAATAACTTTACCGGTTTTACCTTTATCAGCACCAGCAATTACTTTAACAGTATCTCCAACTTTTACTTTCATTTTTGCCTCCTATAATACTTCTGAAGCAAGAGAAACAATCTTCATATAATCTTTTTCTCTTAACTCTCTAGCTACAGGTCCTAAAACACGAGTACCAATTGGTGATTTATCATCTTTAATAAGTACACATGCATTATCATCAAATTTGATATAAGAACCATCGCTTCTTCTAACGCCTTCAACGCTTCTAACGATTACGGCTTTAACAACTTTACCTTTTTTAACTGGACTGTTAGGAATAGCTTTTTTAACTGTTCCAACAACAACGTCCCCGATATTACCATATTTAACTTTAGATCCACCAAGAACTCTTATTACTAAAAGTTCTCTAGCTCCTGAGTTATCAGCAACTTTAAGTCTACTTTCTTGCATTACCATAATAATACCTCCTAAAGGATAACAGCTTTAGTTAAAACTTCTACTAGTTCATATCTTTTAGTTTTAGATAATGGTCTAGTCATTCTAATCTTTACTGTATCTCCTACTTTTGCTTGATTTAATTCATCATGAGCAGCATATTTCTTTGAATATTTAACATTTTTCTTATACAAAGGATGACTTTTTGATGTTTCAACATTAACAGTTATAGTTTTGTTATTAGATGCACTAACAACTTTACCAATTAATTCTTGTTTCTTTTCTGTCATTATTTATTACCTCCATCAATTTCTCTTTCTTTAAGAATAGTTTTCATTCTTGCAACATCTCTTCTTAATATTTTAAGTTCTACTGGTTTTTCAAGTGTACCATTTGCATGTTGCATTCTCTTTGTAAATAATTCTTCCTTTGTATCTTTGATTTTTTTAACTAAATCTTCTGTAGATAACTTTCTTAGTTCCTTAATTTCCAAGAGAATCACCATCCTTTACTTCTTCTTTTTTTACAAATTTTGTTTTAACAGATAATTTATGTGATGCAAGTCTTAATGCTTCACGAGCTATTTCTTCAGAAACACCACTTACCTCAAACATAATCTTACCATTTTTAACAACTGCTACCCATTCATCTACTGAACCTTTACCTTTACCTTGTCTAGTTTCTAGAGGTTTTTTAGTTCTAGGCATATGTGGGAATATGTTAATAAAAACTTTTCCGCCACGTTTCATATAACGTGTCATTGCAATACGAGCTGCTTCAATTTGACGAGCACTAATCCATCCGCCTTCTAAAGCTTGAAGTCCATATTCTCCAAAATGAAGTTCTGTATTACCTTTAGCTTTTCCATCATAACTTACTCTATGACTTTTACGATATTTAGTTCTTTTTGGCATCAACATGTTTATCAGCTCCCTTCAGATTTTTCTTTGCAGGAAGAATTTCGTCTTTATAAATCCAAACTTTAACCCCGATCTTACCATAAGTTGTATCAGCTTCAGCGATAGCATAATCAACATCAGCTCTTATAGTATGTAGAGGCACAGTTCCTTCAGTATATCCTTCAGTTCTAGCCATTTCAGCTCCGCCAAGTCTACCTGAAACTGAAGTTTTACATCCTTTAGCTCCAGCTTTCATTACATTTCTGATAGCTCTTTTTTGAGCTGATCTAAATGGTGCTCTAGCAGCTATTTGACTAGCTATATTTTGAGCAACAAGTGAAGCATTTAAATCTGGATTCTTTTCTTCAACTATATTAACAAAAATTTCTTCTCCAACTAATTTAGATAATTTCTTTCTTAGTTTTTCAATATCTTCGCCACCACGACCGATGATAACACCAGGTTTAGCAGTATAGATACTAACTTCACATTTATTTTTTCTTCTTTCGATAATAACACTTGCAATAGCAGCTTCTTTAAGATTTTTTTCTAAATATTCTCTGATTTTAATATCATTAATTAAATATTCTTGATAATTATCTTTAGAATACCATTTACTTTGCCAAGTTTTATTAACACCAAGTCTGTATCCTATAGGATTTACTTTTTGTCCCATTATTACTTAACTCCCTTCGCTTCATCAGTTACTTTAACAGTAATATGACTACTTCTCTTATCATGGCGATCTACATTTCCACGACTTGCAAATTTAATTCTTTTATAAACAGGTCCTGGATTAATGTAACATTCACTAATTCTAAGTTCAGATTCATTTGCACCGTTATTATTAACAGCGTTTGCAACAGCTGAATTTAAAACTTTAAGAATTAATCTACTAGCTTTAGTATTAGTATTTTCTAATATACCTCTAGCAGTTTCAACATCTTTTCCTCTAATTAAGTCCATTGTCATTCTAGCAAGTCTTGGCTTAATTAAAGCATTTTTATGAATTGCGTATGCTTCCATGTTACCTCCTACTTATTACCTGCATGGCCTGTAAATTTACGAGTTTGTGAAAATTCTCCTAATTTATGTCCAACCATGTCTTCAGTTATATAAACTGGAATAAAATCTTTTCCATTATGAACAGCTATAGTATGACCAACAAAGTCAGGAAAAATAGTAGATCTTCTTGACCAAGTTTTAATAACTGTTTTTTTAGTTCCTTTATTCATTTCTTGAACCTTTTTCATAAGTGATTTTTCAACATAAGGTCCTTTTTTTAAACTTCTTGCCATTTTTCCTCCTATTTCTTAGCCTTTCTACTAACTATTAGCTTTTCGCTTTTCTTTTTACTCTTACGAGTCTTAACACCAAGTGCAGGTTTACCCCAAGGTGTCATTGGGCTCTTACGTCCGATAGGTGCACGACCTTCTCCACCACCATGTGGGTGATCGTTAGGGTTCATAACAGAACCACGGTTTGTAGGTCTAATACCCATATGACGTTTTCTACCAGCTTTACCTAAGTTAACTAGTTTGTAATCTTCATTTCCAACAACACCGATAGTTGCAATACAAGTTCCTAGAACCAGTCTTGTTTCACCAGATTGTAAACGAAGCATTACATATTTACCTTCTCTACCTAGTATTTGAGCTCCAGCTCCAGCACTTCTACAAATTTCAGCACCTTTACCAGGTTGTAATTCAATACAATGAACCATAGTACCAACTGGAATATTTTTTAAAGGTAATGCATTACCAACTTTGATATCAGCAGATTCTCCGTTTTCAATAATCATACCAACTTTTAATCCATTTGGTGCAATAATATATCTTTTTTCTCCATCTTTATAATTAATTAGAGCAATGTTAGCATTTCTATTTGGATCATATTCAATTGTTGCAACACGTCCAGTAACACCAACTTTATTTCTTTTATAATCAATAACACGGTATTTTCTTTTAGCTCCACCACCTATGTGACGAACTGTCATTTTACCTTGATTATTTCTTCCACCAGTTTTACTCTTACTAGCTAAAAGTGATTTAGTAGGAGTTGAAGTTGTAATTTCTTCATTTGCTAGTGTACTCATTCCACGACGACCATTAGTCGTTGGTTTATAATGTTTTATAGCCATAATTTTTCCTCCCTACTATATTTCTATTGAAGAGCCTTCAGCTAAAGTAACAATAGCTTTTTTATAAGTCTTAGTTCTTCCAGCATATTTTCCAACTCTTCTTCTTTTAGATTTTGTATTTAATGTATTAACACTAACTACACTAACTTTAAAAGCTTCTTCGATAGCTTTCTTAATTTCTAATTTTTGAGCATCTTTAGCTACTTTAAATGTATAAACACCATTTTGTCTTTCAGCCATAGATTTTTCAGTAATAACTGGTGCAATAATAATATCAGAATAATGTCTCATTATTTAAGCACCTCCTCTAATTTGTTTACTGCAACTTCATCCATAACAACAACATCAGCATTTACTAAATCATATACATTTACTTCTTCAGCATATATAACTAAACAATTTGGTAAATTTCTTGTTGCTAAATAAAGATTTGCAGCATCATCACTTGTAACAAATAATACTTTATCTTCTAATTTTAATGCATCTAACATTTTTAATGCATCTTTAGTTTTAGTACTTTCCATATTAAAATTATCAACAACTACTAAAGCTTTTTCTAATACTTTTAGAGATAAAGCACTCTTTAATGCAAGTACTCTTTCTTTCTTATTAATTTTGAAACTAAAGTCACGGTTACCAACACCAAATGGTACTCCGCCACCAACCCATTGAGTAGCTCTTATACTACCTTGACGAGCTCTACCAGTTCCTTTTTGTTTCCATGGTTTTCTTCCTCCACCAGAAACTTCACTTCTATTTTTAGTTTTTCTTGTTCCTTGACGAGTAGCATCTAATTGTAAACGAATCATTTTCTTAAGTGCATCATCATTTACTTCAATTTTAAAGATACTATCATTTAATGTTAAATCTTTTACTTTTTCACCACTTAGGTTCTTAACACTTATCTTTGTCATTTTAATTCCTTTCTAAGCAAGTATTACTTACTTTCTTCTTCCTTAGCCTCTTCTTTAGTATCTGTTACTTCTTCTACTGTTTCAGTAACTTCTTCTGTTACTTCTGGAGCTTCAACAACTTCATCAACAACAGTTTCTTCTACAAAGGTTAGAATTTCTTTTGGATCTTCCTTTCTGCTATTTTTAACAGCAGTTTTAATTAATACTAAAGAATTTTTTGCACCTGGAACATTTCCACTAACTAAAATATAGTTTTCTGCATCGTTTACTTCGATGATTTCTAAGTTTTGAATAGTAACTGTATCAACACCCATGTGTCCAGCTAATTTTTTACCTTTCAAAACTCTTTTTGGTAACATAGTACCAAGTGAACCTGGTCTTCTATGGTAATGAGAACCATGAGTCATTGGTCCACGAGATTGGTTATGACGTTTAATAACACCTTGGAAACCTTTCCCTTTTGTTGTACCTGTTACATCAACAATTTCTCCAACGCTAAATACTGAAGCAGAAATTGTATCACCAATATTATAAGTTGATTCTACATCTCTTATTTCTTTTAAGTAGCGCTTAGGAGTAGTATTTGCTTTTTTAGCATTTCCCATTTCTGGTCTAGTTGCTTGTTTTTCTTTCTTTTCGAATACACCAAGTTGAATTGCATTATAACCATTTTTGCTGGCAGTTTTAACTTGCATTACTACGTTAGGTTCAGTTTCAATAACAGTAACAGGAATTAACTTACCTTCCTTAGTAAATACTTGAGTCATTCCAACTTTGCGTCCTAAGATTCCTTTCATAATTTTCTTCCTTCCTTTTCTTATAATTTGATATTTACATCAACACCACTAGGTATGTCTAAGTGTTGTAATGCATCAATAGTTTCTTTGCTTGGGTTTTTAATATCGATAAGTCTCTTATGAGTTCTTCTTTCGAATTGTTCCCTCGCATCTTTATATTTGTGAACTGCTCTTAATACTGTAACTTTTTCAATTTCTGTTGGTAGTGGAACAGGTCCAGAAATTTCGCCGCCAGTTCTTTTAACAGTTTCAACAATTTTTCCAGCAGCAACATCAAGCAATTGATGATCATATGCTTTCAAATTAATTCTAACTTTATCTTTTGACATTCTTTCATGTCCTCCTTTCGCCTATATCTAGTATAGACATACTCCGTACAAGTTCTCCGTTTCCACTATTTTTACTACCAACTAATCCTAGTGTATCGGTAACCTCGCACATCTACGCAGCCATACGTATTCCATTATAACATTAAATTCTATGAAAAATCAAGCAAAAACGTGCAATTTTCGAAACTTTTTCATAAACAAAAAAAGTTCTTAATTATTTTTTTTGTTAAGAACTAATTTTAAATCATTATTTTTTAATATTTCTCCACCCAAAAATTCTCTAACCTTATTATATATAGAAACATCTAAAGTTTCAACAAGTCTCATTTTAAACATTCTTTGAAGAGTATAGTAATAGTAATTTATATCTCTAGTATTTTCATCATCAGGCTTTTTAGCAACATACATTACAACATCTTTTAAAGCCTCTACATCACCAGCAATTATTTCATCAATTAAGTTATATAATTTTGGTTTTACAATTTCAACATAATCAACTTGATATATATCTCTATCCCCATAAAAATCATCTTGAACACCGACTTATTTATATTCAAACTTATTATAAATTGTCAAAGGATTACGTCTAGGAATTCCATAACATAAATAACTTCCAGCTCTTTCGATACTACAATCTCTAAATAATTTTTTTTGTAATTCTTTTACTTTTTCTAAATCAAAACTAACTTCATACTTCAAAATTTCATTTCCATCAACTATATAATAATACATAAAAACCTCCTAATCACTTATTAACAATGATTCTGTGCCTTCCATTTCTTTTGGTATTGCTATATCCATATAATCAAGAATTGTTGGAGCAACATTAACAAGAGTTCCCTCACTTTTCAATTTAACTTTATCATCACAAATAATAAATGGAACTTTACTAGTTGTATGAGTAGTACAAATACTACCATCTTCATTAATCATTGTATCAGCATTACCATGATCTGCTAGAATAATAACTTTATAAAAATTTTCTTCAGCTTTTTCAATTATTTTACTCAAACAAATATCAACAGCACTACAAGCATTAACTGCAGCTTCCATAACTCCCGTATGACCAACCATATCAGGATTAGCAAAATTAACTAAAATAAAATCATAATCATTACGCATTGATAATATTACTCTTTTAGTAACATCAATACAACTCATTTCAGGTTTTAAATCATAAGTCGCAACACTTGGTGAAGGAATATGAAACTTATCACATCCTTTAATCTTGCCATCAACACCACCATCAAAAAAGTAAGTAACATGAGGAAACTTTTCACTTTCAGCAATTCTAGCTTGAGTAAAATCAAGTTCACTTAAATACAACCCTAGTGAATTTTTAACAGTTGTTGGTTCTATCAAATTATATGTTTTAATTTTTTTATCAACAGGTAAAAAACTAAATACTAAAGTATCTTTCATATTAGAAACACTAAAACCTTCAAAAGAACTCCAATTAACAATTGATGATAATATTTGTTTAGCTCTGTCAGCTCTATAATTCATCCACATAATAATATCACCATTTTTAATATTATTTCTACTACATACAATTGGTTTTATAAATTCATCTGTTATTCCTTTTCCATAACTACTTTCAATAGATTTTTCTATATTTATAGAACTTATTCCTTTTCCCATAGTTACTAAATCATAATAAGTTTTAGTTCTATCCCAATTTTCATCTCTATCCATAGCATAAAATCTGCCACATACACTAGCAATTTCCCCAACACCATATTCTTTAATTACATCTTTAATCATATTAACATACTTCATTGCATCATGAACACCAGTATCTCTACCATCAGTTATTAAATGAAAATGTATCTTACTAAAACCATTATTAACTAAAAATTTATACATATCAACAAAATCGTCAACACCAGCATGAATATTACCATCACTACAAAGTCCCATTATATGAATATCTTTATCTTTATTTTCAAGTAATTTAATAACATTTTTATTTTCCATATCTGGAGATGATAAAAAATCATTAACAAGTATCTCATTTTGTTTAAGAAGTCTTCCAGCCCCAATAGTCATATGTCCAACTTCACTATTACCAGCTTGACCAGGTGCAAGACCAACAGATGATTCACTAGCACCTAAAAGAGCATGAGGATACTTATCCCACAATGAATTAAATGTATTCATATGTGCTTCTTTAATAGCATTTCCTTTTTCTTCTTCACGAATTCCAAAACCATCTAATATAATAGTTAATATCTTTTTCATGTTTCACCTTCAATAAAATGATAGCACAACAAAAAATAAAATTCAATAAAAAAGTTCTGTATCATCAGAACTTAAGCAATTAATTCTCTAGCATTTAATCTAAATCTATCAGCAATTGTTGATAAAAATTCAGAATTTGTTGGTCTACTTCTATCAAAATCAATACTATTACCAAACAAATCTTCCATGAGTTTAATATCTCCTCTAGTCCAACTAATTTCAATAGCATGTCTAATAGCTCTTTCAACTCTTGAAGAAGTAGTTTGATACTTATTAGCAATCTTCGGATAAATTTCTTTTGTTACTAAAGAAGCAACACCATTATTTGCAAAAAGTAATAAAACACCCTCTCTTATGTACTCATAACCCCTTACATGACTAGGTATTCCTAAATCATGTAATAAAGTACTAACTTCAACTTCTATCTTATTGGCTTTAACAAATTGCAATTCATCTTTGTGAGTAACTAAATCCATTATTCTACTATTAACTATTTCCATAGCAACTGGTTTAAGCATAAAGTAACTTGCTCCCAAAGCTTGAACTCTTCTGATTGTAAAATCATCTTTAAAACTTGATAAAACCATTATTTTCTTATTTATATTGTGATTTTTAAGTTCTTCGATAATTCTAATTCCATCGAATTGTGTTAGAATTAAATCTAACATTAATAGATCATATTGATCTGGATACTGTAATAAATAATTTAAAGCGTCCTTTCCGTTAGTAAAACCCCCAATAACTGAAATAATTTCACTATCTTTAAAGTAATCTTTAACACTCCTTATCACTGCCTCGTTATCATCTACGACAACTACCTTAACCTGTTTTTTCATGTGTTTCATTTTCCTTTCAAAAATATATTTCTTTCTCCCTACATCTCCATTATAAGTCACTAAATATTAAAAAGCTACAAAAACTTTTGTCGAATACTGTCAATTCTCGTAAACTAATGATGTTTTATGTCAAAAATCACGAAAAATTCGCCAAAAAAGATAAAGCTAGTCAAACTCTATCTTATTGTATTCATCAAACTTATCTTTTCCAAAATAATCTAATTCCCATAATATACTTGTATTTAAAGCAAATACTTTACTATCTTCACTTTTACTTTTATTTTGCAAATGAAGTAAATTAGATTGAGAAAATTCATTTAAGTAATGTTAACACTTCCCGTAATTTTTTTTTGGTTACTATTATTATGCTTTTAACATCTACATTTATACATAAAATAAGAAGTATTTCTACTTCTCCATTTCCAAAATCATACCTTTAACTTTATTAACATCTAAAGATGCTCCACCTACTAAAAAGCCACTCAAACCTTTAATGCTACATAATTCCCCAATGTTTTCATCATTTACACTACCACCATATAAAATATCTAACTTACATTCATATTTTTCATACAGCAAATCACTAATAAATTCTATATTTTCTTTTATTTCTTTAATACTTGGAACATTACCAGTGCCTATCGCCCAAACCGGTTCATAAGCAATCATAATATTTTTAATTTCTACATTATTTAAAACTTCACTAATTTGTTTTTCAAGTATTTCAAATGTACTTCCATTTTCTTTATCTCTTAATGTTTCACCAACACAATATATAACATTTAAATTATTTTCTAAAGCATTATTTATCTTATTAATAAAGTCTATATTTATTTCATGCTTATATATTCTTCTTTCACTATGCCCAACAATAACATATGTTGCTCCCAAGCTTTTTATTTGACTAGCTTCTATTTCTCCAGTAATTGTTCTATCCATAAAAGAACTAATATCTTGAGCACCTAAATCATAACCATTTTTATCAAATAAGGACAAATATATAGAAGGAGGACATAACACTAATTTAACTTTAGTTTCTATTTCTCCCAAATTTCTATTATATTTTAAAATATCATCTTTAAGTAATTTATTTTTAAAATTACAAATTAAATACTTCATTTTATTCCATCCATTCTAAAGCTTTTAATGTACCATCAGCAATATACTCAAGTGTAGCACCACCACCACTAGATATAAAATAATATTTATCCTCAGAACTAAACTTCTTACATGCCGATGCTGTATCTCCGCCTCCAACGATTACCTTACATCTCGCATCACTTAAAACCTTAAATAAATTGCTTGTACCTTCCATAAATCTTTCATCTTCAAACTTACCACAAGTACCATTTACAAAGACAATTTTACTATTATCTATATATTTTTTATAAACATCAATACTTTTACTTCCAACATCATAAATAACACCATCATCAATAGTAAAGTCAACTGGTAAGACAATTTTACCTTTATTTTCATCCATTAATTTTTTTAATTCATTTAAAATTCCTTCATCACTAGTGGCAATACTATTTCCAACATCAGCACCTTTAGCTTTTAAAAATGAATTAGCAATACCACCACCAACTAATAAATAATCACATCTATCAATTAATGATTTAATAATAGGTAGTTTATCATCAACCTTAGCCCCTCCCATAAACACAGTAAATGGATGTGGTGTACCAGAAATCAAAATATTTAAATGTTCAAGTTCATTCATAACTAAAAAACCAATAGCATGAGGTATAAACTTAGCAATACCAGCAGTTGAAGCATGAGCTCTATGCATAGATCCAAAAGCATCATTAATATATACTTCACCTAAACTTGCCCAGAATTCTGCTAAAGCTAAATCATTTCCACTTTCTTTTTTTTCTGGAATGTCCATAAACCTAGTATTTTCAAGTAATATTACTTCACCTAAACTAGAATTATCAACAATACTTTTTACTTTATCACCATAACAATTATCTAAAAATTTAACATTTCTACCTAACAAATTAGCAAGTTCTTTGGCGACTATCTTTAAACTATTCTTAGTTTTATCTTCTTCACTTTTAATTCTTCCAAAATGACTAAGTATTACAACTCTACAATTATTTTCAAGTAAATAATTAATACTCTTTAAACTTTTTTCTATCTTAGAATTATCTTTAATAACACCGTTTTCAACTGGTACATTATAATCTACTCTAATAACAACTTTTTTATTTTTTAAATCTATATCTTTTATTGTTTTCACAATTACTCACCCATTATTATTTTAAACTAAAATATTTGATTATTCAATTTAATACCCTAAATTTATTGACAAACAAGTGTAAAAATGGTAGTATATTCTCTACAAAGAAGGGGTTTTGTATGTTAAAAATTGATATTATTATATCTAAAAACGAACTTTACAAAAATGATAAAGTAGCAGATTACTATGAAAATAGTAATGTTTTAAGATTGACTTTTAAATCAGAAGAAGATTATATAAACTTTTTAAACAATCCAATACTTACATCAATGGATTTTAATGAAATAAATTTAAAATTAATACCAGACAAGGTACAAACTATATTATCTTATTCTAAACTTTATGAATTAATTAAATCAACAACACCAACATTTGAATTAGAAACAATAAATGATTTACCAACCAAAGTACTTCTTACTAAAAGAAAAATCTATTTAAATATGATAGACTTATCACTACAAGATACATTAAAAATACTTAGAAGTCCATATATTCATGAAAACGTAACTTTTTATGATAAATACAATGAAGGAAAAGAAATGTCTTTAAAAGATTTAATAGAAATGTATAACAAATTACTATCTATTATAGAAGAAGTTAAAGACAAAAATTATTCACCAACTGAAAGCTTATTTTATGCTTATAATATTGTTAAATCAAGAATTTATAAAAAAGAAGAAAGTCATGAAGATGAAACAATAAGTAGAAGTTTAGCAGAAATATTAAAATGTGATAAAATAGTTTGTGCAGGTTTTGCAAATTATCTTTTTGGTTTATGTGGAGTTTTAGATATTCCTGTTGAAAAGATATTATGGACACCTAAAAATGAAAAAAAAGCAGGACATGATTCCATCGCAGTTTATTTAAATGATGATAAATATAATATTCATGGTATTTTTGCAATTGACCCAACCTGGGACTCAAAACAAAATGAAAAAGATACAACTTATCAACAATATATAAGACATTTTCTTGTACCAATGAATATTGAAAAAAATGAAAAAGCTAAATCAAACATAACACCAAACTTAGGTTGTTCATATTATAGATTTTTCATTTCATATGATTTATATCAAGAGTTTCCATTCGTAGACATTAACAAAAATTTAGCATTTAAAAAAGCAAGAAAAATATTTTCTTACATGCAAGTTTCTTTTATAGAAGATTTAGATTACTTATATCAAAGATTAAAAGAAATGGGAGAACAATTACTAGATAATGATACAATAGAACAAATAATAACAACTGTTACCCCAATGGATGACAAAGACTTAAAGAAGACTTTATCATCAACACCATACTCAAGTCAAGAACAACAAAAAGCAAGTACAATCTTAAAACGTATTCTAGGAGATAAAAAGTAGATTTAACAAAAATCTACTTTTTTTAATCTCCCAATATTCTTACCTACGGACAGTTTTTATAAATTAAAAATTGATATAACGGTTCTTCGAAATCTGATGGGGAGTAAAAATAACTCCTCATCGAAATCTGGTGGGGAGTTATTTTAGCTCTCACTACTTTTCGAAGAGCCTAAATTTTAAACTATTAAACTAAATACACTTAAAACAAACATATTTAGAATACCAATTAGAATTACTAATTTGATAGCCCATCTAAACCAAGTTGAATATTCAACCTTAGCTAAAGCAAGACCACCCATTATAGCACCACAAGTTGGAGAAATTAAATTAACTAAACCATTTGCAGCAACCATAGTCATAATTGAAACTTCAACACTATAACCAAGTTGTGCAGCAAGTGGAGCAATAATTGGTGTAGATAATGTAGCAAGACCACTACTAGATGGAACTAAGAATGATAATACTACATGTAATAAATAGTTAAGTGGAACGAATAATAATTCAGGCACTTTACTTAAGAAATCTGCGGCATTAAAGATAATATAATTATCTAAATGAGTTTCTGCCATAAGTACACTAGCACCTCTAGCTATTGCAATAACTAGAATAACACCAATCATATCATCAGCACCATCAACAAATGTATCAACAAACCCTTTTTCACCAAGTTTATTAATAATTGCAATAATGATTGACATGATTAAGAACCATAAAGCTGCTTCGTAGAACCACCAGTCACCTAATGGAGCACCAGTTAACCAACCTGTAAATTTATTAAATATTGTAATATTGAATTTACCCCAAGGAATGAAACCTATAACCATTACAAGGAATGTTAATCCAAATAATATTAATGTAATTTTTTGTGTAGTTGATAACTTAACTTCTTCCTTTTTATCTTCAAATCTACCATATGATTTTTCAGCATTTTTTTGTTCTCTTAAAGATAAGAAAGTTGAACCTTTATCTTTTTGAACCTTTTTAGCATAATTCATAACAAATAGAATTGAAACAATTAAAGTTGTTAACCATAAGAATGTTGCAATTAATATTACAAATCCATGATCAGCTGCGATATTTTCTGGAAGAGCACTTAGTGCAACACCTGTTGCAAATGGATTTATCGTAGAACCTAAGCATCCACTACCTGCTCCAAGAAGAACAACCGCAGAACCAACTAATGGATCCATTCCAGCAGCCATCATTGTAGCTGATAATAATACATAGAAACCTACAGTTTCTTCAAGCATACCATATGTTGTTCCACAAACGGAAAAGATTGTCATAAGAATTGGAATTAACCAAATTTCTTTCCCTTTAAGTTTATGAACCAACACTTTAATACCAGTTTCTAATGCTCCAGTTTTATTAATAACTGCAAGCATACCACCTAGCATCATTATGAAAATACTAACATCAATAGCATTTTCAAAACCTTTAATCGGAGCCATTAATACTTGAGATAATGTTGCTCCAACAGTACCACTTCCATCAACTAATGTATCTCCTACAAACTTAGCATTCGGAAGTAAATGTGATAATATTCCAAGACCAAATATAAGTATTAGAATAATTGAAAAAGACGATAACATTGTTTTAGCCTTTTTCTTAGCATTTGCCATTTTAATTTTCCTCCTTTATTACTGTACCTGTTTTTCCTAATATTGCATCTTCAGCTTTTTCTAAAGAACTTATTATTGCTACACGATTAGAGTTTTTCACAAAATCCAAGCATGCTTCAACTTTTGGTAACATACTCCCTTTTGCAAATTCTCCCTTTTTAATATAAGTTAACGCATCATCAACACTTAATTCATCCAAATCAATTTGAAAATCAGTATTATAATGAATTGAAACTTTATCAACAGCAGTCAAGATTAATAACTTATCTGCCCCGATTAATTTACCAAGAAGAGATGCTGTTCTATCTTTATCAATAACAGCTTCAACTCCTTTTAAGTTATTCCCATCATTAATAACAGGAATACCTCCACCACCTGCAGCAATTACAAGTGAACTTTGTTGAATTAAATTCTTTATAGCTTCCGCTTCAACAATATCTATTGGCATCGGAGATGGTACAACCCTACGATACCCACGTCCTGCATCTTCTACAAAAGTATAACCTTTTTCCTGTTCTTGTTTTAAAGCCTCTTCCTTACTATAAAACATTCCAATAGGTTTAGTTGGATTAGAAAAAGCACTATCTTTTGCATCAACTAGAACTTGTGTTATTAAAGTTACGCATGATTTAACAATACCTTCTTTTTTTAATTCATTTTGAATACATTGTTGTAATCCGTAACCAATATAACCTTGACTCATACTCCCACACTCAGGAAATGGCATGAATGGAGTATTAGCTTCTCCTTTAGAAGAATACTCCATTGCTAAAGCTATTTGTCCAACTTGAGGACCATTCCCATGAGTAAGAACAATTTCTTCACCATTTTTAACAAGACTAACAATAATCTTTGCCACATTTTTTAGTAAATTCATTTGTTCTTCTGGATTTTTACCTAAAGCATTACCACCTAAGGCAATTACTATTTTACTCATTATCTTCCCTCATAGTTGCATAAACTACAGCTTTTATTGTATGTAATCTATTTTCAGCTTGATCAAATACTTTAGATTTTGATGAGTTAAACACTTCATCAGTAACTTCCATTTCTTTTAAACCAAACTTACTATATATATCTTTTCCAATTGTTGTATTTAAATCATGGAATGAAGGTAAGCAATGTAAGAATATTGCATCTGGCCTTGCATTATTCATAACATCCATATTAACTTGATAAGGTTTAAGTAAATTAATTCTTTCATTCCATACTTCATCTGGTTCACCCATAGAAACCCATACATCTGTATAAATAACATCTGCATCTCTTGTTGCTTCCATAACATTTTCATTCATAGATATAGAACCACCATTTTCTTTAACAATTTCCATACATTTACTTACTAATTCTTCATTTGGCCATAAACTCTTTGGTCCGCATGCTACAAAATGCATTCCCATTTTAGCACATACAACCATTAATGAATTAGCAACATTATTTCTAGCATCACCCATAAATACAAGTTTGATACCTTTTAAATGTCCAAAATTTTCTTCAACAGTTAAGACATCTGCAAGCATTTGTGTTGGATGGAATTCTGTAGTTAAACCATTCCAAACTGGAACGCCAGCATTTTCTGCAAGTTCTTCCACAATCTTTTGGTCAAATCCGCGATATTCAATACCATCATACATTCTACCTAAAACTTTTGCTGTATCACTAATAGATTCTTTTTTACCCATTTGTGAAGAACCAGGGTCTAAATAAGTAACACCCATACCTAAATCCATTCCAGCAACTTCAAATGCACATCTAGTTCTAGTTGAAGTCTTTTCAAATAATAATACAATATTTTTACCTTTTAAATATCTATGTTCTACACCATTTCTCTTTTTATCTTTTAAATCTTTAGATAAATCTAATAAATATCTAATTTCTTCTGGTGTATAATCTAGTAATGTTAAGAAATTTCTACCTCTTAAATCTACTTTATTAACATTTTCTATTTTAATAAAATCTTCTATTTTTATTGTAGGTATACTTTCATTCTTTTCTACAGTTACTTCTTCAATATCTTCACGAACAAGTGGCATACTCATACATCTAGGGCCACCTCTACCACGAGATAATTCTGCACTACTTACTTCAATTACATGAATACCATGTTCTCTTAAAATATTATTAGTAATATTATTTCTATCATAAACAACAACTACACCTGGAGCAATACATAATGTATTAGTTCCATCATTCCATTGTTCTCTTTCTGAAGAAATCTTTTCTCCACCGGCACATGGAATTAAAGTTATCTCTCTACCTAAATATTTTTCTAAAATACTTTCTAATGAACCATTTACTTCCACAACATTTAAGTCTTCATCAGAATCTGGAATATCCCCTTCAGTTATTTCAAAAACTTGAAGGGTATCCATAATACCTGGATGATATGTAAATTTATCATAATCAATTTGAGTAAATACTGTATCTAAGTGCATGAAAGCACGAGATTCAGGTATATTAAAAGCTAAAATTGTATCAATCTTACAATTTGGGTCTTTAAAACAATTCTTAGCTAGTTCATCAATCGCTGCAGCTTCAGTTCTTTGTGAAATACCAACAGCAAGAGTATGACTATTTAAATTAAGAACATCCCCACCCTCAATATGATATGGTAAATATCTATCATAATATTTATCTAATTTATCTTTAAAATCAGGATGATAATTAAATATATATTCTGCATAAATTGTTTCTCTATTTCTTGTAACAGAATACATTTTATTTAAAATTACCCCATTACCTGCACTAGCAAATGGGTCTCTAGTAAAATAAAGATTTGGCATTGGGTCAGCTAAAAACTCAGATTCTTCACTAACTAAGTCAACTAAAGATTTTTCAACGTTCCTTTTTGCTCTACTTATTTCTTCAATTTTTATACCTTCCATAGTTTTTAATACAAGTTCTTTTTTATTATTAAAACTCTTTAAATAATCAAAAACTAAATTTTTATATTTTGGTGTTGTTATACCAGCTTCATAGATAAATTGTCTAATAAATTTATCTTCAATTTCATCACTTATTTCAAGTACACTAGCCATTAAATCTTCTAAATAAACAACTTCAATTCCATTTTCTTTTAAAGCTCTAGCAAACTCATCATGTTCAGCTTGAGCATCAGGTAAAAAAGGAATATCATCAAATAATAATCTACTTAATGAATCTGGTGTTAAATTTAAAAGTTCATTTCCAGGTCTATGCAAAAGCACTTTTTTAAGTGGACCAATTTCACTTCTAACATTAATTGCATTCATCTAAAATCCTCTCCTTATTCTCTATTAAATTATACCAAACAATATAATCAATTGCAATTTTATTTTTCAACTTTTTGCAAAAACATTTTTATTCGTTCATTTTTATTATTAAAAAACGCTTTATTACTTCCATCAAATAATATTTTACCATTATCTAAAAATAATATTCTTGTTGCAATATTTTTTACAAAATTCATTTCATGAGAAACTATAATCATTGTTTTATTTTCTTCAGCAACCATTTTAATTAAATCAAGTACTTCTCCAACCATCTCAGGATCTAGCGCGCTTGTTGGTTCATCAAACAAAATAATATCCGGGTCCATCATTAAAGTTCTAACTATTGCTACTCTTTGTTTTTGACCACCAGATAAACTTGATGGATAACTCGATGCCTTATTTTTTAAACCAATTTTCTCTAAAAGATTCATTGCTTTTCTCTTAGCACTACCTTCACCCATAACTTTAAGTTTAACTGGAGCAAGCATTAAATTATCTAAAACACTTAAATGATTAAACAAATTAAATTGTTGAAAAACCATTCCAATTTTTTGACGAGTTAAAGGCAAATTAGTATTTTTATCTACCAAATTAGTTCCTTCAAAAATTATTTTACCACTACTAGGTACTTCAATCATATTAAGACATCTTAGCAATGTACTTTTTCCACTTCCTGAAGGACCAACAATTGCTATAATATCTCCAACACTAACATCAAAACTAATATCTTTTAAAACTGTATTTTTACCAAAATTCTTTTTCAAATGTTTAACACTTAGCATTTAGTCCTACCTCCATTTTATTAACGAATTTAGTTAATCCCAAAGTAATAACCAAATATATTAATGCAATAATTATCAAAGGAAAGAAATAATCATAAGTTCTTGATGCAATAATATCACTTGCTTTTGTAAGTTCCATAATACCTATATAAGCCCCCGCTGAAGTTTCTTTAATTAATGTAATAAATTCGTTTCCTAAAGCAGGCATAACATTTCTAATCCCTTGAGGCATAATAATATATCTCATAACTTTTCGATAATTAAGTCCTAAAGATAATCCAGCTTCCATTTGACCTTTATCAATTGAATTAATACCAGACCTAATAATTTCCGATACATAAGCTCCAGAATTAAGTCCAAAAGCTAAAATCCCCACAATAACTATACTAATATCAACAGACTTAAATATAACATAATAAATAATCATTAATTGTAACAACACCGGTGTTCCTCTTACAACATTTACATACCATGTAACTAATTTATTTAATATCTTTAATTTACCATTTGTATCATGATTGTGTCTAACAATTGCTATAAGAATTCCTATAAAAACCCCAATTAAACAAGCAAATAAAGCAATAATTAAAGTATTAAATAACCCTTCAAAAATATATTTATATCTTCCATCATAAATAAAACTATCATAAAATTTCTCTACCATAATTCACCTATTTTTCAGTATGATTAATTATATATTCATCAATTTTACCTTCATTTTTTAACTTTTCTAAAACAGTATTAATTGCATCTAATAATTCTTTATTACCTTTTTTAACAACCATTCCATATGAATCATTAGTTAGACTTCCATCAAGTATTTTAATACCACTATTACTTGCAACAATTTCTTTAGCAGGAAGTTCATCCATAACTACACAATCTACCTTACCTACTTTTAAATCTTCAATCGCTGCTAAATATTTCTTTTGTCTTACAATACTTGCATTCTTAAAATTTTCAGTAACAAAAGTATCTGCAATACTTCCAAGTTGAACAGCTATTTTTTTATTACTTATATTATTTACATTATTAATATTACTATTATTACTTACAATAACTACTTGTTTACTTACAGAATAATTAATAGAAAAATCCACATTTTTAGCTCTATCATCACTATAACTAATACCAGCAGCACCAAAATCAGCTTTACCAGCTTTAACTTCATTAATAATTGAATCAAAAGCAATGTCTTTAACTACTAAAGTTTTACCTAAATATTTAGCAATTTCTTTAGCTATATCAACATCTACCCCAACAATTTCTCCTCCATCATAATATTCATATGGAGCAAATCCAGCTTCTGTAACCATTATAAGTTCATTAGTATTTTTCTTACATCCCCCTAATATAATTAACAACATTATTAATATAATAACCTTTTTCATATCACACCTCTATCTTAAATTAATTATAGCATTATTTTTCTCTAATTAAAAGAAAAAAATTTCCTAATTGGAAATCTTTTCTCTTTTTAATATTAATTCTTCTTCTTTTTCTTTTAAATTATTTATTAATTTATCAAAATAATTATTTATTTCAACTTCTCTTTCTAAAACTGGTGTATCACTATATAAATCATGTCCTAAATCTTTTATTCTACCAATATAATTATACATAATTTCTCTTAAAACAAAAATTACATTATCAACATTTATATCAACACTATCTTCAGTTACATCAGGTTTAATCATTCTAATATTAGCTAAAGTAATTAATTTACTTATACTTTCTCTACTTTTATCTAAAGATATTTCTATTAAACCTTTATAATTATTTGCATATAAATATTCTATTGCTATTTCACAAGCCTTTTTATATGCATAAAATTCTCTTAATCTACAATGTAAAACTAGTGATAAATCATTATTAGATAAATTAATATAACAACTTATTATATCTCTCATAATACCATTCCTTCCGAGGGAAACATATTATAACACCAAAAAAAGAAGATGTAAAGCTAATTTACTCTTCTTCGACAATTTGTTCTAAAACATTACCAACTCTTTTAACAATTTCTACTACTAACGCATTTCCCATCATAAAGTATCTTTTCTTATCACTCATTCCTGTATTTGTCCAATTATCTGGAAAACCATTAATTCTTTCACATTCTACCGGAGTTAAAAATCTTAATTTATTTGTTTTATAATCTTCTATAACATGAGTTGAACGACTAATACCAGATTCTGATGTTAACATTGTTCTAGCTGGACTATCCAAATTATCAGGAAAAGGCATCGAACCTTCAGAATATAAATACGCTTCCCCATTTGGTTTAACTCTAGGTATTCTTTTACTTCCTTTTAAATATTTAAATTTTTCTATTTTTTCATCAGTTAAAAAATACTTTTCTAAAACATCATCTTTTTCTCTAATATTTTTTAAAGGATACAACTTATTACAATCACTTTCAACTTTAGTTGTAAATATATTACCATCAATCATAACTCCAGCATTTAAAAATTCCATTTTAAAATTATTATTTACATCAATTAAATTTTCATAAGTATCTTTTCTTACATTAGTAGATACTATTTCACTATCACTATCTTTTATCTTAAAACTTTTAGCAAAAATTCCATCCTTATTTATAATATCTTTTATATCTTTCTTTTTCATTTTTTTATAGTATTTAGTACTTTTATGAAAAGCAATAATATAAACTCTTCTTCTTTTCTGAGGCATTCCATAATCCGCAGCATTTATAACACGCCATTCTACTCCATAGCCATTATCAAAAAAGCTTCTTAAAATTATTCCAAAATCCCTTCCTCTTTGTTTAGCTGGTGATAACAACAATCTATCAACATTTTCCAAAAACACAAATGGTGGCTTTTTAATCTTTAAAATGTCATTTATTGCCCACCATAAAACACCCTTTTTACCTTCAATCCCCTTACTATTTGCAAGAGTCTGAGCAACAGAATAATCTTGACAAGGAAAGCCCCCAACTAAAAGAGTATGATTAGGAATTTCTCTTTTATTAACTTTAAATATATCAACATTACTTGCATCATTTTCACCAAACCTTTTTGTATAACAGAAAAAAGCTTCTTGTGATTTTGTAGCCGGTTCCCACTGATTAGCCCACACAAAATTCCAATTGCCATCTTCAACAGTTTTATTATTAACTAATGAAACATTATTTAAGCCACATCTAAATCCACCTACACCAGCAAATAATTCTACAACTGTTTTTTCCATAAACTACCTCCAAGCAATTGTTATTTAGAAACATTTATATTATAATGTAAATAAGTGCAAAGATCAAGTACTTACCTATTAATTTTATAACAAATTTACAAAAAAAACAAGATCAAAAGGAGGATTCATGAAAAAAATTTATACCAAAGAAGAAGTACAAGCTTTAACAAAAAGTGCTATTGGTAAAACATTCAAAGAATTAAAAAGAAGAACAGAAAGTTCTAATGAAAAAACTTCCAACAAAGGCAGATTTGGTCAACTTCTTGAAACAGACCTTTATGGTTATGAAATAAATTCAAATGCTGAAGCAGACTTTAAAGAAGCTGGAATTGAACTAAAAGTAACTCCTTATATCAGAAACAAAAATGGCACCCTCAGTGCAAAAGAAAGATTATCTTTAAATCATATTAATTTTAAAGAAGAATATAAAAATACATTTGAAACTAGTTCTTTTTGGAAAAAGAATAAATGCCTCCAAATAATTTGGTATCTAGCAAAAAACAGTATTCCTAAAGAAGACCAAATTATAACTCATGAAATTTTATATACTTATCCAGAAGAAGATTTGGAAATAATTAAAAAAGATTATGAATATATAATAAACAAAATAAAAGAAGGAAAAGCTCATGAATTATCAGAATCTGATACTATGTATCTCGGAGCATGCACTAAAGGAAATAAAAATACACCATTAAAAGAACAACCATTTTCAAACATCAAAGCAAGACAAAGAGCATTTTCCCTAAGACAATCTTATATGACAATATTGGTTAGAAAATATATAGGTAATTGTGAAGATGTTGAAAAAGTACTAAAAAACAACAATGTTACATTTAATGAATTCATAGAAAATGTTATAAATAAATATAAAGGAAAAACTCAAAAAGAATTAATGGAAGAATTACATATTAAATCAACTTCAAAAAGCTTAAATAGTATGATTATTTCAAGAATGTTCAATGTTAAATCAAATCTTAGAAACACCGATGAATTTCAAAAAGCCAATATTATTCCTCGAACAATACGCATTGAAGAAAATGGGAGAATAAAAGAATCAATGCCATTTCCATACTTTAGTTTTGAAAGTATTGCTAATGAAACCTGGGAAACATCTCAAATTAAAGAAGAATTTGAAAATACCAAATATATGTTTTTTCTTTTCAAAAAAGATAAAAACGATTATGTTTTTCAAGGTATAAAACTATGGAATATGCCTCAATCAATAGTAGATAAAGACATTAAAGAAGTATGGAGCAAGACTAACGAAGTAATAAAATCTGGAAATATTGTTAATCACATTGATAAAAGAGGGCGAAGAATAACAAACTTTACTAAAATTAGTGATAATAAAATTAGTCATGTAAGACCTCATGCCCAAAATTCTGATGATACACTAAAATTACCAGTTAAAGATAACTTAACCGGAGCAACTAGTTATACTAAACATTGTTTTTGGTTAAATAACAAATATTTAGAAGAAATTTTAAAAGAATTTCTATAGAAAAAAGCTAGCAATTTTGCTAGCTATATATAAACCGCTAAAAGTGAACAAATGCTTGGCAGGGGCGAATAGAATCGAACTCTTATCAAAAGTTTTGGAGGCAGCAAAAAAGAAAATGAATTTTTACTTTCTAAAAAATATTGGGACGATAATAACAACATGTGTTACTTTATGAGTAGCATAAAAAGATATGTTGTATATAACTTTTATGATAATTTGTGTATACTTTCTAAAAATAATACTAAAATAGAATTATTTTTAAAAAATAAGAAGTTACACATTTATAAGATAGATTTATCTAATGATAATGATGTTGATAAACTTTATAAGTTACTTCGTGAATTAGTATTATGTAACGCAAATGAATGGAATATGTTATTTCTATTTAGTAGCATAAGGGATAGTATCAAAAAAAATAAATACGAAGAAAAATCAAATTATATAAAAGTTGCTATTAAAGAAAATTACATAATACAATATACAATATGTATAAAAAACTACAATAAAAAAATAAAAGCAGTTAAACTTTTATTATAAAAATATAAAAGTTTGCATTTTTTTGCCGAAAAAAGAAAAAAACACTGAATTCGGCAAACAATTTCACTCGTTTTTTGTTATAATATATTTAGTAACGGGAGATGAGTTTAGAAATGACTTTTACTGAAGCCATAATAGAAAGAATTAATGAGCTTTGTATGATGAATCATATAACTACAAATAAGCTGTCTGAGCTTTCCACTGTTCCAGCAACAACGCTTTATGCGTTGCTTTATGATAAAGTAGAAAACCCAAGTTCTAAAAACATTTATAAATTTTGTAAAGTTTTTGGAATAACAATGAAAGAGTTTTATGACACTGAAATATTCAATAAAATGGATTTTATAGAATAAATAAAGCTTGGCGACAATCACTTTGATTGTTTTTTTATTAAAAAAGTATCAATAAAAATATAGTTAAATCTTTTTTTGATACTTATTGAATTATGTTTAGTTTATAATCTCTGATATGTATAAGGATTGTTAATTGTACCATTTACTTAACAAAAAAAGGAATCTAATTAACTAGATTCCTTATCTCATAGAAAAACTGTTATTTATAGTTAATATACTATACATAAAAAGAACATCTTGATTATTAAATTTTATATAATTATTCAAAATTCTTGAAGAAACATATCTAATATCAATAACAGTAATTTTCTTATAACCATCTATCAATAGAGGAATTAAACTACTGCCATAAGAATCACGAAAAACAATTAATTCTTTATTATTATTTGAAGTAGGGTTAACAATATCTATAATAGAAGATGCTCCTGATAAATATATATCATATTTATCTAATGATTTTAGTTTATCATAATCATATATTTTTGTATATTTTTTAGTTTCATAATTATACACACTACTATTATCAATGTATTGATTAGATATAGTTTTTATAGTATCAATATCTTTAGTTACTGATAGTCTACCAGCATAACTACCCTTAAAAGTAGTAACTGTATTTACAACATTATTATTAGTTATATCAAAATTCATTTGATTAGCAATAGTATTTGCAACATTAAATAAATCTTCTTGTTTCCAATGAGTATCAGTCTTATAATAATTATTAAGTGATAATTTATCAAATATATTTATATAATTAAGATTTGTTAAATTATTTTTCATCATATCTTGTAACTCATTATAATCAAGTTTTAAATTACCATTATTAACAAAGTAATTTTTATCAGGAATAATAGTATAATATATATTACTATTATTATTTAAATATGTATTTTTTATATAATTAATCTTATTTGTTAAATTATTAATAGAATTAGTATTTAAAGGAAATATTTCTTCAACAATATAATCATCATACATATATAAATTATTATATTCACCTTTAGTAGATAATTCTATATCTATTTTAATTTTTCTAAAAGTATCTCTTTTGATAAATTGATCCGTAACATAGGAATCAAATTTCTTAAAATATGTACCATCAAATAAGCTTTTAGTAGTTAATTCTGGCATAGTAGCAAGTTTTCTTCTTTCTGCTATAGAAATATCAGTATCTTTTTTTATAACATTAATCAAAAATAATGAAATTATAGTAAAAAGAAATACTAAAGTAACAACTATATCTTTTATTTTATCGTTCATGTATAACCTCCTTAAAATCTAAAATATAAAAATGGATTATATGAATTATCTATCAAATAAGAAGTAACAACAAATAATATCATAACTATTAAAATTGGTTCTAAAATATTAATTATGTTATTTACATATTTATTTTTTCTTAATTTATCTATTAATGTTTTAATAAAAGGAGTAGCCCCAAATAAAGCAATAATTAATATTGGTAAATAACTCTTTAAATAATGAAGTGTATAATCATTAATAAAAACTTCTCCATTCATACCAAATAACCCTTTAATATTAGTCAAAGCCACTGACATATTGTCAGAATTAAATATAATAAATAATATCATAACAATAAATAATACATATATTCTTCTTATAAAAGAAGGTAATTTTTCCATAAATTTTTTAAGGAATATTTTTTCTATTATAAGAATAATTCCAAACAATAATCCCCATATTAAAAAAGTCCAATTAGCGCCATGCCATATTCCGGTTAATAACCATACTATTAAAATGTTTCTTATTTGTTTATATTTACCATCTCTATTACCACCAAGAGGAATATAAACATAATCTTTAAACCATGTACCAAGAGAGATGTGCCATCTTCTCCAAAATTCAGTTATACTTTTTGATATATATGGGTAATTAAAGTTTTCAGGAAAATGAAATCCAAATATTCTTCCAAGACCAATAGCCATATCACTATAAGCAGAAAAATCAAAATACAACTGTAGCATATAACTTATACCAAATATCCAATAAAATATTACGGTTGTTTCATTTAGAGCAAAAGCTTTAGTGCAAAGTTCTCCCAAAGCATTTGCTATCAATACTTTTTTAGCTAGTCCAATAGAAAATCTTCTAATACCATATGCAAAATTATTAAAACTATGTATTCTATCATCTAATTCTTTTTCTACTGTCTGATATCTAACAATAGGTCCTGCCACTAACTGTGGAAATAAAGATACATAAGTGGCTAAATTTATAATGTTTTTTTGAACTTTAACTTTTCCATTATATACATCAATAACATAACTTATAATTTGAAATGTATAAAATGATATTCCTATTGGTAATGCAATATTCAATAATTTAATATTAGCGTTAGATATATCATTAATTGTTTGTATAATAAAATCAGTATATTTAAATATTATTAATAAAAATACATGTATAAATAAAGTTGTTATTAATATATTTTTACTTTGATTTTTATATTTATCAATTAAAATAGCTCCTATATAAGCAATAATAATTTCTGCAATCATTAAAAAAACATATTTAGGTTCTCCGTAAAGATAAAATAATAAAGATGCAATTAATAAAATAATATTTTTATATTTTTTGGGTGTAATAAAATATATAATTATTAACGCTGGTAAAAAATAATATAAAAAACTAATACTAGTAAATAACATTTTATCCTCCTTTAAAAAGGCACCTTAAAAGGTGCTTCATTATTCTTCTGCTGGCATTTCTGGTGAAAGTTCTATATTTTCTTCGTTATTTGATTTTTCTAATTCTTTTCCAATATTATTATTTACATATTTCTTAAAATCATTATATACTGCTTTAGCAATATCTTTGTCAGCCATTACAGAGAATATTACATTACCACTGTTAGTGATATATAATTGTTCTGCAGAAACACAAATCCAACGTCTCATATCAATATTATCTAACATCTCTTGTTTAATTTTTTCTACATCAGCATTATCTTTAACCTTAACAATAGCCACTGAATAAGCTTGTGCTGTTATCAATGGTACTGATACAACAATTGATTCGATACCATCATTTGTTTTTAAGCCAGTATAACTAGTAACTTCATCAATATTCTTTATATCTACTTTCATAGTTTCAAGTTCGGGTAAAACATTTTTGTTATTTTTATTTATAGTATTAATAATGTCATTAATGTCTTTCGGTGTCTCAACACTACCTTTGTTACCACTACCTGATACTAGTATGAATATTATAAATGAGATAACTGCTAATAATATCAAACCTATTATAAAAATATTTTGTTTTTTCATTTCTATCTCCTCCCAATATTTAAATTATATCACACTTTTACCGAAATCGGTAGAAAAATTATTGCGTTTTACAAAAATTAAATATTAACTATTTAAAAAGCAAATCATTTTGATACTCTTATAAATTATAAATATTTATTACTATTTTGTATCAATTAATAATTCTTTTGGACTTTTCTTTAAATTGCTTGATGAAGATATTAGTAAAGAAATTATAAGAACTATTGACATAAATAAAACTACATATATCATTAATTTTGGAGATATTTTAATTTCTAAACTTGTTAGTGTTTTATTAAATCCATCTACTTCAGCTCCACCTCCAAGTTGGCTAGATGCTGACTGTTTAGCAATTTGTTTTGCTATAGTACCAGTGACTTTACTTAATATGTTATTTCCAATCATACTTGCTGTATAAACAGCTAGAAAGTATGATCCTATAAATGCTGGGATTGATACAAATACAAGTTCAATAACAAATTGTCCGAATATTTTGGCTTTTGAAATTCCTAATGAAAGTAAAATTGCAATTTCTTTTTTTCTAGCATTCATCCATAAAAACAATAATAATGAAACTGTAACACCTGCAAATAATAATGATCCTGCAAATAATTTATTAGCTATTTTATATATACCTGATATTGATTGTTGTAGTGCTGGGTAATTATTTGAACTTTTAATCAAATTATATTGTTCCCAATCTATATCAAGTTTTTCAATATTTTTAATAACTTTATCTAAATTTTTATCACCTTTTACAAAAAATGTTGCATCTTGATATACAGCAGTATCCTCTGTATTTCCATATACTTTTGCAGCCGTATCTAAATCAGTTATCAAAGTATTTTCGTAAAGTTCTTGGGCTACAGTAACACCACCTTCATTATGACCATCAAAAAGGCCTTTTATCTCGACTTCAACTTTTTCATTTGCTCCTTTTTCATTATCGGCATCAAATAAATTAGATTTTATTTTTATTTTATCTCCAATTTTTAAATTATTTTTTTCTGCTAGGTCTTTATGCATTAAAATCTTGTTTTTATCATTTTCATTTAAGTGTTCACCACTAGATAATTTGTAAGCTCCTGAGATAAACTTATTTTCTTTTGATGAATCATTAACTCCTGTTAACATAACAGCTCTTTTAAAGTTTTCTGCTCTTTCTGGTGATTGACCTGAAAGTGTTTTTTGTGTTTCTATTATATCATTACCTACTAAATCAGCAACACTATTAATTCTTTTTACATATGAATCAATGTCTTTGGATTCAGCAATTTTTTTAATATCTTGTCCTTTTATATTGCCACCACCTCTTGGTGTTCCAAAATTAACTCTTCGGTTTATTTCCATAGAGAAACTATTTGTTATATTTCCAAAAGTTTCTTTTGAAGCTCTGTTCGTAGCATCTTTGATCGATAAACTAATAAGACAAAGCGTTGACATAGCTGTTATAACTAACAATATAATTATTGATTTTAGACTTTTTCTAGTTACATATGCAAATGCATTTTTAATCATTATTGTACCTCCTAATTATTTTTATTTATTTTCTTAAGTTTTCTATCTCTTAATTCTAAAATAATGTCAGCAGAATTTGCAACTTCTTTGCTATGTGTTACCACGATTACACACTTATTTCTTTCTTTTGCTAACTTTTTAAGTATTTCAATTATTTCACCAGCAGTATCAACATCTAAGTTTCCAGTAGGTTCATCTGCTAAAATTATTGGGGCTTCTGAAACTAATGCTCTTGCAATCGCCACTCTTTGTTGTTGTCCTCCTGATAACTTCATTACATTTCTATTTATTTGACTTTTATCAAGCCCTAATTCAAATAAGATTGTTTCAGATGCATTTTTATTTACTAATCTAACATTTTCTAAAGGCGTTAAATAATCAATTAAATTATAGTTTTGAAAAACTAACGATATGTTATTTTTTCTATGATTACTGTAGCCGTCTTTCTCTATATCATTTCCTTTAAATAAGATTTGACCTTTTTGTGGTTTATCTAAACCTGCTAATAGAGAAAGTAATGTTGACTTTCCTGCCCCTGATTTTCCTATTATTGCATAAAATTTTCCAATTTCAAATTTTTGATTTACTTTAGATAATACTAACTCATTTGAATTTGAATAATTATATGTTACATTTTTTATTTCTAATATATCCATTTTTAATCTCCTAACTTATTTTTGACAATATTTCTTTTGGTTTTTTAATTAATATCATTAAACTTGCAATAATAACTGATAGAACAATAATTCCAATTAATATTCCGTAACTTTGTAGAAATGTTAAAAGATTTGCAATTAAATTATTGTTTTTAAGTAAGCTATCAACCATTATTGTTGAATCATCAGAATTCATAAATCCACCGACTATAATATTTAATATTACATTTCCTATAAACAATGATAATACAAAAGAGGGTAGTGATATAAGTAATAATTCAAGTATAAATTGAGTTACAATTTTTATTTTACTTATACCAATTGATAATAATATTCCTATTTCATGTATTCTTTCTCTTAACCATAATATTAATATTAATGACAATACTGTTATTCCACCTATCATAATTGAATATGTCATGATCTTAATAATATGTTTTATTCCATCTATAGACTCTAGTGTTTCTTCAAATACATGGTTATCACTTGAAACACTATATTGTGACCAATCAATTTTAATTTTTTTAATTTTATTTAATGCAACCTTTGTATTTTCTGAACTGTCTGAAAATATTGTAAGTTTATTAACAATTTTGTTATTTAAAAGATTATTTAATGCTTTTTGACTTGATTCATAATCAATAAATACCATATTTTCACTAAAGTCTGATGATAAGCCAGTATATTTTTCTTGTTTTTTACCTGTGAATATTCCAATTATCTCAAACTCATATTCTAATTTCTTTTCACTATTATTAAAATCAATTAATTCAAGTTTGATTTTATCATTAAGTTTTAGGTTATTTTTTTCAGCAAGTTCCTTATGAATAAGAATTTTTCCTCTATCATTATTATTAATATGTCTGCCTTTTATAATAGTGAAAACACCACTACTAAATAAATTATCCTTTTCACTATTGTTAGTAGCTTCTACTGAAAGAATATTTTTGAACTCATCTGATAAATCATCTCGTTCTACTAATTGTGTTCCATCTACAACTTTGATGTTTGTAGTTCTAGCAAGTCCATCATACGTAGTGATAATTTCTTTTATTTCTTTTATATTATCTAATTCTTTAAACTGATTAGTTTCAAAAGTATCACCATTATTTTTAATTATTGATAATGATGTATTTGAAATCTTGTATAAGTTTTTTTCCAAATTACTTATTGATTTTGTTATATTTAAACATGAATATAAACAAGAGAGAACTACTGTTAAAATAATAAATACTATAATTGTTCTATTTCTTTTTCTTAAAATATATGCTATAGCATTTTTTAGCATTTTATCAACCTCCTATCTTCAGATTTTTTGCTAAAAAAAAGATATGGAAAAGCGTTTTTTTAATATCAGCCATATCTTTTATTTTTTACTTAAAAATGAAGATAGCCCAAGTAATTATATTATTTTTTTTGATTTTTGTCAATTAATCTAGCAAATTTTTTTGCCGAAATCGGTAAATAATTAAAATAAAAATAAATTATTTATGATTTGCTTTGTTGATAACTCTTTTTATAATTATTTGATATTTCTTTATTTGTGAAAACTTTAAATGTTATCTCTCGAACTAATTTAATATCTATCATTTCAGCATCCAAATAATTTCCATCTAAATATTCAACTAACAAATCGTATAATTTTTCAATTTCTTTATATATATTTCTTGGAACAGAAACACATTCACTAATAAACAGATTCTCCAAAATATTAAGTAATACCAAACAACCTTCATCTACATCGTATTTTATATGAATTATCAATTTTATCACCTTTAGTGTGATGTTAACTCTTAACAAAAATTATTACAAGTCATATTTAAAAAAACAATAATAATTTTTACATAAAAAAACGATTTTTCCTTTATTTTATAAGGAAAAATCGGTATTTTCTTGGCAGGGGCAGAGAGAATCGAACTCCCATCAAAAGTTTTGGAGACTCCTATGCTACCATTATACCATGCCCCTAATTACAAGAACAGATAAATTATAACACATTAATTAACAAAATACTAGCATTTTCAACAAATATATGTAACAATCTGTTATAATAGACATATGAAAAAAGAATTTTTAAGAAAAAAATATAAAGAAAAAAGAGATAATATCAAAAACAAAGTTACTAAAGATAATTTAATTTATCAAAAAGTTATTAACAACAAAGATATATTATCTTCTAAAACTTTATTAATTTACATTTCGATTAATAGTGAAGTTGATACAATAAAAATAATCAATTATTTTTTAAATACTAAAAATATTGCCGTTCCAAAAATAATAGATAATAACATGTATTTTTGTTACGTTACAAATCTAAATGAGTTAACATCAGGAAAATATAATATACCTGAGCCAACAAATGAAAACATAGTTACTGATTTTGACAATGCAATATGTATTGTACCAGGCATATGCTATGATAAAGAAAATTATCGTGTTGGTTATGGAAAAGGATATTATGATAGATTTTTAAGTAAAAATAAAATAAAAACCATTGGTTTATGCTATAAAGAATGTATGATAGAAAAAATTGATAATGACAAATATGATTATAAAATTGATGAAGTAATAACAGATTAATTATAAAAACATACACTATATTAAGGTGATATTATGCTTTTTAATTATACAGATAGAGAACTAGATTTGCTTGCAAGAATAATGCGAGCTGAAGCCCTCGGAGAAGGTAACCTTGGAATGTTAATGGTAGGAAATGTTGTTGCCAATAGAGTTTTAGCAGATTGCTTAACATTTAAAAACATTGATAGTATTTATGATGCTATTTATCAACCAAATCAATTCACCGGAGTTAATTCATCACTATTTAATGCCTCAGCAACAACACTAGAAAAACAACTTGCCCAAAGAATTGTCCGCGGCGAATATTATCATCCTGCTACTAATGCTTTATGGTTTTACTCACCAACAAAAAAAGCTTCATGTAAACAAACTTGGTACAATCAAGACCTAGCAGGAAGTTATAAAAGCCATTGTTTTTATATTCCCGATCCCGGAATATGTACAAAAATCCATTAATCTTGGCATAATCTAAGAAATAATGTATAATAATGAATAAGGAGAGATTTCTATGTTTTATTCTTATTGTATATTATTTTTTATTTTCTCATTTCTAGGTTGGGTAATGGAAGTAACGTTAACATTAATAACAGACAAAAAATTTGTAAATCGAGGATTTTTACTTGGACCTTGTTGTCCAATATATGGATGCGGATGTATTTTACTAAATTTATTATTACAAAACTATGTGAATAACATTATAGTATTATTTATTTTAACAATGTTTACATGTTCATTACTTGAATATATAACAAGTTTTCTAATGGAAAAAATATTTAAACTTAGATGGTGGGATTATTCTCAAATGAGATTTAATATAAATGGAAGAATTTGTTTAGAAACAATGACACCATTTTCTATACTCGGCGTACTTGCTATAAAATATGCAACACCATTTTTTATAACAAACATAAATAAATTATCAGAAAAAAAAATTTTAATTATATCTATTATTTTAATAACTTTATTTATAATTGATGTTATTATTTCACTAACAATTGTCTTTAAATTAAAATTTGTATCTAAAAATATTAAAAAAGATTCCACTCTAGATATTAAAAATGCTATAAAAAAATTCATAAAAAATGATATCTATGTTTATGAAAGAATCATTGAATCATTTCCAAATCTTACAAAAAGCCTAAAAGAAAAAGCTTTAAAACTAAAAAAGAAATCCAAAATTACACAATAATTTTGGACTTTTTTTAACACATTTTCACCAGAAAATACTATAAAACGATCTTTTCTGGTGAAAATCAATGATTATTACAAAAAAACTACTGTTATGGTAACAATAGTTTTTGACCTATACTTAATGTATTAGATGTAATATTATTTAATTTCTTTAAAGCATCAACAGTAGTTCCATATTCACGAGCAATACTATATAAGCTATCGCCTTTTTGAACTGTGTATACTACATTATCTTTAGTAGTATCACCACTTGGTAATTTAAGCACTTGACCTATACTTAGATTATTTGATGTTAAATTGTTAATATCTTTTAACTTATCAACAGTGGTACCATAAGTTCTAGCAATACTATATAAATTATCACCCTTTTTAACAGTATATATATTTCCTGTTATACTTTCTTCACCAGGTATTTTAAGTATTTGACCAATTGCAAGTGAATCAGTTGTAATATTATTTAATGATTTTAAGTTATCAACAGTAGTATTAAATTTTCTAGCTATACTATATAAAGTATCTCCTTTTTGAACAGCATATTCATCACTTTCTTTTTCAGGTACTTTACCAGGAATTATTAAATTTTGACCTATACTTAACAAGTTACTTGATAAGTTATTTGCTTCTTTTAATTCAGAAACAGATACCCCGAATTTTCTAGAAATACTCCATAAACTATCCCCACTTTTAACAGTATAGTAATTTGAATCCAATGGAGCAACATATTTACCTCCGGCATATTCCACAATTGCTTTAGTTACAGCTTCAGCTAAATTTTCCCAATTGTTTTTAAGTTGTGAAACATCATCACCATCAGAATCTGCAAAACCATATTCAACTATAACAGTTTCATTATTCGGAGTATCACGCATTATATAGTAATAATCTTTCGCCGGATTACTTGGAAGTCTCCTTTGATAATACTTCCTAACATTTTGACCAGCATTTTCAAATTCTTTAGCAATTTTTTTAGCAAAAGTATCATTATTTCTTAGTGCATATATTACTTCTGCACCATCACCACCACCGGCATTTATATGGTTAGAAACAACAATAACATCACTTCCATTACCATAAAAACTTTGCACTTTCTTAGGTCTTTCACTTGGTGTTAAAGTAACATCACTTGTCCTCGTCATTTTATTAGGCACACCCATTTCATCTAATCTCTTATGAATATATTCACTAATTTTTAAATTATAGTCTTTTTCTATTATTCCATTAGCAACAGTTCCACTATCCGCACCACCGTGTCCACTATCTAAAACCACCTTTTTTAAAGCTCTTTCATCCATGTATATCACCTAAGATATATTATGAAACTTATGGTAATAAGTGATATTTTTGTTTAATGATGTCTGAATATCTTTAAATTTACAACACTTATTAATTAAAAAAGATAAAACACTAAATTAATAGTGTTTTACCATCTACTACAAGTTAAATTATATTTAGAACACAAAGTTTCATTAAGTATAGTAGCTGCACTTTCATCATACATATCCCCGCACATACGAAATGTTGTGAAAACCGAAGTATCATTTTGTATATTATCAAGTATCGGATACTTCTCAAATTCATCTGATAATTTATCTATTGAATGGTCAACAACAATCAAACGATTAAAATTATAAGAATATTTCCCACTTGAAGCATCAATTTTATATTCAAAATTAGCAATATTTCTATATTTTCCATTCTTTATATTTTCTAATTTAGTTGTTATATCTTTAACCTTAGCATTATCAACCACTAAACTTGGAAGCAAATTATTAAAAATTGTTTCTTTAATCACTTTATCAGTATCATATTCATAATCATCAGAAACTATAGCCAATGTATTTCCAGTTAAATAATCTTTAAATACATCTTTATAATTAGAAGCAATATAAGAACTTCCACAAAGAGAATTAACAGCATACCATTCTACAACTAAGATATTATCATTTAAATTTATTTTATCTATTGTTGAAGATATAATTTTAGTAGTACTAACATTCATGTTCACTTTTGGATTTAATACTTCATATTTAACACCATCAACTTTATTTGTAACTATAATACTATCTTCAACTATTGAAGTTTCTTTCTTATATTTACTCATATCAACACCTAAAGAAATATTTGAAGCATCAATTTTATCAACCAAACTCTTTTTTCCTTCAACTTTTACATTTATAACAGAATCATTACCATAAAAATAAGGTTCTACTACTTTTATTTTACCATCTGAATATAAATTAATAGCTTTTATTTTGGGATTTTTAATTTTTATTGTCTTTGTAATTACTTCTTCACTTAAATTTGTATCTTCTTTATTAGGTTCTTCTTTACGAACCTTTTCCCATTTTGCTTTTAAAATAATATCACTAGTTACTAATGTATTTTCATCATATTTTTTACCATCAACTTGCCATTCAACAAATATATAACCATCTTTCTTAGGAATTACAATATTACCTAAAATAGTATTTTCTTTAACTAATCTATCATCTATATTACTACCACCATTTGTATCAAATTTAACAGTGAATACTTTACTTTCTTTTTCTATATTTTCAATTATTTCTTCTTCCACTAGTTTTTCTTTAACATCAATAAAAATATTAAATTCATAATCATATCTAGAATTATTCTTTACTTCTTCTAAAACTTTATCATAAGATATTTTATTATAATCTGTTACTAAATCTATTGACTCAAAAGAAACATTATTATCCCTAGCAACATCACACAACATTATCAAAGTATCAATATATGTTTTACCTTTAAAATCTAAATCTTTATAAAATTCTTTTGCATCATCATTTATTAAAGTATAATCTAATACTTCATTATTTACTTCACTACAAATAGTTTTATTACCATTATCACCTTTACATTCATAATAACTTTCTTTAAAAACAAATTTTACCAAAGGATTTATACTAACATACATAGTATAATTTTGTTCTTTTAAAATTTTTTCCTTTTTATCACTAGTTTTATCTTTCTTAAACAAGAAAATTCCACCAACAATCAACAAAATAATAATTATTGATGCACATATAATTAAAATCTTTTTATTTTTCAAAAATTTTTCCACACAACTCGCACTCTCTTTCATAATTATAGTTTATCAAATTTCTCTTTAAAAGTATACAATTTTATAATTTTTTTTAAATATATTTTATAAGGTGAACAAATATTACCATACGTAATGATGCAACTGTGGTAGTATTTACAAATGAAAAATTAAAAACAGTTTTAGAACAAAGTAATAGTTATACACACATTTATTTCGGGGCAAATATAACTCTTGCATCTGGCATAAAAATAGCAAGTACAAAAACAAATATAATAATTGATGGAACATATCAAGATGTAAGATACACTTATGAAGATATGAAGAACTTAAGTGCCTCAAACACCATTAATGTAACATCAAGTAATACTACCAAAGTAACTGTTCAAAATATGGATATAAAAGGTTACAACTACTATGGAGTTATTTATGTACCTGAAAGTAATCCTTATGCAAACACAGTAATTGAGTACAATAACATCACTTATGAAGGACCACAAATGATTTTTCAAATGAAGTTGCAGAATGTAACATAATAGAAATCGGCGGAAATACAACTATTATTCACATTTCAAAAAGCAACTCATCATTTTGGTTTAGAAACACTAACCCAAGTTTTACAATTCTTGAAAATGCAAGTGTAACATTCGCTAGTGAATCACGAGAATTTTTATATGGCACCAATGCTTTAACATTTAATATATTAAATAATGCTTATTTTTCCATTACAACAAAAAATGGTTTTGCATATGGAAATTTTGGAACAGGAACAACTAAACTTTACCCAAATTCCACAGACACAAATTTAATCAATCAAGTATTCAATTCATCAGTAATAACTGGGTCAGTATAGTCTACATTAGTTTGATTATCAATTTCAATTGTGTAAGTAAGTTTTCCATCTCCCCAAACCATTTTATCAGCAGTTTTTTTAACAGTAAGTTCACTAATCATAGAAACCACTAATACTTATGATGTTATTTGTGTTGGTATAGAATTATAATTTCCCAACACTGTAGCAATATTACTAAGATTTGTTTCCATCTTTCCCCCTTAAGATAATTTTATGATTAATAAAGGAAAGATATAATTATTATTTAATGGACCCAATCATGCACCAAGTTATGGACCCGATGTAGACCCGATTATGAATAAAGTTTTTTAAACAAAATAAAAGCACAATTATTTATAAATCAATCTGTGCTTGTTTTAACAACTCTTTAATCAAATATTCATAATATCTATTATTACTTCTAGAAACAACATCTACTACAAAATCATTTGTTACACTTACATAACTAATATCTTCATTTTTAATATACTTTACAAGAATACTATCTACTTCATAACTTCTCATATTATTATCTTTATCAATAAATATAATAACAAAATCTTTATATAACCTTTTAAAAAAATAATATTTATTTTTCATGATACCAATACCTATCTATTATTCTATATATTTTATTATTATCACTAAATTTATAACAATTTGAATAAGTCATAATACTACAAAAAGCCTTATAATGACTTATTTTATTATTATCAAATAAATATCTTACTTCTTTTACTCTTTTTTTAATTTTTTCTATATTACTTCTTTTAATTCTTACAATAGTTTTATTATTTATTACTTTATACGTATAACCTAAAAAACTAAACCCATACTTCATATTATTTATCCACGTTTTCTTACCATTTACTTTTAATTTATATTTCATCTCTAACTTTTCAACAATTTTTTCTTTAGCTTCCTTTAACTTTTCTAAATCACTATCTAATATAATAAAATCATCCATATATCTTATATAATATTTTAAACCTAAATCATGTACTATAAAATAATCCAGCTTATATAAATAATATATTGATAAAAATTGACTTGTCATATTACCAATAGGTAGCCCTTTTCCATATAAATAATTTGGAATATCTCTATCTTCTTTTAACTTATTTATAGTTTTATTAATATACTCTTTATTTGTAGTATCTATTATTTCACTAACAATATTATATTCATAATCATCTAACTTATCTATTAATAAACCTTTTAACACTTCATGGTCAATACTATAAAAATATTTACTAATATCTAGTTTTAATACATAAAATGTCTTATATTTTCTTTTTAATATATTAATATACTTAATTACTTTTTTTATAGCATAATCAGTACCCATCCCTTTTCTAGTAGCAACATTTCTACAATCTAAATACTTACTTAATTTTGCTTCAAGAATATATCTAGTCACAAAATGATTTATTACTTTATCTTTAACTGAAAGACTCATAACTAATCTACATTTTGGTTCAAAAATCAAAAATATATTATAATGTTTATGACCAACAACTCCATTATTTAACATATTTATTATATCTTCAACATATTGCATTTTATTAATTTCAAAATCATACAATTTCTTTTTATTTTTAACATTTTTGCTTATCTCAGTTTCATATATTCTAAGCAAATTACTAACATTTAAATTATCCTTCATTTTTACACCATGCATAAATCATTTTATTTATTTTTGCTAGTTCATTTGCTTTAGTTGTTAATTGACGTTCACTAATATACTTTAATTTATATGCTCTTTCTAAATAAAAATCCAATTTATTAATTTTACCTAAAGCCATTATTTGATATGTTGTTTTCATATCTTTTCTTTTCTCATAATTAGCTAAAGTAATATATTCTATTAATTCTAATGCTTCATTGTATACTCTATCTTTACTAAACGTATCTTTCTTAGGAAATGTAACAAGTAAATTTTCTAAACCCAAAATAAAATTTTTAACATTTTTCATTATTAAAAATCTTTCATTCTTTAATTGTTCCATCTTCAATACCTGCAACTACTTTTTCTAAATCATCTAATGTAAAATTATCTAATTTACTTTGTAATCTATTAAGTCTTTCTTCCATTTCTAACTTTTTCAAAGAATCTTTTAATACTTTATTATAATTTTTGTTAATACCCTTATACTCTGATACAAAAGCATCTTTTTCATATATCATATATGATAATTTTTCTTTTTCAAGAACACCCTTTACCTTATTTATTGCACTTTCAGGAAAACCAGCACTATTTTTATAGCTTACAAACTTATATCCTAACAAATTATGAATTATAATACCATTATCTCCATAAGCATTATAAAACTTCCCTGATTTATACAAAATTACACTATTCTTCTCCACTAACATCAACTCCTTTACAACCTTTTTAATACTTAATAAGTGGGAATTATAAGACAATAACCATTAGCAAACCCAATACGGCGATTAGGGAATGCACGTATGCTTTCCCGTCCGTATTTCCTATTCAGAGTTTTCACCCTAGGATAATCTTTGTCCTTTATCTCATTCACTACAAAACCTTAATCTCATAGTCACTAGAACTATAAAGGTCTACGCCCGCACGCCATTGTTGTTGTTCACGTTGTTGTTGTTCACGTTACCATCGTTGTTCACATTGAACGCATTGTTCGAATTGTCCGCATTACGGGAAATTACCACAAGATTACCCTCTTCCCTACATATTGGTCTTACATCACAAAGAATGCCAATTCGCCTACTGCCACAATTGCTCCTACGTCGCAACTTCGGCAGCCATTGTTCTGCAAAAAATTACTGAACCGTTTACTTTCTGCTATATTTTTTTCACCCCGTTTGCCTAGCACCTTCGTCGCTAGACAAACCACGACCTAAAGCACTAGTTTATCACAATCGGGTCGCTCATACTTCCCGAACCCGATACATAGCTTACCGAAGACTCAAGATTGAAGGACGCCCGCACGCCACGGTAGCTGAACACGTCGTAGCCGCCCACGTAACCAACGTAGCTCACACCGAACGCACCGTACGAATAGTCCGCATCACGGGAAATGGTCCATTCATAAAGACCCATATACATCCAATTATTATTTGTGGCTGTTGTATTATTATATGAACTCATTGTTAATGTCCAAGCATCTGGACTTGCTGCAAATCCATAATCACTTACATACATTAATCCTATTTTGGCACTATATGTTGTTGCATTATCTGTTGTATTTGTTGTTACTGGATTTGTGATTTCATTTGTATATGCTACTGATGAAGTTTTTGTACCTATATTAGCCCATGTGTTTCCTCCTACTTTCCATGTTACTGTTGCTATCTTATTTGCCCATGTGGTCCCTATATTATTGATGAAGTTGGTATTTAAATTTGTTTTGTTTAACAAACTTGTACTCCATGTATTTGTTGCACTTCCTGTTGCTTTATAATTCCAGTAATAAACACCTATTCTTTCTCCATCTCCGTACGTTCCTTTATATGTGCTATCCATTCCCCATTCTTTGTATGTTTGTGAATAATCCCCATCTGTTCCTAATTCATCCGTCGTCATATAATCATATTTGATTAGTTTTACTAATTGTTTACCATTTGCTCCATGATAATTTTCTCCGAATACCCCTATTATTCTATATAGATTATCTATTGGGCATGGACTTGCATCACTTCCAAAACATACAAAGTTATTTGGATTTGCTCCAGCATATCTATACGAATTATCTCCTGCTCCATTTGTTAATGAAGAATTATGAATATAGATATTTGAGACACTTGGCCCTTGGTCTCCAAAATTTTTAACACAAGTTGCTAAATCTGTTCCACTTGTACAATAATCCGCTATTGATGGTATCCATATATCAAAATACACATAACACTTATCTGATACATTTCCTTGCATTATTACTGCTTTTTTTGTATCATCCCAGCTTAAAGTTGAACCATTTTCACATTTGGATAATTCCGCATTAAACTTATATCCTTCCGTTGGCCAACTACTCTGTGTAACTGTTTTATAATCTCCAGACCCTGCTGTTTGTTCTAAATTCATTGACAACATACTTTTATGTTTTACAACTTTTGGTTTACTTTCTTCCTCATAAACACTATTAGATTTTTTTACAACTAATATAATGCTAGCAACTACACATAATAAAAATATACTTGTATATAATATAATTCTATACTTCTTTTTCATACTTAAACAACTCCTCTATATTTTATACACCTATATTATAAACTATATTTTTATATTATACAAGTATATTAAAGACATAAGTATAGCAATTTTTTATAATTTAAGTTGAAGGATGGTGAAAATACTTGAAAAACCTTACCAGCAGAGAAATACTCGCGATAAACTTAAAGTATTATAGATATCAAAGAAAAATGTCACAAGAAAAGTTTGCAGAGTTACTAGGGAGTACTCTTCCATATATAAACCAATTAGAGAATGGAAGAAGGAAACCAACACTTGAACTTCTTGATAAATATTCTGCAATACTTGGTGTAACAAGTGCAGAATTAATTACCTACAACATAAAGCATAACGTAATTGCTAAACGTATTGACGAAAGAAACTAAATAACAAAGAAAACAAAATTTGTTATTTTTTTATTCGTCACTCACATTATAATACACATTTTTATAAATTGCAACTATGAGTGAAACATTTTTGCTAATTTTTGGTTCATAATATAACAAGGAGTGATAATTATGGCTAAAAATGATATATTTGATTTTGTGTATATGCAACGATTAAGGGAAAAGAAAAAAATAACCCAAGTTAGATTAAGTACAAAGGTTGGTGTATCCCATCAAAGTATAGCTTGTTATGAAACTAATCAAAGAATTCCATCTTTACCAGTTGCATATAAAATAGCTAAAGCTTTAGATACTTCAATAAATGGTTTATTCAGTGATGATATAATTAATAAATATTATGAATTACCAGAAGAAGACAAAGAAACTATTAATAGAATGATAGAAAGTCTTTATGAAAAGAAAAGTTGTTAAATATCCGTCATTTTGACGGGTATTATTTTAATTCAGACAAAAATTGCGTTTTTTGACGGAGTGACAAAAATATCCGCCATTTTGACGGGTATTATTTTAATTCAGACAAAATTTGCACTTTTTGACGGAATAACAAAAATACAACAAAAAACACTAATAAAAAATTAGTGTCCTCAAAAAGATAAAACATCTCTTCTTCATTTACCATATATATTATACCAAATATTTTAAAAACTTATACCATTATATTTTATATTTTTATTTAAAATTTTATTTTCATATAATTCATAAGCATTTTCCCAAGAAGAATACTTAGCCTCACCTTTATGATTTGGTAAAATATTTAAATTATATAAATAATCACCCATATAATCAGTAACTTTTACAGCACCATAATAATTTAAATGGTCACCACCATCTCGAGAATCTTTTTTCCAATCTATTTTCAATTCTTCAACATACATATTTAAATCTAAATATGAAATATTTTTATTACTTGCATAATTCATTACTTCTTCATGTCTTTTATTATTCCAATTTAATGTACTAGGTACTGTATATAAAATTATTTTTATGTTATTATCTAAGCACTTATCAACAATTTTATCTAAATAATATTTATTAACACTTGATATACCAGTTTTTTTCTTATTATTTTTCATATAATCTCCGACATATTTCGGAGGAATTACTGTATCATTATAATAAAACCCCTTCAACTCATCAGTCCATGTATAATTAACTCTATTTATAAAATCTCTTCCATTCATTTTCTTCCACCTATCATGATATTTTAAAATAGGTAACATATTTTGACTTTTCGTAGTAATAATATTATTAATTTTTATATTTCTATAAATAGCATTAGCTTCCAATAACACTACCTTTGGGCTTTGATATTCTAAAACTTTATTTAAATAATCATAAGTATCAACTAAATATTGTCTAGAAACACCCCCGTTATACATAGTAAAACCATATTTTTTCCATATAGGTAAAGGTGAAATACTTGTAAATGACTCACTATCCCCAATCACTAAAACATCAATAGTGTTTTTTTCTTCTCCAAAAACCCCATTTGCTCGAGCTTCAATAATTCCATTACCTTTAACATTACTTTTAGGTACAAACCATTTTGACATTCCCAGTAAAATTAAAAACAATATCAAAACAAAAATAATTGGTTTAAATACATTCTTTAAATTTTCCATTATTCCTCCCTAAAAATTTGCATATATTGGGTCCACCGGTGCATACCCAAACCCATAAGCTCCAAAAACAATTATGATAAGAATTAAAATATAATACAAAGTCCATCTAACAACTATATTTTCTTTTGAAACTTTTTCTCTAATATTTATTCCTTTTTCTTTTAAAACGCTACTAACAAATATTATTAACAACACAATTCCTATAATTAAAAAATCTGCTCTATCACAACCCAATTTAAACAATGAACCATTATGTATTGAATTCAAACTAAAATCTGTAAATATTTTTTTAAACATTGTAAATCCACCAGCTAGTGTATTAGCTCTAAAGAATAATTCTCCAAAAATAACTAGTACTGTAGTTTTAACAATTTGTATCATTACATATGGTTTACTCATTCTATTTACATGAATTTTATTACATATTTTTTGTATTAAAGGTGTAAATACATTACCCAATACTATTAAAACAAAATGATACATTCCAAAAAAAACATAAGTCCAAGCAGCTCCATGCCACAAACCATTACTTATCCACACTAGAAACAAAGCAATACTGCCAGCTAAAAGAGGACCATAATGATTACCTAAAACTTTTCTAGAAACAAGTGTTACCTTTTTCATTGGTTTACTTAAAGACACTGGATAAAATATATAATCTCTAAACCATGTTCCTAAGGTTATATGCCACCTAGTCCAAAAATCCGATATATTCTTGCTAAAAAATGGTTGCCTAAAGTTTTCAGGTAAAGTTATTCCAAACATCTCTGCACTACCAATAACAACATCTATTGTTCCAGAAAAATCCATATAAAGTTGTATAGTATAAAATATTGCTCCGATTAAAATTACTCCACCATCTAAATTACAGTATTCACAAAATATTTTTTCAATAAAAGGATTTAATCTATCGGCAATAACCATTTTTTTCATCAATCCCCAAAGTATTCTTTGAGCACCAAAACTTAAATTCTTGTATGTTAAACTATTACCATCATATAATGCCTCTGATGTATCACTATATCTACATATTGGTCCTTCCATAATACTTGGAAAAAAAGCCATAAATAATGCTAACCTTCCAAGGTTATCATCAGCATTAATTTTTCCTTTATAAACATCAATAATATATGATAATCCTTGTAAAGTATAAAAACTTATTCCTATTGGAACAATTATCTTTGGTATTTTAAACCTAAATGAAACACCTAAAACACCCAATAAGCTATTAAGATTTTCTCCAAAAAATCCCGTATATTTTAATGCCACTAGTAGTCCAATATGAATTAACACCACAAACAATACTATCTTATATGACTTTTTCTTATATTCTTCTTTTATCTCTTTTTTTTCATCCTTAGAACAAAGTTCTAACTTTTCATCCCTAGTTTTATTTATTTTATCAAGCCATAACCCAAAATAATGAATTGACAAAGTTGAAAATAATAAATAAACAATTAATTTACCACTTAAAGATAAGAAGAAAATATAGCTTGCTATTAATAAAACAAGCCATCTTTTCTTCTTAGAAGTAAATGCATAAATAAGTAATGTTATTGGCAAAAAAACTGCCAAATACAATGCACTACAATATTGCATTTTAATCTTCTTCCTTTATTTTTTCTATTAAAGCCCATAAACTTTGAGCAGAATTAAAATTACTAGGAATTATTTCAACTGTAGGTATAACAACATCAAATTCTTCTTCAATTTCAGCGACTAGTGATAAAATTGCAAGTGAATCCAAGTAATGTCCATCTATTATATTAGTACACGTATAATAATCAACTTCTGGATTTAAATCTTCTAATATTTCAATTAATTTTTCCATTATATTTCACCTCCTTCATTTGGCATATTAAATTTATACGTATTTATATTTTCTCTAACTATTTTCATTTCTCCCCCTTGAACAAACACAACTTTAGGTAAATCACGACTTAAGAATAAACTAATACCTTCAGTCATTGAATAAGCTCCTGTATTTTTAAAAACAAATATGTCACCAATTTCCAAATTAGAAACAGGTAATTGTTTTACTATCAAATCATTAATTGTACATAATGACCCAACCAAATTCCAATTTTCTAAAATTTTATCTTCTCTTTTTGGTAATATATCTAGCATTGGCTTTTTCATTGCCATCATTTGACCATAATAAACTAAATGATTCATACCCCCATCTAAAACAGCAAAATTCCCTTCTTTATTAGTTTTTTTGTCTACAACTTTTGTATAATAACTTCCACAAGATGCCACAATACTTCTACCAAGCTCCATTGTAATGTGTCCTTGATATTTCATATTCTTAATCTTATCTGCAATTTCCATTAAATAAGTCTGCTCATCAAAATCTTGTTCTGTCTCAAAATAAACAACTGGAAAACCAGGACCAAATTCTAATTCTTCAATCACAAATCCTAGATTATTTTTTAAATTAAGTACAAATTCATCAACATACTCTAATTCTTTTATAATTCTTTTAGATAATTTCTTTTGAGTACCAGAAAAATATTGAATTCCCATTATATTTAAATATTCATATTTAGCTCTATTTTCTAAAATTTCAATTATTTCTTCCTCACACATTCCAAATTGATTACCACTTGTAAGTCTTAAAATAATATTAATCACTTTTTTCTTTTCTTTAGTTAATTTATTTAAAAGTTCAATTTGATTTAATGATTCAATTGTAAATACTTCTCCATTCTTATAATTATTAAGAATATCCTCCATACTTATTTCATCTTTATAAACCCCAGAAATAACCATCTTACTATCACTTACACCCATTTTTTTTGCAATATTCCATTCTCCATAAGAACAAATTTCATATTTTTCTATTATTTCATCTATTTCTTTTACTACAAATGGATTAGCTTTCATTGCGTAACATAAATGAACATTCTCAGGCATCATACTATTTAAATAATCAATTCTATCTCTTAATACATTAATATCAAATACATAAAATGGTGTACTTACTTCACTTATTAATTTCTTTTCTAATGACTTTTCCATTATATCAATTCCTCTAACTTTTTACGATCAATTTTTCCATTCTTAGATAAAGGCATTTCTTCTACTTTTATAAACTTACTAGGTATCATAAATACTGGTAACTCTTTTGACAATTTTTCATGTAATTCTTTTGGTTCCATGTCTCCGATATAAAAAGCATACAATTTACTTTTTTCTTCTCTAAATATAGAACATACTCGTAGAACACCATCAAAAGAACCAATAGCTTTATCTATTTCTTCAAGTTCTATTCTATGTCCCATATATTTAATTTGAAAATCTTTTCTACCACCAAAATATAATTCATTATTTTGATAATATCCTAAATCTCCAGTTCTATAAATATATTCAATATATTTATCATTTAATGGATTTCTAACAAAAGCTTTATCAGTTTGTTCATTATTTTTATAATATCCCAAAGCTAAAGCTGTTCCTCTAACACAAATTTCACCTTTTTCAGATTCTTTAGTTACTAACTCATTCTTATCATTTAATAAAAACACTGCTTCATTATTAAATGGAATTCCTACTGGTATTTTTTCATATTCTCTATTTCTATCAATTATGTGATATGTACAATTACAAGTAATTTCTGTTGGTCCATATAAATTTACAAACATGGCATTAGGTAAATGTTCCATCCATGATTTTAAATGTTTCATTGGCATAACCTCACCACTAAACATTACTCTTTTAACACTTGTTGGAACTTTATAATCAAGCCCATGGAAAGTAGAAATTAAACATAAAGCTGATACTGCCCATGTCATTGTTGTAACCTTATGATCCACTAAAAAATCAATTAATAGAGCGGGCTTAGAAAACAATTCTTTAGGAACAATAACAAGTGTTGCCCCAGTTTTTAAAGCTGGATAAATATCTTTTACAGAAACATCAAAATCAAATGGGGCTTGATTAGCAATTACATCATCATCTTTTATTCCAAAAGTATCAACAAAATTATCAACAAAATCAATTATTGAACGATTTCCAACAATAACCCCTTTAGGTACACCAGTTGAACCACTTGTAAAATTAGCATAAACTGGGTCTAAATCTATCTTTTTCTTTCTTATTTCATTAAGTAAATCATCATTAATTTCTTCTTTAATTAAATCTTCATATAATATAAGTTCTTTATCTGGAAAAAACACTTTAGCATCTTCTAAATGTTCATTATCAGTTACAATATAATCTACATCTAAAACATTAATAATTTGTTCAAGTCTCATTTTAGGCAACCCAACATTAAGTAAACTATAAAATCCCCCAGAATACAAAGCTCCCATAAAGACTTCTAATGCACTAATGCCTTTTTCCATATAAACAGGAACTGGGTCATTATTCTTAACAAATTTTCCAAGTCCACTACCAATTTTCTTGCTATTTTCTAAAAGCTTTTGATAACTAATACTACCATTTTTATCAATAACTAAATTATTTGTTTTAACATTTTCTAAATATTCTAATACATTTTTCATAATCAACCTCATCCTAATTATATAATACTAAAATAAATTAAATCTTAATCAAATCTTAATTTTTATTAAGAATTCAGTTTTCATTCCATTTTTAGGTTTATCAACTAATATAATTTCACCACCATGCATTTCCACTAAACTTTTAACAATAGAAAGTCCTAAACCAGTTCCATTACCGCTAGTTCTTGCACTATTACTTGTAACAAAAGCTTCAAAAATATTATCTTTAATATTCTTATCTATTCCAATTCCATTATCCCCTACAGAAATAAATAAATCCTTACTTTTCCACATTTTAAAATATATTGTAGTACCATTTTTATTATATTTAATAGAATTATTTATTAAATTTTCATATATTCTTCTAAAAGCTTTCGTATCTATATTAACATTTAATTTATCAATTTTTATATCAATATCTAATTGCATTTTATTATTTTCTATTTCACTATATTTCTCTGCTAAATAATTTTTAGTAAATTCAACAATATCTACATTTTCCATATTAAGACTATATTCAGGATGATTAAATTTTGCATACATAAATAATGAATCAATAGCATCAGTTGCTACAATAGATTTCTTATAAATAGTTTCTAAATATTGTTTTTCCTTAAGTTTAGGAACCACGCCATCCAAAAATGCTTTCGAATACCCCCGCACAACAGTTAAAGGGGTCTTTAAATCATGGGACAAATTAGCAACAACCTTTTGCTTATCCTCATATATCTTTAATTTTTCTTTTTCTACATTTTTAAGTTTTTTCATTAAACTCTCAAAACTATCCACAACACTTTCAAATTCTTTTGGTAAATGATAATCATTTTTTAAACCATTTTCTCCATATGAATTAATAACTCTATTTAACTCATTTAAACTACTTTTAATTTTCTTATTAAAAAAATATGTTTCTATTAAAATTAAAATAAGTAAAAACGGTATTGCAATAAACCAAATTCTTTGAGCATCCACAACAGCTTTATCATAAGCTTCAGAATTAAACATTGGTGACATAAATAACAATGTTCTATTACTACCATCAGGAACATCATAATCATAAACTGTATTAAATGAATACTTTTCTATCATCTGTTCATCATTATAATAACCATTTAATAAATCAATTTCTTTTTCAGTCAAATTTTTAGCACCAGAAAATAAATCTCCTTCTAAGACATTTAAATCTTCATCAAGTTTTGCACTCCCTACAACTATTTCATCATATTCATCATCATAAGTAGTTTTATATATTTTAATAATTTTATTTTTATTTTTTTCTTTATAATTAAATATATTATAATAATAGGTATTACTATAATCATTAATAAATATTAAATCATCACCACTTATATCTATATTTATATCAGTTGAATATATTAGTTCATTATTATTATCATAAACCGCAAAATCACAACCTGGAAACTTAGCCATAGGTATGCCACCATAATCTTCATACTTTAATTTATCCTCGTATTTTAAGAAATCTTCAAGCACTAAAAAACTATTGTTAAGTCGCCAATTAACAAATATATTTATAAGGATATAACCTCCAAGAACAATAAAAGTATAAATTGCAAATTGTACAATTATTACTTTACTAAAACTATATTTCTTCTTTGTTTTCAAATTTATAACCTAACCCCCTAACTGTTTTAATATATTTAGGTTTAGATGGATTATCTTCAATCTTCCCCCTTATGTTTGATATATGAACCATCATTGTATTATCATCACATTCATAAAACTCTCCACTAATACACTCATAAATTTGTTGCTTAGTAAAAACTTTCCCCGGGGATTTTAACATCATTGCTATAATTTTAATTTCAGTTGATGTCAAAGGCACAACTTTTTTATTTTTCTTTAAAATACACTTACTTAAATCTAAAGATAAATCTCCAATATTTATTACATCATTAATTTTACTATTACTACTAAGTTCATTATATCTTCTAAGAAGAGCCTTAACATAAGCAACAACCTCTAAAGGATTAAATGGCTTAGTAACATACGCATCAGCTCCAATATCTAAGCCTAATATTTTATCACTATCCATATTTTTAGCAGATATTATTATAATAGGAATATTACTATTTACTCGAACACTCTTAATTAATTCATAACCATTCATCCTTGGCATCATTATATCTGCAATTAACAAATCAATTTTTTCATTTTTTAATATATCTAATGCCTCAACACCATCATAAGCAACAGACACTAAAAACTCACTAGCTTCAAGATATAACTTTAAAAGTTCCAATATATCATTGTCATCTTCTACAACAAGTACATGTTTTTGCATAATATCACCTCAAACTTAAATCATATTATATCACAAAAACATGCAATAAAAAAAGTTTTTACAACACATCGTAAAAACTTTTATCAATTATAACCTAAATTGTGAATTATATAGTTCTGCATAGAACCCATTTTGCTTCATTAATTCATCATGAGTTCCTTGTTCGATAATATTACCTTCATTCATAACAAGTATTAAATCAGCATTTTTTATTGTGGATAATCTGTGAGCAATTATAAATGATGTTTTACCTTCAGTTAATTTATCCATTGCTTTTTGCACTAATTCTTCAGTTCTTGTATCAACATTACTAGTAGCTTCATCTAAAATCAAGAATGGAGCATTTTGTATCATGCCACGAGCTATTGTAAGAAGTTGTCTTTGCCCAGCAGAAACGGAGTCATTATCACTAAGAATAGTATCATAACCGTTTGGTAATGTCTTAATAAAATGATCAAGACCAACAGTTTTACAAACACTTTCCACCATTTCCATTGAAACATCTGAAGTATTATAAATAATATTATCTTTAATTGAACCATTAAATACCCAAGTATCTTGAAGAACCATTGTAAATAAATCATGAATATTACTACGTGTTAAATCCTTCGTAGAAACACCATCAATCAATATTTCTCCTTTATTAATATCATAGAACTTCATAAGTAAATTAACCATCGTAGTTTTACCAGCACCAGTTGGTCCAACAATTGCTACTTTTTCCCCAGCTTTTGCTTTAGCACTAAAGTTCTTAATTGTGGGTTTATCATTACCTTCATATTTAAACTCAACATTTTTAAATTCAATATTACCTTTTACTTTCTCTTTATCTAAAGTAGTTTTAATATTACTTTCATCAGCCATTTCTTTTTCATCTAAAAATTCAAATACTCTTTCACTAGCTGCAGCAGTTGATTGGAGACTAGTCATAGCTTGCGCAATTTGAGAAAGCGGTGAAACAAATAATCTAACATAAACAATAAATGCAACAATTACACCAAAACTAATATGTCCATTTAAAGCAAGTAAAGCTCCAACAACACAAACAGCAACATAACCAAAGTTACCAATAAAACTCATCATTGGCATCATTAAACCTGATAAAAATCCACTCTTCCAATTTGCTTTATATAATTTATCATTTAATTCATCAAATTTTTCATTTGATATTTTTTCACCATTATAAGTTTTAACTACATTTAATCCTGAATAAACTTCTTCAATATGTCCATTCAAAGCCCCAAGTTCATTTTGTTTAGCAACGAAATACTTTTGCGATTTAGCAAGTACTAATGCCATAAACACAAATCCAAATAAACTTGCAAGTATAGCCGTAATAGCCATAACACTATTTGTTACAAACATCATAATAGTAGTTCCCACAAATAATGTAATAGCACTTACTAAAGTTGATAATGATTGGTTCATTGATTGAGCAATTGTATCAACATCATTTGTAACTCTAGATAATATATCCCCAATAGCATGCTTATCAAAATATTTCAAAGGTAATTTATTAATCTTACTTGATATATTACCCCTTAGTTTTCTAGCAAAATTATTTGACACATCAGTCATTAATATTGCTTCAAAGTATTCAAATATAGCGCTTATTAAATAAATACATATTAATAAAATGGCAATATTTTTAATTTTATCTATATTCATATATGGTTCTACAACCACCTTCACAGAACTAGGCATGTTATCTACAAGACTATACATTTCTGTGGCACTTACATCTTCACCTATATTGCTAACAATCTCTAAAAACTTCCCTTGACTAGCAGCATCTATTACATGACCATCAATTTCAATATCGTTAAATATTTTACTTGCAACACCCTCAGGTATTACTAAATTACTATTTAAACTTTTTATAAATATTTTAGCATCTTCATCATTATTAACTAAAATATCTAAAATACTATCTGGCATTTCACTTATTGCTTTAAATGATTTATTGTTAGTTTCATCATTTAACTTCGCCATTATTTCTTGGAATTTCATTAAATCATTCTTAGAAATATTTGAACTCATCATTACTTTTCCAATATTTTTTTCACTAAAATCAATTACCTTACTTATACTCTCTTCATTTAAACTACTAGTTACTTCTTTAGTTAACTTTAAAAAATTATCTTTATTTAAAACTAATCCCTTAGATATTTCATCAGTTAAATCAGATAATATATTCGGAGTAACGATAGTAAGTATAGCCCCTAAAGCAGCTAAAACTAAAGATATAATAACTAATTTTTTAAAGCCTGATAACTCTTTTAATAATCTTTTAATTGCCCCTTTAAAATCTTTTGCTTTTGTTATATCTTTATTTGGTCTTGGCATTATCTAATTCCTCCTTTGAAAGTTGTGATAAAGCAATTTGCTTATAAACTTCACAACTCTTTAATAGTTCTTCATGTGTACCAACACCCACAGACTCTCCGTTATCAAGAACAATTATTTTATCAGCATTCATTATTGTCCCAATTCTTTGAGCAACAATTAAGCTTGTAGCGTCTTTTGTATATTTTTTTAATTCACTTCTAAGCACAGCATCTGTTTTATAGTCAAGAGCAGAAAAAGAATCATCAAAAATATATATTTCTGGATTTTTAGCAATAGCTCTTGAAATGGCAATTCTTTGTTTTTGTCCTCCAGAAATGTTGGTTCCACCTTGAGCAATATGAGACTCATATCCATTATCCATTTTAGAAATAAATTCATCAGCTTGAGCAACCTTAGATGCTTCTACTATTTTTTTATCACTAATTTTTTCCATTGCTTCACCATAACTAATGTTACTATTTACTGTTCCGTTAAATAAAACAGCCCTTTGAGGTACATATCCAATTAATTTATATAAATACTCTAGTTTATAATCTTTAATATTAACTCCATCAATCAATATTTCACCATCAGTTACATCATAAAATCTAACTATTAAGTTTACTAATGTTGATTTACCTGAACCAGTTGAACCAATAAATGCAACAGTATCTCCTTTATTTGCTTTAAACGAAATATTTTTTAACACATACTCTTCGGCATCAGGATACTTAAACGAAACATTTTTAAATTCAATTGTACCAACTTCACTTTTAGTTTCAACATTACCATCAATTACACTAACACTAGTATCTAGTACCTCATTTATTCTTGATGCAGACACTTGAGCTCTAGGTAATATCATAAATATCATTGCAAGCATTAAAAATGACATAATTATTTGCATTGCATATGACGAAAATACAACCATATCACCAAATAAACCAATTTTATCAGCCATTAACGCATCTTTAATTAAATAAGCACCAATAAAATAAATAACTAATGTTAACATATACATAACTAAATACATAACGGGTGCCATAATTGACATTGTCTTTTGGTTAAATAATTGTAAATTTGTTAAACTATTATTTACATCTTGAAACTTTTCTTGTTGGTATTCTTCAGCATTAAAAGCTCTAACTACTCTAATACCCGTTAAATTTTCTCTAGTAACCCCATTTAATTTGTCAGTTAGCTTTTGAACTATCTTAAACTTAGGCATAACAATAATTGTTAAAATTCCTATTACTACTAACAAAACAACTACAGCAACAGCAGTTACCATACTCCATTCCCAACTTTTATTTAAAATTTTCGTAATCGCCCACACTGCTGTAACCGGAGCTTTAATAAGAAGTTGAAGACCAAAGCCAATAAACATTTCTACTTGTGTAATATCATTAGTAGTTCTAGTTATTAAACTATTCGGTGAAAATTCTTTAATTTCACTCATAGACATATCTTCAACTTTTCTAAACAATTTAGAACGAAGATTTCTAGAAAAGCCTGATGCAAGTAATGCAATCAAATATCCAACAATCACTGCACCAACTAAAGAGCCAAAAGCACATAAAAGCATAAATCCTCCATTTTTAAGGATTTCACTCATTTTACTTCCTTCAGTTTGCACAAGTACAGTTACTTTAGACATATAATCTGGCATCTTTAATTCTAGCCAAACCTGCATAACTATGAGGGCAATACTAACGATTATTAATAACCAATCTTTCTTTTTAAAATTTTTAATTAATTTAAACATAACTATCCTTTCTCTTTTTTATTATATTACTTTTTTAATTTTATAAAACTAAAAATCTATCACTTGCCATATAATACTAAACTATTTAGAAAATTTTGTCAAGCAACTTATACTTGACAAATGCAAAAAAATGGCTATAATAAATAGTACTTCAAAAAAAGGGGGAAATTATAATGAAAGATTATTGTGGTAATTGTGCTTATTTAGATTTAAATCAAAAAGAATACTGGGGAGACAGATATTATTGTACTGAAAATTGCAAATATAAAGAAAAAAGTGATGCTGCTTGCAATAGATACATAAAGAAACCAGATAATGGCTATACACCAGCAGGATGCTTTATAACAACAGTAATTTGTCAATCTCTAGGATACAGAGACAATTGTGAATACTTAGTAATTTTAAGAAATTTTAGAGAACTTTATTTAAAAAGTTTTCCAGCAGGTGTTAGATTACTTCAAGAATATGATCAAATTGGACCAGTATTAAGTATGGAATTAGCTAATTGCCCAGCAATTGATGCAATTATGCTTATGGACAGATTTATTATTCCATGCACAGATGCCATTAAACTAAAAAAATTCGATGATGCAATAGCTATTTATGAAAACATGGTAAATGAACTTAAATTCAGATTTAGATATGTTCTAGATACTTTCGAAGTTGATTACACAGCTGAAACACCAATCGAAGATTTAGGCAAAGCAAGAGCAAGATTAAAACCAGCAAACGCATAAGTTGCTGGTTTATTTTATTTTTTTATTCTCAACATATTATCAACATATTTTTTCAAACTTTTTTCTTCTATATTTTGTTCATTTAATCTTAATCCTTTAACTAAATATTCGTTATAACTAGAGAAATCATATTCATTATTTCTCTTTTTCTTACATATATATTTCAAATCTTTAATTGGATATATATTACTTAATCTACTTGATGTTAATATGTTATTTGCAAATAAATTAATATGATAATTAGTCATAACATTATAATACATAATTGGTTCTTCAACTTCTTCCTTACTTACTAACTTAACATATTCACCATTGGCATTTAATGTAGTTGTTCCAATTGGGGTATCATCAGTCATTGGATATGTAAACATACCTTTTTCAACATTAAATATCCTATGTTGATTAATTGTTTCTAAAATGTTTCCATCACTAAACGTTAATTTATTATATTTAAATGTTTGTTTTTCTTTCATAATCCAAATTGGTTTAGCAACAGCAAAACAACCATTATCAAAATCCCAACATAACAATTCATCATCATAATCAACTTCACTAATTTTTTTCTTTTTAAATCTCTTTTTCTTTTTATCATAAACATAAACTTCGGTATTAGAAGAAAGACATAATATAGTCATTTCCACAAATATCCAATCTGAAGGAATAAAACCCGCTTTTGCTATTTGAATACCATAAACATATTTTCCTACACCAGTTGATGTGACCTTAAATTTATCATTATCCAAATCGTATGATAAAGTTACTTTGCTGTCAATTAATAAAGAAAAAGAAGATAAAAGATTACTTGTACAATCGTTTTCTTTGCAATAATAAATTGGTATAGCAAATTCTGAATTTGTAGCAAACACACCAACACTATTATGTTTAAAATTTATATTTTGTTTTTTTAAATAATCATACAAATCAAAGGAAAATATTGTAAAATCTTCATTTTGATAGTAATCACTTAAAAAAATAGTAGAACCATAAGAAACTCCATTAATAGTAAACCATGTATAGCATGGTGATAGTGTTGAACAAGAAGAAGAAAATGCCCCATCGGTTACTTTATAAAATGATAACTTATGTAAATAAACACCAATAGGATTACTTATTTTTTCTAATTCATAATTATAAACATTACTATCCATAATCAAATCTCCAGAATTATCCAATGCTTTAACGCTTATATCATAATTACCAGCATCATTATACAAATCATATATCTCAGCACTTGTATCACTTGTTGTAGTTAACAATTCTCCATCACTATATATTTGATAAGTACTAGCTCCTTCAACAGCATCCCACTTAAATGTATAGTTATCTAAAGAAAGTCTAACAAAATCTTTATCAAAATAAATATAACATTTATCAGATTTATTTCCTGACATAACAACAGCTTTATTTACACTATCCCAAGATAACTCCCCACCATTTTCACATTTTGACAATTCAGAATTAAAAGTATATCCACTTGATGGCCATTTATCACTAGTTGATATTTCATATTCACCTGTTTCTATGCCTGTTTCAAGCATCATACTTAATCTATTATTATCTTTTTTAATTTGATTTTTATTTACATCATATAATTTATTATTTTTACTATTTATTATAATTAAACTAATAATTAATACAAAAATAAGACTAAAAATAAATATATTTTTCTTTTTCACAATATTACCACTCCTATTATAATCATAATTATAAAGCAAAAACAAGGGTAATGCAAGTATCTTATTTATATTTCTCTTATTAGATAAAATTAATATGGAAGGAGAATATAAATGATAAAGTTAAATATTGTAGAATTGCTAAAGAAAAATGGCAAAACAAAATATTGGTTATGCCAAAGAATGAATATAACTTCAAGAAACTTAAACAGAATAATTAATGGTTATACAACATCAATATCATTTAAATATATAGAAGAATTTTGTAAATATTTAAATTGTACTCCTGGAGAACTAATAGAAATTGAAGAGCCGAAATTATAAAAGACTAAACCCAGCAAAACACTTGCTGGGTTTATTAATATAAACTATTTAGTAACATCTATCCAACTATTAAAATCTACTATATTTTCTAATTCATCTATAGTTAATTTTATTGCACTATTAGTGCTTCCACAAGCTGGATAAACAAATTCATGTTCCTTTAAAGACTCATCAAAATAAATAGTAACACCGTCATTAACACCAAAAGGACAAACACTACCAGCTTCATGGCCTATTAATTCCACTAAATCTTCTCTAGGTATCATATGGGCTTTTTCATGAAAAAAATCTTTATATTTATGATTATCACATCTTTTATCTCCAGCCATAACAATTAAAATAGGTTCGCCATTAACTATAAATGACAATGTTTTAGCTATATCAGCTTCAGCACAACCAATTGCTTGCGCAGCCTCAGCAACAGTTGCACTTGATTCATCAAATTCCACTATTTCTTCATCTTTTTCATATTTCTTTAAATATTCTCTTACTTTAATTAATGACATTTTTTACCTCCATTACTTCTGTACCACTTATTAAATCATGTAAACCTTTTCCATCTTTTCTAAATAAAATCATTCCATAACCAAAATAAGTGATAACATAACCAATTATACTAACAATCAAAGATAATGTAAAGAATAATTTTGTGTTAAAACATAATGCTAAACAAACATTTAAACCACTAAAAAACAAATTATAAACAATTAATGTTCTAATTAAATATTGCCATACTTTTACATCATCTTTTTTATTTTTATTAACAACTTTTAAATTCATCAATTTCTTACCAACGGTTTGATTCTTATTCCATTTTTGAAATCCTACAAAATATAACAAATAACAAACTAAACTAATACCTGTAGAATATACACTATATTTCAACGTATTTTGATATTGATTTACAAATTCAGCACTATAAAACATATCCATAACATTTTCTTCATTTATATTCTTTAATGTTTCATTAAAACTTTCATAAGATTCCAAATAATTATCTAGATATGGATTTAGTATATCAATGTTAGCTAATGCAGACGCTACAAATCCCACTATTAAAATATCAATAATATATGCCAATAATCTCTTCAATTTCATAGACCCTCCAACTTAAATAAGCAAACTATGTTGTTTGCTTATTTGATGCTAAAGTAACACTTAATTCTTTAGTTTTACCATCTCTATTTACTGTAATTTTAATAGTATCTCCAACTTTATATTGATATAAATAATATCTTAAATATGCTACATTTTTAACATCTTTACCATCTATTTTAGTAATTATATCATTTGTTTCTAATTTACCTTTACTAGCAGGACTTCCTTTTTCAACACTAGCAACAATAACACCACTAGAAACTCCAGATTTTTGAATAAGTTCAGCATATTGATATGAGGTATAAACTTTTGCTACATCAAGCATCGAAATACCTATATAAGGATATGATACATTTTCACCATTAATAATTTGTTCTGCTTTTGATGTAGCATCTTCAATAGGAATTGCAAAACCCATTCCTTCAACACCACTACTTACTAGTTTAAGTGATGTAATTCCAATAACTTCACCATTACTATTACATAAAGGACCACCACTATTACCAGAGTTAATCGCTGCATCAGTTTGTAAAACTTTCATTATATAATCATTATTTCTGGAATTATTTAAAGATACTTCCACCAATCTATCTTTACCCGATAAAATTCCTCTTGTTACTGTCCATGAATAAGCACTATCTAAAGGAGCCCCAACAGCAAATGTAGTATCACCAACTCTAGAATTATCATTTTTACCTAAAGACGCTACAGTTAATTCATCTTTTGATTCCATTGACAACACAGCAATATCAGAATATTGATCAGAACCAACAACTTTAGTTTCTACAACCTTACCATCAGTAAATGTTATAGTTACTTTATTACCACCATCAATTACATGATGATTTGTTAAAATATAATATTTATTACCATCCTTCTTATAAACAAAACCCGTACCAGACGCAATATAAGCATCATCTTTATATGTCGATACAATAACTACTGCATTATAAACTTTTTCTACAGCATCCGCAATACCTGTATCAGTTACTGTTACATCTTTTTCTAACTTTGTAACATTTTTTGTAACACTTGTAGGAAATAAATATACAACAGCATACATTGCTAAACATCCTACAAAAAATATTATTAAATAACTTACTAAACTTCTTCTTTGCTTATTTTGTTCTTCATTCATTTTTCTAACCTCACTATTTCTTTATAATTATTAGGAAATCCCATTTCATGTAATACTTTTTCTATTTTAATTACCTTTAATTTACCAGACAATCTATCAAGTTCATAACTTATTTCACTAATAAACAAATTAAAATTATCTTCTTCTAACAACTGTTTTAATATTATTATTAATGCAAATAAATCATTCTTCCCATATATATATTCCTCACTTATCTTAGGAATATACAATAATCTGTGATATTTTGTATCATCAATAGCTTTTTGAGTTCTATTAATATAACAAATATCTTCATGAGCACATAAATTACGATAATTAGCAACAATTGGTAAATAATCTACCATACTATCAATACTAACTCCAAAAACATCCGCAATTTCTTTTTGGTCCTGATATTGAAGTATTGTATAAAGTTCACCAACTATTCCAAATGATAAAACTTTCACAACAACCCAAAGAGGAATATAACCATAATTTATGATGTAATGTGCTGTTGCAGTATGTTGCTTACCATTAACACTTATCTGTCTTTTCATCTTTCTAATTAAATCATTAATTTGTCTATTTCTTCTTGAATCTTTAACAAAGTTATTAGGATTTAAATAATTATTTTCTTTAAAACCATGATTTTTACTCATTACATAAGCAAGTATACTTTTTAAATTATTTTCAACTATCAAAATATTTTTAAAAATTATATTTCTTATTTGTCTATCAAAAAGAAACATCGAATATAATTCATTAAATGTTGTACCTTCAAGATAAGTTTTATTATCATCTGGTCTCATAAATAAATGACGGTAACCACTTAAGAAAAAGTAATTTTCCCGCAACAAAATAGTTTTAGTAGCTTCAATATCTTCTACTACTAACCCTTTTTTTGTAAGTATGTCAATTTGTTCATCTAATGTTTTAAATGTTTTCGATTTCACACTATACCGCCTTTACTTTAAACATTATACCACAACTGACAAAATAAATATATAGCAAAATAATGGTTTTAATGTAAAAAACTTGTGAAAAAAAAGTGAAATTAATAAAATTAATTATAATAATGACTTATTGCTTGCGCTAATATTTTTGCAAATTTACTTTGATATTCTTTTGTAACTAATTTACTCCTTTCAGTTGCATTAGATAAAAAACCACATTCTACTAACACTCCATTTGTATTTAATTTATCATACATATAAGTTGATGTAGGTATTTTTTTTACCTCTCTATTAGTATTTGTATTATTATTTAAATATTCCTGAATAGATTTAGCTAAATTCTCATTATCTTTATTATAAAAAACTTGAGCACCATAATATCTTGTATCTGTAAGATAATTTAAGTGAATAGATAGATACATATCAACAATCTTTTGATTAATAATTTTAATTCTTTCATCAAAATCGGCCTTTTTACGATGATTTCGAGCACCATTACTTAAATCACTATCACTAGTTCTAGTCATAATAACTGTTGCTCCCATTTCACTTAAGTATTTTTCTAAATATTTTCCAATAGATAAAGTAATATCCTTTTCATAAATATCATTATATAAAGACCCCGGATCCATTCCACCGTGTCCACAGTCAATTGCCACAACTCTTCCTTGCAAAGGCAAATCAGCCCTTACCGGATAACTAAACATAGCCAAAAATAACAATAAAAAAACGGAAAATACTCCAATATAATATTTATTCATATTAAATTATATTAATATTTTCCATTTTTATTTATCATATTCATCCATAAAACTTTTATAAACACCATTCTTTTTAGTACCCAACACACAATTTAAATTAATATTATCTAAAGATTTAAATACATTATAATCGATATCAGGATTTAACTCTCTTAAATGTTTTATTAATTCTTTCATTTCTTTTCTCTTACTTACAGATTCATCACTATTATTAACTCTTTCTGTAAACTTACATGCACAATTAATAAACTCTAAATTATTATATTTTGCCCAAGAGATAATACTATTTTCTTTTACTAAATAAAGCGGCCTAATAAGTTCTAAATTTTCAAAATTCTCACTATGAAGTTTTGGAAGCATAGTTTTAACTTCACTACCATAAAACATAGAAAGTAATGTTGTTTCTATTACATCATCAAAATGATGTCCCAAAGCTATTTTATTACATCCTAATTCCTTCGCTTTATTATATAAATGTCCTCTTCTCATTCTAGCACACATATAACATGGACTTTTTTCATTTAAACTATTAGCAACCTCAAATATATCACTATCAAACATATCTAAATTAATATTTAATATCTTAGCATTTTCTAATATTTTTTCTTTATTTACTTCATTATATCCAGGATTCATACATACATAACACACTTCAAATGGAACACCACCATGTTTTTGTAATTCTTGAACACATTTAGCAAGCAAAAAAGAATCTTTACCCCCAGAAATACAAACCATAACTTTATCATTTTCATTTATTAATTTATAATCTTTGACAGCTTTAACAAATTTCGCCCATATTTCTTTACGATATTTTTTTATAATACTTCTTTCTATTTCTTTATATCTTTCCATTATTAACCTCACATAAATACTTAATTACAAAATTATAAAATCCTTCTATCTTACCTTTATATTTTAATTTATTATATATTTCTTCAATTAATCTTTCATCCTTTATATACTGTATTGACCATTCATAATTTACATCAAAAACAAAAGCCATCTTTAATAATATCTTCTCCGAAACCGTCATCTTTAATGTATGTCCTATACTATGTTTGCTTAAGAAACATTCCTTTATCTGAAGACTTATATCACTATTATCTTCATCTAAAACTATTTCACCAGACTTAACCATCAATAAGATATCCATTTTATCAGCATCTCTTAAAATTTTTGACATTATTAAATCAATACCTTTAGTATCATTTGATATATTTAATAAATTATGATTTTTTATTGCTAAAAAAATAGTTTTAAACCATTCATGGTTAACATTAAATTTATCAATAACATTATTATCAAACAATACATACAACCCTAAAATAGCATGGTCATCGCTTTTTAAATCATCAAAAGTTTGATATTCTTCCCATTGAATAAACCTTCCAATATCATGAACCAAACCAATAAACTCTGCAATATCTTGTTCTTCTTTGCTTAAATTTATTGATTTTGCAATTTTTCTACACAAAGAACTAACACGAATAGAATGATTTATTTTTCTTTTAATTTCTTTTTCTGAAGAATTAAATTTACTTGCATATTCTAAAAAAATTTCTTTATTAGTCAAAGTTATCACTTCCAAATAAAGACCAAGGAAATTCCTCCCAATATGGCTCTGCATTAAATGTCATAATTTCTTTAGTAACTGGATGTTTAAACTCTAATTTATATGCCCACAAAGCAATTTGTTCACCAAACTTTGCATTTTTATTATATTTTTGGTCTCCCCACAAAAAAAATCCTCGCGAAGAAAATTGTACTCTAATTTGGTGGGACCTTCCAGTTTCTAAATTAATCTTTACTAAACTAAGTCCATCAACATATTTTATTAATTTATATGTTAATTTAGCATACTTCCCTTTTTTATCAACAATCGTTCTATTTTCTTTTTCAAGCTTTAATAAATAATCTTCAAAAATTCCCTCATCTGGGATTTTGCCTTCTACAATAGCTAGATATGTCTTTTTAAATTCATGCGTTCTAACCATATCACTAAGTCTTCCTGCAGCTTTACTAGTTTTTGCAAAAACCATTACACCACCAACTGGTCTATCAAGTCTATGCACTAAGCCTAAATAAACATTTCCAAGTTTGTTATATTTTTCTTTTAAGTACAATTTTAAACTAGTTAATAAATCAATATCTTTAGTATCATCGCCTTGAACTAAAACGTTTCTAGGTTTTTCTACAACTAACAAATGATTATCTTCAAAAATTATCTTATTCATCTTGCCATCTTCCATAAATGCCACATGGTAAAACTAAGTCATTTTTACTTATTGGAAGACCTATTTCTCCGGCATCAATAGCTCCACCATAAGTTTTACCAACAGTAAGCTTTAAAATATTATATAAAACCGTACTAGAAACTCCAGTTGTATAAGCATTTATAAGGAAAAATAATGGTTTATCACTCAATAATAATGTACATCTACTTACTAATTCTTCTAAATTTTTTTCAAGTTTCCAAACCTCACCGCTAGGTCCTCTTCCATAACTTGGTGGGTCCATAACAATTGCATCATATTTATTGCCACGTCTAATTTCTCTTTCCACAAATTTTAGACAGTCATCAACTAAAAATCTAATATAATTACCTAGAACACCGGATAGCTTTGCATTTTCTTTAGCCCATTCAACCATTCCTTTAGCAGCATCTACATGAACTACAAGTTCTGCTCCAGCTTTACTACAAGCAACAGTAGCTCCTCCAGTATAACCAAATAGATTTAACACTTTAATTGGTCTATTAGCATTTTTAATTTTATTCATCATAAAATCCCAGTTGGTAGCTTGTTCGGGAAATAAACCAGTATGTTTAAAATTTGTTGGGCTAACTTTGAATTTCAAATCCTTATATTCAACTGTCCAAAAATCAGGTAATTTTTTATTAAATTCCCAATGACCACCACCATCAACAAAACGATAATAAACACCATCAACTTTTTTCCAAGAAGCATCAATTTCAATCGGCCACATTGCTAAAGGTTCCGGCCTTCTTAAAACAATTTCTCCCCAACGTTCTAATTTTTCACCGTTTCCAGCATCTATACATTCATAATTTTTCCATTCATTACTTATTCTCATATATATCCCTCGTTAATATTTTACTAGAAAACAGCCATAATTACAAGAAAAATTCAAGACAAATGTCTTGAATTAATACATCACATAGTAAGTAAAATCTATACAAGATGAGTTTCCAACGCTATCTGTAGCACATCCTGTAACCACAGCACTACAATAACTAGATGTACATCTACCTCGAGAACCACGCCAGTCAGCATCTGAACCAGAATACCCTCTATCATCATAATAAGTTATATAAGTAGATAAGGAACCTTCAGAATAGTTAAACACATATTGCCCAAATGTAGATGATGATTCAATTCCACTTCTAAAAGTAGCATAAGCACTACATCCTGAAACACTAACTGTTCTAGTATAACCACCATGATTCATATATGCACCACTTCCATCACACCAAATATCTGGTGGTGTTGTATCTATTCTAATTGTTTTTCCATTAGATGCTCCACTACAGTTGCTTCCATTACAAGCTCTAACATAAATTGTATCATCAACTTCACTTGAATATGTAAAACTTCCAGATTTATCATAATTTAAGGATAACCACGAAATATTTTTCCATGAACTTTCAGTTGAAAATTTATATTGATAAGTTGTTATTGTATCAGAGGTAGAACCAGCAGTAATTCCAATATATATAGTTCTATTTGTCCATGAACCTGAATAAATTGCACCATTCGCATTTCTATATTTTGTTATAATTGTTGGAGCTGAAGGGGCATCGGCAATAACACTTAAAATAAATTTTGCAGTTGATTTAAGACCACTACCACTAGTTGCTGTACATGAAATTTCATGACTTCCAATCGCTAGTGAACCTGTTGTAGTTGGAGTACAAATAGTTGTACCTCCACTAATTGAATAAGTAACATCAAAAAATTCTGTTGACTTTGTATTTGTTCCAATTGTAATTGGAGTTATCGTTGATTTAACTTTTATAGTTGGAGCAGTTTTATCAATCTTAATTGTTTTAGCATTTGATTCACTACCACAACCTCTTGAATTACATGCTCTAACATAAACATCACCATTAGTATTTGTATTTATTACATAATTACCTTTATTATTACTAACATTTAAATTACCTGGAGTAATCCACCTTCCAGTAGACCCTATTTTATATTGATAACTTGTTACTATATCATTACTTCTACCTGGAGTAATATCTATATAAACGTTTTTAGATGTCCAACTACTATCATAAGCACTACCACTAGCACTTTCAAGTTTAGCAACAATTGTAGGTTTTTCTGGGATAAGGGGCTTTACTACAATATTAGTTGAAGCTGTCTTTCCTAAACCATTATTCCCTAAAGCATTACACACTATTCTATTAGTACCAATAGGTAAAGAACCAGTTGTTTTAGTTTCATTTTCTCCATAAGTACAAGTTGTAGTGCCTCCACTTTTAGAATATTTTACAGTAAAATACGTATCTAAAATTACATTATCAGTACCAACATCTATTTCAAACTTAATACCTTTAGCTTCGATAAAAGGATATTCTTTATCAATAGTTTCAATATTAATTCTTTCAACATTACTTATATTTTTAGCTTTATCCCTAACACATACTTTATAATAACCATTGTCATTAACATCAATTTTATTACTACTACTAAAATTATTACAATCTTGACCATCAAGAACAATAGAATAACCACCAATACCAGAACCCATTCCATCAGTTGCTATAATTTCTATTGTTTTACTTGTATTATAATTATTATCATATTTTATTTCACTTATAATTGGTTTTTCCATATCTATTTTAATTTCTTTAGTAGCAACACCAATTATATCTTTACCAGTTTCATCTTTCATTTTTACTTCACATTTATAAGTTATATCACCAATTAAACTTACTTCAGTAGTAACATCTTTATTATTACTTGTAAATCCTGTATTTGTTGACCAACTATAATTTGCATCAACTCTATTTATTAATCCATTAACATCTTTAATTCCTAATTTTATATTTTCATTAAACCATTCATCAGCACCTATAGAATAACAATTATTTCCATTTATTCTACAAATTTCATATCCAGAAGTTTTAGTATATTCTTTACACGTTCCATCCTCATTAGTGAAATCATCACTTAATTTGGCAATATATTCCCCATCTTTATATTCCATTTTAATTAAATAACAATTCATACTTTTATTATCTCTTGGGTCATATATATCTGTTTCATCATCTGGTTTTATGTACCCTTCTTTTATTAAATCTTCTACACTTATTGTTGTTATACCTGTATCTTTTGCATACAAAGCCGCTTTAGTTTCCAAATAAGAAACTAAATTAGTATATTCTTTTTCTAAAATATTTCCTCTAATATTCATGAATACAACAACAGACAAAGTTATTAAAATAGACAAAATAACAATAACAGCAATTAACTCTGTTAAAGTAAATGCTTTATTTTTTTTAATAACCTTAATACGTTGTTTTACAGATTCTATTATTTTCAACAACATCACCCTATAATAATGATAATTTAAAAAACTAAATTAGTCAATAATAACAAAGAAATTCAAAGCAATTTTACTTTGAATTTATTTATAGCAATAACTATTATTTAGTTTTGAATATCCATTTTGACAATAATACGTTGTTTCATAACATGTTTTATAACAAGTTTGTGATACATAGACACTGCTTCCAGAACAAGAAGTACCAGATGAATCTAGATAAGGATAAGAACCTGAACAACTTGATGAAGAATGCCATCTCCAGCAAGTATTATATGCACCTTCTGTTGCACTTCCGCTACATTTGCCTTTTGCTTTTTCAGATGCTGTCATATATCTATAACAAACATAACTACATGAAGGCTCGGTCCAATAACCACAATCATATGAACAAGAGTAAGAACTGCTGGATGAACTAGTTGAAGTAACACTTAAATTACAAGTACCCATGTTTCCAGCTCTATCATAAACATGGCCATAAAAAGTACCTGTACCAATACTTTGATAAGTACTTGTATAACTTGGAGTTGAACTTTTATTTACTCCGGATTTTGTAACATCACTAGATTTTGTTCCCATAGAAATTCTAGATGAAGATATTGATAAATTACATGTAGGTGCTGTTTTGTCAATTTTTAAGGCTATTCCCGAAGTTGAATTACTACAATCATTTCCATTACAAGCTCTGATATATATAGTATTTTCAACTTCACTTGAATAAGCAAAACCCCCACTATTACCAGTCATTGATAACCAACTTGGGGTACTCCAGCTACCATTTCCTATTTTATATTGATAAACTGTTACAATATCAGAAGATTTTCCTGGAGTTAGCTTAAAATACAAGTTTTTATTTGTCCAATCACCACTATAAGCACTACCAGTATCATCAGTATATTTAACTTCAACTACTGGGGTAGATGGAGTTCTAGGCAAAACTTTAAGGGTTATACTATCAGAAGCTGTTAATCCATTCCCACCAACAACAGTACATGCCAAGTTATAACTTCCAACAGTTAAATCCTTAGTTCTTTCATAATCACAAGTAGTTGTTCCCCCACTGTCTGAATAAGTAACAACAAAATACTCAGATAAAACATGTTTATCTTCCCCAACTAGTATTTGAAATTCATCACCTTTACGCGTTATAGTTGGTTTTCCACTATCAATTTTTTCTACTTTTACAATCTTTACATCAGAAACATTACCTGCATTATCTTTAACATATATTTTATAATCGTCATCTTTCTTAACCTCTATTTTATTACTGCTTTGATAATCACTAGTTATACCTTCAACAAAATATCCTTTTATACCAGAACCTATTCCATCACTTGCAACTATTTCTATTATCTTAGTTGTACTCCAATTAGTATCAACTTTAACTTCACTAATAACTGGTTTTTCTTTATCAATTTTAATATTCTCAATAGCAACACCTGTTACTTCACCAAATATTACTTCACATTTATATATTACATCACTAATTAACTTTACATCCGTTGATACAGTATCTTCCTCACTTGAATATCCAGTATTTGTTAACCAATTAAAATTCGCATCGCTACGGCTAAGCAAAGTATCTCTATACTTTATCCTTAAAGTAACATCATTACCAAACCATTCATTATCAACTATTTCTTCACAATCATTACCATTAACTATACATATTTTAAAATCACTAGTTTTAGTATATTCTTTACATGTTCCATCTTCATTTCTACCACTATTTTCACTAAACTTAGCAACATATTCTCCATCTTTAAATTCCATTTTAATTAAATAACAATTTAAACTTGTTTTATTTATTGGGTTATATATATCTGATTCATCATCTGGCTTAACATAACCTTCTTTTATTAAATCTTCTACACTTATTGTTGTAATATTAGTACTATTTGCATACTCAATTCCTTTAGTTTCTAAATATGATACCAAATTACTATATTCTGTTTCTAATGCACTTCTTCTAATGTTTACAAATACCACAACAGACAATGTTATTAAAATAGATAGTATAACAATTGTTGCAATCAATTCTGTTAAAGTAAAAGCTTTCTTATTTAACACTTTTCTCATTAGTATCACCTACTATAATGATAAATTAAATCTTAAAAATAGTCAATAATAAACACAGTTTCCAAAGTTATAAATACATTAAAATATATCAAAAATTTATTTATTTGTTGGCTACAGAAAAAAATTTAAAGGACTTAAGACTAAGTAAACCCACTAAAAAACCTCATAAACACTGAGTTTAAGAGGTTTAAAAGAAAATATAATTCTATCTCTTTGAGAATTGTGGAGCTCTTCTTGCTTTCTTAAGACCATATTTCTTACGTTCTTTAACTCTTGGATCTCTTGTAATAAATCCAGCATTTTTAAGAATATGTCTATAACTATCTTCTCTTGTTTGGTCAGTATTAGCATCGAATGCTAAAAGTGCTCTAGTAATACCTAAACGAATTGCTCCAGTTTGTCCAGAAAATCCGCCACCTTTAACATTGATATCAATATCAAATCTGTTTTCATTTCCAGTAGCAACTAGAGGTTGTTTTAAATCCATTACTAATGTTGCATAAGGCATATAATCATTAACATCAACACCATTAACAGTAATATTACCAGTACCTCCAACAAGTCTAACTCTTGCCACACTTCTTTTTCTTCTACCAGTTGCTGTCCATTCTTGTTTCTTAGCCATAATTCCTCCTAATTAATTTCTAAAGCCTTAGGCTTTTGAGCTTCATGCTTATGATTTGCATCACGATAAACAAATAATTTCTTACCCATAGCTCTTCCAAGTCTGTTATGAGGAAGCATTCCCTTAACAGCTCTTTCAACCATTTCTTCTGGATATTTTTCAATCATTTCTTTAGCACTACGTTCTCTTAGTCCTCCTGGGAACCCACTATGATTATAATATTTCTTATCTTCTAGTTTATTTCCAGTTAAAACTACCTTATCAGCATTTACAATAATTACATAATCTCCGCAATCAACATATGGAGTATAAGTAACTTTGTGTTTTCCACGTAATACATGAGCAGCTTTAGTTGCAACACGACCTAAAGTTTTACCTTCAGCATCAATCACATACCAATTTCTTTCGATATTTTCTTTTTTTTGCATAAATGTTTTCATAAAAATAATTCCTTTCACTATGTTTTTTGTTTAATTTTCCCACGACTAAACAAATCACATAAATAAAATGTACCGATTAAAATTATATGAAAAAAATAGCCAAAAGTCAAACCTTTTTAGCTATTTTCTTGAAATTTTACTTATTTTTTTACAAAAAACTCTTTTAATAATCAATTTTCTCTAAATATAACCCTTCCGCTGGAACAACACTTAATGTTTTATTAATATCTTTATCTAACATATTTTCTATAACATGAATATCTACTTTACCTTTACCAACATCAAGTAAAGCTCCTACTAAATGCCTAACCATATATCTATAAAAACCAATTCCCACAAACTTAAATGTTAAAATATCACCATATTTTTTTATTTTTATCTTATAAATTGTTGATGTATAATCATCTCTATAACCACTAACAAAATTATGATAATCATAAGTACCCACTAATAACTTACTTGCTTTTTTCATACTTCTAATATCAAAATCATACTTTATTTGATAATAATAACCATTATATTTACTTTTATATTTACCAGTATTTATTTTATAAACATAAGTCTTCTTCTTAACATCATACCTAGCATGAAACTTTTTATTAACAAGCACACATTTATTAATAACTATTTCTTCTTTTAATAATTCATTTATTTTATCAATATCTTTATGGCTAATAATTTTATCTGTATCAAAATGAGCACATTGCATTTTAGCATGCACACCTGCATCAGTTCTGCCACTTCCCTTTATAGTAATTGGTTCATCTAACACTTTACTTAAAACTACTTCTAATGTTCCTTGTACATTTTTAACATCTTTTTGTCTTTGAAAGCCATGAAATCTTGTTCCATCATAACTAAACTTAATTAAATATCTCATGATTTAATCCTATAAATAGCTTTCAATAAATCATCTAATTCATTATAATGATTTATATTAACACCATAATCTAATGTTTTATTAGTAAATTCTACTATCTTTGGTACTTCAATATATTTTTCTAAACCTTTATCATATATATCATTTACTTCAAGAACTATTTTTTTATTGTTAATAACATACATCTTATCAACACAATTTATAAACATATTACTATTTCTATCTACTAAAACTATCTTTCTTCCATAACTAATTATCTTTTTAAACAATTTCTTAAAAAACTCTATATCTTTATTAGTTAAACCTCTACTAAAGTTAATTAACATAATTTCTTTATCTTGTAACTTACTAGCAAGTATTATTTTATTTTTATCCCTCAAAGATAACTCACTTATATCTTTATCTAAATATGTATCATCTAAACCTACCATTTTCAAAGCATCACTACTCTTTTTTACTATGATATCTCTTACTTTACCATTAACATTATCTTCTTTAAAATCATTACTTACAACACCTATAATATTACCATTTAATTTTAATTCCATAATGCCTCCGTTAGTTTATCCATATCATAATAAACTGTATCAAATATATCATAATAATTAAGTTGTATTGATAAATCCACTACAAAAGGTATTCCATAACCTAATCTTTTTAATAGTTTTTCATTTCTTAAAACCATTTCTTTATTACCCTCTAATATTTTCTTATCATCATCATAAACTATTACATACTCACTATATATTACATCTTCTACATTACTAGTTATATTAACAAAACTTACATTTCTTCTTTTTAATATTTCTAATAATTCACTCTTTTCTTCCTTACTTAAATAATACCATATTTCATTAAACACAATTCTCTTACTTAAAAACACCTCAACCTGCATCTTAATTGCATCAAAACCATCCATAGTATCCAAAACCTTGTAACTTTCGAAGTTCTCAAAAAAAGCCTTATTTGCATTATTAACGAGTATTGTATAATTAACACCTTCACTAAATTCCATATAATATAACACTCCCGCTTTCTAAACTTTTCTTAACATCAATTAATCTTTGATTAGTACTTCCTCGAAACTTACAATTTAAACTTTTTTTATCTAGCATAAATTTACCATCTACTAAAACATCAACATACTCTAACAAATCTCTTCTTTTTTTATCTCCATTAAGCAATGCATCAAAAGTAAATCCTGTATAAGCCCAGACATTTAAACCAATACTCTTAGCAAATTTTGCTATTTCTAAGGCAGCCTCAGGTTGAAAAAATGGGTCACCACCAGAAAGTGTAATACCACTTTGATATTTCAAATTCTTAAGTTTCATTTTTATATCATCAATATCAACAACCATGCCACTATTCATATCATGAGTTTCAGGATTTTGGCACCCTTCACAATTATGTAGACACCCTTGAAACCAAATTACAGTTCTAATACCAGAACCATCTAAAATACTATCTGGTTGTATATCTGCAGCAAGTCTAACTACCATTTTCTTCACTTCTTTCTTTATGTCTTTTAACTAAATTATTTATTTTAATAAAATGGTGATTAACACCAGATTTACCTATTTTATAATTATTTTCAAGGGTTACTATATCAGCAAGTTCTTGCATAGAAACTTCTGGATACTTAACTCTTGCATCTGCAACAATTCTAGTGTTTTCTTCAAGTAAATCAAATAAATCATGCATCTTTAAATAATTAATATTTTCAAGTTGCGCTTGACCTGTTCTAAACGTTTTCTCTTGATTAGCAATTTCACAATTATTTAACCTATTAACCATATTTTTATGGTCTCTATAAATTCTTATATCTTCAAAATAAAACAATGAACTTGTAGCTTTAAACATTTTTATCAAATCACTAATTGCTTCACTAGCTTTAATATAAACAATATTTTTATAACCACGTTTAATTAATTTAGCTTTTAAATTGAAATAATTAAGTAAATTAAGTACTTGTTTAGCAAGTCTTTCTTTCGTAAAAATAAATTCTAAATGATAACCACTAGTACTTGGATTAGAAACATTACCTACAGCTAAGAAAGCACCTTCAATAAAAGCAATTTTTTCTTCATCACTAACTAAATCATCAACTTCAATTTTTATCCCCACACTAATATCTTTTTTTATAAAATCTACTTTTTCTTTAACATTTAATATATATATTTGCTTTACTTTAAATCTTTTTTGAACCCTTATTACAATATTTGGACTTACCCCATATATTTCTTTTATTTCTTTATAAATTCTTCTCGCAATACTTGCATTTTCTAGCGTTAAACTAATTTCATCTTTATTAAACTTAGCAACACTATTTAAAAATGCCATTAATTCATATCTAGCTTCAATACTATTTATTTCATGCTTTGCTATTTCTTCTTTTAAACTAGTTGTAAACGTCATTTTCTACCATCCATTAAATATGAGAACAACAAATACCCTGTTTTTAAAGCATCATGTCTATACCAACCATCTTCTATTGTAAAAAGTTTATCAGAAATAACATAAATATCTTTATCTCTTAATTCATTCATGTTTAAAACTACTGGGTCTTTTTGTTCCTCAGTTCTATATTTTATAGCTAAATCACTACTTATATCTTCATTATTAGCTATAACAACATCTATACTACCTTTACCTAAATATTTTTCTAGATATTTAATGTGATCATAAACAGTAAAACCATCAGTTTCACCAGGTTGAGTAAATAAATTACATATATAAACTTTTTCTCCCTTAGCTTTATTTATTACATCAACCAACTTTTTATCAATTAAATGTGGAACAATACTTGTAAGTAAACTTCCAGATGAAAATATTATTAAATCTGCATCTTTAACAGCATTTATTACTTTAGGATTAACAACTATATCTTTATCATATTTTACTTCCACAATCTTACTTGCACATTTAGTTATTTGATGTTCTCCGATTACTTTTTTACCATTACTTGTAATACCAACTAAATTAACATTATCTTCAGTTAATGGCAAAATATTACCTTTTACATCAAGAAGTTTTTCCATAACAGGCATAGCACTCGCAAAATTACCTTTTAAATCCATCAAAGCCATTAATAACAAGTTTTTAACAGAATGAATACCTAAAGTTTTAGATTTAGTAAAACGATAATTCATTAAATCCATTACATCTTGATTTGTATCAGCCATACTAAGCATAACTTTAGTTATATCCCCAACCGCAGGTATTTTTAACTCACGACGAAGAAGACCAGTGCTTCCGCCATTATCAGCAACTGATACCACCGCTGTAATTTCCACTGGAAATAATTTTATTCCTTTTAAAAGTTGAGAAAGTCCACTTCCTCCACCAAATATAACAATTTTTTTCATAAGCAATCACATAAATAGTTTACCACAAATATTATAAAAATGGAATATTACTTCTCTTAACTCCTCCATTAACTTCATAACATTTATCAATAATCATAAATGCACTCGGGTCAATTTCTAAAATTCTTTTCTTAAGTAAATAGTAATCATTATTAGATACAGCACACATAATTATAACACCATTTTTATGAGAATATCCTCCAGTACCAGGAATTGTTGTAAAACCTGTTTCAAATTCTTCAAGAATAACTTTTTTAATCTTTCTAGTTTTTCTAGTATAAATATAAAATAATTTACTATCAGAAATACCAAACATAATCTTATCAACAAAAAATGTAGAACAATATAAAATGATAAATGAATAAACACCTTTAGTAAAACCAAATACTAACATACCAGAAAGTATAATAAATCCATTAGCAAATAGCATAGCCTTAGATTCACTTACTTTACAATACTTATTTATTATTTGCATAATTATATCAGAACCACCCGCAGTAAAACCACTTCTATATATAAAACCACTACTAATTCCATACAAACATATTGCAAATAATAGTGTTAAATAAAAGTCTTCAGTAACTAAATAACTTGTTAAAAAATTAGCAACTGGCATTGATAATGTAACCATTAATGGATATAACAAGGAACCAATAATATTTTTCTTTGTAGTATTCCATCCCAAAAATATAAAACAAATAACTAACAAAATAATATTAGATATTAATAAGAAAATTGATGGGGTCCAACCAAATAATCTTTGCATAACAATAGCAATACCACTAAAGCCAGATACAACTAAATCATTCGGAGTTAAAAACAAGTTAAAACACATTGCATAAAAGAAAAGCCCAAAAACTAATGAACATCCATCAAAAATTATTTCTTTATAATTTATTTTTTCCATATCTTCAACCACTTTTCTATATTAATTATAAACTAATATTTATTTTTTAGCAATTATTATTGATAAAAAACATATATTGTTTTAGAGGTGAATATAAAATGAATGGTAATTTCTACCAAAATCCAACATTTCCAAGTTCTAATTTCGGAACACCACCAGGAAACATGTCTGTATCTGAAGTAAATAACAACAATAATGTTTTACCAGATGAACAAAGTTATATTGAAAATATCTTAAGGCTAAACAAAGGAAGAAAGATTAAAGCTTATGTTTCATATCCAGACAGTAGTGCATGGCAAAACAAAGTTTATGAAGGAATTATTGAAGAAGCTGGAAGAGATCATCTTATAATCAGAGATAACACAAATAATCTTTGGTACTTAATTAGAATAATTTATTTAAATTATGTTGAATTCATGGAACCAATTATTTACTCACATAGTTTCTCAGAAAAGACTTATTAAAAAAACTGATAGCACAACCTATCAGTTTTAATTTTATTCAGCTATTTATATTATCTAATAATAATATTTAAAATTATTCTTTTCTCTACCCAATGTACTTTTAGGTCCATGTCCAGGATAAATAATTATATCATCGGGATATTTACTAATTTTTTCTAAACTTTTTATCATATCTATATCACTACCTGTATCTAAATCGGTTCTTCCAATAGAACGATAAAACAAGAAATCTCCAGTAAACATAACTTTTTCATTTTTAAAATAAATACTTCTACTATCAGTTGTATGCCCTGGAGTTTCAATTATTTCATAATCAAAGATATCACTTTTAACATTTTCTTCAAGTTTAAAATACTTCTTTAATTCATCTAAAGCTCCAACATGGTCAAAATGATGATGAGTAACAATTATCTCAACAACATTTTTACCCATACATGCATCAATTATTCTATCAGCTTCATCACCTGGGTCAACAATAAAAGCATTATTTCCAATACTACAGACATAACAATTTTCTTGCAAAGCACCGACAACTAACACTTTAATATCCATATATATCACCAACTTAATATTACACTATTTTCATCCAAAATAAAAGAGCAAAAGCTCTTAAACTACTTTTAATATCTACATTTATATCAATTTCTATTTTAACACCCCCGCCTACTGCCCCGCCTCGCACTCTTCCGCGAGCCACGACAGACATTTTTCTAGCATAATTTACTGCTGTCCTTCTTGCCACTGCATAATTTTTTACCCCGTTTACCTAGCACGCGGACGCGCTAGACAGGCATGTCCGATCCTAGTTTACCAAAATCGGATCAGTGGCAGAGCCACTTCCCGATGCATAGTTCACAGAAGATGTGAGATTGAAGACTGGACGCGCACCGAACGCATAATTGCCAACGCGGTAGTCGCTCACGTAGCCGGTGTTAGCCACACTGAACGCACGGTTCGAATAGTCCGCATAACGGGAAATTGTCCATTCCATAAGTCCCATATACATCCAATTAACATTTTTAATGGCATCGCCATTATAAGTGTTAAAATTTGCTGTCCATGCACTTGGTGCTGCTGCAAATCCATAATCACTTACATACATTAATCCAACTTTTGCACTATATGTAGTTGCATTATCCGTTGCATTTGTTGTTACTGGACTTACTATTTCATTTTGATATACTGTTTGGGCTGTTTGGGCTGTTTGACCGCTACTACTAAATCCTCCAACTTTCCATGTTGTATCTGCTATTTTACCTTTTGTTGTTTCATCAAACGCATTTAAAAAATCATTATTTAAATATATATTTAGACTTGATGTTGACCATGTATTTGAACCATTACTATCCCATTTCATTTTTCCTACAGATGTTGATTTGATTAGTTTTACTCTATCTCCAAATACTCCGATTATTCTAAATAAATTTGCATCTGGACATGTTGCTTCATTCGAACCCAAGCAAATATAATTATTTACTGCATCACTTGCTCCAGCAAATCTGTATGAATTATCACCTGCTCCATTTGTTAATGTACTATCGTGATAATAGATACCATTATCCCCTTGTGTTCCTGTATATTGTGATTTTACATATTCTGCTAATGTTGGTAATTTATATTCTTCTTTTTGTATCATTAACTTAGCACTAAAACTTTTTCCTGCATTTTCACTTTGATCTTTATCATAATTTACTAATGTTACTGTTATATTCCATTCATCTGTTTTTGTTGGACTTGCAGTAATTTCTTTATTATTAAATAGAGTTATTAATCCACTTTTATTTGTTATGTCATATCCTGATATACTTGTACCCTTACCATCTGTTACTGTCTTATATGCTAGACTTGTTATATCAGTTACAGCATTGCCACTGGCATCTGTTATTGTTAAAAGCAATTCTGGTGTACTTTCATTTTGAGTATATAAAAACGTATTATTTGATATATTTAAATACAAATAATAATGTTCTGTTGCAGTATTTGTTTTATTATTTGCTGTTAATATTGCTTTTGCAAAAGTACTTCCACTAGCATTACCTTTACCACTAGCAAATGATGTTGCATCTGCATATATTGATATATCATTTCCTACTTCAAAATTAAATACATCTGTTGTATATGTTGTTACTTTCAAGTTTGCACTTGTACCAGTTCCACCACTTGCTTGAAAGTATGCATATGTTGCTCCGACTATTAATACAAGTAATGCTAAACTTGCTACTATACTTAATATTATTGCTTGTTTTTTATTTTGCATTTTGTTCACCTCATCACAATATCACGCACGGATATTTTATTTTACATATCCATTTTACCACAAAAGAAAAAAGAAAAAAACACTATATTCGCACATTTTGTGTAAATAGTGCTTTTTTTATACAGTATTTTTAAAACCATTGAGTTCTTGAATAGAACCAACCACCTGCTGATGGGTAACCTTCGGGTTTGATAGCATTTGCCATCCAATTACCAATAAAATATTTATTATTAGCAATTTTACCTTTAGCAATACCAAAATGTAAGTGTGTACCAGTTGAACAACTTTCCCATTTTCTAGTACCTGCACCACCACCTTGAAGACCAATAACAGTATCCTTAGTTACAACATCTCCGGCTTTAACATAAACTTTTAACAAGTGAGCATATTGAACAGTATAATATTTACCAGCAACTTGCATCCAAATATATACTTGATTACCCCCACAAGTTTTTGTTTTCTTTGTATTATAAGTATTTTCAGCATTAATAACCATTGCAACAGAACCAGAACCAACTGCATAAACTTTAGTTCCCTCACCATTACCACCGATATCTACAGCTTGATGAACCTTATAAGTACCAGGTTTTAACGGATTATTTCTAACTCCAAAATTACTATTTACTCTCCCCTTAATTAAAGGCTTTAACCACATAGCATTTCCCACTACTCTAGAACATTCATCTAAATCTTGGTCTTCTTTACACCCCATTTGTTCATAAACTTTAATTAATTCTTTTTGTGAACTAATCTGAGAATTAATATCTAAAGCAATATCATTTAAATCTGCTAAGTTATCTTGTAAAGAATAAACAGCATCTTGATAAGCAATAATATTTTTTTCTAAAGTTACTTGATACTTTTTCATATCAACTTGTAGTTGTTTATTTTCTTTTATTAAATCTTCTAATTCTTTTAATTTTTCTTGTTGATAATTTGTTAATTCTCTAATTGCATCACTTCTCATTATTAATTCTGTCATGTTTGATGACTCAGTAATAAATTCCATATAAACATTATTACTTAACATAACTTGATAATAAGTAATTAATTCTTTATTTTTTTCTTCTAACTCAGTTATTTTTTTATCAGTTTCTTCAATTAACACTTTTGCATTTTCTATCTTTTCTTTACTATTTGTTATCTCTTGATTGGCATTATTTATCTCATTTTTTTTACTATTAATTTGACTTTGTGTTAAATTCTTTTTACTATCATTAGCTCTTTTTTGAGCTTCCAAATCCTTTAAATCAGCCCTAAGACCCGCCAAAGTATTTGCAGACTTAGCATAAGCATCAGATGGTTTAAATATAAAACATGAAACAAATATAAATATTACTAAAATATATCTTACAAAATAACTACTTAGTTTCTTTATACCCATAGTTACACCTTCAAATACTTTCTTACAGCTTTAATACTACCATACATACCTACTAAAGCTCCAATTGCTATAACTATTAAAGATACCCAAAATACAAATGGATATGGCTTAATTAACATAATCATATTTGAAAATAATTTACCATGCAATCTTGAATAAAGAATTACATATCCATAAATAGTAATACATACTGGAATAATTGAACCAATTAAACCAATTATGAACCCTTCAAATAAGAAAGGTAATTTAATTGTAATATTGCTTGCCCCAACTAATCTCATAATTTCAATTTCATTTCTTCTACTAAATATAGTTAGTTTAATTGTATTACTTATTAAAAAACTTGTTACAACTATTAAAGCAATTACAACAACTACTACTATTTTTTGTACTATATCAAATACAGATATTACTTGTTCAACCATACCTTCACCATATTTAACAGTATCTACACCATTTATTGCTTTAATATATTCACTTGTTTCACTTAATTTTTTTACATCATTTACTTTTAACACAAATGAGTCCATTAATGGATTTTCATCTAAATAATTTAATACAGTTTTAAATGAGTCATCATATTCACTCATTTCTAATTTCCATTCATCTTTACTTTTAAATGTTACTTCTTCTATATTTTTATAACTTGATATTTCACTTTTAATATTTTCAATTTGTTCTTCAGTTACATCTTTTTTTAAATAAGTAACAATTGTTAATTCATCTTCAATTAACCTTGTAGCGTTATTAACATTAGCTGCAGCAACTACAGCAACTGCTACAAGAATTAAAGTAATTGTTGTACACATAATTGATGCAAAGCTCAAAGAAAAGTTTCTAACAACACTCTTAAGCGCATCTCTTATACTTCTAAAAAATATTCTAAACGCTCTCATTTGTCTTATAACTTCCTTTCGCATAATCACCAACAAGTACTCCATGATTAATAACTAGAACTCTTTTTTTCATTCTATTTACTATATCTTTATCATGAGTTGCCATAATAATTGTAGTACCCAATTCTTTATTAATTTTTTCAATTACATTCATAATTTCTTCACTAGTTTTAGGGTCCAAATTACCAGTTGGTTCATCACATATTAAAAGCTTTGGTTCATTAACAATAGCTCTAGCTATACAAACTCTTTGTTGTTCTCCACCAGAAAGTTCTCCCGGAAACGATCTAACCTTTTCTTTTAAGCCTACTCTTTCCAAAGCACTCATAACTTTAGGTCTAATTTCAGAACCTTTCATACCAATACATTCTAAAGCAAAAGCTACATTTTCATAAACCGTAAGTCTAGGCAACAGCTTAAAATCTTGGAAAACAATTCCTTCTTTTCTTCTTAATTTATATACTTTTCTATTTCTAAGTTTTCCCACATTTAAACCACCTACAAAAACTGTTCCCTTCGTAGGTTTTTCTTCTCTATAAAGCATTTTAATAAATGTTGATTTACCACTTGCAGTAAGACCAATAACAAAAACAAACTCACCCTTACTAACTTCTACTGACATATCAGCAACAGCAGTAATACCATTTTTATAAGTTTTATTAACATTTTTTAATTCTATAAACTTCATTTGGCAAATCCTCCACCATAATTATATCATTAATTCTATATTTTATAAATGCCAAATTTATGTAATTTACATATATTTAACTTAACTTTACTTGTAAACATTATAATATTTTATTATAATAATTACATACGGAGATGGTATTTTTGAAAAAAAACGAATTTATCGAAGGTGCTTTAATAGCAACAATTGCTATAATTATATCTAAAATACTCGGAGTACTTTATGTAATTCCTTTTTATAATATAATCGGTGAAAATGGTGGTTCTTTATATGGTTATGCCTACAACATATATAATTTCTTTCTAATTATATCGTCTGCAGGTATACCTTTAGCTATAAGTAAAATAACTAGTGAGTACAACACATTAGGTAAATTAAAAGAAAAAACATACATGTTTAAATATTCAAAAAAAATTATTAGAATATTTTCTATTGTATCATTTTGCATATGTTTTTTCGGAGCAAATTTAATAGCTAATGCTATTGTTGGAGATTTAACTGGTGGAAACACTGTATCAGATGTTGCTTTTGTAATTAGATGTGTATCATTTGCCATATTAGTTGTACCTCTTTTAAGTATTTTCAGAGGTTATTTACAAGGACATCATTATATTAGTGCTCCATCAATTGGTCAAGTAATTGAACAATTTGTCAGAGTTCTAGTTATAATTGTTGGTTCCTACTTAGCACTTAAAGTATTCCACTTAACAACTGCAGAGGCTGTTGGAATCGCTGTATTCGGAGCTTGTGCAGGAGCTTTAGTATCATATTTATACCTTCTTATTAAAACAAATAAAGTAAAAAAAGAATTATTTGTACCTTACGAAGAAGTATCTGCAACTGAAAAGAAAACAATCTTAAAAAAATTAATTGGTTATTGTATTCCATTTATAATTATAAATGTTGCTAATAGTATTTATAACACTGTTGATATGATATTAGTTATCAAAGGATTAAATTGGATTGGTTATCCTGCCGGGGATATTGAAACAATTTCATCAGTATTTACCACCTGGGGAAGCAAATTAGTGAGTGTAGTTACAGCAATCGCAACAGGTTTAGTAATAAGTTTAATCCCTACAATCGTGGAATCATACACTAAAAAAGATATGAAAGAAGTTAATTTACAATTTAATAAAACATTACAAGTACTACTTTATGTTATATTACCATTATCAATATTCTTAAGTATTTTTTCAAAACAAGTATGGACAATATTTTATGGAGAAAGCTTCTATGGACCTTTAATATTTAAATATACAATCTTACTTGCCATATTAGATTCTGCTTACATAATGATATGTAGTGCTCTTCAAGGGCTATCTAAAACAAAGTTAATTTACATATCTTGTGCAACAGGTTTAATTACTAAAACAATATTAGATATACCATTAATATTCTTATTTAATAAACTAGGTATATACCCATTCTATGGTGCAATTCTTGCAACTACAATTGGTTATTTACTATCACTTGCTATACCACTTTACACATTACATCACAAATATAACTTTAGTTACAAAGAAACAGTTAAATCAATACCAAAACTAGTAGTAACTATTGTTATCTTAGTAATAATATGCTTAATATTGAAGCCATTAGTATTTAATCACATAACTAGAAAATTACCGATGTTACTTGCCCTAGCGGGTATTGGGCTTGCCTCTTTAATTCTTTATTACATAATGAATAAAGATTTACTAAATGAACTAGTTGGCAACAGATTAATAAATAAGTTTAAAAGAAAGAAATAACTCTATCAATATATCAAGATTAAAACCAATTAACTATTTATCAGATTTAACAGCTTATTACGAAACAAATATAGATTATCTAACATGTAATCAAATCTAAACTAAATAATTTTAAAACATTAAATTTGCGATATACCATTTTAAAAAAACAAAAAAACTCTCGAAATTTATTGAGAGTTAAGCTTTTTATTAAAACATTTTCTTAGCAGTTCTAAGCATTTGTGCAGTATAACCATATTCATTATCATACCAAGCAAGTACTTTAACAAGTTGAGAACCTTCAGCTTCAACAATACTTGTTGAAAGACCATCAACTATAGCACCAACTTTTTTACCTAAACAATCACTTGAAACAATTGGGTCCATAGTAAACTTAATTGTTTCATTTTGATTATCTTGAAATAATTTATTTATTTCTTCAACACTTGTATTTCTAGATAATTCTAGTGTTAAATCCACAACAGAACCATCTGCAGTTGGAACTCTTAAGGCATTACCATCAAGTTTTCCTAAAAGTTCAGGAATAACCAAGCCAATAGCTTTAGCAGCTCCAGTACTAGATGGAACAATATTTTGAGCGCAAGCTCTACCACGTCTAGATTTAATACCTTTTTTATGAGCAATATCCAAAGTTGCTTGGTCATTTGTATAAGCATGAACAGTTGTCATAAAACCTTTTTTAATACCAATATTCTTATGTATTATATTAAGAACTGGTGCTAAACAATTTGTTGTACAACTTGCAGCACTAACAATAACATCTTCATTTGTTAAAACATTATCATTAACACCATATACAACAGTTTTCATTTCACCTTTTCCTGGTGCACTAATAAGTACTTTTTTAGCTCCTGCAGAAATATGTTTCATTGCATCTTCCTTAGCAGTAAATTTACCAGTACATTCAAGAACTAAATCAATTCCAAGTTCTCCCCAAGGTAAATTTGCTGGGTCAGTTTCACTAAATACTTTAATTCTCTTAACACCAGCCACAACTATTTCATTACCTTCAGCTCTAATTTCATCTTCATGAAAGCTTCCATGAACAGTATCATATTTAACTAAATAAGCTAAATCCTCTGCACTTGTCAAGTCATTAATAGCCACAATATCAAAATCAGTTTGTGTAACTATTTGTCTAAATGCTAATCTACCTATTCTGCCAAAACCATTAATTGCTACTTTAATCATTATATCTTCCTCCTATAAATTCTCGCAATATTGATTCATCATTAACATATTCTCCCGGTATTGGGAAAAATTGTTTTAAAAAATCCACTAATCTTCTTGCTTCTTCATAATAAATGCTATCAACACTTACCGATAAAAGCAATGGCTCAACATAAACCTTCAAAACCCCAACTTCATAAGCTAATGCTGTATTAATAATAACATTTGCCTGGTGTATATATGGAAAAATATATTTTTCTTCTCCATTTCTAACACTCTGCCAATTATCTATTGTCTTAATTACATCATAGCCTCTCGTTCTATTATCCCTAACTATTCTTCTAAGTAACCTTAAATCAATTGTTGATACATAATTATATTTATCTATACTTAAAGGAATAAAAGGACTTAAATAAATTTTAAACTTATATTTTTCTTCAATTTCTTTTGTTAAATTTTCATTTAATGCATGTAAACCTTCAATTAAGAAAATACTTTTATCAGTCATCTTTACTTCTTCTTTATAATATTCTCTTAATCCAGTCATAAAATTATATTTAGGAAATTTAACACTTTCACCTTTTAATAACTTATTTAAATTTTCATTAAATAACTTAACATCTAAAGCTTCTAAACATTCAAAATCATAATCTCCAAATTCATCTTTCGGAGTATCCTCTCTATTAACAAAATAATCATCTAAACTTATTTTAATTGGATTATAACCCAGAGCCTCAAAATAAGATGCCAGTCTACTTGTAGTGGTAGTTTTTCCACTTGAAGATGGACCTGCTATTAAAATAAATTTAATATCTTTTCTATCTTCAATAATTCTAGCACAATCAGCTATATTTAAATTAAACATTAATTCACAAGATTTAATAAAATTAATAATTTTACCATTACCTACATCTTTATTTAAATCAGTAATATATGGCATATTTAAGTTGCTTAACCAACTTTTACCATCCATAAAACTTTCAATTATTTTATCATAGTGAACATATTCAGGAACCATACCATTACTTCTAGTTGTTGGAAATAACAATATTATTCTATTATTTCCTAAATAAACTAATTCAAACTTTTCTAAAGCTCCTGTACTATAAGGCATTAATGAATAAAAATAATTTAAATTATTTTTTAACTTATATAAATTAACTACCTTATCACTTATATTTTGGATATTATTAGCTTTTTCATACTCTTTTTTATCATTAAAATACTTTATTGCATCTTTAGCAGATACATTTAATTTCGTAATTATTTCATTATCACTAATTAATTTACACATTCTAGCTTTAATTTTTGATATATCTTCATGACTTAAAACCCTTGGTCCTTTTAAAACTCCCAGCATTCCCCTTGGAACACTATGTTCATAAACAACATCAAAATCATTAAAAACTTCTTGTAAAGAAACTAAAAACAAAAACTTTAATCCCGCTTTATAAATTCTATTACCTATTAAATCATTAGTATTTATAAAATCAACTTTAACATCTTCTAGAAGCTTATTATCTAAAGAAAATACCTCATTATTAATTTTATAACCTACAATGTTTTCCATATCAAAATCTTTACTTGCATCATAAAACAAAGTACCTTTTTTGTACTCGTGAACAGTATTATCATTAAATGTTACTTTAACTATATCCATCTAACCAACCTCTATTCTTTATAATTATATCAATTTTTTTTAAATTTGTGAATAAAAATCCACAATATTTACTATTATTTACTTAGGTGATCAATTTTGAATATTATTCCAACAGTAATTACAAAGACTAACAATAAAGAATATGCATATGATTTATATTCTAGACTTTTACAAGACAGAATTATTTTCTTAACTGGTGAAATTGATGATACAATGTCTAATATCATTATCAGTGAACTACTTTATTTAGATAACATAAATCATGAAAACATTTATATTTATATTAATTCTCCCGGAGGAGCTATCACATCCGGAATGGGAATTTATGATACAATGAAATTTATTGAAAGTAAAGTTATAACTATCGGAGTTGGTATGTGTGCAAGTATGGCAGCATTTCTTCTTTCCAGTGGTGATGAAAGATATGCCCTCCCAAATGCTGAAGTTATGATACATCAACCTCTCGGTGGAGCTCAAGGCCAAGCAACAGACATTAAAATCGCTGCAGAACGTATCATTAAATTAAAAGAAAAATTAAATAGAATTTTAGCTGATAATACCAATCAACCATTAGAAAAAATCTATGAAGATACTGAACGTGATAATTTCCTAAGTGCTAAAGAAGCCAAAGAATATGGGCTTATTGATGATATCATAAAAAAGAATGAATTTTAGTTCATTCTAATAATTAATTCTCCATTTTCAGAATACAAAAACTTTTCTTTTGCATACCTAAGTATATAATCATCATCTTGTAATTTAGTTACTTCACTTTGTAATTTTTCTTCTTCACTTAATAATTCATTATATTTTTTATTTAACTTTTGTATTTTACTTTTATTTTCCATTATCTTAGTCCAATCTCCAGCAACAGAACTAACTAATGAAACAATAAGAAGAATTATAACGGCAGAAATAACAAAAAGCCGTTTTTTTTCTTTTCTTGTCTTTTTCAATCCGACATCCTCCCCATTCTTATCTGCATTATAGTTAATTATTTCTTACTTGTAAATACTTAATTAATTATTTTATAATTCTTTACATTTATTTTACAAAAAAGACCTATCGAGGTCTCTTTACCTTATAAAAAACATTTTTAATAAAAACAACACACTTATCATATAACAACATCATAACAATATAACCAATTAAAACTACAATAACAAAATAAGGATGTATCATACCAAAATTAATTTTATACATCATATAAATATATAAAATAACCATATCTAACACAAACACTAATGTTATTAAAAACTTAATAACATTATCTTTATTACTTAACATAACTTTATTAAATCTTGCAAACAAGTAAAACACTATTCCATATATAAAAGATACTAAGAAAGATATTACTTGAACATAACTATTCATTTAAATAATTTAGTTATAATACTTTCTTCTTTATTTTTAGTTTTACCATCAATATACATAAATGAATTAATCTTTCCTTTTATCTTTACATTACCATCACCAGTATCTAATTTCAACAACTCAAGACCATTACCTAATATTCTTAAATTACCCATTACTGTTTCCATCAAAAACTCTTCATCATCAAAACTAACAATCTTATTAACACCAGTTATACTAATATTACTTCTATCAACCATTTTAACTTCTTGTGTTCCAAAACTTACTTCACCCATATATATCACCAATTAATTGTATGAAAAAAGTAGATAAAATATTCTATCTACTTGATACATGTCTTTGTAAAGATAAACCACTTAATTCAACTAAGGCATCTTCTGGGTCTAAACTTTCAACATAAGCTTTTTTAGCTGCCACTCTTTGTTTTACAACCTTATCAGTCGCTAATTTTCTATATGGTTTTAGAGCTTCTTCTAAAGATTTTTCTACATTTTCATGACTAACCCAAGGAATAACGATGTCCCCAGCTTCTAAGAATTCATATTTATCAATTTCAGGAAAATAAATAACTCCAGTTGCTCCAAGTTTTTCATATTTACTTTTAAATACATCTAAGTTTTTAACTCCAATAGCATTTCTATTAATTTTATTTTCTAAAATATCTTCTAATGTAAATTCTAATCCAACATAAATTTCTTGAACATAAGCTTTTTGCCCATCAAAACTAATAACTTTTGCTCCTTCTAAAACACTCTTTTCTTTTTTATCTTTACCATAAACATATTGTATACTATATAACATAATTTCTTCACTCCTTTTTAAGCGACGGATTTAATTATACCACATATACATTATATGTCAACCCCAAAATTTATAGTACTAAAAAAGAAGTTATTCACTAACTTCCTTATCTAATAGTTTATTATATTCATCTAATATAACTTTTTCAAATTTATCTCTAGTTTCTTTATTAGTTGGAAAAACAACATTTTCTTCTTTACCTTCTTTATTTAATTTACCAGGCATAGAAACAAATACTCTTGAATTTCCTTCAATAATTTTAGCCCCTCTTACTGCTAAGCAATCATCTAGGGTAAAATCAACAAAAGCTTTTAGTCTTGAACCTTCCTTTTCTCTTCTATAAATTTCTAGTTTTGTAATTTCCATAATCTTAACCTCCTTATGATGTATTACTAACTTAATTGTAAAACATTATTTTAATTTTTGCAAGATATTTTTAATAATTTATAAATATTTTATTTTTACATCTCCAGTTATAACATCTCTATAACAAAAACTTTTTTCTTCTCCATCCACTAAAACTGTAAACAAATTAGGATATGTTTTATATAAAATTCCTTCTAATCTACTAACTCTATTTCGCATTCCATAAACAGATACCATAACTTTTCTATTTAATTTACTATGTATCTCATGTTTAATTATATTTATATTCATTATCTCTCCTTATCTTGGATACCCAACATACATAAGGCCATTACAAATAAGACCTCCCATTCCATCTTCTTTATATTTAGTTTTCTCAAGTAATTTTTTCAAATCAATTTCTTTATTTCTCTCTGTTAAAGCTACTGTACTTGCAATAATCGCTGGGTCCAAGGCATGTATATTAACTCTTTTAGGACTTGATGCAAAATTAGCTCCTGCTTTAATTAGTTCTTCATAATCACTTTGACATGCTCCAGCAATAATGACTAATTTTTCATGACTTTTTTCATAATTTCTCGCAGCCTTTACAGCTTTAACAAAATAAAGAGAATTCTTATAATTTTTAATATCTTTAGCATCTCCTTTTTTTCTGTAATAAGCATCATGTCCAGTAATTACAACAATATCAGGTTTAAATTCTTTTAAAAGCATTGGTAATTGTTCATACACATTTTTTTCATTAATTTTTTTACCCACTGCCATAATACCATTTCTTTTATAAAATTTTAAACATCTCGATAAATATTCTTCATCTGAGTCAATATGTAAAGCTTTCGCTGGTAAATAAAAAAATTCTCCTCTATTTAAATTATCTTCTAATAAATCAATATCATCAATTACATCTTCTTCATTTATATTTTCTTCTTTTCTTAAGTCAGTTACTTCTGCATCAGCAACTAATCTTACTTCTACGCCTTTTAAATAATAAATGCCATTTTTAATATTAATTACTTTAAAAACAGTATCATTATTATAACTATTTCTAGTTACATAATCACCTTTTTCTATATTCAAAATAAATATCACCATTAAAGTTTATGATAAAAACACAAAAAAATTACTCTAACGAGTAACATTTTTATAAATATCCATTAATATTTCTTCAGATAATCCTTCTGCTCTAACACTTAAATCTAAATTATATTTACTTAACACTTCCAAGACCTTATCTAAGTCATATAAACCATTTAAATTATTTCTAACATTCTTCCTTTTTTGTCTAAATATATTTTTTAAAAACTTAAAATATCCTTCTACATCAATATCTATTTTTTCTTTTTTGGGTACAAAACTAATAACACTACTTTTTACTTTAGGAACTGGATTAAACGCATACTTAGATACATCACAAACTTTACTTATATCAAAATAATATTTTAAAACTAAAGTAATATAACCATATTCTTTTGTGCCAACCTTAGCCATAAATCTATCAGCAACTTCTTTTTGTATCATTATAGTAAACTTACTAAACTCTATATTTTCATCAATAATATGTTCTATAATCGGTGTTGTAATATAATAAGGAAGATTGCCAACTAAATACAAATTATTATATTTAATATTTTTTATATCTTCTTTTATATTACTTTTTAAAAAATCACCATAAATTACATGTAATTTATCATCTTCAAACCTTTTTAATATATTACATAAATCTCTATCTAGTTCATATGCAATTACATTACATTCTTTATTTTTAAGCTTACTTGTAAGGGCTCCTCTACCTGGGCCAATTTCAATAATTAAATCATCTTTGCATGCTGAAACTTCATCAATTATTTTATTGATTACTTCATCATCTATTAAAAAATTTTGTCCTAAACTCTTTTTTGCTTTCATAAAAAAATTCGGATGGGGTTTATTCCCACCCGCTCCTTAAAACATCATATGTTATTTGACTTCTTCCAATATATCTAGAAGCATAATCTTCACTCGGTGTAAGTAAATCAAGTGCATAACCTCCAACACCACGGTCAAGTACTATTGCAAATTGTTCACCTTCACCAACTCTGCTACTGTTAAATCTAACAATAGAACCACAAGCTAAATTCTTACTTGAAGCAACAATTTTAACTTCACCATATTCATAATCTTTATATGTAGTTGTTCCATCTTTAATATTATATTTTGGCATACACCCAAGAGTACCATTACATAATGGACAATTATAGGCATAACCAGTTAAATCTCCAGTATATGTAGCTATCGGAGTATATTTTATAACATCTTCAACTTCCATTATTTTCATAGCCATTGTTGTAATATTAACAGTTTTATTTAAATTATCATTTTCAACAACAGCCATTTTTATATCAGAACTACTTTTAGCAATAATAAGCATAAATATAACAATTGACATTCTAACGAAATAATTTACTACTTTCATTCAATATCCACCTCTCACTGGATACCTAAATTATAACATTAATATAGTAATAAAGCAATTGACAATATTTTACAGAAAATCATTTAAACTTTGAATTAGTCAGGGTACTCACTTTAAATTAGTCAGAAAAAGATGAAGTTAAGAATTAATCTAACTTCATCTTTTTATACATATTTGTAATATTTTTATTCGTTTGTTCTGCTAACTCTTCTAATGAAATATTATATAAATCAGCTACAAACTTAGCAACCTCAAATACATGTCCAGGATTATTTTGTTTACCCCTAAAAGGTTCTGGAGTAAGGTATGGACTATCAGTCTCTAAAACAACATTTTCAAGTCCAACTTCTTTAATTACGTCTTTTATCTTAGCATTTTTAAATGTAATAACTCCATTTACCCCCAATAAATAACCCATTTTAATATAAATTTTTGCAGTTTCTAAACTACCAGAAAAAGAATGAATTACACCTTTACATTTAAATTTCTTTAAAGAATTAATTGTATCTTCAGTTGCATCCCTAGAGTGAACAATTACAGGTATATTATATTTTTCTGCTAAAGCTAACTGTGTTTCAAATAACTTTATTTGTTTCTCTTTATTTTCTTTTGTATAATAATAATCCAATCCAATTTCACCAATTGCAACAATTTTTTCATTACTTAAATTAACTTCAATAAACTTAATATCTTCTTGTGTTGCACCATCAACATCTTCTGGATGAATTCCAATTGCACCATACATATTTGGATATTTTTCAATTAAATCTAATACTTCTTTATTAAATTCATTATTGCTTCCATTATTAATGACATATTTTATATGATTATTACTTGCATTTTTTAAAACTTCATCTATATTTTCATAATCAGATTTAAATACATGACAATGTGTATCAACAAAATAATTATTCATTAATCTCAATCCTATTAAATAATATTTCTGGCTTATTTAAAGTAATTCCACATTCTAAATTACCAAAATCACTTATGCTTTCAATACTTCTTTCATTTGTATTAAGTTCATTTAATATCTTTTCACTTGTAACATTAATAAATGGTTCAAGAAGTATAGCACATACTCTAATACCTTCTAAGATATTATATAAAACTGTTTTTAATCTATCATGTTTTGTTTCATCTTTAGCAAGTATCCATGGTGTAGTTTCATCAATATATTTATTACATCTTTTTAATACTTCAAATATTTCTTCTAAAGCTTCATTTACTTTTAAACCAGCCATTTTTTCATCAACTTTTGCTTTTAAACTTGTAACAGCACTAATTAAATCATTATCTATTTCTTCATTTACTTTTGGATTTTCTACCACACCATCAAAGTATTTATGGCTCATACTTATAGTTCTATTAACTAAATTTCCTAAGTTATTTACCAAATCAGCATTTGTTCTATTAATTAATGCTTCTTCAGAGAAAGCGCCATCACTACCAAAAGATACCTCTCTTAAAGCAAAATATCTAACGGCATCAACTCCATAAGCATCAATATATTCTCTTGGGTCTTTATAGTTTCCTAATGATTTAGAAATTTTACCGCCATTAATAATTAACCATCCATGACCAAACACTTGATGAGGTATTTCAATTCCTAAAGCCATAAGAAGTGCTGGCCAAATAATAGCATGAAATCTTGTGATTTCTTTACCTACTAAATGTAGGTCTGCTGGCCAATATTTTTTAAACAATGGAGCATTTTCATCTGGATAACCTAATGATGTAATATAGTTTGATAAAGCATCAATCCATACATAAATAACATGTTTTGGGTCAAAATCTACAGGAATTCCCCATTTAACTGAAGTTCTTGAAACACATAAGTCTTCAAGTCCTGGTTTAATGAAGTTATTTACAAGTTCATTTTTTCTTGAAACTGGTAAAATAAATTCTGGATTTTTATCATATAATTCAATTAATTTATCTTGATACTTAGATAACTTAAAGAAATAAGCTTCTTCAGTAACAGTTTTAACTTCACGACCACAATCTGGACATTTACCATCAACAAGTTGAGTTTCTGTCCAAAAAGATTCACAAGGAACACAATAAAGTCCTTCATAAGAACCTTTATAAATATCTCCTTGGTCATATAATTTTCTAAATATTTTTTGAACAGCTTTTACGTGATTTTCATCAGTTGTTCTAATAAAATAATCATATGAGATATTTAAACTTTTCCATAAATTTTTAGCATTTTCAATTATAACATCAACATATTCTTTTGGGGTAACACCAGCATCTTTAGCTTTTTGTTCAATTTTTGCTCCGTGTTCATCAGTTCCTGTTTGGAAAAACACATCATAACCATTTAATCTTTTATATCTTGCAATAGCATCTGCAATAATAGTTGTATAACAATGTCCAATATGAAAATCCGCACTTGGATAATATATTGGTGTAGTAATATAATATTTTTTATTCATTTTCATTTCCTTCTTTCTTTTTATTTGTACTGCCTAGCCCGCCAACTCTTGTTTTATTAACACAATCATCATCCGTTGTTAAAAATTTAACAAAAATCCCTTGAGCATAAGCATCTCCTTTATTAATTATATATTCTTTATCTCCATGATTTTGAAGACATACCCACATATGTCCTTCATTATCTGGATTATTATAATAATCACTTTCAATTATTCCCACCTGATTTGTAAGTCTAACATTATATTTAAAACCCATGCTACTTCTAACTACAATCATTAGCATTTCATCACTTTCAAATGTTGCTTTGTAACCAGTTGGTATTTTTAAAATTTCATTTGGTTTTATAACATAATCTTTTATAGCAAAAAAATCATAACCTGCACTATACTTTGTCCCTCTTAAAGGGAGCATATAATCATCATATAAAGTTTTATTATCACCAAAGACTTTAACAAATTCAGGATAACTTATTTTCTCAAACTTTCTCATATTTCCTCCAATAAAAAAATCACAAACTAAGGACGAGTATAACCCGCGGTACCACCTTAATTCATGATTTATCATGCAACTTAAAATCTTTAACGTAATTACCCGATTTTAACTCCAGAGCCATGTTCGTATATCTTCATTTTTTCTTTTCCACCAACCAAGAAATCTCTATGAAACTAAGATACCTACTCTTTCCTTCTTCGTTAAACTAAACATAGTTTAACACATATTAACAATTAATTCAAGTTAAAATATATCAATTTTATCAGCAATAATCTTGGCTAGTAACTTTCCTAAAGCAGTATAGTCACTTCCATTTGCACTTATTAAAATAACAAGCCCCAATGAATCACTCGATGCAATAATTGGTATTACTGTAAAATAACCACTTACATCTATTCCAAAATTTATTGTTAATAACTCTCTACTTATAAACATTTCTCTATTATCAATAAGTTCTAAAAATTTGTTATTAAGTTTAGTGTTTTCCACAATTTCTTTATTTGATGAAGTAATCACCTTTTCTCTATCTGTAATTACTAAATCAACATTATAAATATTCTTAATAAGTTCACATAACTTACTACTTAAATCTTCATATTTTCTAACCTCAAAATATTTTTTTAATATTATACTATCTTCACTAGTAAATATTTCTAAAGCCTCACCATCTCTAATCCCCAAATTCTTTCTAATTTCCTTAGGAATAACTATTCTTCCAAGTTCATCTATTTTTCTTGTTACACCAGTTTGTTTCAAAAAAATTCACTCCACTTCATTAATTATTGTGGAGCAAATTGAATTTTTTATGTATTAAAGTATCTTTTCAAGTAAAGTTACTATATAAAATATAAAATGTTTAGGTAAATCTTTAGTATAAAGTAAAATACTAATTTTCTTATTAACATATTTTATATTAAAACTTCTTGATAAGTTCATAGCTTCAATTAAAAGTTTATCGCCTTTAATATTACTTGATACATCTTCTGGTAAAGTAATCTCAATACTTCTATCAGTTTGAACAACTTGTTTAATATTATATTTCTTAGCTAGTTTTTCAAACCATTCTTCATACATATAAACAAGCATATCAGCAGTAACCTTACCAAATCTATCTTCAAGTTCATTTTTAATTTCTAACATCTTTTCATAAGAATCAATTTCATTAATTTTTTGATGTATTTCAATTTTAATATCTTCATCTGTTACATAAGTATCACTAATATGAGTACTTACATTAATCAAAGCTTGAGTTTCTTTATCTTCTTCTGGGGCAAATTCTCCTTGTTGACGTTTAATTTCATCTTCAATCATTTTCATATATAAAGAAATACCAACACTATCAACAAATCCAGCCTGAGAAGCTCCAAATATATCTCCAGCACCTCTTAAACTTAAATCCCTCATGGCTATTCTATATCCACTACCAAGTTCCGTAAATTCTTTGATAGTATTAAGTCTTTTAATGGCAATATCATTTAACATTTTATTTTTTTCATACATTAAATAAGCATAAGCAATTTTATTACTACGACCAACACGACCTCTAATTTGATAAAGTTGACTTAAACCAAAATTATCAGCATCATGAATTATTAATGTATTTACATTTGGAATATCAATTCCACTTTCAATTATTGTTGTACAAATCAAAATATCAAATTCATTATTTATAAAAGATGTCATTATATTATCAAGTTCATCTTTTTCCATTTTTCCATGTGCAAAATTTATTTTAGCATCAGGCACTAACTCATGAATATGGTTCATATATTTTTCAATAGTTTCCACCCTATTATAAAGAATAAATATTTGACCTTTTCTAGCAAGCTCCTTATAAATAGCATCTTTAATTAAAAAATCATCTTCAACCGCCACATAAGTTTGAACTGGATATCTATTAACTGGAGGTGTATCAATAACTGATAAATCTCTAAGGCCAGACATAGCCATTTTTAAAGTTCTAGGTATCGGAGTTGCACTAAGTGTCAAAACATTAACATCACTTTTCATAGTTTTAATTTTTTCTTTGTGGGTAACACCAAATCTTTGCTCTTCATCAACTACAAGCATACCTAAATTCTTACAAACAATATCATCACTAAGTATTCTATGTGTCCCAAATAATATATCAATTTTACCTTTTTTTAAATCCTCAAGTATTCTATGAGTTTCTCGTGCACTTACATGTCGATTTAAAAGTGCTATTTCTATCGGCCAATTTTTAAATCTTTCTTTTGCAACATTATATTGTTGTTTTGAAAGTATTGTAGTTGGACACAAATATAAAACTTGTTCATTATTTAAAACTGCCTTAAACATTGCTCTCATTGCAACTTCTGTTTTACCAAAACCTACATCCCCACATAGTAATCTATCCATTGGATTATCTTTCTTTAAGTCATTGTTAATTTCCACAACAGCCTTTTTTTGGTCTGGAGTTAACTTATATTTAAATTCACTTGCAAATACTTCTTCTTCTGGATAATCTTTATAAGGTTTCTTTTTTAATTCTAATCTTTTTTTATAAAGTAATATTAACTCTCTTGAAATATCTTTAACTTTCTCAGAAATATATTTCTTAGTTTTTTCCCAATTAGTACTTCCAAGCTTATTAAGTTTAGGTTTAACACCATCTTTACAAGTATATTTATATATTAAATCTATTTTTTCAACTGGAACATATATTTTATCTGTACCTTCATAATAAATAGTTAAAAAATCTTTTTGAACTCCACGAACAGAAAGTGTTGTAATTCCTTGATAAATACCAATACCATGAGAAATATGAACTACATAATCTCCTTTTTCTAATTGATTAAAATCTTTAATTTTTTTACCAACATGAAAATTATTTTTATAAACCCCGTGAGTTACTTTAACATCTTCAATATCATTTTCAGAAATAATTACATATTTATCTAATATAAATCCATGTTCTAATTCTTTCATAATAATGTGAGCACTAGGAATTATTTTTAATAATTGTTTCTTTTCATTATTATTACTTAAATAAAAATAAACAATTTTTCCTTCTTTAATCCATTTATTATAATCACTTTCTAACTTTAGAAAATTTTCTTTATAATTTATTATACTTTGGGCTTTTAAATCAATACCATCAGTTGAAAATAAATTAATAAATATTTTATCATTATCTTTAATATCATCTAAAGAATACATTAAATCTTCTTTGATATCTTTTGCTTCTTTATATTCAATAATATCATCATATAAATGTGTATATGTTGCCTCAATTTGAGATTTATCGACATAAACCACTAAAGGATTTTTAGCATAATCAAATAAAGAATTCTTATCATCTGATGGCATTTCATCAATAGCTTTAATTTTAATTTTATTTGTTTCTTCCGTCGACATTTGGGTATTTTCATTAAAATATTTAATATTATCTATAATATTTCCATCAAATTCAATTCTTATTGGATGTTCATAATCTATTGGGTATAAATCTAAAATAAACCCACGAACAGCATATTCTCCAGACATTGTAACCAAAGACTCTCTATGATAACCTAATTTATTTATTTCTTCAGCTAAAATATCTCTTTTAATAACATCATTTTGTTTAATATCTATATAATTTTTAATATTAGCACTAGGTAAATATTTCAAATACCCCATTAAATTAGTAACAATTATATATTTTTTATCACTTTTTAATTTATCTAAAGTTTCTAATCTTTTATACTTAAGTTCTGGACTACTTGCAACAATCATCGAAGATAAAAAATCATCCATTGGAAACAATAATGTATTATCATGTATTTTAACCAAACTATCATATATCTTATTAGCTTCAAATAAAGAACTAGTAAGAACAATTATATTTCTATCATATTTTTCACATAATTTTTGAACGTAAAAAACGTTTAACTCATGAGTTAAACCAGATATTTCTGTACCAATTTCATATTTAAAATATTCATCTAAAAAATTCATATTACCTCTTATTTAGTATTATAAACATTCATTGTTTTATCTATTCCTTCATTTATAAATGAATTAATTATTTTATCAAAAGTATTAAAAAGTTCATTTAGAACTTCTAACTCAGATTTACTAAATTTACCAAGAACATAATCAATAACTTCATCTTTTTTAACACTTCCAATACCAACTTTTAAACGCGGAAAATCTTGATTACCTAAAGATGCAATGATTGATTTAATTCCATTATGACCCCCACTTGAAGAATGCATTTTTAATTTATAATCACCGACATTTAAATCTAAATCATCTTGAATAACTAAAATATCTTTATTATCTATATTAAAATATCTAACAAATTCTCCTACTGCATTACCTGAATTATTCATATATGTTAATGGTTTAACAAAAATAATTTTTTCTCCATTAATTACTTTTTCACAATATAAAGCATTAAACTTATTTGACCAATTAACACTACCCAAATAATTATCAATTACCATAAAACCAACATTATGTCTAGTCTTATCGTATTCTTTGTCAGGATTACCTAATCCCACAATAAGTTTCATTTATTTCACCTACTTTCAAATATATGTTGATAAGTACTAAGGTTATCAACACAAATTTCTTTTCTTAATTTAACACCTGGTTTACTATTTTTAACACATTTAACTAATATTGTATTTGGAATACTTCCATTTTTAGTAGATATAAATTGTAAATCTTTTACATTTAAATTATTTATTCTTCCCAAATACATAATATCATCTAATCTTTCAGCACGATGAACTAAACAAAAAACACCATTATCTTTTAAATAACTCTTTGCTATACTAAACAAACTATCTAAATCAATTGTTATTTCATGTCTTGCAAGTGTTAAATAATCATTTTTATTTTTGTAACCATCCTCACTAGTTTTAAAATATGGGGGATTACATGTTATTATATCAAATGTTCCCGTTTTATAATGTTTATTTATATTTTTTATATCATCATTTATTATTCTAATATTATCTTTTAATCCATTGAGTATTACAGACTCTTGAGCCAAATCACTAATATCTTTTTGAATTTCAAATCCTACAATTAAAGCATCTGTTTTTAAACTTAAAATTAAAGGAATCGGAGCATTTCCAGTACACATATCCAAAATAATCTTATCACTTTTTCTAATATTTACAAACTCTGCTAACAATAAAGAATCTAAAGAAAACTTAAATCCATCTTTTATTTGCATAATGTATCTATTTGGATAATCAAATAAATCATTCTTCACTTTCGAAATCATAATTTATTCTTTCTCCATCTAATAAAATTTTTCCTCGATGATTTATTATATCAACACTTAAAACTTGAGCATCACCACTTCTAGTTTTAATTTTATCTCCAACTTTAGGTAGCTTTTTAGCTGCTTCAATATAAGTTTCATCTTCATATGCTAAACAACAAAGAAGCCTTCCACAAGCCCCATTTATCTTTGAAGGATTTAATGCTAAATTTTGATTTTTAGCCATATTCATACTAATTGTATCCATTTTTTTCAAAAATCTAAGACAACAAAGTTCTCCGCCACAAACACCAATTCCACCAATTTCTTTAGCTTTATCACGAGCACCTATTTGTCTTAATTCAATTCTTGTATGATATATACTTGCAAGTTTCTTAGCAAGCTCTCTAAAATCAACTCTACCATCTGCAGTAAAATTAAATAATAATTGACTTCTATCTAAATTAAATTGAGCACTTACAACATTCATTTCTAATTCCAATTCTCGTACAAACTCAATACATTTTTTTAATGCAATACTTGCATCTTTTAAATTTTCTAAATATTGTTCATACTCTTCTTCTGTTGCAAGTCTTTCAATTTTATCAGTTATTTCTTCACTTATTTTATCTATAACTTGAACAACTTTAACTAGTTGCATTCCTCTTTCAGTATTAACAATAACTAAGGAACCCTCAGCAAATTCTTCATCACCTAAATAATAATACTTCTTATCAATATCATTAAATATAACACCATAAACTTTATTCAATATAATCACCTAATTCTATAACAAATTTATCTAGCAATAATTCAACATTTACATTACTATCAATATCATCAATAAACTTAGTTACTAAATTAATTCTTCTTAACACTTTATCTTTATCTAAACTACTTAATTCATTTATCTTTTCAAAATCAAATTTATTATCTAATCCCATTACTTTCTTTAACAATTCTTCATAAATAATAAATATAATTTTAAAAACAGTCTTGATATCTTCTCTTTCACTAAATTTATTTAAAACTACATCTCTATTATACATTATTCCTAGTTTTTTTTCTACCTCTATTTTAAATAAATATTCTATTGCTACATCAAACTTATCTTTATTTATATCATTTGTTATATTATTTATATCAAGTTCATGAATATCATAGAGTACTTTTATTACTTCACATCTACTTCTAATCGTAGATATAACATTATTTGCATTATTTGTTATAAAAAAACCTAATATATTTTGTTCTGGCTCCTCTAAAAATTTTAACATTGTATTCGCCGAAGCACCATTTAACTTTTCAGCATTTTTAATTACATAAATATTTTCTTTTGTATAAATTGGAACAGTACTAAACTTCTTTTTTAATTCCACAATTTGTTCTTTTTTTATATTCATTCCATCCGGACTTATTACAACTAAAGATGGTAAATAATTTTGATTAACTAAATTACAAATATTGCATTTATTACATTCTTTATTATATTCATTTTGACAAAATATTTGTTTTATTACTTCAAGTAAATCCAAATAGCATTTTTCTAAATTATTTGTTTCAATTAAATAAGCATGAGATATTTTATTCTCATGATAATATTTAACTAAATTTTCTAATACATTTACTTCCACAAATCCTCCTACAATAAAACAAAATATATTGCTACCAATGCTAAAAGTCCACTCATTCCTAAAGATGCCACAACACTCACAGTTATAACATTTATTGGAATAAATACTTTTAATCCACTAGCTAGTAAATTAAAAGCATAAACTAAACATATTGCTAACACTATTTTTTTTATTACTACAAATATAACCTTTTTCATACGTTTCTCCATTAAAACTATATGAAAAATATTTATTTTAATCACTTATTTTTTTTCTATCTTCTAATGCCTTATCTAATGTAATTATATCTAGATAATCTATTTCAGCTCCCATAGGTATACCATAAGAAAGCCTTGATATTAAAACATTCTTTTTTTCAAATATTTTTTTAATATATAATGTTGTTGTTTCACCTTCAATTGTTGATTTTAAGGCTAGTATCAATTCAGGTTTTGAAGCTTCATTTACTCTTTTAACTAAACTTGATAAATTAATATTATCAGGACCAATATTATCAGCTGGACTAATTAAACCATTTAACACATGATAAACTCCACGATAATTACCAACTTTTTCAAAAGAAAATACACTTTTTGAATCTTCAATAACACATATTAAGTTTTTATCTCTTGAAGCATCACTACATATATTACATATTTCATTATCTGTTAAATGCCCACAAATACTACATCTATGTATTTTTTTTATATTTCCTAATGCATCTTTAAACTTATCAATTTCTTCTTTTTTAAAATTTAATGTTGCTAATGCTAATCTTTCGGCGTTTTTCTCACCAATTCCAGGTAATTTCTTATAATAATTTATCAATTTTTCTAATGAATCTGGATATATCATACTAGAAAAGCCCATTCATTGATGCATAACTTCCTAATTTACTTTCAGTTTCTTTATCAATTTTACTAAACGCATCTTTTATTGCTAACATAATCATATCTTCTAACATTTCTTTATCATCTTCATCAATTACATCTTTTAATATTTTAAATGATTTAATTTCTCGTTTACCATTAAAAACTATTTCAACCCACTCAGATTTTCCAAGAAACTCCATTCCATCAATTTCTTCTTTTTTCTTTGTAATATCCCTTTGCATTCTTTGCGCTTGTTGCATTATTTGTTGCATATTCATAATTTTTCCCTCTTTCTTTACTCAACTTCAATTTTATTTATATCAAATATATCAGCTACTTCTGATACATCAATACTTTTTTGCATCTTTTCGTGATTTTCTTCTAATATCTCATATTTTTTTCCATTTTTTATATTATTAATATATTCAACTTTTTCCTTACTCCACCTAGCTTCACCAATAAAAACAAATTTAAAATTTTCTTGATTTTGACTATTAAATAAATATTCTATTTTCTCTAACATATTATTTAGTTCCATATCTTTATGAGGAATAGTAACTTCAATAATAGTATAATCATTTGATGAAGCAACAGGAATAGTATCACTAAGAGTTCCTTTCATAATAGCATCTTCCATATTATTAATAAAAGAACTCCATAAATCTTTCATTCTTTCCAATTCTTTTTTAGAAGCATCTACAAAACAATTATTAATTCTAATATCAACTTTTAAATTTTTTTCAGTATTAACTGGTTCTTTTTTTATAATTTTTTCTATCTTTATTTCTTCATTTTCTTCTCTTATTTCTGGTACTTTTTCAATACTAACTTTATTAAAATTATTTGTTTTTTCAACATATCCTAGCATAAGCATTTTAATTAATATATATGGATTTACACTAATATTAATCTTCATTAAAATATTATTTAATTCTAATACTAAATTTTTACAATCATCAAAAGATAATCTAGAAGCTTCTGGAGATGTTAATAATTTAACTCCTAAATTGCTTAGAACTTCAATTACTTTTTTAACAAAAACTTTATAATTTAAATTAGAACTTTGTAACTCATCAAATATTTTTTCAATATTTAAAATGTCATTTTCACCAAGAGATTGAACTAAATCTTCTATCTTTTTATTAGATATACTACCTATTTCATTTGCTACTAAAGTGCTTGTAATTACTTCTTCATTTTTTGATAACTGGTCTAAAATACTTAAAGCATCTCTAAGTCCACCATCCGCCAAAATAGCTATTTCTTTTAAACCATCATCTTCATATTTAATATTTTCTTCATCACAAACAAACTTAAGTCTTTCAACAATGTCTTTATCTGTAATTCTATGAAACTCAAATCTTTGACATCTGGAAACAATTGTAATTGGAACACTTTCTAAATTTGTTGTTGCTAGAATAAATATTACATGTTCTGGTGGTTCTTCTAAAGTAAGTAATAACGCATTAAAAGCACTTTGACTTAACATATGAACTTCATCAATAATATAAACTTTATATTTCAAACTTGTTGGCATTATTTTAACATTATTTATAAGTTCTCTTATTTCATCAACACCATTATTAGATGCAGCATCTATTTCAATAATATCTGGATTTCCATTAAAAGATAAACAATTTTCACATTTTTCACATGCAATACCATTCTTATTATCCAAACAGTTTACTGATTTAGCTAAAATTCTTGCAGTTGATGTTTTTCCAGTTCCTCTTGGACCTGAAAATAAATATGCATGAGCTAATTTTTGTTCTTTAATAGAATTTTTTAAAATTTCTACAACATGTTTTTGACCAATTAAAGTATCAAATCCATCTGGTCTATATTTTCGATACAAAACTTTATAATTCATAGAAACCTCCCTAATAAATAGTATAACATAAAAATAGTTATTTTTCTCTTAATTTTTTAAAAAAATCACATAATATTTCTAAATATTCTTCTTCTTTACTTTCATTATCAATTTTAACAAAATTAGTTTTATTAAATTCTTTTTTAGAACTAGGTTTTGAAGCTAAATAATAAACATTACTAATTCTAGCTTGTTTGATTACTTCCATACACATTGAACAAGGATTTAAAGTTACATACATATCACTTCCATTTAAATTCCAATTGTTAAAATTTTTTTGAGCTTCTCTAATAGCATTAATCTCAGCATGTTCAAGCACATTTTGATTTTTCTCTTTAGTATTATAACCACTGCCTATAATAATACCATCTTTAATTATTATTGCTCCGACTGGTACATCTAAAGAACTCAAAGAACACTTAGAATTATCAATAATTTTATCTATTAACTCTTTATTCATTTTACCTCCAAAAAAAATGTGCACACAAACATAGGCTGATGTGGCTGCTATTTTCCAATCCTGACCAGGTTACAGCATATTTGTTGCACGTTTACATCGTATCAAATTACTATTTAAAAGTCAAGTAAAATACCAACATTTATTATATAGTTATTATAGTATTAAATATTTAACTAATTTTTATGTTGATAACTCATGTACTATTTTTAATTATGATTAATATTTTGGCTAAAATATGCCAAAAATTAAATATTAATATAAGTTTAATCGACTAAAATATTATGTTAACCAATTATTTCCCGGGAAATATTTATTCAAAAATTAAATAATTGTTAAAATAATAATTTTTTTAATCTTGCTATTCTTGTTTTTACCTTATTGTATCTAGCTTTAATTAACATTTATTTTTTCAAAAAAACACAAATATACTAAAATATTATGTTAACTAATTATTTCCCGGGAAATAATTTATAAATACGATTTGATAAAAATGAATAATTAAATTCTTATGTTAAAGTATTAGTTTATTGTACATTTGTTCGTCCATATGTTTCACGTGTAACATATGGGTATTAATTTTCAATAAAACTATTCACAACCTATTAACAATGTTTCACGTGAAACATTACCTAAATTTTTAATAGGAAATTATATAGAATTTAAAAATAATAATTAACGATTAATAATATTAAATATATATTTACGAAAATCTTGTATTATAATATTAAAAATACATATTAATATAGATAAACCTTAAATTAACACGTTATCAACAATATGTTTCACGTGAAACATATAATTTAAATTGGAAAAAGATTAAATTTAATATAATAATTAAACTAAAACAGAATATAAACATATTATCAACACAATGTTTCACGTGAAACATTAAATTATTTTAATAATCACATGGTATTTATATTATTAAAAAAGATTAGAATTAATAGAAATAATATTAATATAAACAACTTATCAACAATGTTTCACGTGAAACATGTATTTTAAAATATATAAAATAAATATATATTAAAATATAGTAATTAATAATAATAAAAAGATAATTTAAAATATAAAATATTTAATATTATAAATATATCTTAAATCAACAACTTATCAACACAATGTTTCACGTGAAACATCACTATAATTATAATAATAATTAGAAAAAGAATTTAAACATCGAAAACAATATTAATTATTTTTAATTATTGTTATTGTATTATAATTTTAAAAATATATTAAAAAAAATAAATCCTAAACTAACATATTATTCACACATTGTTTCACGTGAAACATAACACTTTACAAAAAAATAATAAATTGTTTTACCAATTAAAGAGTACTTAAAATAAATATTTTGTTGATAACTTATATTCTTCTTTTTTGCTTTAGTTATAATATCATAATCTTATAGCAAAAATAACATTGTATATACTTTATATACACTGTTACAATAAAATAAAAAAGGCTTATTCAGCCTCATTTACTTCAATATTTTCAGTATTTTCACTAGGTGTTTCATTTACAGTAGGTTCTGAAACAATATCTGGTTCTTCTTCTTTATCTACTAAGCTTATAGTTGATACCTTTTGATTATCTTTTAAGTTGATAAGTCTTAAACCTTGTGTAACACGACCTAATAAAGATATTTGTTCTAAAGGCATTCTCATTGTCATACCTGAATTTGTCATAATAACAAGTTCTTTACCTTCATAAACAATTTTAACACTAACAAGATTTCCGTTCTTTTCAGTGATATTCATTGCTTTAACACCTTTAGAACCTCTTCTTGTTTGGCGATATTCACTAACTTTTGTTTGTTTACCGTAACCTTTTTCTGTTACAAGTAAGATAGTATCATCTTCTTTAACGATTTCAGAACAAATACATTTGCTTCCATCTAGAGAAATACCACGAACACCTGAAGCAGTACGTCCCATAACTCTGATTTCATCTTCATTAAACTTAACCATTCTACCGCTATCACTACCTAAAAGTACTAAATCATTACCAGTTGTTTTCTTAACATCAATTAATTTATCATTTTCTCTTAGAGAAATACAAATCTTACCACTATTTCTAATATTAGCAAATTCACTAATTAATGTTTTCTTTACAACTCCACCTTCAGTAGCGAATAATAAATATTTACATTCTTCTTCACGACTTATTTGGATAACAGCATTAACTCTTTCATCTTTTTCAACTTGAAGTAAGTTAACAATTGGAATTCCTTTAGATTGACGTGAAAACTCTGGAATTTCATAACCTTTTAATCTATAAACTTTACCTTTATCAGTAAAGAACAAGATGTAATCGTGTGTTGATAAGTTAATCATGTGTTCAACAAAGTCTTCATCATTCGTAGACATTCCCTTAATTCCAACGCCACCTCTATTTTGTGACTTAAATGTATCAGATGTAGTTCTCTTAATATAACCTTTGTTAGTAAGCACAACTAAGATATTTTCTTCTGGTATTAAAGACTCATCTTCAATGTAATCAACCGCAGTCATATCAATTTTAGTTCTTCTTTCATCACCATATTTATTTTTTATTTCAGTCATTTCATCTTTAATGATACCTAACACCTTATTATTATCTGCTAAAATGCCACGTAAGCGTTCTATTTCTAGTTTTAAAGTATTTAGTTCTTCTTCAATCTTTTCACGTTCTAGACCTGTTAAACGACGTAATTTCATTTCTAAAATATTATCAGTTTGAGCTTCAGTTAATCCAAAACGTTCCATTAATTTAAGCTTTGCTTCACCATCAGCCTTAGACTCTTTAATAATCTTAATAACTTCATCGATATTATCAAATACAATTTGGTAACCTTCTAAGATATGTACTCTTTTTTCTGCTTTATCTAATTCAAATTGAGTTCTTCTAATAATAATTTCTTGTTGATAATCTACATATTTACTAATTATATCTTTCAAACCTAGTGTTCTTGGAACACCTTTATCAAGCATTAAGAAGATAATACCAAAAGTTGTTTGAAAAGCAGTATGTTTATACAAATTATTTAAAACTACTTGAGGATTTGCATCCTTCTTTAATGTAATAGTAATCTTAATACCATCTTTTAAATCAGTATGATAATCAGTAATACCTTCAAGTACTTTATTATGTACTAAATCCGCAACTTTTTGTTTTAAATCTAGTGTATTTACTCCGTATGGAACTTCTTCAATAACAATATAATGTCTTCCATTTTTTTCTTCAATTGTAGCTTTACTTCTAATAGTTATTGAACCTCTACCAGTTTCATACGCTTTTTTAATTCCAGAATTACCTAGAATAATACCACCAGTTGGAAAATCAGGGCCTTTAACATATTGCATTAATTCTTCCGTAGTAATTTCAGGATTATCAATATAAGCAATACATCCATCAATAACCTCACCTAAATTATGTGGTGGAATATTTGTTGCCATACCAACAGCAATACCCATTGTTCCATTAACTAAAATATTTGGAAATCTTGAAGGTAAAACTTCAGGTTCTTCAGTTGAATCATCATAATTTGGTACAAAATTAACCGTATTTTTGTTGATATCCCTTAAAAGCTCCATTGATATCTTTGCAAGTTTACTTTCAGTATAACGATAAGCAGCTGCTCTAGGATATTCAATATTACCAAAGTTACCATGTCCATCAACAAGTAAATAACGATAGTTAAAATCTTGAGCCATTCTTACCATAGCTTCATAAATTGATGAGTCTCCATGAGGGTGATATTTCCCCATAACATCCCCAACTATCGTCGCACTCTTACGATGTTTTTTATCTGGTGTTAAACCATTTTCTAACATATCATAAATAATTCTTCTATGAACTGGCTTTAAACCATCTCTTAAATCTGGTAAAGCTCTGGAAATAATAACACTCATTGAATATTCAATAAAAGAAGATTCAATTTCACTTACTATATTATTTTCTTCTAGTCTATCTCTACTATGATCCATAATAACCTCCTAAAAATCCAAATTCTTTGCATAAGTTGCATTTTCTTCAATAAACTTACGTCTAGGTTCAACTTCTTCACCCATTAATTTACTAAATGCTGCATCAGCACTAATAGCATCATCAACAGTTATTTTACGAAGAATTCTATGATTTATATCCATTGTAGTTTCATTTAATTCTTCAGCATCCATTTCCCCTAAACCTTTCATTCTTGCTATATCATATCTAACATTCTTTTCATTTAATGTTTTGATATATTCATCTCTTTCATCATCATTTAAAACATATTTAATAGTTTGTCCATGTTTTATACAATATAATGGTGGTTGCGCAGCATAAACATAACCAGCTTCCACAATTGGTTTAAAGAACCGATAAAATAATGTTAATAACAAAACTCTAATATGAGATCCATCAACATCGGCATCACTCATAATAATAACTTTATGATATCTCATTTTACTTAAATCAAATTCTTGACCAATACCAGTACCGAAAGCTGTAATAATTGTTTTAATTTCATCATTACTTAAAGCTCTATCAAGTCTTGCTTTTTCAACATTTAATACTTTACCTTTCAAAGGAAGTATAGCTTGAGTCATACTATTTCTACCCTTAATCGCAGAACCACCTGCACTATCCCCTTCGACTAGGAATATTTCACAAACACTCGGGTCTTTTTCTTTACAATCTACAAGTTTTCCTCCAAAGTTTACGATATCTAAATCACTTTTTCTTCTAGTGGCTTCTCTTGCCTTCTTCGCAGCTATTCTACCACGAGATGCACTAATACATTTTTCCACAATAGTTCTAGCTTCATTAGGATTTTCCATTAAAAATCGTTCAAAACCTTGTGAAAATACATCACTAGCTATCTTTCTTACTTCACTATTACCTAACTTAGTTTTAGTTTGTCCTTCAAATTGAGGGTCTGGATGCTTACATGAAATAATCATTGTTAAACCTTCACGACAATCTTCCCCAATTAATGCAGCATCATTTTCTTTTAAAATCTTAGCATTTTTAGCATAATTGTTAATAACTTTAGTTAAAGCAACTTTAACACCATCTTCATGAGTTCCACCTTCATAAGTATTAATATTATTAGTAAATGAATAAATACTTGGTGAATAAGTTTCATTATATTGACAAGCAACTTCTATTTCGATTCCATTTTCTGCTCCATCCATATAAATTATATCATCATGTATCGGTGTCTTACTCTTATTAAGCATTTCAACATATTCAATAATACCACCGTTATAAAGGAATGTATCATGTTTTTCAGGCATTTCTCTTAAATCATATAAATTAATTCTAAGCCCTTTATTTAAGAAAGCAATTTCTTGTAATCTTTTATATAAAGTATCATAGTTATATACAGTTGTTTCCGTAAATATTTCTTCATCTGGTTTAAATCTAACTGTACTACCGGTTCTATCTACATCACAACTATCAATAACTTTTAAAGCTTCAACAGGATGTCCACCATTTTCAAATCTTTGGTAGTAGACATTTCCATCACGATAAATCTTAACTTCAAGCCATTTAGACAAAGCATTAACAACACTAGCCCCAACACCATGAAGACCTCCAGAAACTTTATATCCTTCACCACCAAATTTACCACCAGCATGAAGTACAGTAAAGATTGTTTCAACTGTTGATAATCCTGTCTTAGCATTTATACCAGTTGGAATACCTCTACCATCATCTCTTATTTCAATGATATCATCTTTATCAATTATAACCTCAATATCATCACAAAACCCAGCTAATGCTTCATCAACTGCATTATCCACAATTTCCCAAACTAAATGATGAAGACCTCTCTCACCAGTTGAACCAATATACATTCCTGGTCTTTTTCTAACAGCTTCTAAACCTTCCAAAACCTGTATATCACTATCAGTATAATGTGTTTCTTTCATTTTTTACTCCTCCTCTAATATACCATCATTAACCTTAAACTTTTTGGCATCTTTAATTACTTTTTTATTAATATTTTTTAAATCAGTTGTTGTCATAAATGTCTGTACATTTCTATCTAACATCCCTAACAAATTAGTAACTTTCTCTTTATCTAACTCACTAAACAAATCATCTAAAATAAGTATTGGATAAAATCCTTTAATCTCATTAATAACACTAATTTCAGCTAATTTAAAGGAAATAATTGCATTCTTTCTTTGACCTTCACTTCCCCATTCCTTTAAATTATTATTATCTAAAACAAATACTATATCATCATGATGTATACCTTCTAAAGTCTTACCAACACTTAATTCTTTTTGATAATTATCTTTATATCTTTTAATTAAATCATCTTCACTCTTATTTTTAAACGTTGATACATATCTTATTTTTAATGTTCCACTACCAAATATTTTCTCATAATTACTTGCAATATATTTATTTATATTATCCACAAATTTTTCCCTATATTTACAAATAATACTTCCATATTCAATCAATTTCTTAGTTAAAATATCTAAATAAGTATTTGTATAACTTCCATTAACATACATACCTCTAAGATAAAAGTTTCTTTGTTTCAAAATTCTTTGATAATTTGTTAAAATAACTAAATATTCTTTATAAATCTGACTTATTTCAATATTAAGCATTTTTCTTCTTTCACTAGGGGCTTCGTCAATTAACCTTGTATCACTTGGATTAAATAAAATAACATTAATTCTTGATACATAATCACTTACTTTATCTTGCTTTTCTCCATTAATAGTAACAACCTTACCATCATTACTTATTTCTACCCCAAAAGTATTTTCATCACCATTTTTTAAGACATTTCCTTTAATCTTAGCTTTAATTTTTCCTTTCTTAATCATGACTTTATCATTATTTATTCTAAATGATTTAGTTAGTGCCAGAGTATAAATTGCCTCAATTATATTAGTTTTTCCACTTCCATTTAAACCATATATAATATTTAAGTCACCAAAAGAGATATTTAATGTTTCATAGTTACGAAAATTCATTAAACTTAAACTATCAATTTTCATTAATTTACCCCCTTTAGTGCCCTACATTAAAAATACAAGGCATTTTGGTATACCTATACACATATTAATTATATCACAAAATTAACCCTAATAAAAGAAAAATCGTATATTTTTTCAAAATATTATCTTGTTGTATAAACTAACCACAATCTACTACATTTAAGCATTTGATTATTAAATATTGTATAACTAACACTTATATATTTTTTTAGTTCATTTTTAAAACTTACCAGAACTCCATTACTAGTTTTTTCAAAATATTTAACACTATTAAAATTAATCCACCACCAACAATTACCTTTTTTAAGAGGAAAAAACACAATATTATTTCTTTCACTAACTATAACTGGTAATTTATAATAACTTCCTATTATATTTTTACTTCCTTTAATTCTTCCATTTAATGAACTTCCATAATAAATACAACTTTCATCTAAAATAGTATTTATTACATCTCCATCAAATACATAATCAGCATCAGCTTCCATAACTAAAGTATTACTTCCATCAAACTCCATAAAAAGGGTATTATTACTAATTTTAAACATAATATCCTCCTTTCTTAGTTGGTTATAATACCACATCAAAGTAAAAAAATTTGTCGAAAAAAAACGAACAAGTGCAATTTTGTTCATTTTCTTCATAATTAATATGTTTTTATAGGTAAAATAAGCTCTGTCAACGTTTCATCTTCAACTGGTTTTATCAAAATTGGCTTATCATCAGTATTAAGAAGTAACAAAATATTTTCTTCTTTAATAACTTTTAGAGCATCCATCATAAATTTACTTGAGAATGATATTTCAATCTTTTCTTTATTATTACAATCAATATGTAATTTTTCTTCAGCATTACCAAGTTCATTACTTGTTGATGTTATAACCATATCTTTATCTTGAATATGCATCTTTATAATATTTTTTTCTTTATTTTGAGCAAGTAATGACGCTCTATCAACAGCATCATAAAATTCCTTCATATTTAAATTAATTATATAAGCAAAATCTTTTGGAATAAAATGACTAGTTTCTGGATAAGTACCACTTAATAAATTACTTTGAACATAAATATTTTTATAAACAAATAATATTTTGTTAGTAAATACATAGATTTCCACATTATCTTCATCTGCAATAATCTTTTCAAGTTCTGTAATACTTCTACCAGGAATAACAATATTAACTTGTTTTCCACATGGTACATCTAATTTAATATTCTTTTTAGATAATCTATAAGAATCTGTACAAATACATTCTAATATATCACCATTTATTTTAAAATTAATACCAGTAAGAAGTGGTCTTACTTCTTGTGTTGATAACGCATAAGAAGTTTGATTAATTAATTCTCTTAATTTTTCAGAATTAATATTTATTACATCATTACTTTTATCTATTAAAATATTTGGATAATCACATGGATTATAACAATTTAATCTATATTGATTATTCGGAGTGCTTATTTTAATCTTTAAATTATCTTCAACTTCAAAATCAATTACATCACTAGGCATCTTTCTAATCATATCAATAAAATACTTACTTTGAATAATAATTCTTCCACTACCCTCAATCATTTTAATATCATTATTAGGAATTAATACTTTAATAGTAAGCTCTGAATCACTAGCAAGTAATTCCATACCCTTTTCATTTACATCGAACACAATCCCATTAAGTACAGGAATTGTTGTTCTTTGACTTAAAGCTTTAGTAACATTATTTAATGCTTCCAAAATTACATTTTTTTCAATTGTCCATTTCATATTTTACATCCTTCTTTCTTTATGTTTATTTATTATTATTTATTAATAGCGTTAATAACGTGGATAACTAATTAACATTCTTTTATTTCCTAGAAAAATCTTAATTTTTTACCCCCATTTTATCAACATTATTGTAACTTCATTTTTATTTCTTTTAATATGTTATTTAAATTTGGATTAGTTTCTAACTCTTCTTTAATCTTATCAATTGCTGTAGATACTGTAGAATGGTCTCTTCCACCGAATTCTAGTCCAATTTTCTGTAAATTTTCATCTGTTTCAACTCTACATAAGTACATTGCAATATGCCTTGGTTTAACTACTGTATTTGTTCTTCTCTTACTTTTTAAGTCATCTACCGATATTTTAAAGTATTCTGCCACAGCATTTTGTATTGAACCTATTGAATTGTTGATAAATATGTTAGTATTAACATAATCATTCAAAGCTTCATTAGCAAAATCCAAAGTAATTCTATCAGGAACCATCATTGCAGTGTAAGCTAGCAACCTGTTTATAGTTCCTTCAATGTGTCTAACATCATTAACACATGAATTAGCAATATATTCTATAACATCTTCATTTAATTTATTTTCAATACTTGTATTTTTAATTTTTGACCTTATAATATCACATCTTAAGTTGAAATCTGGTGGATAAATATCAACAGGAAGTCCCCACATAAATCTACTTCTAAGACGTTCCTCAATCTTTTTCAAATCATCTGGGCTCTTATCACTACTAATAATTATCTGTTTATTAGCTTGATGAAGTGCATTAAATGTATGGAAGAACTCTTGTTGAGTTTTCTCAGCTTCTACTAGAAACTGAATATCATCTATTATTAATACATCAACACTTCGATATTTATCTTTAAAATCATTTGCATAACCCATTTTATTATTACTTGTAGCAATTCCAGTAAATTCATCTCTAAATTCATTACTTGTCGTATATAATACTTTTAACTTAGAATGGTCTTTAATATAATTACCTATTGCTTGCATCAAATGTGTCTTCCCTATTCCACTTCTTCCATAAATAAATAATGGATTATGAATAGTCCCCGGTGCTTCTGCAACAGCTCTCGCCGCCACAAATGCTAATCTATTTGAATTACCAACAACATAATTATCAAAAGTAAATTTTGGATTTAAATTAGTATTCCATGCAATTTCTTTATCCACAGCATCTTCAGGTACAACTGGTTCCACAAAAGTTTCCACTTCATCTTCCGTTATAAAATTAAATGTATAATAAATACCAGTTATTGAAAAGAAAGAATTAGCGATAATTTCTTTATAAGTACCTCCAAGCATTTGTTTATGCACGTTAAGAGGAACCTTTATTGTAACAACATTGTTAACAATAGAAAGAAGCTCTAATTTTGAAAACCAAATACTATAAGCCGAAGGAGTTACTTGATTTTGCATCTCTTCTAAAAAACGTGTAAAAATTTCATCAGTTTTCAAAACCTCACCCCGCTAACTAAATTTCATAACTAAATTTTAACCTATTTTTACAAAAAATAAAAGAGTAAATTTGCAATTTTGATAACTTTTTTTTTATCCACAAAATTATTCACCTAAAAAATCCCTAATATATGCTACTTAAAACGACTTATCAACACTATCAACAAATTTTTGTTAACAATGAACTTATCCCCATTATATCAACAAACTCTATTTTGATAAAATGTTGTTAATTTCGTGGATAATTTTTATTAGTTATCAACATTTTATCCACAATCCACAAAAATAGCTAGTTATTAACAAAAATTTGTGTTATAATCATAATGATGTAAAATGGAAAAAGTAGCAATATTAAATGATATCCACGGAAATCTATATTTATTAAATAAAGCCTTAGAATATTTAAAAGATAAAAATATATCTAAATTTTTAGTCTGCGGAGATTTTTTAACTGATGGACCTGATGATAACAAGATAATTGATACTCTAAAATCCCTAAATGCTGAAATAATTCTAGGAAACCGTGAAGAAGCTATTTTAAAACTAACTCCAAAAAGTGCAGAATTAACAGAAAAATTTGATTCATTTTATTACACTTATCACTCTTTAACTAAAAAAAACCTAGAATATTTAAAAACACTACCTACTACAAAAACCATCACTATTGCTAATAAAAAAATATGTATGTCACATGGAAGTCCATATAAAACCAGAGAAATTGTTACCAAATCATCCCTAAATCTTTTTAATAAACTTATCAACGATTTTAATGCAGACATTTACCTTTTTGCACACACCCATCGTAATTTTGAATTAGAATATCGTCATCATTTATTTATAAACTCCGGCGCTATAAGTATGTTCATGGGTAAACCTAAAGTCACAACATTTGGTATTTTAACGATTAATGAAGATATAACAATTTATGAACAAGTAATTTTAGAATATGATTTTTATGAAGTAAAAAAATATTACACAACAAGTAATTTCTATTTAAGACATCCTGAATGGTGCAACATTATATTATATATACTAAAAGATGGTATTGAATATAATACAAAATTTTCTAAAATGTACGACTACAACAAAAGTTTAAAAACAAACTATTATAAATTTACATTTATCTATAATCTACCTAAAATAGTTGATTAATTTTGAAAATATGTTAAAATATTTCTTAATTTGAGAGGAAGTATTATTATGGCAAGTATTTTTGAAGCAAAATCTAATTTAAAACAACTATTACTCCAAAACAAAGATAAATTAACAAATGAAGTTTATGAGTACTTATTATCTTTAATAGAACTAGAATTTGCAGTAACAAAAGATTATTTAAGTAAAAGTGGAAAAGAACAAATAATTAACACCGATATTTATTACCAAGTGGCCCTTTATAACATTTATCATATTATAGATAGAATTTTAAGTGGCTTAGATACAGTAAAATTTGTAAGTTATGATAGAAACCAACATTATGATAGATTTGAAATGCAAGGCTTATATCAATCTAGAGAATATGAATTATGTCGTTTAATAAGAATTTTATATAATTTTAATGATTGGAAAAATATTTCTATTATAAATGACTATTATTTATCTTATGAAGGAGATGTTTCATCAAAAACTGCTCGAGATTTTGCTAAAAAACAAGCATTATCCAGTGAATTACACAACAAATTACTAACAGAATTTGCTTTAGAAGATATTCAATATAATAATGTATCACCAAAACAAATTACAACTAAAAAAAGTATTTTAGTAGAAACAAAATTAGTAAGAACTATTCCTAAAATAACATTTATGCATGAATTACATCAAGAAATTTACCCAAAAAAGTAAGAAATTTGACATTTATAAGTATATAAATAGCAATTTTCCTTGACTTATCATTAATTTTAATATTATAATAATAACGCTATTAAAGAAAAGGAGAAATTATATTATGAAAAGAACATATCAACCAAATAAAAGAAAAGCAGCAAAGAAACATGGATTTTTTGCTCGTAAAGAAACTGATATTTTAAAGAATCGTCGTAGAAAAGGACGCAAAGTTTTATGTAAGTAAAAAACCACTTTAATGTGGTTTTTTTTCCTAGAAACTATTATGAAAAGATATGAAATGGTAAAATCTCATGAAGAATTTAATGAGATTATAAATAAAGGATACAAACAAAAAGGAAAATATGTACTAATATTTTCTAAAGAAAAAGAATATCCTAAACCTAACTTTGGTATTGCCGTAGGAAAAAAGCTTGGTAATGCTGTAGTTAGAAACAAATTTAAACGACAATTTCGAAATATTGTAGATAATAACAAATTTCTCTTTAAAAATAATCATAATTATATTATAATGATTAAAAGGGAAGCAAATAATGCTTCATTTAGTGATTTAGAAAAAGATTTAATAAATACACTAAGAAAGGAAATACATGAAAAATAAAATAATGGCAATAATACTTGTATGTGTCCTTCTTCTTACTAGTGGTTGTGGAGATAACAAGTATATAAAAGATAAAGATAACAAAATAGTAACATATGAAGCAACTGGTCAAATGCTTGAAAAAGATATTGTATGTTTACCAGAAAAAGATGGAGAATTATATAACCTTTATAAAGAATATAAAGACCAACTTAATGTTGATTTTGAAGATTTACCAGCATGTACTGATTTTAAAGTTAATTCAAATGAATCATCAGGATTGTGGGAATTCTTATTTGTAAAACCTTTAGCATTCTTAATTCTTGCTTTAGGAAAACTTGTTGGTAACTTTGGTATTTCTTTAATACTTATTGGTTTAGCTATCAGACTTATTCTTTTACCATTTACAATTAAAAGTACTAAGCAAACAATGAATATGAAAAAAGCTCAACCTGAAATAGAAAAGATTGAAAGAAAATATCGTAATAGAACAGATAATGAGTCATTAATGGCTAAAAGTCAAGAAACAATGATGGTTTATAAAAAATATAAAGTAAATCCAATGATTGGTTGCTTAATGGCGTTCATTCAATTACCATTATTCTTTGCATTCTTACAAGCAATTTATAGAACACCAGCCATTTATGAAGAAACATTATTAACATTTAATTTAGGTATGACCCCACTTGTGGGAATTAAAACAGGTAATTATCTATATTTATTACTTTTAGTTTTAATCGCCGTATCAACATATTTCTCATTTAAACAAACAATGTCACAAACAGGAAGTGCAGCACCTGAAGCAGCAAAACAAATGAAAACAATGTTATATGTAATGCTTGTTGTAATAACTTATGCATCACTTACACTTCCAACAGCATTAGCATTCTACTGGATTGTAACATATGCATTCATCGCAGTACAAAATATTATTATTAATAAAGTTAATAACAAAGACTTAACTAATAAAAAGAAAAATGATAAAATAAAAGATAAATTAGTTAAGAAAGAAGGTATGAAGTATGGAAAAGATAATTAAAGAGGGAAAAAGTATTGAAGCAGCACTAAGTGCTTTAATGGAAGAAAATAATCTTTCAAAAGAAGAATTCCTTTACACAAGCACAGTTAAAAAAGGTAAGTTATTTCAAGGAACTATCTATGAAGTAACAGCCTATTTAAAGACTGATATCAACAATGAAATTAAAGAATTCTTAAGAAAAGTTGTAGAAAACATGGGACTTGAAGTAACAATGGAACTTACTAATAAAGATGACAGAGTTACAATAAGAATGTTTTCTAATAAAGACTATATCTTAATTGGTAAAGAAGGTGCAACCCTAAAAGCTTTAGAAACGTTAGCAAAACAATATATTCAAAATACAACAGGAATATATTATAAATTTAATTTAGATGTTTCAAATTATAAAGAAAAGAACATTAAAAGACTAGAATGGTTAGCAAAAAAAACAGCTAAAGAAGTAGCCTCTACAAATGTTCCAGTTGCTTTAGATAACATGACTTCTTATGAAAGAAGAATAGTTCACAGTGCCTTAACTGATTTTAAAGGTGTAAAAACCGAAAGTGAAGGCGAAGAACCAAACAGACATATCGTAATTAAACCGCTATAACAGCGGTTTTTAAATACTATAATTCTGGAAAAAAAAGTAAAAAACGAACTAAATTACGTGGAATTTTGTGTAAAATAAGTCAAAAAAAAGAGGAAAAATGTGTAAAATATCTTGAAATAACTGGAATTTTGTGATAAATTAATAATGAGGTGAATAAAAATGCCAAGATTAAAGCGAAAAATTGACCAATTTTTAATAGATTGGAAAAACTCAGATTTTAAAATGCCACTTATAGTAAAAGGTGCTAGACAAATAGGAAAAACAGATGCAATAGAAAATTTTGCGAAAAATAATTATAAAAACTTTATTGAAATAAATTTTGCAATACATAAAGAATATAAAAGCATATTTGACAGTGGCTTTGGAGTAGATGAAATAATTAAAAATATATCATTAATTAATAATGAGCTTGTTTTTGAACCTGGCGAAACATTAATATTTTTCGATGAAATTCAAGATTGTATTAATTGTGCAACATCATTAAAGTCGTTTAATATTGATAAAAGGTTTGATGTAATATGTTCTGGTTCAATGATGGGCATTAATTATAATGAAATTGAGTCAAATAGTGTAGGTAATAAACAGGATTACATTATGTATTCAATGGATTTTGAAGAATTTTTATGGGCTAAAGGTTATAAAGAAAGTCAAATAGAGGACCTTTATGTATGTATGAAAAATTGTACACCTTTATCAAGTACAGAAATGAATGTGATGATGGAATTATTTAAAGAATATATGTTAGTTGGTGGTATGCCAGCCATTGTATCTAAATTTGTAGAGGAAAAAAACTTTAGTGGCATCCTAGATATGCAAAAACAAATATTACTTGACTATGAAGAGGATATAGCAAAATATGCTCAAGGTTTAGATAAAGCAAGAGTTTTAAATGCATATAGAAAGATAGCTGCATTTTTAGGAAATGAAAACAAGAAATTTCAAATTTCAAAAATAACTGAAGGTGCTAGAAATCGTGAATATCGAGGTGTATCAGATTGGTTGTCTGATGCTGGAATAGTGAATATATCATATTGCATGGAGGTCTGTGAACTACCTTTAAAAGGAAATTATAATCCAGAAAATTATAGATTATATTTCTCAGATACTGGATTATTAATTGCATCATTAGATGATGAAGCTCAAGAAGATTTAAGAAAAAATAATAATTTTAATACTTATAAAGGTGCAATATATGAAAATATTATTGGGGAAATGCTAGTTAAAGAAGGATACAGGTTGTATTTTTATAAAAATGAAAAAGGCACAATAGAAATGGATTTCTTTATTAGAGATAAAAATTCATTAATTCCAGTTGAAGTTAAAGCAAATGATAATGCAACTGTTTCATTGAACAACTTGATAAATAGCGAAAAGTACAAAGATATAAAATATGGTATTAAGTTATGTAGTAAAAACATTGGTTTTAATGGTAAATTTTACACATTTCCATATTTTTTAACATTCTTACTAAAAAGATACATATCTGAGACAAAACTATAAAAGTAGTTAAAATAAAAACTACTTTTTTTAAGAAATTTTGTGTAAAATTAAGTGTAAAAACCATGGAAAAATGTGTGAAAATGCGAAAGAAAAAGCAGGAATTTGGTGCAACCATCCCATAAATCCTACAAAAAAAGAACCATACTTGGTTCTAAGATTATTCTTTATCAAAATAGATATAACATTTATCAGAAACATTTCCTGAAAAAACCACTTTTTTATTTACATCATCCCAAGAAAGTTCTCCGCCATTTTCACATTTCGATAACTCACTATTAAATTTATAACCACTAGTTGGGTAAGTATCAGAACTAGATGTTTCATAAATTCCAGAACCAACTTCAGTTTCAAGTAATAAACCTAAAGTATCATACTTATCATTATTTATATTACTATCTAATTTTTTATTACCATTAATATAAATAGAAATACCCAAAACAGCAACAAAAATTATACTTACATATAGTAACTTTTTCATAGTAACCTCCATATTCTAGCTAAATTATAAAGTATTATTTCAAAATAATCAATAATCTCTTAGTTTCATAAGTAAAGAAAATGTCTATAACCATAATAAATTATTGCCTGTATAAATTTATTTTATAAAGAATATAATATATACTTATTTTTAGTATAAATTAATATTATAAAATTAATTTGTGAAAGGAATAAGTAACATGGAAAATCTAAGAAAAATTAGAGAAAAAAGACATAAGAACCAATTGAATGTAGCTTTAGAAGTTGGAGTAACTCAAGAATCAATAAGTATGTATGAGTCTGGAGTTGGTTATCCAAGTGCAACAGTATTAATAAAATTAGCAAAATATTTAGAAACTTCAACAGACTATTTGCTGGGTTTAACAGATGATGATACCCCAATAAAATATATTACAAAAAACCTAAGTGAAAAAGAAATAGCACTATTAGAAAAATTTACTTATTTAGCTACTGAAGACCAACTTAGATTAATTGGTTATGCTGACTCTTTAAATGCTAAAGTTACAAACTAAAACAAGTTCATGTATTATTTTGAACTTGTTTTTTCTATGTCCATAATAGATTTAGGATAAGGTTTTCTCTCATCAGTAAGATATAATAAATAATCAATTGAGGTATTATAAAACTTAGCTAATTTTTTTAACACATCAGTTGGTATATCATTAGTTTCAACTTCATATTTAGAGTAACCAGTCTGTGTTATTCCTAGTATTTTAGCTATATCTTTCTGTATTATATCTTTATCTTCACGTAATTCTTTAAGTCTATTCATATTTTCACCTACAACAAAAAGATATCATATTCCAAAATGGCTTATTGACATTTAAGCCATTTTGGCTTAAAATAATATTATATTATTAAGTAAGGATGTGATATAGTGAGAAAAAAATTAGCGATAGTAGCATCTGTATTTATCGCATGCACAATAACAATAAATGTAATTTCTAATAATGAGAAAATTGAATTTCAAGATGAGAACAATCTAGTTGTTAGAAAAAAGAAAAATTTATTATCATATTATTTAGAAAATGATAGTGGAGATTATATTATGTCTTCTGGAGAAAATTGGCCAACAACTGGATATCTTTTTAATGCAACATTATCAAAATGTGAAAATGGTGGAGAACTAAGTTGGGATGATACAAGAAAAGTTATTTTAATGACAGGAAATATGTCAGATAAATGCTATATTTATTTTGATAAATTAATTTTACCAACGATAATCGCATCCGTAACAGAAGTAACAGATAGTACAATAACGATAAATTCTACATCTAAAAAGGGAACATTTGATGTAAATAAATATTATTATTCTAAAGATAATGGAACAACATTTACAGAAAGTAACAGTAATACTTATACATTTAGTAGTCTTGATGATAGCACAACGTATAATATTGTAGTTTATGTTGATGATACAAAAGGCAATAAATCATCTAATTATACATTAAGTAGTACAACTAAAGCATCAAAACCTGTTATTAACTCTATTACAGTTGTAAGTGCAGACTGGAGGGTTATAAAATTAAATATTCAATATACAAGCAAAAATGAGATCAGTACTTCTTATATTAAAGCAAAAAAAACTAATCCAAGTAAAGAAGGAGAATATTTTGAACAACAATCAAGATCTTTAAATGAATTTACATATTATATACCGACGGATGATAGACTTTTTTGTAATGGAGGAGAATTTAATTTTACAGTGTATATAATTGATAATGAGGGAAATAAATCTGAAACATATACAACCGAAACTGTAACTGTATCTTGTTTTACAGCTGGTACAAAAATATTTACTAAAAATGGTTATAAAAATATTGAAGACATTAGAGTTAATGACATTGTATACTCATACAATGAAACAACAAATAAAGTTGAATTAAACAAAGTTACAAAAACATTTATTCATGAAGATATTGAAATTTATAATTTATATTTAAATAATGAAATAATTAGAGTTACACCATATCATAGATTTTATGTATTAAGAAATAACAACTACGAATGGATAGCTGTTAAAGATTTGAAATTAACTGACAAATTATTAGATAGTAATAATGAACTTATAAACATAAATAAAATTGAATATATGAAAGAAAATAATATTGTTTATAATTTTGAGGTAGCAAATAACCATACTTATTATGTATCAGAAAGTAATATATTAGTTCATAATGTAAAAGGATGTTGATAATATTTTATATGATAAAACATTTTTATCAAAATCCATTTATATCCAACGATTTAAATAGAATTACAAATTACAAAATAATAATCTTGTGGCTACATAAAATGTTTATATTTATTAAAAAGTATGTTATAATACTTCCGAATGAAAGGAAGTATTTTTTATGGAAGATACAATCTGTGCAATATCAACTTCAATGGGTATCGGAGCAATATCTATTGTGCGTTTAACTGGTCCTGAAGCTATCAACATTGTAGATAGTATTTTTGACCATGATTTAAAAAATGCTTCTAGCCACACAATTCATTATGGACATATTAAATATAATGAAGAAGTAATTGATGAAGTATTAGTAATGTTAATGCGTGGACCAAAGACTTATACAACTGAAGATACAATTGAAATAAATTGTCATGGAGGAATAAATACCACTAAAAAAATAATGGAAGTCTTACTTGCATCTGGATGTAGATTAGCAGAACCTGGAGAATTTACAAAAAGAGCATATTTAAATGGTAGAATAAATCTTTTAGAAGCAGAAAGTGTTAATGATTTAATTGTTGCCAAAACAGATGCTGCTAGAACTTTAGCAATAAATAATGTTGATGGAAAGCTTAGTAAACAAATAAGCACTTTAAGGGATAAAATCGCTAAAATACTTGCTAATATTGAAGTAAATATTGATTATCCAGAATATACTGATGAACTACAAGTAACAGAAGATTTAATGCATGGATATTTAAATGAAATTAAAGAAGAATTAGATAGTTTAGTTAGTGGTTCTAAAAATGGCAGGCTTATTAAAAATGGTGTAAATATAGCTATAATAGGTAAACCAAATGTAGGTAAAAGTAGTATTTTAAATAGTTTACTTGATGAAGAAAAAGCCATTGTTACAAATATTCCAGGAACAACTAGAGACATAGTTGAAGGAACAATTACCCTAAATGGGGTAGCAATTAATTTTATAGATACAGCAGGAATTCGTGAAACTGAAGATATTGTTGAAAAAATCGGTGTAGATAAAAGTAAAAAAACTGCTGATGCATCTGATTTAATTTTACTTGTTTTAAATAATAACGAAGCTTTAAGTGAAGAAGAACAACAAATGCTTGATAAATATAATAGTGATAAACTAATTATCTTTGTAAATAAAATGGATTTAGAAACAAAATTAGTATTATCAACTAATTTACAAGATGTAATTTATGGAAATACCATAGATATAAATGGTTTAGATAAATTAAAAGAAAGAATAATTACTAAATTAAATTTAGATAATATTGTAAATAAAGATATGAGTTATCTATGTAATCTAAGAGAAATAGATTTAATAAATAAAGCTCATGAAGCTTTATTAAGTGCCCAAAGTAACTTAGATAATGGTTATTCTGTTGATATGATAGAAATAGATTTAAAAAGTGCCTGGGAGTATCTAGGACAAATTATTGGGGACAGTTATGATAATGAACTAATTGACAAAATATTTAGTAATTTTTGTCTAGGAAAGTAGGTGAAAAATATATGTATGATGTTATAGTAGTAGGAGGAGGACACGCAGGAATTGAAGCAAGTCATATCGCTGCTAAAATTGGTAAAAAAACTTTACTTATAACAGGAAATATCAAAAATATCGGGGACATGCCATGTAATCCATCAATCGGAGGTACTGCCAAAGGAATAATTGTCCGTGAAGTTGATGCTCTCGGTGGTTTAATGGGACATATTGCAGATATTTCACACATTCAAATAAAAATGCTTAATAATTCTAAAGGGCCTGCTGTAAGAAGTCTACGTGCCCAAGCAGATAAAATTACATATCCTAAAAACATGCAAGAATATTTAATGAAAATGCCTAATTTAGAAATAAAAGAAGCTTTAGTTGAAGATTTAATAGTTGAAGATAACGTAGTAAAAGGAGTTATTACTGAAAATAACGAAAAAATATTTGGTAAAACAGTTATTTTAACAACTGGTACTTATTTACGTGGAAATATTTTAGTTGGTAGTAAAAATACTCCCGGAGGACCTCATGGAGAAAGAAGAAGTAACTATTTATCAACAAAATTAAATGAATATGGTTTAAAAATAATTAGATTAAAAACAGGAACACCACAAAGAATAAAGAAAAGTTCTATAGATTTTTCTGTTATGAGTGAAGAACATGGTGATAACACTTATTGGACTTTTTCAAATGACTTCGCTCCTTCATACAAACTTGAAGACCAAAAATCATGTTATTTATTATACACAAATGAATTAACTCATCAAATTATCAGAGATAATCTTGATAAATCTGCAATGTATGGTGGTTATGCAACTGGAGTAGGACCTAGATATTGCCCATCAATTGAAGATAAAATAGTAAGATTTGCAGATAAAGAAAGACATCAACTATTTTTAGAACCAGAAAGTCTTTACTATGATGATTGGTATTTACAAGGTTTTTCCACAAGTATGCCAGAAGATGTTCAAGAAAAAATGGTTCATAGCTTACATGGGTTAGAAAATGCCGAAATAACAAAATATGCTTATGCTATAGAATATGATGCCATTGACCCATTACAAATAAAGCCATCACTAGAAAATAAAGTATTAGAAAATTTATTTACTGCAGGTCAAATCAATGGTACAAGTGGTTATGAAGAAGCTGCTGGCCAAGGGATAATCGCCGGTATAAATGCCTCATTAAAAGTAGACAATAAAGAAGCTTTAATCCTAAAAAGAAGTGATGCTTACATCGGTGTTTTAATTGATGACTTAGTAACAAAAGGAACAATAGAACCTTATCGTATGTTAACTTCTCGTGCAGAATTTCGCCTTATTTTAAGACATGATAATGCTGATTTAAGACTTCGCCACTATGCCCATGATATTGGAACAATTACTGAAGAACAATATGCAAGATTGCTAGATAAAGAAGAAAAAATACAAGAATTAACTAAGTATTTACAAGAAAATACCCTTCATATAACCAGTGAAGTAACAAAAATATTTAATGAAAATAACATAAATGTACCTTTGACAGGTTTAAATTATTATGATTTATTAAAAAGACCAGAAATAAATCTAGAATTTATTGAAAACTTTATAACTTTAGATTATCCTACTGAAGTAAAAGAACAAGTAGAAATAAAAGCTAAATACGATGGTTATATTAAAAAAGCCTATAAAGAAGTTGAAAAATTAGCAAAATTAGAAGAAAAACAAATACCTGAAGATATTGATTATCAAAAAGTTACCAACTTAGCTAGTGAAGCACGCCAAAAGTTAGAAAAAATAAGACCAAAAACACTTGCTCAAGCATCACGTATCAGTGGAGTAAACCCAGTTGATATCTCAGTTTTAACAATTTATTTAAAAAAGGAATATGGCAAAAATGACAATTAATGAATTTATTGAAGAAGTAAAATCTTTAGGTTTAAATCCTACGAAAGAAATATTGGAAAAATTAGATATTTATGCTAAGTTTTTACAAGAATATAATGAACATACTAATCTTACAGCGATAACTAAATTAGAAGATATTTATTTAAAACATTTTTATGATAGTTTAACACTAACCAAAGTAATTGATTTAAAGACTTGTAAAAATCTTCTTGATTTTGGTACTGGAGCAGGCTTTCCAGGAATGGTTTTAAAGATATTTTTCCCAGAATTAAAGGTAACTTTGTTAGATAGTAATAATAAAAAGATAAAGTTCCTAACAGAATTACAAGAAAAAATTTGTGTTGATAACCTTGAACTTATCAACACAAGAGTAGAAAATATAAGAAAAGAAAGATTAAATTCTTATGATGTCATAACAGCTAGAGCAGTAGCTAACATGCCTGTTTTAACAGAACTTGCTTTGCCCCTTATAAAAAATGGTGGATATTTCATTGCTTTAAAAGGTGGTAATAAAGAAGAAATTGCAAAAAGCCTGCCTGCAATTACTAAGTCTCATGGAGAAGTTAAAGAAATTAAAACTTTTTCTTTACCAAATGAAGGTGGAGCAAGAAATATTGTTAAGATAAAAAAAATAAATGATACATTACCTAGTGAATTAAGGCCTTATGAAAAAATTATTAAAAAGCCCCTTGCAAAAATCTAAGAAATAATGTATCATTATAGATGATAAAGGGTTGATTTAAGTGAATAATACACAAATGGAAAAAACAATATTACAAGTTCCTATCGAGGACATAATTCCTAACCGTTTTCAACCACGGTTATCTTTTGATGATGCATCGCTTTCAGATTTAGCATCTTCTATTAAACAACATGGTATTATTCAACCACTAGTTTTAAGAAGAAAAAATGATAAATATGAAATAATTGCTGGTGAAAGAAGATATAAAGCAGCCAAACTTGCTGGACTTGCTTCAGTACCTGCAGTAATCTCTAATCTTGATGATAATACATCAGCTGAAGTAGCAATTGTTGAAAATATTCAAAGAAAGGATTTAACAGCTATTGAAGAAGCACGTTCTTACCAAGCACTTCTTGATAAAGGTTACATGACCCAAGAAGAATTAGCAAGAAAAATGGGCTTATCTCAATCAGCAATTTCTAATAAATTAAGGTTATTAACACTAGATGAAGCAGTTCAAGAAGCAATTCTGGCAGAAAAAATATCAGAAAGACATGCTAGAACTTTACTAAAAGTTCCATCACATGAAAAACAAAAAGAATTATTAAATAAAATAATAAATGAAAGATTAACAGTAAAACAGCTTGAAGATGAAATAAAAAACATTGATACATTACCTCCAGTTGAAACTCCAGTTAATGTTGAGACTCACGAAGAACCAAAAAAAGAAAATCTAACAAGTATTGAAGACTTATTTTCAAGTGCTTTAGAAAGTGAAGATATCGTACCACATGAAGAACCTGAAAAATTAATTGATACAACACCAATTACCCCAGATGCATTCTTCTCAAATCCTGAAAAAATGCCAAACAAATTCTTTAATTTTCTTGAAGATACGGCAGCAAACTTAGACACAACAGAAGTTACCCCAACATTTGAAATACCAAAACAAGAAAGTGTTGTACCTGAAAATCAAACTGAAGAAATTGAAATGCTAGATTTTCCAGAAACTCCAACAAATAATGAAAACAATGATTATCTAAATTATGTTATAAAAACAATCCGTGACCTAAATTTAGATAGCAACAAGGTTAAACTAGAAGAAATGAGTTTACCAAACGAATATCATATAAATATAATAATTAAAAAAGATGATAACTAATCATCTTTTTCTATGAAATTTTTTAAATTAAAATTATATAAAATAACTTCTTTACCATCAATATTAACTACTGTATCTTCTTCATTTATTTTATAATCCATATTACCTAAATCAATTTTAAAAACTATTTCATACTGAGGCATTACTTGCATTCCTCCAGCTTTCATAGCATTATCTTTCTCAGTATCATAAAATACTAAAACATTTTTATTGGTTAACAAAATATTAACAAGTATATTTCTATTAGCAAATTTAATATTAACGTTTTCTGTTTCATTTAACACATGTTCTTCATTTTCTTTAAAAGGATAATTATACATCTTTATCACCTAAAACAATTATATTATAAAATATTAAAAATATCTAGTCTTTTTCTTTTTCTTCACTCATAACATATTGTTCATTAGTAACACCGGGTTCACTACCTTTAACATAATAGTATAGAGTAGCTTTATTTTGATTATTAGTAACTTTACCAGTTACAGCATCTAAAGGAATTGCCACAACATTTTTCGGAGTATCATACCAATTATCTCCGATATTTTCTAGGGAAGCTTCAATTGTACTAGCCCATATTTTCTTAGCGCTATTTCTAACATTACCATCCACATTTTTATTATCATCATAACCCATCCACATCATCATCATTCTATCAGGATTATAACCAACAATCCAATAATCAGTATTAGTAGACCCAGTTTTTAATGCATATTTATGTGTTAAATTTGCAGCAATATTTAAAGCTGTCGGCGTTGTATAATCAACATAAGCTTCATTAGTAGTGGACCTCATCATTTCATTTAATATATAAGTATAGTTTGGATTAATAACTAAACTATTTTCAGTTTCATGTTGATATAACAAATTACCATCTAAATCTTCAATTCTTTCTATAAAATATATGTTCTTCTTATATCCGCCGGATGCAAATGTTGTATAACCAGTTGCATAATCTAATATATTTATTTCACTAGTACCTAAAGGAAGAGATGCAACTTCATCTAAATTTGCTTCAATACCAGTTCTTTTAGCAACATCAATCATTTTATCTACACCTAAAAACAAATTAGTTTTAACAGCATAAATATTATCAGATAAAGCTAATGCTGCAGCCATAGTTATTTCTTTATTTGCATAGATATTTCCAGCATTCTGTGGAGCATAAGTTTTCCCATTTGATAAATTAAATGTTGTTTCTTCACTTCTAAAACTACTTGACATGGTCATATTATTTTCTAAAGCAGCATAGTACAAAAACGGTTTCATAGTTGACCCAACCTGTCTTTTACTTTTTAAAGCTCTATTATACTGACTTTTAGCATAATTCATACCACCAGTTAAAGCTTTAACAGCACCACTCTTGGGGTCAACAATAACACTTGCTACTTGTAAATCATCATCAACTTTATTATTTAAAATATTTTCTTCCATATTAGTTTGTTCTTCTAAATCGAGTGTAGTATATATTTTTAAACCACCAGCATTTACTAATGAAGCTGGAACTTCTTTTATATTAGAAAGTTCATTTAAAACAGCCTCTTGATAATACATAATCATTTGTAGATTATTATTTTTAGTTTGACCAAAAATCTCTAATTTTTCTTTAAACAAATTATTATATGTATCTTTATCAATATACTTATTATTAAGCATAGATTTAGCAACAACCCAAGCGCGTTTAACAGATGCATCATAATTACTAACAGGATTATATCCTGCTGGATTTTTAGGAATACCTGCCAAAATAATAGCTTCTTCTAAAGTTAAATCTTTAGGTTTTTTATTAAAATAATAACTTGCAGCATTAACAATCCCCATGTTACCTTGACCATAATTAATTGTATTTAAATAACCTTCTAATATTTCATCCTTATTATAATGTACTTCTAATTCTAATGTTAAAAAAGCTTCTTCAATCTTTCTTTCCCAAGTTTTATCAAAATCCAAATACAAATTCTTAATATATTGTTGAGATATAGTTGAAGCACCTTGAACAATCGCTTTCTTCTTAATGTTTGTTAACATCGCTTTCGCTATTCTCGGATAGTCAAACCCATGGTGATTATAAAAATTTTTATCTTCAACAGCCACAACTGCATCAATCAAATACTGGCTTATATCCTCTAAATTAGCCCATTCATTACTTCTAGACCCTTGATAAATAAGTCCATTTTGATTATCATAAAGATATAAACTACCACTAGTTTTCAAATCCAATTTCGGGCTCAAATAAGCATAAACATAAAGACTTATTATGATAACCACAAAAGAAATAAATAAGAATATAAATGATTTAACAAAAAATTTCATGGCTCTCAAAAGGCATCACCTAAAAGTAGTATGAGTTAAGTTTCAAAAAAATATGCAATTTTACTATACAATTAATACAAAGTTTGTTATAATATGTGAGAAAAAAAGAGGTGATGTGTGCATGAAAATCGACTGGAGGTTATTCGATGGTGAAGAAATTGTTATCGAAGAACTAAATAAAGATGTAGAATTTATAGACAATACCATTTATTACATCGATGAATATGGCACTCATGTTGTAGATTTACAAAATAAAATCTATGAACGAAGAAGTCCTGAAGATATATTCAGAGTTGATTTTAATAACAACATATTAACCGTAAAATTTGCAAGTAATGATTTAAAATATAATATAAATACAAATTATTTTGAAGAAGATAATATAATAAGGTTAACATATAGCTTAGCGGATGAAAAAAAGGTAATAGAAATTACCAGAAAAGAGGAAAAATGAAGGAATTATTAAAAGAATTAATTAAAAAAGCTTTAGAAGAATTAAATGTTGAAGCAGAAATTGAAATAAGTAAACCAGCATTACCTGAAAATGGAGATTATTCAAGTAATATTGCGATGAAGCTTGCTAAAGTTTTAAAGAAAAATCCTTTAGAAATAGCAAATAATATTGCTAGTAAAATAAGTGATGAAAATGTAATAAAAATAGAAGTAAAAGCTCCAGGATTTATAAACTTCTTTGTAAGTAAAGATTATTTATTTGCTAATCTAAATAAAGTTTTAGAAGAAAAAGAAAGATATGGTAGTTCAAATATTGGTAATGGTAAAAAAATAAATATAGAGTTTGTAAGTGCCAATCCAACAGGAATACTACACTTAGGAAATGCTCGTGGCGGTGCTTATGGTGACTCACTAGCTCGTATCATGAGATTTAGTGGTTTTGATGTAACAACAGAATATTACATTAATGACTTAGGAAATCAAATAACTAACTTAGGTTTATCAATTCTAGCTCGTTATCAAGAAGCTTGTGGACTTCCAGCAAACATGCCTAAAAATGGATATTATGGAAAAGAAATAATTGAAATTGCGAGCAAACTTTATGAAGAACATCAAGATACTTTATTAAATAATGATTTAGATTATTTTAAAAAGTTAGGTACAAATGAAATGGTTGGGCACATATTTGATGATTTAAAAGAATATAGAATTGAATATGATGTTAAAACCAGTGAAAAAGCTTTATCGGAAAAATATGATTTAATGGGTGTTGTGAATATTTTAAATAAAAATGGCTACACTTATGAATTAGATGGAGCAACATGGTTTAAATGTAGTGCTTTGTTTGATGATAAAGACCATGTATTAATTAAAGAAGATGGCATACCAACATACTTTTTACCAGATATCGCATACCACATGGATAAATTTAATCGTGGCTTTGATAAAATGATTGACATATTCGGAGCAGACCATCATGGATATGTAGCACGTTTAAAAAGCAGTGTAAAAGCTCTAGGAAATGATCCAGAAAAATTAGAAGTAAAATTATTACAACTTGTGCGTCTTGTAGAAAATGGTGAAGTTGTAAAAATGAGTAAAAGAACAGGTAAATCAGTAACATTAAAAGAACTAATCGATGAAGTCGGAGTAAATGCAGCAAGATATTATTTTTCTAAATATAGCTTAGATACTCAAATGGATTTTGACTTAAGTTTAGCTAAAAGTAAATCAAATGAAAACCCAGTATTTTATGTATGTTATGCCTATGCAAGAATTTGTTCAATCTTAAAAGGACAAGAAAATATTGAAAAATGTGAAAAATATATTGCAATTAATGACAATACATCATATAATGTTTTAGAAAAAGTTTATGAGTTCCCAGAAGTAGTAAAAAATGCGGCATTAAAAGAATTACCACATTTAATTACTAACTATGTATATGAACTTGCTAGTTTATTCCATTTATACTATGCAAAAAATCGTGTACTTACTGAAAACGAACAAGAAACTTTGGAAAATTTAAATTTAATAAAAGGTGTTAAACAAACATTATTTAATGCCCTAGATTTAATCGGGGTTATCCCACCAGAACAAATGTAAGGAGAAATGATTTATGAAATTAAAGCAAATACCAAAAGAAGAATTAGAATTAATGGGTTATGATGACATTGCTTTACTAATATTACAAGAAAGTGGCAAAAAAATGAAACTTCGTGATATTTTTGCTAAAGTAATCAATGTTTTAGAATTACCTGAAGAAAGAATTGATGAAGAATTAATGGATTTCTTTGAACTAATGTCTATCAACAAAAAATTTGTTATGTTAGACAAAGGTTATTGGGATTTACAATCAAGACATAAATTAGATATTGTTTTTGATATGGATGATGAAGAAGACGAAGAAGATGAAAATGACATGGAAGATGAAGACATTGAAGAAGATGATGATATCTTCTATGACAAAGATGATGATACTGATGATGTTCCAGATGATGATTTAGCAGATTTAGTTGTAGTTGATGACCTTGATGAAAGTAATTTATAGCTCTACTTTAAATATTTATTATAACTAAAAAAGAAAGGAAAGATAAAATGTTTAATAGATTAGATGCTATAGAAGAAAAATATAATGAATTAACAAAGGATTTATCAAATCCTGAAATACTAAATGATTTTAATAAAGTAAAAGAATTATCAAAAGAACAAAGTGATTTAGAAGAAACTGTAAAGACTTATCAAAAATATAAACAAGCTAAAAACAATTTAGAAGAAGCAAAAGTTATGGAAAATGACCCAGAACTAAGAGAAATAGCTTTAGAAGAAATAGATAATTTAACTAATGTAATAGATAAGTTATATCATGAGTTAGAAGTTTTATTAGTACCAAAAGATGAAAACGATGGTAAGAATGTTATTATGGAAATAAGAGGAGCAGCTGGAGGAGATGAAGCAAATATTTTCGCCGGAGACTTATTTAGAATGTATTCATACTATGCAGAAGCAAATGGTTGGAAGATTGAAGTTATTCATGCTCTAGAAGGTACTAGTGGAGGATATTCTCAAATAGAATTCATGGTAAAAGGTGCTAATGTTTATAGTAAATTAAAATATGAAAGTGGTTCACACCGAGTTCAAAGAGTACCTGTAACAGAAACACAAGGAAGGGTACATACATCAACATCAACAGTTCTTGTAATGCCAGAAGTTGATAATGTCAATATCGATATTAAAGAAAGTGATTTAAAAATAGATGTATATCATTCTAGTGGAGCTGGTGGACAATCAGTTAACACCGCCAACTCAGCAGTTCGTATAACTCATGTTCCAACTGGAGTAGTTGTTACATGTCAAACTGAAAGAAGTCAACTTCGCAACAAAGAAAGAGCAATGCAACTTTTAAAAATTAAAATTAATGATGAATTAATGCATAAACAAGAAAGTGCAATCGGAGCTGAAAGAAAATCAAAAATTGGAACCGGTGACCGTTCGGAAAAGATAAGAACATATAATTATCCACAAAATCGTGTCACGGACCATAGAATAAATTTCTCAACAATGACTTTAGATAGAGTTATGGATGGAGAACTAGAACCAGTTATTGAAGCTTTAATAACTGAAGATTTAAAATTAAAACTAGCTGGTATGTCTTTAGAGTAGACCAGCTTTTTCAATTTAAGGAGGTAACATGAAACCAGATTATATTAGTGAACCTGACTGGATAATTTTAACTAAGAAATATCCCAATGCTGAAGAATTATTAGATAAACTAACAAATTATCCACCTCAATATTTAATTGGTAATGTAGATTTTTATGGTTCAATTATAAATGTTGATGAAAGAGTATTAATACCTAGATATGAAACTGAATTACTAGTGGATAAAACAATTAAATATGCCAAAAGAATTTTTACTAACAAAATAAATATCATTGACCTCGGAACAGGTAGTGGATGTATAGCAATTTCTTTAAAGAAAAATTTGGACTGTAACTTAACAGCTTTAGATATTTCAAAGGATGCTTTATCTCTTGCTAAAACTAATGCTCAACTTAATAACACAGAAATAACATTTATAAATAAGAGTATGACAGATAATTTAACTAACAACTATGACATAATTATATCAAATCCTCCTTACATTCCATATGATGGTTTTGTAGAAGAAAAGGTAAAAAACAATGAACCAAACATTGCTTTATTTGCTAAAGATAATGGACTATATTTTTATAAAGAAATATTAAATAAGCATTTAGATAATTTAAATTCACCAGGAATAATAGCTTTTGAAATCGGTGATAACCAAAAAGAATTACTAGAACCTTTAGTAAAAGAATTAAACTTAAAATACAGTTTTGAAAATGATTTACAAGGTTTACCAAGATATTTATTTATTTTTTTTGAATAAATAACTGTTATTCTTCCCATCATCTTTTTAAGGTGATAACATATGAAAAAAATAATAGTATGTCTATTTATAGTAACAGTATTAGTTTTAGTAAATAAAGAAGAAACCAAAGTATTAATTCCAGAAGATGCCATTAGATTTAGAATAATAGCAAATAGTAATTCTATCGAAGACCAAAAAGAAAAGATAGAAATAAGAAATGAATTAGAACCAATCATCGGAGATATTTTAACGAATTCCACTACAAAAGAAGAAACCAAAACTGAAATAAATAACAATCTATATAAAATAAATCATGTAATAGATAAATTTAATACAACATATGATGTAAATTACGGTTTAAATTTCTTTCCAGAAAAGAATTATAAAGGAGTAACATACAAAGAAGGAAACTATGAATCATTAGTTATAACTTTAGGTGATGGACTCGGTGACAATTGGTGGTGTGTTTTATTTCCACCATTATGTTTACTTGAAGCGAATGAAACCAATTATGATGATATAACTTACACTTCATACATCCAAGAATTAATGAATAAATATTAACTCTCGAATAAATAGGTACCACATTAATTTAAATGTGGTATTATGTATTTTGAAAGAGAAGTACGTATGAATGTTGGAAAAAACATAGCAAAATTTAGAAAGGAAAAAGAATTAAATCAAGAAGAATTAGCACAAAAAATAAATATTAGTGCTAAAGCAATAAGTAGTTATGAAAATAACTGAAACTTACCAAATAATGAAACATTAATTTTATTATTTTAAATTAAATGAAAAAAAGTATGTATAATCAATTATAATTATTACTGGATTTGCTATTTTATTTTTGTTTTTGCTATAATAGCTTGTATATAAAATTGTATTTCACATATAATTAATTGGTGATAATATGCAAGAATTAGTATCCATTATTTTAATAGGAGTATCCTTATCAATGGATACTTTTTCTTTATCTTTAAGCATGGGAGCAATAATAAAAAATAATAAATTTTTAACATTGTTTCCTTTTGTAGTAGGTATATTCCACTTTTTTATGCCCATTATTGGTAATAAAATAGGTATTACCATAATGAATTATTTTAATATAGCAAGTAACATAGTTTTAGGCTTAATACTTATTATTCTAGGGGTAAACTTAGCAATACAATATTTTAAAAAAGAAGAAATAAATATAAATATTAATTTAATTAGTTTAATCTTCTTAGCATTTAGTGTAAGCATTGACTCTTTTACTATAGGTTTAGGTATAAGTGAAATTACTAATAAATTTATGTTAGCAAGTTTTATTTTTTCAGTATGTAGTTTTTCATTTACAGCAATTGGTTTATTAATAGGTAAGTATTCTAATAAATTTATTGGTAAATATGCAAGTTTAATTGGTATAATTCTTCTTATATTACTAGGTTTATATCATATACTGTAAAATAAATATCAATTAATTTACAACTTAACCAATAAATGTTATAATCGTTATAGAAACGAGTGTGATTATTTTGGAAATATTATTTTATATAGTACCAATTTTAATTGGTTTATCTTTTATTTTTACTATAGCATTAATGGTAAGTCCAAAGTTAAGAGGAAAATGGATGAGTAGACAAATAAAAGCTACTAAACACATGATAAAATATAGTAAAGAAGATTTAAAAGATATTATTTCAACATCAAAAGATGTAGAAATAAATGCTGAAAAAGAAGTATTAGATAATCGTGAAGATATAATGAAAGAAAATGTAATAAGAAAAGCGAATATAAATAAAGAAGGAATAGAAATAGCTACATCTGCAATAAAAAATGGATTATCAAATAATAAAATATATTGTAAATATTGTGGTAAATTAATTGATGGTGACTCAAAATATTGCAAAGTATGTGGAAAAGAACAATAATATTTCTTTTTTCTATGCCATAAATATTATAAAGAGGTGATTTATTTTGAAAAGAATAATAATTGAAGGAAACAAACCTTTAAGTGGTAAAATCAAAATTGGGGGAGCAAAAAATAGTGTTGTTGCATTAATACCTGCAGCAATTATGGCAAATGGCAATGTTCATATTTCTAATGTTCCAAATATATCTGATAGAGATGCCCTTATTGAAATATTAAAATTATTAAATGTATCTGTTATTAATAATAAAGATAATATTGATATTGATGCATCAAATATGAAAAATGTTGTAATACCAGAAAATCTAAGTAGTAGATTAAGAGCATCATATTATTTTATGGGTTCACTACTTGCTAGATACAAACATGTTGAAATGTATTTTCCAGGTGGATGTAATATCGGTTCAAGACCAATTGATTTACATTTAAAAGGCTTTGAGGCTCTTGGAGCAACAATTACAAAAGAAGACTCAAAGTACATCCTTGATGCTAAAGAACTTCATGGAGCCAATATTTTTTTAGACTTTGCATCGGTTGGAGCAACAATAAATATCATGATTGCAGCAACATTAGCCAAAGGTACAACAATTATTAATAATGCAGCTCGTGAGGCGGAAATAGTAAACATAGCAGAACTTCTAAACAACATGGGAGCAAAAATAACTGGAGCAGGAACAGAAGAAATAAAAATTGAAGGAGTAAAAGAACTTCATGGAGCAGAAATTAAAGTAATACCAGATAGAATAGAAGCTGGAACATACATCATAATGGGAGCTCTTCTCGGAGATAACTTAGAAATTGATGGAATGATACCAGAACATAATATAGTTTTATTAAATAAACTACAAGAAATGGGAGTTAATTTTAAATTAAATAACCATAAAATGATATTAAATAAAAGTGCAAATTTAAAACCCACAAATGTAAGAACAGTGGTTTATCCAGGTTTTCCAACCGATTTAGGTCAACCAATGTCAGTGTTATTAACACAAGCAAATGGGATATCGTTATTTGAAGAAACAATCTGGGAAAATAGAATGGGGCATGTTAAGTATCTAAACTTAATGGGAGCAAATATTGAAGCTGAAAGACAACATGCTAAAATAACTGGACCAACAAAATTGCATGGAAAAACTATAACAGCAACAGACCTTAGAGCTGGAGCAGCCCTTGTTACCGCAGGACTTCTAGCAGATGGCACAACAATTATCAATGATGCCGAACATATTTTAAGAGGTTATGAACGAATTATCAACAAATTATCTCGTGTTGGTGCTAATATTAAAATTGAAGAAATATAATGTAAAGAGAAATCTTTACATTTTTTAATGGGGGAGTTTATGAAAAGAAGATATAAATTATTATTAATAATTATAATCGGAGCAACATTAACAATAATTATTAATAGTTTAAGGGTAACATCAAAAACAAATTTAACATCTATCGGAGATGGTTTTAGTATTGGTATGACACCATATAATGTAGCAGGAACAAGTTTTAATGATTATTTAAAAGAAAAATTAGAAAATAAAAAAGATTTAGGAACATACAATTATGAATTTTCTTATGTTCATCAAACAATACATGAATTAAATGAACATTTAAAAGAAAATACTTTAGGAAAAACAACAAGAATACCAATAAAACAAACTATAGCTAAAACAGATATTTTAACAATAGCAATTGGTATTGATGAATTTGTAAGTCTTTCTTTAGTGGATAATATTTCTGAAGAAATGATTACTAAATACTTAAAAGAAATAGATTTATTTCTTTTAAGTATTAGAGAATTCTATGAAAAAGATATAATATTAATTGGAGTATATCCCACAAATACATTTTCTAAAAAAGATGCTATTGAAATAAATTCTAAATTAAAAACTATCTGTGGTAAATATAATACTTCTTTTATAGATGTATTAGCTTTATCATTAAATGAAAAATATTACTTACAAAAAGATAGCTATTACATGAACTATCTGGCTCATCAAGAAATAGCTAAAATGATATATGTCATAATAAAAAAATAATTAATATTTATGATTAATCATTTTATCAGTCTTACTTGTAATCTCAATAGTTATTTCAAAATAATATTGCTTAGCAAGTTTTATTAATTATACAGATAAATCAAGAAATACAATAACAAGTTTAACAGGATTAGAATATAAAACAGTAACAAATGAATCTGGTACAAAAATATCAGGATTTGATGTAACATGATAGTTATACCAAATTTTTAATTTATGAAAACTGTCCGTAGCTAAGCATCATTAATTAGTAAGTAAATGTAAAAAATAGCAAAACCCCCTTGTTAAAAACATAAAATATGGTATAATATGTAAGAAAAACGAATTACTATGCCATGAATATGGTATGGCGGAAGGAGAGAATATGAAAGCAAATATCCATCCAGAAGTAAAAGATGCTACTGTTACTTGTGCATGTGGAGCAACATTTCAAACAAAATCAACTAAAGAAAAAATAGATGTTGAAATTTGTAGTGAATGTCATCCATTCTATACAGGTACTCAAGGAAAAGCTAAAAAGACTGGAAATATTGAAAAATTCAATAAAAAATTTGGTTTAGATAAAGAACAAAATTAACTAGTTTGTTCTTTTCATAGAAGTTGGCACAGTGTGCCAACTTTTTAATATTAAAATTTTTTAGAAAAAATAGCTAAAATCCTTGTAATAAAAAACATATTATGATAGTATATATTTTATATTTACAGGAATTATTAAAAAATAAATGATGTTGAAATTAAAATAAAGGAGGAAATATGGATAGTTACAAGGAAGTAGAAACACTAGTTAAAAAAGTAGAAATAGGAAAAGCAATAAGGGAAAGACAAGCCAATAAAGAAATAACAGAAGCATACTGGAATATAGGAAAACTTATAATAAAAGCTCAAGGCGGAAAAGAGAAAAGTAAATATGGAGATGCTTTATTAAAAGAATGGTCAAATAGACTTTCACAAGAATATGGAAAGGGATATGATTACTCAAATATGAAGAGATTTAGGCAATTTTATCTAATATTTCCAAACTGTGGCGCAGTGCGCCACAGTTTAAGTTGGACAATAATTAGAACTCTTTTACCCATTAAAGAGGAAAACAAAAGAAATTACTACATTAATTTGTGTATTAAAAATAATATGTCTCATAGAAAGTTAAAACAAGTAATAAAAGATAATTCATATGAAAGATTATTAAATAAACCCGAAAAAATAGATATAGTAATTCCCTCAAACGTGCCATCAATAACAGATAATCTAAAAAATCCAATTATTATTAAGTCTGGAAAAAATAAAATAAAGAGTGAAAAAGGACTAGAAAAAATAATATATTTACAATTAAATGATTTTTTTTCACAACTTGGAAGTGGTTTTACTTGGGTTGGAAATCAATATAAAATAACAGTTGATAGCAAAGATTATTATATAGATATGCTACTATATAATATTATATATAATTGTTATGTTGTAGTAGAGTTAAAACTTCGTAGTTTAAAAAAAGAAGATAAAGCCCAAGTAGAGTTTTATATGGATTTAATAGACAAATATAGAAAAGAACCAAATGTAAAGAATACAATTGGAATTATAATTACAAAAGAACAAGACAAGTTTGTAGCAAATTATGTTAAAAGTGATAAATTAATACCTCTTACATACGAGATAAAGTAAATATAAATGAAAAGGTGGCGCACTGCGCCACCTTTTGAAAAAAACAAAATTAAAATTTAAAAGATGTGTGGCACACTGTGCCACATTTCAAATAGACAATTAATTATAAATATGATACTATAATTCTAGGTGATTTAAAAAATGAAAAAAAGAATACTTTCTATAATAACTACATGTCTAGTAATCGGTGTAATAACATTTTTATCTAGTTATTATATATTAAGACCAAATATAAGTAATTTAAAAGAATTAAATAATACAAAAGAATTTACTAAAGAAGAACAAAATAAACTAATAAATGAAATTAATGATAAATATAGTCTTTTAAATAAAGAAATAAATACTAAATATGATGAAAATGTAAATAAAATAAATGAAGAATATTTAACTGATAAAACTAAGTTAGATAATAAATATTCTGATTTATCTAAAGAAATAACAGAAAAATATTCCCTTAAAGAAAAAGAAATAAATAAGAAAATAAGTGAATTAGAATATAATCAAAAAAATGAATTCTTTAAAAATGGATTAAGTAAAAAATATTATTCTATCCAAGATGAAATCAGTGCCCTTCAAAGTGAAAAAAGTACCAATATGAAAAATAAATCTGATGAAGAATGGAACTTAACAAATAAGAAAATGGCTGAAGAAAACACTTTAAATAAAAAGAAAAATAATGATTTAAAAACACAAGAAAATGAGAAAACTGAAAATTTAGAAAAAAGTAATAAAGATAAAGAATATGAAATAGAAAAAATAAAAAATATAAACAGTGAAAGATTAATAAATAAAATAAAGTATATAGCATTAATATTTTTATCTATATTAATAATATTAATACCAATTATATATGTAATTATAGTATTTAATAAATTAATAAAATTACGTAATCAAGTAAAAGAAAGTTGGAGTACAATAGATATTTTGCTTAAAAAAAGAACAGATTTAATACCAAATATAGTTGAAGTAGTAAAAGGTTATTCAAAATATGAAAAGAAAACAATAACAGAAATAATAAAAGCCAGAAGTAATGTTTTAAATGCAACAAGCAAAGAAGAAAGTATAAAAAATAATGAGGCATTAAGTAAAAGTGTAGATAAAATATTATTATTAAAAGAAGAATATCCAGAATTAAAAGCAGATAAAAACTATATGAGTTTACAAAATAAATTAAGTGATTTAGAAGATGAAATAAGTAATTCTAGAATTAAATATAATAAAGATGTCTTAAAATATAAAAATGAAATAGAAAAAGTTCCATCAAATATAATTGCAAATATTTTCAAGTTTAAACCAGAATTGTTTTTTGAAATAGACAAAGAAGAAAAAGAAAATCAAAAAATAAGTTTTAAATAGATAGACATGTTCTAAAATCTTTTGTATAATTAAATCGGGAGATGATTACAATAAAAATATTTTTAGGTTATGACCACCAAGGAGTTAAGTGTAAAGATGATATCATTAATTATCTAAATGAATTTGGTTATATAGTAGAAACACCAGATATTATAAATAATGATAACGATGATTATCCGGATTATGCAAAATGGGTATGTGAGCATGTATTAAAAGAACATTCTTTAGGAATTTTAGTTTGTGGTTCAGGAATAGGTATGTCTATAGCTGCCAACAAATTTAAAGGAATACGTTGTGCTAGAGTAGTTGATAGTAATGATGCTTTTACAGCTAAAAACCATAATGGTGCCAATGTCATTGCATTTAGTTCCAACATTCCAACTGAAGAAATTCATAATATTATAGATAATTTTATTATGACAAAAGAACCAAGTGAAGAAAGACATTTAAGAAGAATAGAAAAAATAAATAAAATAGAAAGTGAAAACTATGTTAGTTAAGTTATTATTATATATATTCTTCACCTTTGTAAGTGCTTTTGGTTTATCTGGAATAAACTTTAATGGTATTATAAAAGCTAATAAAACTATTGAAGCTAAAGTATTAGTAATGGTTTTAAGTTTTTCTTTTGGTTACTTATTAACAAATTTTGTACTAGATTTTTTAAACATATAATATAATTTAATGGAGATGCTATGAAAAATAAAATATTATTATTAATCGTAGTAGTTTTAAGTGTTATAGCAATAAGTGGTTCTAAAAAAGAAACCACTTATTTTAATAATGCTAAAAAAGAAGAAGTAAAAGAAGAAATAAAACTGGCTTTAAAAGATACATCAACTGGAGAGATAAAAAATATTGAGTTAGAAGATTATATTGTTGGTGTTGTAGCTGGTGAAATGCCTGCGTCATTTAATGAAGAAGCCTTAAAAGCCCAAGCAATTGCAGCAAGAACTTATGCTATGTATAAAATGAAAAATAGTAATGGCACGTATGACTTAGTAACAGATAAAACAAATCAAGTTTATATAACTGAAGATAAAATGAAAAGTTTATGGCAAGAAAATTTTGATTATTATTTTGAGAAGATTAAAAAAGCAGTTTATGATACTAAAGATTTAATCATGACTTATAATGGTGATATTATTTTAAGCCTGTATTTTGCAAGGTCTAATGGCAAAACTGAAGATGCAATCTTAGTGTTTGGAAGTAATGAAGAATATTTAAAAAGTGTAGAAAGCCCTGAAGAAAGTTTAACTAGTGAAGTAACAATTAGTAAAGATGAATTTTGTAATAAAATAAATATTAGTTGTGATGCCATAAATATTAGCAATGTTTTAAAAAGTTCATCGGGTAGAATTAATAGTTTAAATATTAATGGCAAAACTTTTAAAGGTACAGAAATTAGAACATTGTTTGATTTAAAGTCAACAGATTTTGACATAAGTATAGGTAGTGAAATTAAATTTGTAACAAAAGGTTATGGACATGGTGTTGGAATGAGTCAATATGGAGCTAATAAACTAGCTCAAAATGGTAAAAATTATGAAGAAATATTAAAACATTACTATCAAAATATAAATATTGAAAAAATTAGTGTATAAAAAGTGGTAAATATTCCCATACTTTAACTAGGATGGTGAAAAAGTGAAAACAAAAAGACTTAAAAAATTTGTATTACCTACAGTATATGTAATGGTTATCGGAGTATTATTTATAAGTATTTCCTTTCTAGGAAACATTTTACAAAGCAAGGTGGAATATGGCAATATGGCAGTTAGTGCTTTAAAAGATAATGTTACACCAGTTGGTAAAACTGATAATGTTGTTGAAAGTAGGATTGAAAGACCATATGTAAGTAGTAATGTTTCAATAAGTAAATCATTTTATGATATGACTGATGATGAAGCAAAACAACAAAATTCCTTAGTTTACTATGAAAATACATACTTACAAAATAGTGGAGTTTTATATTCATCAACATCTGCATTTGATGTTATCTGTGCTATCGATGGTAAAGTAACAAATGTTTCCAAAGATGAAATATTAGGAAATTTTGTAGAAATTACTCATAATCCAAACCTAAAAACAATTTATTACAGTCTAAGTGAAGTTCAAGTAAAGAAAGATGACACAGTAATGAGCGGAGATGTTCTAGGTAAAAGTGGAGATAACAGTCTAAATGGTGAAACAGAAAATTGCTTACTTTTTGAAGTATATCATAATGGAACAGCAATTGACCCAGAAGACTTTTATAACATGTCAATTGAAGATTTAAAATAACATAAAAATAGCCCTTTAATAATATAGTTTATTAAGGGGTTGTTTGGTTAATGAATAAAGACATAAAAAGAAGAGTTTTAAGTGAAGCAAATCACATAATTAAAACACAAGATACTATAAGACAAACTGCAGATAGGTTTAATGTAAGTAAAAGTACTGTACATACAGACCTTTCTGAAAGATTAAAAGAAATAGATAAAAATCTAGGTCGTGAAATAGATAATATATTTAAAACCCATGATAGAGAAAAACATATCCGTGGAGGAGAAGTAACAAGGCAAAAATACAAAAGAGGATAATTATGAAATTTAATAATATATTACATATAACAGATGATTATTTATATTTTAAAAATAAAAAGAATAAAGAAATAATAAAATATAAATTACCAGATAGAACCATTTATGGTGGCAAAATATCAAATACTAAAAAGTTTATAAAATCATTTGAAAAGTTATTAAATGCTAATCATTTAAATAACTCTTTATTTGGTGATACAATAAAAATAATAGTAGCAAATAATTATAAAGAAGCAGATATATTATTTTTAAAAAACATTATTAGTTCTTTTAACTATCGAAAAATAGTTGTTGAAAAAGAAATAAAATATTATAAATTAAAAGAAAATATTGCATATATAAATATATTTGATAATTATTTTAATGTTACATACTTAGATGAATATAAAAAAATAAAGAATATTTATATGGAAACAAATTCTTTTAAAAATACATCTGATATTTTAAAATATATTGATTACATTACAGATAAAAAAGAAGTCTGCTTACTTGGAAGTGGAAATATTCTAGAAGAGGTATTTTTAAATTTAGAAGACAAATTTAACAAAAAAACATATATTTTTAAAAATCATGAAACCCATATAATTACTAGCGAGAAAGGCTGATTTTATGGGCTTTTGTCGACTTTTGTCGAACGATTTTTCTTGCAAAATACTTTCCGCTGTGTTAAAGTTTAAATGTAGGAAGGAGTTAAATGATATGATGCAAGGAACTGTAAAATGGTTTAATAATGACAAAGGTTATGGTTTCATCGAATGCGATAAACTATCAGATATCTTTGTACATTACTCAGCTATCGTAAAAGAAGGTTATAAGACATTAAACGAAGGTGCAACAGTGAATTTCAAATTAATTGAAACTTCAAAAGGTTTACAAGCAGTTGATGTTTTAGAACAAGAAATGACTACAATTAAGTAGTTTTTTTCCTTTTTTTGTGGTATATTAAAAGTAGGAAGGTGATATATTGAAAATAAGTATTCGTGGTGACAAAGTAACAGTCACAAAATCAATGAAAGAATACATAACAGAAAAGTTAGGAAAGCTAGATAAGTATTTTGAAAGTCCTAAGGTAACTGAATGTAAGGTTCTAGTAAAGGTAAAAAACCAAGACCAAAGTATTGAAGTAACAGTGCCAACAAGTAAATTTACTTTAAGAGCAGAAGAAAGACATCCTGACCTTTATGCAGCAACGGACCTTGTCGTTGATAAACTTGAAGGACAAATTAGAAAAAATAAAAATCGTCTTGGCAAGAAATATCGCGATGTTCCTAAATTTGAAATGAGTTTTGATTTTGAAGTTCCTGAAGATGAGGAAGAAGAAGTGCCAAAAATCATCAAGAGAAAAGAAATGGAAATGAAACCAATGGATGAAGAAGAAGCAATGCTTCAAATTGAATTATTAAATCATGATTTCTTTGTTTTCAAAAATATTGATGAAGATTGCGTATCTGTTCTATATAAAAGAAAAGATGGTAAATTTGGTATCATAAATGTTAAATAGTTTATAATTTGAAGCCTAAAAGGCTTCTTTTTTAGTGATAATCATGTGAAAAAGCCTTTAAAAGCTTTTTCTTTTTTTCTACTTATGATATAATACACATTAAGGAGAAATGAGAAAATGAATTTTATAAAAAAATTATTAGATAGTGAATATAAAGAATTATGTCGCTTTGAGAAATTAGCAGAAGAAATTGAAAAATTAGAACCTGTTATGCAAGCTTTAAAAGATGAAGATTTTAAAGATAAAACTTTAGAATTTAAAGCAATGCTTGAAGATGGAAAAACACTTGAAGATATTGTAGTTCCTGCATTTGCTGTAGCTCGTGAAGCAGCTTATCGTGCTATTGGGGAAAAACCATTCCATGTTCAAATCCTTGGGGGCTTAGCAATCCATTATGGTAATATTGCGGAAATGAAAACTGGTGAAGGTAAAACTTTAACAACAATTTTACCAGCTTACCTAAATGCTTTGGAAAAAAAAGGTGTACATGTTGTAACAACTAACGAATACTTATCAAGTCGTAATGCAGAATGGATGAGACCAATTTATGATTTACTAGGAGTTTCTGTTGGTATCAACTTAAGAGAATTATCTCCAAAAGAAAAACAAGAAGCATATAATGCTGATATTACATATTCAACAAATAATGAAGTAGGATTTGACTACTTAAGAGATAATATGGTTGTAAGAAAAGAAGATAGAGTTCAAAGGGGACTTAACTTCTGTATCATCGATGAAGTTGATTCAATCTTAATTGATGAAGCAAGAACACCATTAATTATCAGTGGAGGTCAATTTAATACAAACAGTCTTTATATTGAAGCTGATAGAGTTGCTAAAAGACTAAAAGAAGATGATGATTACACAATTGATTTAAAAACAAAGAGCGTATCATTAACTGCTGAAGGTAGTAAAAAAGTTGAAAAATTATTAAATGTAGCAAATTTATATGATTTAGATAATACTAATTTAGTGCATCACATTAATCAAGCTCTAAAAGCAAATTATGGATTTAAAAAAGATATTGATTATGTTGTTGATAATGATGCAATTATAATCGTTGACCCATTTACAGGACGTTTAATGCATGGAAGACAATATTCTGAAGGACTTCATCAAGCTATTGAAGCTAAAGAAGGAGTTACAATTAACACTGAAACCAAAACAATGGCAACGATTACATTCCAAAACTTATTTAGAATGTATAATAAACTATCAGGGATGACAGGTACTGCTAAAACTGAAGAGGAAGAATTTAGAAATATTTACAACATGTATGTTATTAGAATACCTACTAACAAACCAGTTGCTCGTATTGATTTACCAGACTTAGTTTATTCTGGAGAAAATGGAAAATATAAAGCAATTATTAACGTTGTAAAAGAAATTCATGCTAAACACGAGCCTATTCTAATTGGTACAATTTCAGTTGAAGCTAACGAAAGATTAAGTAAATTACTTACTAAAAATGGTTTAAAACATGAAGTATTAAATGCTAAGAACCACGAAAGAGAAGCGGAAATAATTGCTCATGCTGGTGAAAAAGATGCTATAACACTTGCAACAAACATGGCAGGACGTGGAACAGATATTAAACTAGGGGAAGGCGTTCGTGAAATCGGCGGACTTTATGTAATTGGTACTGAAAGACATGAATCTCGCCGTATTGATAATCAGTTACGTGGACGTTCTGGACGTCAAGGAGACCCAGGAACAAGTCAATTCTTTGTTTCATTTGAAGATGATTTAATGCGTCGTTTTGGTACTGAAAAAATCAAAAATATGTTAATAAGCATGGGTATTGATGATGACCAAGCAATCCGCTCTAAAGCACTAACAAGAAGTATAGAATCTGCCCAAAAGAAAGTTGAAGGAAATAACTTCGATTATCGTAAAAGTTTACTTGATTATGATAATGTTTTAAATGAACAAAGAGAAATAATTTATGCACGTCGTAATGAAATACTAGATGAAGAAAGCATTCATGATACAATTATTGAAACGTTTAAGAATACGATTACTAATCTTGTAGATAGTCATATTCCACCAGAAAATTGTTTAACAGAAAATGATTTATCTGAAATTGCAGAATATGTAAATACAAACTTTTTAAAAGGTGAACAGTTAAATCCAAAAGTTCTTGAAGGAATGAAAGAGCAAGAAGTAATAGATTATATCAGTGAGCAAGTTATCAAAAACTATGAAAAGAAAATGATATCATCTCCACTTATGAATGATTTTGAAAAAGCTATATCACTTCGTGTTATTGATACAAGTTGGGTAGACCACATGAGTGCAATGGAACACTTAAAAGAAGGTGTTGGTCTTCGTGGTTATGGACAATCAAACCCAGTTCAAGTCTATACTATGGAAGGTTTTGAAATGTTTGACAATTTACTTAACAAAATAGATAATGATATTGCCTTATTCTTACTTAAAGCAGAAGTTCGTCAAAATGTTGAAAGGAAACAAACTTTAAAAGGTACAGCTAATGATGGCAAAGAAAAAATAAAGAACCAACCTAAAAGAGTAAGTCATAAAATTGGACGCAATGACCCTTGCATTTGCGGTTCCGGAAAAAAATATAAGAATTGTTGTGGAAAGTAATAAAATTTAATAAAAAGGTGTAGACATTATAGTTATGTTGCACCTTTTAATTAAAAAATTTATTATACGCATTTTTGAAAAAAATATGATTATAATTTATCATAAAAACAAATGGAGGTTTTGGTTATGGAAATAACAAATGAAAAAGAAGTATTAAAAAAGATAATTAATATAATAAATTTATTGCATCCCGTTCAAACACCAAGAATAGATTTAGATATGCCAAGTTTTAAAAGCCCATCAATGGATATATTAATTAATTTAATAGAAGAAGATAATATGCCACACACATTTATTAGTATCCTCGATGGCACAGAAAATTTTAAACAAAGTGTACCAAATGGAAATATATTAACAGATACTTTTTTAGATATTAATACTTTAAAAGAAATAATTGATTATTTACTTGCAAATTTTCCTGTAGTATATAACTTTAATGTAAATAGTAATACCATTTCATTTACTTTTTCATTTTCTAAAAATAATGATTTTTATATAACACCAGGGATTTCACTAGAAAATATTAGTTTAGAAATTAGAATAACAGATTTAAAACTTCAAAAGAAATTAAAAGAATACTTGATATTTATATTAAGTACGTACTATGTCGAATTAAAACAAACTCCATATTGGCAAGAAACAATTAAAAAATACAAGAAAAAAATACTTTTTGAGATGGAATATGGTTATATAATGGATTTTGTTTCTCATTTAAGTGAAGAAGAAATAAGAAAATTACTAGTTAATATTACTAATGAAAGATTTATAGAAATAATGAATAATATGGTTTCTAAAGAAACAAAATTAGAAAGATTAAAGCCATAAATTTGTTGATAACTTAATTGTTATCAACATTTTTTAATAAACACTTGACAAACGTACAAAATACGCATATAATTGAAATGAAGGGAGAAAATAATGGAATTAAAGAATAAAAGATATGAAAATATTGGTATACATGTTCTATCAACTATATTTACAGTAGATAAAGGTAAAATTAAAATTCTTTTAGTAAAAAGAACCAATGAACCATTTAAAGATTTCTGGGCACTTCCTAGCGGAGCATTATATAATGATGAATTATTATGTGATGGAGCCAAAAGAGAATTAAAAGAAAAAACAGGCATAACAGGAATAGATTTAGATTTTTCAGCTGTATTTGATGACATAAAAAGAAGTGAATTAAAAAGAATGATAGGAATTTCATTTATCGGGGTAATAAATATCAATGGATTAGAATTACAAAAAGAAACATTAAAAACATCAAATGCAGATTTCTTTGAAATAGGTAATATACCAAAACTTGCCTACGACCACAATAAAATAATTGATAGTTCAATTGAAATTCTTAGAAATAGAGTTCTAGAAAGAAATATTTTAAAAGATTTGCTTCCAAAAGAGTTTACATTACCAGAAATTCAAGAAGTTTATGAAACTCTATTAAACAAAGAATTTGATCGAAGAAATTTTAGAAAACAATTGTTAAATAAAGGAATTATTGAAGATGTACATAAAAATACCTTATACAATGGTAAAAAGCCAGCTAAAATGTATAAGTTCTGTACAACAAACAAAAAAGATGTATTTTAAAAAATACCTTTTTTAAACAAATATAATGCGTAAAAAATACGCAAAAGGAGAGATGGAAATGACAGATTTATATATAGATTTTGATGGAGTTATAAAAGATACAATAAAAGTAAGTTATAAAATGATGGAAGAACAGGGAATAAGTTTAAGTGATAGACCTCGTGTTATTAAATTTTATCAAGATATAAACTGGATGGAACTTATAGAAGCATCTGATGAATTAAACAGAGCATTTCATTATATTAACCAAATATGCGAAGAGAAAAGATATCGAGTATCAATTCTAACAACTGTTAATTCACAACAAGAAATGATAGCAAAGGTAAATTATATAAGAAGTAAAAATAAAGAAGTAGGAATTATTTTTGTACCTAGCGGCATAGATAAATCACAAATTGTAAAAGCGCAAGACGCAATTCTTGTAGATGACTATTCAGGAAATTTACTTAAGTGGACAGAAGCAGGCGGAATAGGTATAAAGTTTGCAGAAGAAGCCAATTTTGCAACAATAAATACATTGAAAGTATTTACAGAAAATGAAAATTCAATGGTTTTATGTAGAAAAAAGAAATACACCTAGTTATAAATAATATTGCACAAGAAATGTGTTGATAACTCAAAAGTTATTAACATATTTTTAATGACTTTTTTTAGTGTTTTTGATACAATTTAATTAGGTGGTAACTATGAATAACGATAAAATAATGACTTTTGGAATAAATCAAGCAAGAAAAACTATGAATGATAATAAAGGTGGTCCTTTTGGAGCAGTAATTACAGATAAAAAGGGAAATATAATAAGCATATCTTCAAATTTAGTGTTGGAAACTTATGACCCAACAGCTCATGCTGAAATAAATGCAATTAGAGAAGCGTCAAAAAAACTAAAAACACATGATTTATCAAATTGCATACTTTATGCAACTGGATATCCATGCCCAATGTGTCTATCAGCTATAATCTGGGCAAATATTCAAACTGTATATTATGGAACGAATGTAAATGAAGCAGAAGAAATAGGATTTAGAGATGATTTCATTTATAAATATATAAACAATAAAAATGAAGAGGTTTTGAAAATAGAACAATTAGACCATGATAAATGCTTTGAATTATTTGAAGAATATAAAGAAAAACAAAAACAAATATATTAAAACTAAAAAATAAGCGATTTAATTTATAAAGGAGGTTTTGACATGAATGAAAAAAGAAATTAAAAATAAAAAATTTAGTAACAAAAGATGGCAAAGTTTACAAAAAAGATGATATGCCTATCGAAATAATTTTATCAACAGAAATTGAAAAAATATCATTTCCTCAAAATATTGTAAAATTGGAAGTATATGAAACTTGCGAAGAAACAGAAGAATACTTATTTGCTATATACATCGGAGAAGTTTTTTTAAGGAAACTATTCAATCATTAAGCCCGACCTTTCAATTTTCTCAAGAAAAAGATAATACACCTTATGTATTTGTACCAAATTCTAATGGGGCTTTAGTTTTACTTGCAAAATTAAATCGTGGTGACATGGTTGTAGAAAATATAAATCAACTTAAAATGTTGTTAGATGAATTAACGGAAAAACACCAAAAAAGATTAATAGGAGTATCCAGAATTAAGGAGGTAAATAATGAAAGAAAACATTATATTAAAAATAATAAATACAAATAGTAAAGGATTTTCATTTCCAAAAGATAAAAGTAATTCGCCATTAGTGCTTGAATTACCATGCGATTTAGAAAGCGTTGAATTTCCAAATAATATTTTAAAGTTAGAAGTATTTGAAAAACAAGATGGTAAAGAAGAATATATATGTGCGATATATGTTGGAGAAGTATACCCTGAAAGAATAATAAGAAGCATAAATCCCAATTATAGATATTGTGAAAATTTTGATGTTAAAACTCTAAAAGATATCCTACAATAAAAGATGAAAATACATCTCCATTAGTTATCAATATGCCAGAAGATATTGATAATATTGATGTTCCAGAAGATTTATTGAAATTAGAAGTATATGAAATAATAAATTCTAATAAGAAGAAAAAGGACCTTGTAAGAACAATTTATGTTGGAGAGGTTTACACAGTAAATGAAATGAATAAAATATGTCCATGTTTTAGATTTTCGTTTGGTATGGACTGGGCTAGCCTATGCAATCTTGGTCATGATTCTCCATGTGTATTTTATAAAAATGAAAATGGCGTATATGTTCAACTTGCCATATTAAGACCAACGGATATAGTGGTATCTTCAATTCAAGAATTAAAAGAATTATTAAAAGAGTTATCTGATAATTTTTCTTTAGTTCAACTTGGAATGTCAAGAATAAGAAATATTCCATAAAAAAACAATAAAAGTCTTTTGAAAGGCTATTTTTATGGTATAATTAAAATTGTTAAAAATAGTGTTATATTTGAGGTGCAAAATGAATAAAATCAAAAATAATAAAAAAGAATACTATAAAAATTTAAATATAATCAGAGTAATAGCCTGTATTGCAGTATTATTCTATCATTTAGGAATACTTAAAGGTGGTTATTTAGCGGTATGTACTTTCTTTGTATTAAGTGGATATTTATCATGTGTTACGTCTTTTAAAAAAGAAAAATTTTCATATAAAGAATATTATATATCTAGATTAAAAAAAATATATATACCTCTAGTAATGGTGACTTTAATATCGGTGGCTATCGTTTCTTTTTTTAGTAGTATTAACTGGCTAAGTTTAAAAATTGAAACCACATCAGTATTATTAGGATACAATAATTTTTGGCAAATAAATGCTAATTTAGATTATTTTGCTAGGCATGTAGATTCACCGTTTATGCATTTGTGGTACATATCAATATTATTACAATTTGATTTAGTTTTTCCGTTTATTTACAAAGGATTAAAAAAACTTGGAGATAAAGTAGATAAATTAGCTCCTTGTGCTTTTACTTTTATACTTGCAGTAATTGGGACAGCATATTTTTATAAATGTACTCTAGGTTCTAATTTAATGAATGCCTATTATAATACATTCGCAAGAATTTATTCAATACTTTTTGGTTTGTGCTTAGGTTTTATTCATTCGTATTACAAACCATTAGTACCAGAGTATATTAGAAAAAAACCACTTCGTAAAATAATATTCGGAGCATATTTAGTTATATCCATAGTATTATTTTGTTTAATAGATTCAAATTCAAAGTTATTTACATTTAGTATGATTATAATAACTTTAATATCATGTAGGTTAATTGATTATGCCGTTTTAGATAAAAAAGAATTGAATATTTTGGATAAAATACTTAAAGTAATATCTGATTTAAGTTATGAAATTTACTTAGTACAATATCCAGTTATATTTTTATTTCAATATATAAATGTAAATCATTATTTAAAAACACCATTAATTATAATAATTATATTAATAATATCATATGTATTACATATGGTACTAAATAAGAGGGATAATATGAAAATAGTAAGAAGAATAGTATTAGTTGTAATCATAGGATTATCAGCATTCGGAGGTTATAAATATATAACTACAAAATCACACGAAAAAGAAATGAAGCAACTAGAAGCTGAATTAGCAGAAAATGAAAAAATAATGTTAGAAAAACAAAAAGAGTATCAAATTCTTGAGAAAAAAGAAGAAGATGATTGGGCGAAACAACTTGAAGAACTAGAAAACAAGAGTCTTGATGAATTAGTTAAAGAACTTCCTGTAACTTTTGTAGGAGATTCGGTTATGCTCGGAGCCATGAACAATTTAAAAAAAGCGTTTCCAAATAGCTATTTTGACTCTAAAGAGTCTCGTTCCACATATGTAGGATATACAATTCTTGAGGAGCTAAAAAATAACAAAAAACTTGGTAACCCAGTAGTAATTCATCTAGGAACAAATGGAGATTGCAAGAATAATTGCAAAGAAAAAATAATGGATCTTTTAAACGATAAAACTGTTTTTTGGATCAATACAACAAATTATACTTATGTAAATGATAATTTAAATGAATTAGCTAAAAAATATGATAATTTACATATTATAGATTGGTATAGTCTTTCAAAAGGTCATAGTGATTGGTTCTATGCCGATGGAATTCATTTACCACCAACAGGTAGAAAAGAGTATACAAATATTGTTTATAATGCCATCGTAGATGTTTACAAAGATACATTTAAAGATAAAAAAGAACAGCTTATTAAAGAACACCAAGAGGAACTAAAAAAGAAAATGGTTTTTTATGGTAATGATATTTTATTCTATGACTTTGAAACATTACAATCAAACTTTACAGACTCAAAATTCGTAATAAATAAAGATTTTAGTTATAAAGATTTAAAAGAAAGTATTGAAAAATCTATTAAGGAAAATACCTTAGCAAATAAAATAGTACTTGCCTTTGATAATTCAACAGTGATATCCATAAAAGAGTATCAAGAATTAATTGAACTTTGTAAAAATAGCAAATTATATATTGTGTCAAGTGGAAAACCTTTAGATAGTCTAGGAAGTTATAGCAATGTAACAGTAATTAATTTTTACACTCAAATTCAAAAGAACAAAGACTATTTAATGGCAGATGGAATACATCTAACAGAAAAAGGTAATACTGCATTAAATAAAATTTTAGAAAGCTCACTAAAAGATAAATAAAATAAAAGTACATATCACTTTAAATGGTATGTATTTTTTTTTAAATAAAACAGATAAAGAATAGTCATACATAAATTAAAATTTAAAATCTAAAAGGTGCATTCATAAATAATTTAAATAATTTTCTTGTAAAGAAAATTAAAAAAACGAAGTAAAATGATATAGAGTGAAAAAACAAAATTGTATTTAATAATTAAGAATGTTGGAAAAAATAATTGATAAATTTTATGAAACATTAAAAAACAATCGTAACGTTAGAATCATTGGATGTAAAATCATATATCGGATATTTTTATGTTGTTCAAAAAAAAGTAAATAGTTTTTTTGTTGACTTGATTGTGTTAATCTTCTATAATTGCTTTGTAAGGAAGTGATGCTTTTGAAAATAGAAAATTTATGTATGTCTTTTGGAACTCAAACTATATTTGATAATATATCATTTCAAATTAATAACAATGATAAAGTAGGTATAATTGGTGTAAACGGAGCAGGAAAATCAACATTATTTAATATTTTAATTGGAAACATAACTCCAGATGCTGGAAATATTACTTTAAATTCTAAAATTAAACTAGGCTATCTACCACAAGTTATAATGGATGATGCAAGTAATGAAGAAGAAACTGTTTTTGAATATCTACTTGAAGGAAGACCAATTAAAAAACTTAAAGAAGAATTAAATTCTTTATATGAGGCAATAGCTAACTTAGATAATGAATATGAATTAAAAAAATATTATAAAAAAATAAATCGTGTCAGTGAATTACTTGAATACTACGATGAATATAATGCTGAGGGTTCTCTTCTTAAAATTATCAGTGGAATGAATATAGATGATAATCTTCTTGATTTAAAGCTAAAAAACATCTCCGGTGGACAAAAATCTAAAGTTGCCTTTGCAAGACTTTTATATTCAAATCCTGAAATAATGCTTCTTGATGAACCAACAAATCACTTAGATTTAGATACAAAAGATTATATAATTAATTATTTAAAAAATTATCATGGTATTATTTTAGTAATTTCACATGATATAGAATTTTTAAATGAAGTAACCAAAAAGACATTGTATGTTGATAAAATAAAACATAATGTTGAAATGTATAATGTTAATTATGAAAAATTTATAAAGATAAAAAATGAAAGAGACTTAGCAAAGAAAAGATTATATGAGCGTCAACAAAAAGAAGAAGAAAAATTAAAAGGTATAATAGCTAAATATATCCGAGGTAATGAAAAGAAAGCAAATATTGCTAAAGATAGAATAAAGAAGTTAGAAAAATTAGAAAGTGAAAAAGTTGAATTAGAAAAGAAAAATAAGTATACTAAATTCAATATGAAAATAAATAGACCAAGTTATAGTATACCAATAAAATGTAATAATTTGACATTTGGTTATGATGAAGAAAATTTATTATATGAAAATTTAAATTTTGATTTATCTCGTGGTGAAAAACTTTTAGTAGTAGGTGAAAATGGTATAGGTAAAACAACACTTTTACGTTTAATAATGGGGTATTTAAAACCTTTGGAAGGTAATATTGAAATAACTGAAAAAACCGACATAGCATACTATGCCCAAGAGCATGAAATACTAGAACCTAATAAAACAATTTTAGAAAACTTTGCTAACTTTGGTCTTGCAGATTATGAAATAAGAAGAATGTTAGGTAGTTTTCTATTTTCTGGTGATGATATTTTCAAAAAAGTTGAAGTATTATCACCAGGAGAACGAAGCAGAGTGGCTTTAGCTAAAATATCCTTAACTGGAGCCAATACATTGCTATTAGATGAACCAACAAATCACTTAGATCCAATGACTCAATTAATAATCTCAGATACATTTAAAAATTATGAAGGAACAATGCTTCTAGTATCACATAATTTGGATTTTGTTGATAATCTTAATATTAACAGAATGTTACTTTTACCAAGTGGACGCATTACTTATTACGATAGAGATATCGTCATGCATTACGAGATGTTAGATGAAGAAAATCAGTAAAAAAAAGTTAAAACCCCAACAAAATTAATTGAAATATCACGACTTGAAAAATATCTAGTTATGATGCGTTATATCTAGCAAAGAAATTTGCGTAAAATAAAAATGTGACACTTTGATTATGCTTGGTAAGTGTTAACCAATATTTGGTATATCCAATCAAGTTTTATTGGAAATAAAAGTTTTGATATATGACAAAACAAATGTTATGATTGGGTTATCAAAGTGGATGCTTTAACTTTATTTGCGTTTGTGGGTAAAAAGTGCTAAAATATTATCTCGCGGAGGTAAGTATGAACTTTAAATCAGAAAAACAGTTAAAAACATATTTAAATAGTTTAGAATTTATAGGACAGGGATCACAAGGAATATGTTATTTAGACAAAACTAATAATACAGTAATAAAAATATTTCATGATTTTTTTGAAGAGGGAATAACATCTTATAAAAAAGAAGATATATTAAAATTTAGTAATGTAAAAAACAAAACTTTTATCTGGGCAACAGATGTTATTATGATAAATGATATTGTCGTAGGATATACTATGCCATATATTTCATCAAGAAATCTATGGAAAATAAATCCATTAATGTTAAATCTTGATACATTATTAAAAGGCATAAAAAATGCAACATTAGATTTTAATATTCTATCAGAAAACAATATAGTAATATACGATATTATGTACAATATTTTATATAATAATGGCACCTTTAAAATAATTGATACTCTGGAATATAGCTATGGAGACAAAGTTAAAGATAACATGCGCGGGTTTAATTTGGAAATAATGTTGTTTCTTGTAGATAACTATTTTAACGATTTCGTAAATAAAAACTCAATTTTAAAAGAAATGTACTTATCTGATTCTGTTTCTTGCATTGAATTTATCGAAGCTTTACGATACGCTTTGAGTAGTTATATAGGTACAAAAATAACTAGACTTAATGAAGCTAAGAAATTAATAAGAAGAAAAGAAAAGCCAATCTATATTAGAAATTAAATTTGATGCTTATTTTTTTATAATATCTATGATATAATCTATTCAGGAGATGATATTATGAACGTACCTTTCAAAAGAGGTAATATACTACTTCCTAAAAATGCTGATATGACAAAATGGAGTGTAGTAGCTTGTGACCAATATACAAGTGAACCAGAATATTGGAGTGATGTTGAAAAAATCGTCGGAGATAGTCCATCAACATTAAAATTAACTTTACCAGAAATATATCTTGAAGAAAGTGATGTTGAAAAAAGAATTGAAAATATTAATTCAAACATGGAAGAATTATTAAAAGAAGACTTTTTCAAAGAATACAAAGATAGCATGATTTATCTTGAAAGAACCCAAAATGATGGAAAAGTTCGTGAAGGTTTAATGGGTATCGTTGACCTAGAAGGATATTCTTATGAAGCTGGAAGCAAGACACCAATCAGAGCAACAGAAAAAACTGTTATGGAAAGAATACCACCACGTGTTAAAATCAGAGAAAATGCATCACTAGAACTTCCACATATCATGATTTTAATTGATGATGACAAAAAAGAAATCATTGAAAGTCTAAAAACAAAAGTAACTGAAGAAGATGTTGTTTATGATTTTGATTTAATGAAAAATGGTGGACACATTAAAGGATATGTTTTAAATAATGAGGCAATGGATGAAGTTGATAAAGGACTTGCATCTCTAGCAGACAAAGATGCTTTTGAAGCTAAATATGATGTTAAAGATAAAGGAGTTTTACTATTTGCCATGGGAGATGGAAATCATTCACTTGCAACAGCTAAAGCTTGTTATGAAAACTTAAAGAAGACTATGAGTGAAGAAGAATACTTAAATCATCCAGCTCGTTATGCTTTAGTAGAACTTGTAAATTTACATAGCAAAGCTCTTGAATTTGAAGCAATTAATAGAGTAGTTTTTGATACAAATCCAGAAGATTTAGTAGAAAAATTAAAAGAATATTATGTTATTAACAAAGATGGCAATGGTGAAAAATTTGAAATAATTACTAAAGATATTGATGAAGTTTGGTATATAGAAAATCCAAAATCAAACATTTCTGTTGGTTCAATTCAAATGTTCCTAGATGAATATTTAAAAGAAAATCCAGGAAAAGTTGATTACATTCATGGTGAAGATGTAACAAAAGAATTAACTCATAAAAGTGATAAAAATGTTGGTTTCATTTTTGATGCCATGCCAAAAAGTGAATTATTTAAAACTGTTATTTTAGATGGCTCATTACCAAGAAAAACATTTTCAATGGGACATTCTTATGACAAGAGATATTATCTTGAAGCAAGAAAAATAAAATAAATACATTAAAAAAATGAACTAATGGTTCAAAAGAAGTATTAGTTACCGAAGATAAAATTACGTAATATTAACTGGTTTAATTAAAACAAGTGCTATTACAAATAAATTTATTACAAAAAAGATAGATAAGAATTCTAAACTTGATGTAGCAGATATTAATGCTATAGTTATGGTAACTATTGATAATCAAAAAGAAGAAGAAGCACCAACTGATGCAACAAAAAAGTATTAAAGAACTTGCTAAAGAAAAAAATGATATTAAAGTAGTTTTGTTCTTCGATATAACATTAAATGTAAAAAATAACATTACTGGAGAAACTTTAGGAACATTATCTACATTAGATAACAAAATCAAATTCAATATGGCTTTACCAGAAGAACTTACAAAAGTTGCTGAAGGCTATACAAGAAAGTATTATGTTGTTAGATATCATGATGGAAAATCAGAAATAATTTCTGCATCAGTTGATGGAAACGTATTATCATTTGAATCAGATAAATTCTCTACATATGCCTTAGCTTATGAAGATGTTAAAGATGAAGTGATAGTAAACCCACCTACAGGTGATAAAATAGTTTTAGATTTAGTAGTTGGTATTGTATCAGTTGCTGGTCTAGGATTAGTAGCAAAAAGTATTGCTAAAAGAAAAAAATACTTTAACTAATAGCTAATAGAACTAAGTAGCACATTGTTACTTAGTTTTTTCTTTTGGACCCTAGTTTTTTTTGAGAAAATATGATAGAATAATGGCACGAAAGGAAAATTCGCATGAAAGAAGAATTATTAAATAAATTAAACGAATATAAAGAAACCTTAAATTCTCTAGGGAGGTATCTTTGACTTAGATAAAAAAAAGGAAGAAATATCTGCCCTAGAAGAAGAACAAAAACAAGAAGATTTCTGGCAAAATGTTGATAAAGCGAATGATATCAACAAAAGATTAGCAAATTTAAAAAAAGAAGTAACATTATATAATAATTTAAATAAAAAAATAGCGGATAATTTAGAATTGCTTATAGCTGACGAAGAAGATTTTTTCTTGTTGATAAGGGAAGAGTTAATAACATTAGAAACAGAAATAAATGAGTTGGAAACATCTGTTATCTTAAGTGGAGAATTTGATATGTTAAATGCATATTTAGAAATTCATCCAGGAGCTGGAGGCACAGAATCATGTGACTGGGCTAGTATGCTAGCTAGAATGTATGAAAGATTTACTGAAAAAGAAGGCTTCAAGTGGGAAATAATAGATGAACAAAAAGGTGAAGAAGTAGGAATAAAAAGTATTACTTTAAAAATAAGTGGTGATTATGCTTATGGATATTTAAAGAAAGAAGATGGAGTGCATCGTTTAGTTAGAATATCACCATTTGATGCTGGGGCCAGAAGACATACATCATTTGCATCGGTAAGTATTATGCCTGAGATAAAAAGAGATATTAATATTGAAATAAAAGAAGAAGATTTAAAAATAGATGTTTATCATTCAAGCGGAGCAGGTGGTCAATCAGTTAATACAAGTAATTCAGCAGTAAGAATAACTCATATACCAACTAAAACAGTAGTTACGTGTCAAAATGAAAGAAGTCAATTAAACAACAAAGAACAAGCAATGAAAATGTTAAAAAATAAATTATACATGATAGAACTAGAAAAAGAACAAGCAAAATTAAATGCTTTAAAAGGTGAGTCATCAAGTATTAATTTTGGTAGCCAAATAAGAAGTTACATTTTGGAACCTTATAAAATGGTAAAAGATCATCGTAGTAATTATGAGTCACATGAACCAGAAAAAATTCTTGATGGTAACATAAAAGAAATGCTTGTATACAATTTAAAGGAGTTACAATGAAAAAAGTAATAGATTTTTTAAAAAATAATTTAAATAATAAAGATGCTGTTGTTGTAGCTTGTAGCGGAGGCCCTGACTCAATGTGCCTACTTGATTTAGTAACCAAGTTAAAAGATGAGTTAAATTTAAAAATAATTGTTGCTCATGTTAACCATAAACTACGTATTGAAAGTGAAGAAGAAGCCCAAATGGTGGAAAAATATGCTAAAAATAATGGATTAATTTTTGAGTTACTTGAGATTAATGAGTATCTTGAAAAAACATTCACAGAAGAAGATGCTAGAAGAAGAAGATATGAATTTTTTTATGAATTATTAAAGAAATACAATGCCAAAAAACTTTTAACAGCGCACCATGGAGATGATTTAATTGAAACAATTTTAATGCGTTTAACAAGAGGAAGCAACCTAAGTGGTTATATAGGTATCAAAGAAATATCTACACATAGTGATAATTTAATTTTAAGACCACTTTTAAAGGTAACAAAGGATGAAATAATTAAGTATCTTGAAGAAAATAATGTTCCATACAGAGTTGATAAAACAAATAATGAGTTAGAACATACTAGAAATAGATATCGACATATTGTTTTACCATTCTTAAAAAAGGAAAATCCTAAAGTTCATGAAAAATACTTAAAATTTTCTAAAGAATTAATTGAATATGATAGTTTTGTAACTAATTATATTAAAAATAATAATTTTATTGTAGATAATCAAATAGTTATTAACAATATAAATAACGAAAGTGATTTTATTAAAAGAAAATGTTTAGAAATTCTAGTAAAAGACATTCAAAGTAAAGATTATTTTGATATATCTGATGAACAAATGAATAATTTAATAAAGCTATTAAATCAAAACAATAAATGTATAGACTTAAACAATTATTATCAAGGAATTAACAGTTATGGACATGTTTTTATTAAGAAAAAAGAAGATAAAAAACTAGAAGAAATTGTTTTTGATAAAGATATTGTTATAGAAGACTTCATTTTTTACTATAATAATAAGGATGGAGATAATACAAATTCTTGTATATATTTAAATAGCAGTGAAATTAGTTTGCCATTAAAAATACGTAGTGTTAAAGCTGGAGATAAAATGCAAGTTAAAAATTTAAATGGCAACAAGAAAATAAGTGATATTTTTATAGATGAAAAGGTTCCAAAAGCTAAAAGAAGTACTTATCCTATCGTAGTTGACGCCAAAAATACAGTTTTATGGGTTCCAAATTTAAAAAAATCGCAATTTTCTAAAGACAAATCAGAAAAATATGATATAATAATTAGATGTAAGGCAAGGTGAATATAATAAATGAATGTAAAAACAAAAGGAAATGATAATTTTAAAAACTTTTTACCTTATTTAGTTTTAGCAGGGGTAATAGCTATAGTGTTATTTGCTTTAAACATGCAAGGTACTAAAGTTCATGAATTAAAGACTGGAGAATTAATTTCAGAATTAAAAGAAAATAATGTTACAGAAATTACTGTTACTCCAAAAAGTAATGAAAGTATATATGTAATTGAAGGTAAACTAGAAAATTATAAAAAGACTGAAAGTTTCCAAGCAAAAGTAGTTGGTACAGAATTAGACACTGTTTTATCTTTAATAAAAGAAAATGATGTAAAAGAATATGATACTAATTCAGATCCTGGAGAAAATGTTTTCTTATATATCTTAGTTAACGTTTTACCTTTAGTTTTAATGGTAGTTATCATGTATATTTTATTTACTAAACTAGCAAACTCAAATAAAAATTCAATGGATTTTGGAAAAAGTAAGGCTCGTTTAAGCAATGAAAATGATAAGAAGAGCTTTAAAGATGTTGCTGGATTAAAAGAAGAAAAAGAAGAAGTTGAAGAATTAATAGACTTCTTAAAGAACCCTAAAAAGTTTGAAAAAATGGGAGCAAGAATTCCTAAAGGTGTCTTATTAGTAGGCCCTCCAGGAACAGGTAAAACATTACTAGCTAAAGCTATTGCAGGTGAAGCTAATGTGCCATTCTTCTTTATAAGCGGTTCAGATTTCGTTGAATTATTCGTAGGTGTCGGAGCATCACGTGTTCGTGATATGTTCAAAGAAGCAAAAAGAAATGCTCCATGCTTAATCTTTATAGATGAAATTGATGCCGTAGGTCGTCAAAGAGGAACAGGTCTTGGTGGTGGACATGATGAAAGAGAACAAACTCTTAACCAATTATTAACAGAAATGGATGGTTTCGGTGAAAATGAAGGTATCATCATTATAGCAGCTACAAATAGACCAGATGTTCTAGACCCAGCTCTACTTCGTCCAGGACGTTTCGATAGACAAGTAACAGTAAGTCTACCAGATGCTAATGAACGTGAACAAATCTTAAAAGTTCATGCTAAAAATAAAACATTAGGTAAAGATGTTAACTTAAGTAATTTAAGTTTACGTACACCAGGTTTTTCTGGAGCAGACCTAGAAAACTTACTTAATGAAGCTGCACTTCTTACAGTTCGTCGTAATAAAAATGCTATTACAATGGATGAAATAGATGAAGCAACAGATAGAGTTTTACTTGGACCTGCTAAGACAACTAGAAAAATAACTGATAAAGAAAAGAAACTTGTATCAATTCATGAAGCAGGGCATGCTGTAATTGGTATAAAACTAGAAGATGCTCAAGAAGTCCATAAAATTACAATCATACCACGTGGTATGGCTGGTGGTTACACAATGATGCTTCCAAAAGAAGAAAAAATTGCTGTCATGACTAAAGATGAATTACTTGCACAAATTACTGGTTTACTTGGTGGACGTGTAAGTGAAGAAATGTTCTTAAATGAAATTTCAACCGGAGCAAGCGATGACTTCAAAAAAGCAACACGTATTGCAAGAAGTATGGTTACTGAATATGGAATGAGTGACTTAGGTCCAGTTCAATATGAAGAAAAAAGTGAAAATGTCTTCTTAGGAAGAGATTATGCTAAATCAAGAGATTTCTCAGACCAAGTAGCATTAGAAATTGATGAACAAGTTCGTAAAATTATTGAAGATTGTTATTTAAAAGCTAAAAAAATTATCGGTGAAAACAAAGATTTAATCTTTGCTCTAAGTGATGCATTAATGAAATATGAAACAATAACTAAAGAACAAATTGAGTCAATTGTTGAAACTGGTGAAATCAAACCAATTGAAGAAATTGAAAAAGAAACAAAGAACGAAGAAGAAAAAAACCCAAAGAAAAAACCAAGAAAAACAAAGGAAGAAGAAAAATAATTGTTGCAAAGTTTAACAACTTGTGATAGATTATTTATGAAACGGATGTGTTAAAATGTTAGAAAATATATTACTTGTAATATCAATATTACTAATAGCTATAGTTCTTTTACAAGGAAATAAAGCTAGTGATGCCGGTGGAATAATAACTGGTGGAAATGATAATTTATTTCAACACCAAAAAGAAAGAGGCTTAGAACTAGTAGTTAGTAGAATTACTATGATTTTAGGAATATTATTCTTCGTTATATCATTAATATTGTTCTTGAAATAGTGGGAAACCACTATTTTTTTTGTAATTTAAAATACTCAGACTGAGTATCAAAAACTGCACTTTACACGATATGTGTTAAAAATATTGTCGTTTTTATCGTAAAGTAAAAAATTTAACAAAAAATTTTTTAAATGAAAAATTTCCCTTAAATAAAGGGATTTTTTTATGTTCCTCAAAAATAAATAAAAAAGTTTCAAAAAAAGTGCAAAAATTTAAACTCTTTAGGAAATATTATATATGAAAGAA
>ERZ779725.4-NODE-4-length-189748-cov-29.235718_pt1 | contig 189748 bp, 159 predicted proteins | sample MGYA00511890_ERZ779725 | MGnify/ENA primary metagenome ERZ779725 (study PRJEB29588, sample SAMEA2148549) | human gut metagenome | biome: human gut; feature: human-associated habitat; material: faeces | place: Denmark | collected 2008/2010 ...
AGACCATATAATTTTCTATAGCTTTTTTAGAAACCATACAATTTTCTATCTAGTCATATAATCTATCACCTTAATGAATAATCTATTGATTATTTGTTAGCTTGAGCAATTGCATTAGCAAATGCTTCTAGTTTTGATGTAGTCCAATAGTTTTCATCAAATGAACCGTTTGCCATATATGCATCATATTCAGCTTTGAAGTCTTCATCTATTAATCCAGCAGCAACAACTGAATCTTTGATGTTAGTGTCACTTGCCATTGCATTTACGATCATTGGCATCATTGCAGCTTTAACACCATCACAGTTAACTATTGCATTAAAGAATGAATTTAACTTAGTTTCATCATCACATGCATATACATTAGCATATGAGAAGTTACCTTCTGAATCAGTGAAGTTAATCATTTGTTCTAAAGCATCAATTAAAGCGTATGGTTCTTCTTCCCAATCACGATCACTAGATAAATCAATTGTTGCATTGTTAGGAACTACAATAACATTATTGTTATATAGACGAGTTACCCAAAGTTTAGGATTAGTTGTTGCAGCTAAAACACCAAGTGATTTGTCCGCTCTTGTTCCGAAGAAAATTACTAAAACATCACGTGCATCGGCAATACTCATTTTACCAGTTGAAGTACCATATCCACATTTTTTCAAGATATTATAAGCGTTGAATAATTTTTCGAATTCAGCGGCCCATTTATCTGGAGTAAATTCAGGAAGGCTAAAATCAATTATACCAGTATATTCGCTTGAACCTAACTTAGTTTCGATTTCATTTTCATAATACTTAGGTAAGATTTGACGTCCAATTATTGATTTACTCATTGCGTCAACAAGGATAACAAATTGATTTTGTACTTCTGCTCTTGAGAAATCATCTTCTGATAAATTCTTAACATCTACTAAATGGCCTAATTTAGCAAGTTCTGAAACTACTTTTACAAGTTCAGGGCCTTCAACAGACCAATCTGTTACAGCATAGAAATCAATTTCATAATCCTTAACTAAATCTACACGTTTTGCAAGTTTAGTTAATACTTCTGCTTCAATACCTTTGAAGTAATGAAGTTTGAAGAATATGTCAAGGATAGTTTCTGCAGAATCAAAGTTACTATAGTCTATACCAGTTCCAAAGTAATTCAATTCTACAACTGCTTGAATCAATTGTGGTAATAAACGATAATCAGCCATTAATAAATCATTTGTATAATCTGATCTATATAAGTGGTTAATATAACTATCGAATCTAGTACCTTTTCTTGAAGCAACTTTTTCAGCTAATTGTCTTGCAACTTTTGGAAGAACTTTAGAGTTATTGAAGTGAGGTAATGCAACACTTAATGCGGTTAAGAAATCATTATTCTTATATGTAGCAGAATTATGAATATCAACATTAACCATTACATCTTTCATTGCTACTAAAGCTTTATCTAAAGCAACATATTCACTATTCCAATCAACATCTGAGAAGTCTTCACTTCTTACATCTACACCTAAGATGTAGAATGCGTATTTCATTAATTCTTCAACATTATTGTAGAATGTAGTACGATGAACAAGAACTTCAACAACACTGCTAATTGCAACTGTGTTAGTATAATCAATCTTCTTGCTGCCACCTAATACTACTTGAGCTTTTTCAACAAGTTCAAATACATCTGGTAATACTACATTTACAAATTGATCACAAGTTACATTTTCTAAAATAGTTATTTCTTGAATTCCTCTTGTAAAGATTGTAACGATACCTCTTGCGACAGGCATTGCTAATTGTTCAGCGATAGATGAAGCAAACATATTAGTGAATAAATCAGTAATTTCATTTTGAACATCTTTCTTAGCTAATGTAGCAACAGGATCAGCTGTTAATTCACCTAAACGAGCAAATAATTTACGAGCAACCTTCAATGTTTCTTTGATTGCAGCTTTTTCTTGTGCGGTATTTAATGAACTATAATCAAGTGGAATTATACCAAGTACATCCATATTATCTTTTAATTTAAGAATTGCATTCATCTTCTTACCAGAGAAGTTATATACATTTTCAAAGATTCCGAATAACTTATCAGTTGCAGCCTTGTTAGTGAAATCAACGCCGTCATTACTGAAGAAGCCCATTTCTAATAATCCTTGTAACATATTACCTATTTCAATGGCAATTTGATCGGCAGTTTCTTCATTAGTTGTGTATTTACTTACATAGTGTCTATTGGCAACTCTTGGAGCAACATATTTATCATAGCCCCAATATAGAACAGTCTTGAATAATTGAGTGTCCATTGAACCATTATATAATGAAATAGCATACTTCATTAATAATTGGTTACCTAATTGTCTTACGCTAGGATTTAATTTGCTTTCTACAACAACAGTTAAAATTTCTTTAGCATATTGTTTTAAGATTACGCCATCACTAGCAAGATCTACACCAGATAAATCTAATGTACTTAAATCCATGAATGAAACATATGAGTCAACTAAGCGAACGATTGCTTGTTTCTTAAGTTCTAAGAAGTTAAGAGCAAAGAATTGTTCAATGACTACTTGTGCTGGGATTACACATTCATCAGATTGTGCATTGTCTTTAATGCTTCCTGGAACAGCTTTAATTTCTTTTAAGGCTGAAACGATTAAAGCAAGACGATGCATATCTTCATCTAAGTCGCTAATTTCGTAATTAGTTAAATCACCAATTTCAGCAAGTCTAGCAGGAACTTTAGATGATATATATTTATTATAAAGAGGTTTAAATAATTGGTTGAATACTTCAGAATTATCTAATGCATTCATAATAGTTTCTAGATTTTCAAAGTTAACTTTCTTAGCAAATGATTTTGCTTCATCTTTGATGTTCTTCTTATTCAAGTTCTTTAAGTATGCTTTAATTTCAGATACATCATTTAGATTCATATTATCTAATACAGAAATACCTTCAATAATTAAAGTTCTTAAATTATCAAATTCAACATCCCAATTAACAGAACTTAAATCAACATTTGTAGTATCAACACCCATAATGTCAATTACTTCCATTAACAAGCTTGCATAATCATTGAAGCAATACATATCTTCGATAGCTGTAACTGTAGCTTCGATTAATTCAGCTCTTGTTACTACTGTACCGAAATATGCAGAGTTAACATAACCAGTAAGAGTTAAATTCTTATTCTTATAAGCATTATATAATCTTAAATCAAGTCCATTTTCAATTAACATTACAGACATAGCTAAATCTGAATGAATTTGTTCAAATGTTAATGTATCAAATGACATTGCTTCGATTATACCACGATATTTTTCAGGAACTTTTGGAGTAGCATAGTCAACCAATTCAGGAACTAATAATGTTAATGAAGTTAAGTTAATTAAGTCTTTATATGCTTCAACTAATGAGCGAGCATGTTCTTTCATTCCACCTAATAACTTGCGGTCAACTTTAATTTCACCTTTTACAAATTTCTTAATATCAGAATATCTAACAATCTTATTTTCAGCACTTGTTAAGTATTCTACTAACTTAGGATATGCTTGTGCTAATACTGCCATATCAGCTTTGAAGTTGAATTCATCACTACGTAATGCATCTAAACTAATAGGTAAATTGAACTTAGCAATTAAATCAACAACAGCATCTTTATGAGCGTCAACATAGTTAAGTTGTCCTAAAGCAGTTAATAATTCTTTAATAAGTATTTCATTATCATAAGGGATTAATTCATCATTAAGAATTCTTGCAACACCTAATTGATTTAATATTCTAATAATTGTTGCGCTAGTTTGGATATCATCTAATAATTCTTGTTCAGTGCTCATACTGAAGTCGAAGTATTTAGCGTAATTTGGTTTCTTATTTTCAACTTGAGGATATACTACCTCATTCATAATATTAAATGCATTTTCTTTAACTAATGTTAATTTTGCTAAAGCAGCCATAATATTTTCTAATGTATCTACATTAGTTTGTTGAGCAAAGAATGATTCTAATCCAGCTTTATTCTTTAATGAATTGATAAAGTCAGTTAAATCTGATTTACTATGAATATTTTCACGAGCAAATAATTGATATAATTCATCAATGATAGTTTCGATATAAGCTTTATCAGCAACGAAATCAGTTTCATTGAATCTTAATGTATTACTAGGAATACCAATTCCATCTAACTTCTTGTTATTGAATAAATCATCAGCAAGTAAGTTAAATAATGCATTACTGTGACCTTTTAAGATTTCTAATGAATATATATCATCAAGTATGCTTCTAATTGCATCATGTACATCAGAAGAGTAGTAATCTTGTGATTTAGCAAGTTCTACTATATCTAAATCATTTAATGTCTTTATAATGTTTTGAATATATGTAGCATCATGTTCAACAGTAGCTTTAGTTAAATTGTCTAAGTCTAATGCTTCATAATATGCAGGAAGTTTCTTTTCAATTAATGGTAACAATAAGATAATTGGTGAGAAGCCAGCCTTATCATAAATTGTAGTTTCCATAAATTTATTAACAATGTCTAAAGCACTTTCCATAACTTTAGCTTGTACTAATAATTTTGCATCAAATTTACTTGAAGAATTTACTAATGTCCAATACTTGTTATTAGTAATTTCAACAAAGAATTCATACATTTCTACAAATTTAGGCGCATCGCTTGCAAGATCGATACCTGCTACGTCAACTACACTTAAATCTTGTTTTACAAGTTTATCAACACAAGCAATGATTTCAGAAAGACGATTTTCATTGTTCAAATAATATGTGTTGCAAACAAGGTTAATTAAAGTAGTAATTTCATCTACTTTATTAAATGGATAGTCATTTCCGTTACGTAAGAATCCATTTAAGTCTAAGTCTCTAACGATACCTAAAACAGTTGATAAGTTAGCTAAATCTGTAGTTAATTCAACACCATTTGCATAAATTGTGTGAATGTTAGTTAATGCTGCATATTTGCTATCTGCTTTTAAGTATTTAGGAGCAACTATTAGAGCTGTCTTTTCAAATAATTTACTATTAGATAATACGTTTGTGATATTAGCAAGAATATCGAAATATTCATTTGAATTTTTGCCAATCTTAACAAACTTGCTTAAATCCATAGCTTTAATTAAAGGTAATGTGTTAGCACCATATACAGATAATAATCTTTGTACATTATCTACTAATACATGGATGTTTGCATTTTCAGTATCCCAATCAACATCACTTAGATCAATTGGAGTTTCTGTAATCTTAAGTTTTTCAAGAATTGTATTAACTAATTCGCCCTTGTTATACTTCAAGATATTTAATGAATGAATAGTATCAATAGCATTATTGATTGAAGAGAAATCAGTAAGATCAATTTCACCTTTAAACAATGCAAATGCTATCATATTGTCATCAACTAATTCATAAGCGCAATTAATAATTGCCTTAACATCAGCAGTTAATTCTTCACTTGTAGCATATTCAAATAAATAGCGAACATCTAAATTCTTCTTAGCATTTAGATAGTTAGAAATATGTTGTGTTAATACAGGTAATAATACTTGAAGTGTTCTAGTATCAACTATAGCATTAACCATATTTAATACTAAATCAGCATTTTCGCGAGTTGCATATTCTTCAGTCTTATAAGATTTGTCTTTCATGAAGTCTAATAATTCATTAACAGTCTTAATATTTGTATTAGTTATTAATGATTTGAATTCATCAAGAGCACTTAATAAATGAGGTAATTCAGCTTTATATGTGATTCCTTCGAAGTCAGAAATAGCAACCTTTTGTTTTGCGTTAAGTTTCTTTAATACAAGTGTCATAACATCATTAGCAACTTTATCATATGCTTTATTTAAAATATATGTATCTTCTAATGCGGCTAACATTTGTTTATATTCATCAATGTGTAATTCTAATTCTTTATATGATTCTTTAAATGCTAATCCAATTAAATCAGATTTAATTGCAGGAACGATTAAGTCAGCAATAGCACGAATATCTAATGCAACTTCATCACGAGTAAGTGTTGATGTTACTTCGTATTCACCTAAAATGCCTTCTGAACCTGCTTTTACGATTGCAGCAATTGTCTTAATATCTGAAGCACTTCTAATAACTTCTGCAAGTATTTCACCAGTTTCAACATTGTAGAATTCTTTCTTATTGTAATCTTTTGCATCTAAGAATAACATTACATCAGTATAAGAAACGATGTTCTTAGCATTCATTAATTTCTTAACAGCAGTTACTACATTTTGTAATCCAGCAAAATCATCTGCTAAATTAATACCTACGAAGTCTTCTTCTTTAATGTTCTTGATAGCCTTAGTTAATTGTTCTCCAGCTTTAGTATCATTCTTTGATAATACTTTAGTTTCTAGATAATCAAGACCTACCATAACAAACTTAGAATAGTAAAGGTTTAGAACATTTAAGTTAGCTAATTCGCCAATCATTTGGTTAATAGCAACTTCATCAATATTTGCTAACTCGTTATCAAATAATAAATCAATAATACCAAAGCTATATGCAATTCTTGCAACATTAGCGATAGTATGAACATCTTGTGCAATTAATTCTTTAGCATAAGAGCCATCTTGAATAAATCTAATATCGATATCTTTCTTATAGACTTCATTTACAGCATAATCTACTAATCTAGGTGAAATTATTACTATAGTTTCAACATCGGCTACTTTATCAATCATATTAATTAATGCGTTATAAGCAGTTTGATTGAAGAAGTTTTTAACTGTGTAATCTTTATTTTTAATGCAATTAGTTAAGTTGCTAAGTGATTTGTAATTTACGCTTTCCATTAATGGTTTAACTTCACGAATTATATCAGCAAGTTTACCAAATTCTTCTTGATAGTTAATTCCAGCAAAATCGTTAGCTTCAAATACTAAATCAATCTTAACTTTCTTATCTAAATACTTCAATACGTTTTCTAATAATCTTGGCATATTTTCGTGAAGAATATTAAATCCATATAATCCTTCAACCATATCAGCAAGTTTCAATACATCAAAATTAGCGATATCATTTGTTCTTACTAATTCTAATACGCCTAAATCCATAGCATCTCTTACATAAGCAACTAATAATCTACCATCACTTACTAATTCTTCTTTATCTACATGATTTAATAAGAAGTCTAATTCTAATTCAGGTAATTTTTCAGAAACTTTATCTAAGCCAATTCTTGCCATTGGTTTCAAGAATACAGATACTGTCTTAGCACCTAATAATGATTCAATAGCAGAAGCTAGTGGATTTACAATATTTTCGTATGCATATAATTTATATTTATTATCTTTGAATAAATTAGTTATATCTGAAACTGTAGTTAAATCTGTGCTTTCAAGAGCAACTCTTAAGTAATCAAGAGCTTCCATTATCGCGCTTGCATCTTCTGCAAAACTCATACCTGTGAAATCATTTTCGTTGAATGTATCATTAGATTTTAGAGCTTCTAATAACTTATTACCTAAGATTGATGCTAATACATCGTATTTCTTATTAATTACATTCAATGATTGAATTTCATTTACGATTTGTCTATATGCTTCTAGGTTAATTACTAATTCTTCTACTGGAGCTTTGAATGCTAAACCAACTAAATTAGCTTGGATTGCAGGAACTATAGCACCAGATATTGCTTTAATATCAGCAACTAATTCTTCAGCAGTAAATGCATCTTTTAATGGTGTAAGATCTGCCTTATCTTTTAGCTTATCAATACCAAAGTTTGCAAAGTCAACAATTACAAGTTCTAATAATTGAGAATCTGCTAATGAGTTAAGTACTGAAGATAATGCTTCGCCAGTTACAACAGTGAAGAAGTCTGCATTATTATAACCTTTATTTTCAAATAACTTTTTGATTGAAGAAATTGAAGTTAAAGATTTTTCTTTTAATAAAATGTCTAAAGCACTTACAGCATTTCCGATTACTTCAAATTCATTTGCGAAATCTACAGATTGAATTTCACTATAATGAACTGTAATGTTTGTACCATTCTTATCATTGAATAAACCAAGATAATAATTCATTGCACGATAAGCTAATAATTCAATATTTTCTTTAACAACATTCAATTGATATAAATGTTTAACAATCTTACCAGCTATAGTAGCATCAATACCTACGATGTCTTTATCATCAATATATTGTAATGCGCCGAATTCAATTGCTTCATCTAAAATATCAGCAAGTACATCAATATCAGCTATTAATAATTCTTTGCTTAAATCAGCCATACCATTAATTGAGAATGGAACTACACCTGAAGATTCAGCTAATGATAAACCAAACTTATAACATTTTTCAATGATATTAGCGATAATTTGTGAATCTTTGATGTTTCTTAATAAAGTAGTTAATACTCTACCAGTTCTATCATTGTGGTATTTAGCTTCTTTATATCCTTGATTCTTAATGAAATCACTAATGCTACCTAATGTATCAAGAGAGTTAATTCTTGCTGCATCATATATAGCATCAATAATAGCTATAATAGTTGTTTCTTCATTAACCCAATCAATAGTTTCAAACTTAAAGTCTTCTACAGTTAAGAAGAATTCTTTATCTTCTTCTGAATTCTTAGTTAATTGTTCCATTAACTTGTTATAAAGCATTGTAGCTAATTTACCTTCTGCTTTATTTATGATATTTAATTCAAGAATTGGTTTTACTAAAGATTTTACTGCATCTTCATTAGGTAATTCTAAATCATTTGCGAATTTCTTGTTATAGTATTTAACTATTTCTAAATCATCAACTGCGATGTGAGCAATATTAACGATTGAATGGAAGTCTTCAACTAATTCTTCATTTGTTAATGAATTAATATAATCAACTGTATATCCTTTTTCACCAAGTGTTTTTACTCCAAATTTTACAGCTAGAGGTATTATAGCATCGATTACTTTTACATCAACAATCTTATCTAAGATATTTAATAATTCATTTGCATTAGCATCTGTAACATATGTAGTATCAGTAACTTTGATAATTCCATCAATTACTTCTACTAATTGTTTGTAATCTTTGATATTATTTGCAATTGCTAAATCAACGATATCGTTGATGATGTCTTTGTAATTAGCTTTTTCTGCTTGCCAATCGATACCTTCAAAATCATATTTTGAAGCAGTTACATCGACTTTAACAAGTTTTGCTACATAGTTAACACCCCAAGTTAATGTTTCTGATTCACTACCATGGATTAATTCAATTTCATGTAAAGCATCAATAACATTAGCTAATACAACTTTTAAGTTTTCGTTAATTTCAATATTTCCATCATCTAAGAATGATTGAGCATTAACAGAAACTAATTGTTCTAATACATATATTAAGCAACGTAAATCGTGTGTTAATACTCCACCACTTGCATTAGTTACATCTAATATATCGACGATTTCAACGAAATCTTCTGGGATTCGATTTGGTTCTTCAATATACTTATCATAAATGTCTGGTAATAATGCGGCAATTAATTTTGAACCTTCGTCTTCAGTTCCATAAGTACCGAATAACTTCTTAATGCCCTCAAGTAATGTTTGAGCGTTTTTATTTTCAGCCCAGAATTTAGGATCTAATTTGAATTTACCTTCTTCATCAACTAACTTAAATGTTTCATCTTGTAATACTGGAGCTATTGCATCAACAAAGTCAATAAGCTTTTCTTTTTCACCAGTGTAATCGATACTAATTAATTCTTGATATGTTAATGAGTCTTTTGGAATATCTAATACTTTAGTAAGTTTTAAGATTATACGAATTACTCTTCCTTCATATCCACTAATTAATTTTGAATCAAATATACCAGCGATTATGTTCTTTAATGCTTCAGTTTGTGTTAAATCAATTGCACCAGCGCCATCTTTACCAGCATTTAATACATTTAATTTATTGATGTCTTTAACTAGATTAATTAATTTAGTAACTTCTTTAACTAGTTCTTCTGAACCAACTTTATCGAAAATGTCTTGGAATAATCTTGAATCATCCATACCTTCGATTTTGTCTAACATTGGCATTAGATGTTCATCAAGTAAGTTAGGCATTAATTTTATTAAGATATTTGAATCAACTAAAGCTTCTAGAGCATCTACTACTGCATCAATGAAGTCATCTGATTCAAGTAATTCTTGCCATTTAATATTTTGAATATCATATATATCAAAGCCTTTTACTTTGTTAAGTTTAGCATATGCATCAATTACTTCAAGAATTAAATTGCTTTCGTTTTTCCAATCAGTTCCAGCAAATTTATCACTTGTGATACCAATTAATAATTGATATTGATTAATAGCAGCAGCTAATAAATTATTTTTGATTTCATCATTTCCTAAAATATTTAATGCTAAAGCTCTATCAACAATTAATTTTAATTTTTCAACTGCTTCATCACTAACTAAATCAAGATTCTTATAATCAAATGGATTAAATGATTCTAAAGCATTTATATCGCTTGCAGCCTTTGCAATTTCTAAAATACCATTGATATCTTCTTGCCATTGATCAGCAGTTAAACCAGTTAACTCTAAAATATTTTCAAATTTTGGAGCATTTTTTGAGAACATTTTATTCAAAACATTTTGAATAGCTTCGCCACCTGCAGCATTATATAAATCTAATCCAACTAATTTTGTTAGAACAACTTTTACATTTTCATATTTTTGTTCATCATTTAGAATTGTTTCTAATTGTTTGTTCCATTCTTTAGCTTTGAAATCATCCATTGATTTATAGCCTAATTTTTTAAATTCAGCATACATATCAACAATACTATTGAAATCAGTTGCCCAGTTAACATTTGTTAAATCAATTGTTTCATTTAGGTTACCTGTATATTCTTTAACTTTTTCAATTGATAAAGCTATCTTTGAACCTACTTGAGCGATTTGATTTAATGATGCAATTCTTGCTAATTCGTTTACTGTATCACGTAATACAGTTTCATCGATTGCAAAGTAATCAACACTAATATTTGGATAATCAGTGAAATCAACTGCATTAGTTGCAAGTTTTGCGGAATGTACTAATGTTCTAATATCATTAATTGAAACTACCTTACCTAATTCAGCAAATTCATTTGTTTGATTAGTGTCTGCTAAAATCTCACTAAATTTTTCTTGTTTTGATAAGAATCTAACAGCAGTAGGAACTAGAGCAGTTTCAAGAATTTGTAAATCAAGAACTTTATCTACTAATTCAAATGCAGTGTTTTTCTCAGTTTCAGTATTAAGAACTTCTTTAATGAACGCATTAAAATCAAAATCTTTGAATGTATCAATACCGAATTTTTGGAATAATTCATAAGCATCTACAAGTGTATTGATTTCTTTTGCCCAGTCAATTGTAAGTAAGTTACTGATAGTTATATCTCCAACTTTTTCTTTAACAACGTCAAGTTCAGTTGCAACATTAGATGCGATTTCTAAAGCTTTTCCAGATACTTCAGCGCTAGAGAAAACATTTAATGCTTTTCTTAATTGATCTGAATCCATTGTTAAGTAATTGAAGTCTTTTAGTGGGAATATATCTAACTTGTATGCTTCTTTTACAGTGTCTAAAATAATTGATAAGTCTGATTTCCAATTATTGTAACGTAAATCTAAGAATGCGGCAGCTTGATTAGCATCACTAATAAGTTTCTTAATATCATCAATTTCGTATGCATATTCTACAGCAACAGGCATAACTTCAACTAATAATTTAGAATTCTTTAATGCATCCATAACTCGCGCTACTTCTTCATCAGTTAATGATTCTACATCAGTCTTTCCGTTTAATTCATTAGTGGCTTTTACTAATGTACTTAGTTCATCTCCTAAATTTAATATTTGGTTCTTTGTTTCTATTCTTGTTATATTATTGAACATGCTTTCGCTAAATGATTTACCAAAGAAATAACTTGAACCTTCAACAAATTTTCCAATACCACTATTTTCATATGCTTTTGAAAATTCAAATAACATATCAATAGCACTATCAGAATTTGCAGTGTTCTTTTTGTTATCTTTACCACTTACTAAATCATCAAGCATAGCTTGTGTCTCAGGTGTTGCAGTGTTAAGAACATTACATAAACCAGAAATTGGTGTAAACAATACGATAATTAAGAAAATACCCTTTAAGGTTGCAGCGAAAGCACCCCACCAACGTCTCTTACCTTTTGGCTTTTGTGGTATTTCGTTTGCTTCTTTTACGATTACCGCTTCATCAACACCTTTTTCACTGCTAGTCATTACAACTTGTTCTGAGTCTTTTTCTTCTGTTTCTTCAACTCCAGCTTCAGTTTCACTTCCAGCAGCAGCTTTTGCTAATGCTTTACGTTTCTTTGAACCATTAATGATTAAGCCAATAATATGTGTAATTAATCTTATTATTGGGCAAATAACCACTACCGCAATAGTACCTACTATCAAACCGATAGCACGTGCTAAGCAAGAAACCACAGCATAGAAAAGCGTGTACGTTTCCTTTCCTTCAACTAGTAATACTTTACCATTAGGAATGTTCAATCTAGCATATGCTAAAATTGCATCCCAAACAGTTGTAATAGAATTATCGTTAATATTCATTGCTTTCGCAATAGATTGGCCATATTTAGCGTTTAATAGCGTTGCCTCATCTCCGAATACTAACCAAAATAAAACTAGTAAAACAATGAAAACGGCGATACACTTAAGTTCTCTCTTTAAGCCTCCAAGAAAGCCCCAAAGTGCGAACAAAATTACTAACACTAGTAATCCCAAACCAGCGAATAGTAAAATTTGATTAAAATCCATCATTTTTCACCTCTTTTTTTCATGACTTTACTTACTTATTTTACCAAAAATCTAATTTTTTTGCAAGCGTTTTTAACTATGAACTGATAATTTGGCAAATATTTGAAAAAATAGTCGATAAACAAAAGCTATTTTTGTTTATTTATTGCTAATATAAATAGGAAAATTTCATTAACCATAAAAAATATAAATACTTGCCATAAAAAGCATATGAATAATATTAAATATTTATTCCGTAATGTCAAAAAAAGGCATGAACCTTTATCAAGTTCATACCTTGTATTATTACTTTATGGTCTAACTATTAAAACAATTTTTGAAACAATTGTTGGATTACTCTTTAATGTACAAGTAATGATAACAACACCCGCTTGTTTTGCAGTAACAGTTCCATATTCACTAACTGTTGCTATATCGTTGTTACTAGATGTAAAGTTATATTTAAGTCTTGATTGACTTGGTGCATTACCATCTAAGAATAAGCATCTTGTATAACCTACAGAAAGAGTTGTTCCACCATATTCACCACCGTTTTGTAATACTTCTGTACCATATGTAGATGCACCTTGTGGATCACATAAAATATCAAAATTAGTTATAGTGAAGAATTTGCTACAAACTTTTCCATCACTTGTTGTTACTGTAACTTTGTATTGGCCTTTTCTCCAGAATATAAATTCATTATCTACAGTTCCTTTTTCAACATACGCTGAATCAAATGCTTGATATTCATAACTAATATTAGATATTCCTAAATTAGTAGGATAGCTTACTTTTACGCCTGCCCAAGTATAATCACAATTATTTAATGGTGTTATAACTTGATTATTCCAATTCTCTAATGTGATAAATGAAGAATTCTTTTCAATAATAAAATACCAAGTTCTTGATTCATTTCTAAATTTATTTTGAATTTCTAATTCATATTCTCCAGGTTCTTCTACATACCAGAAACAGAAATCACTTTGAGTTTTAACTTCACCAGTTCTTAAATTTCTTAAGATGCTATATAGATATTGGTCACCATATCTGAAAGTATCCCATTCACAGAAGTCTACTCTTTCATATACATATTGACCTTCAACATAATTAGTGCTAATTCTATCTGATGTTATAATAGAACGAGATATATACATACTTACTGAAGTAAATCCACCAGAATAACTTGTATCATCGCCTGTTTTATATCTAAAAGTAACAGTGCCGCCTAAATCAAATGTTTGAGTTTGGCCGTTTTCAAGATACATTGTATCACTAATTGGTCTTTCTGGAACTACACCAATATCTGGAACCCAAATTTCAAAATAACCACCAGATGTTTCACCTGTAGTATCCATATATGTTACAGATATACTATTAGATGCAACCTCAATGTATTGTTGGTTTTCTTTTTTTATATGTACTATCTGTCCGTTATCAAAAGTCAAAATCCAAGGTGTCATTTGTTCAATTGCATTAGCAGATTCAGCTTTTGCACTCAATGTGCTAGAAAATAGCCCCAAACTGATAATCATTGCAAATACAATTGCAAGCATAAGTTTTTTAACACTTTTCATACTTTATTCCCCTCCCTCATATGATATAGTGTACTAATATGGGTTCATTTATTTTAAACCCACTTTGATTATATATTAATTTTTTTACTGTGTCAATTCTATTTTTAATAAAATACAAATTAGCTCATTTTTATCACAAATAATTTGTATTTTATTGTATAACAATGTCTAACACGTTGTTTTTTTGTTTTTTTATGTAAAAATATAAGACAATGTCAAAAAACGAGTATTTCTACTCGTTTTTCATTTAGTTATACCAAAATATTTTAATATGTCTACCGCAACTTCTGTATCTTGTAATTTCACTAACAACTCAGTATTATCACTAATGCTATAGTTTTCTTTATCTTCAGAGTTTTTGTAATCATTTAATATTTCTTTTACAACTTCAGACTCTTTCTTCCAGTCAACATTTTCATCAATGATTAAATCATTATTATTGCAAATTGTATGAACCATATCATTTAACAGCTCAGTATTGTTTGATACTTCATCTAATTTTTCAAGAGAAGAGGCTAATTCATTTATATCAATATCTTCAACACTATTTAATGTACTGTTAACTTTTTCTAGGGCATTTGCTACATCTATCATATTTCCAACTGTATCAGAATATTTATAGATATTTTCACTAGTTGAAAAATCATATTTTACATTACCATTTTCATCAACTGGATTTATATCTAATCCATCAGGGCCTAAAGACTTAGTAAGAATAGTTCCAACTATTCTTGAAGAAATAACTGAAGTGCTTGCTTTTTTCATTAATGCTGAGACTTGACTTCCTTCTAATTTACTTACGTCAATATTATTTTCTAAAGGATCACTACCAAAAATAGTTTCTGCTTCTTTAATAATATTAAACAATGTTGCAAATTCAGCTGTGAAAGTGTTACTGATTATTTGATTTTTTTCATTTTCAGTAAATGATAGTTCATATCCTGCATTTTTTATGATTGCATCAACAATCGTAAAAACATATGGTTTAGTTATTTCACATTTTTGCATGTCATCTAATAACATTGCAAATTTTTTTGAAATTTCTTCATAGTCACTTAAACTACTAATATCAACAGTAATGTCTTTAATTTCGTTACCAATTACGAAAATATCTAGTATTACATTTTTTAGTAATGGTTTTTCTTTTTCAAAATCAATTTGTGTAGTGCTATCTTCATATTCGATGTATTTGCTTAAATCGGTAATATTAACTATTGCTTTAAATATTATTCCTTCATTACCTTCAATAATTTTAAGGTCTAAACATTTGTCGATAAAATTTTCTACTTTTTCACGATTGCCAGGAACGTTAACATCGATTAAAACGTAATTACCTTCTTCATCTTTATCAAAAATCTTTGATTGGTTGATAAGATTATATATTTCACATAGTGTAGCAATATCAAGTGGCAAATAATTTTCAACATATTCTAAAGTAATAACATCTTTTAAGAAGGCATAATCAGAATCAGTTAAAGATTCTTGTAAGTGATAATATACAATTTTAGGAAAGCACTCCTTAAATAATTGAGAATCATTCGAAAGTTTTAAGGCCTCCGATAACTTGTTAGTTACTTCTTCGTCGTTCAATAGTGTTTGAACATCATCAATTTTTTCTAAATCCATTGCTTGTAATAAGTCATATACAGTTTCAAAAAAGTTTTTAGTTTTTTTGATATCTTCATTTATATTGATATTTTTTAGTTTTTCAAAATCAAAGTTATATCTTTTAATAATTTCATTACCTTGGTTACTTTCAAGCATTCCAATAACTGGTTTATATAAAGTTGATATTATTGTACTATTGCTGAGACAATTAATCATTATTTCAATATCGCTTTTCTTAAATGCATCTACTTTTTCATTTTTATCACTAGCGTTATCTAAATCCTCTTTTATTTGAACAAATCTACCCAAGTTAGGCATAATTGGATCTAAATCCTTAATTACGTTTATTTCGCCATCGCCTATTTTAATTTTAGTAGAACTACCAAAACGTTTTGCGGGGAGGGCAAAATAACCATCTTTTGATTTTCCAATTGAAGTAGTTACTTTATAAATTATCGATGAAGAAGAAGCATCATTTATTGCAGCTGATGGTGCTGAATATTCGGTACTAACAGAAGATACTTCATTTAAAGTTTTTTGAGCAATTTCTTCTATTCCATATAGTGGTAATAATAAGAAATAAAAGAATACTAGAAAGCCACAAAAACTTATTAACATTCCACATAATCTACTAGTTAAGCTAGGTTTTGCGTCAAACTTTTTACCAATAATACCCGAAACTATCATTCTTATGATGTTGCCAACAACAACTAATAAAAAGAATGATAGAATCACAGTAATAAGAAGTTGAACCACTGATATCAAGATATCTTCGGTCATTACATCTAATCCAGTTGAAGTCATTTGCTCAGTGTTTCCATCAAACATTGAATTTGCTACTTGAGTTTTAACAAATTCATTAACTGTTTGATCTCCTGTTATGAAACTGATTTTTGAACCAACTAATTTTGTTGCGAGAGGTTTTGCAATAACAAAAGATAAGATAAGCAATACTACCTTAACAACAACATCAATCACTGATTTTATAACTCCTTTTTTAAATCCTCTTATCAGATAGAATATTAAGCATACAAGTGTTAGTACATCTATACCTATGAAAATAAATTTTATAGCCTCATTCATCTTTATTCCCTCTTTCTTTAATTGTGTTTATTATACCATATAAATTACTTTTATTCAATTTTTTTGATAGGAACACCAATTTTTCTAAGCTTTGTTAATATTTTTTCATAACCCCTAAAAATATTTTCACTTTTTTCAATTACTGTTACATTATTTGCAATGCTACCAATTACTATACAAGCAAATCCACACCTTAAATCTTGAGCCTCAAGAGTTGTTCCACTTAAATTAGTTGGATTAATTACTATTTTATTGTCCAGTGTATCAATTGTACAGCCTGCTTTTTTTAATTCCTTTACTTGTGAAAAACGTCCAACATATATATTATCAGTGATTGTTGAAGTTTCTTCTGCTTTTGTACATACAACAGTTAATATTTGTTGTAAATCAGTTGGAAAAGAAGGATATATATCTATTACTACATCAATTGCATTAAGTTTAGTTGGACTAATTAGTTCTATACTTTGATTTTTAATATTTATTAATCCTCCAATCTTTCTTATAACAGTTAAGACCTCTTCTAAATATTTGCTTTCAACATTAGTTAAAGTTATTTTGGAAGTTGGATGAGCAAGCCCTAGCAACAAGTAACTACCTGCTTCAATTCTATCTGGCATTATTTTAAACTTTGTACCATGTAATCTTTCAACCCCTTTAATAATTATCTTCTGATTGTCATATTTTATAAATGCCCCCATTTTATTTAGTAATTTTATTACTTGTATTACTTCAGGTTCTAGAGCAGGATTATATATTATTGTTTTGTTAAATCTTTTAACGCTTGCAATTAAAATATTAATAGTAGCACCAATCGATGGTTTTTCTAGTTTTATTTCTATGGGGAAATCACTAATATCCGATGTTTTGAATTTTATACACTCTTCACTTTTTTCTATTTCATATCCTAGTTTTTCAAATGCATTTAAATGATAATCTATTGGCCGATTCATAAAAGAACATCCACCAGGATACAAACTTTCAAAATTTAATCTATTTGAAACGAGGCCTCCCATAACATAATAAGAAGCTCTAAGCTTTTTCATATTTTTAGTAATAAGATTAGGTATTATTTCGATAGTCTTGAGTTTTAGTGTTTTTTTAAAGACATTGTATTTTGACTTTACACCTATTTCTTTTAAAATCTTCAACATATTTTTAGTGTCTAAAATATTAGGGAAATTTTCTAATACAATCTCTTCATTAGTTAAAAGACAACATGCCATTAAGGCTAAACTTGCATTTTTTGAACCACTTACTTTGATATTTCCTTTCAATCTATCACAATGTTTTACTTGTAATTTCACATTTATCACCTTAATACAACTTATGCAAAAAGAGTAAAAATATATCATTTAATTTTATAGTAAAATATAATTGCTATTTTTTGCAAAGTGTGGTATTATATATGTAGCAAATATTAAAATGAATTATCGCTAATATAACATATTACTGAGGAGAATATATATGAGATACCGAATAGAAAGAGACTCTTTAGGTGAACGCCAAGTACCAGCTGAAGCGTACTATGGTATAGAAACCCTAAGAGGAAAAGAAAATTTTGAAATAACTAAACGTGGTATATGTAGACAATTAATTAAGGCTCTAGCCATAGTAAAAAAGGCTGCCGCAAAAGCTAATATTGATGCGGGGAACATCAGTGAAAAAGTTGGTAAAGCAATTATGCTAGCTTGTGATGAAATACTTAATGGACGCTTACATGGTCAGTTTGTAACTGATCTAATCCAAGGTGGAGCTGGAACTAGTATTAACATGAATGCTAATGAAGTCATTGCTAATCGTGCAAACGAACTTCTAGGTGGTAGAAAAGGTGACTATGATTTTGTTCACCCTAATGATCATGTTAATTTTGGTCAATCTACTAGTGATGTAATTCAAACAGCCGGAAAAATTGCGGTGGTAAAACAATTAAAGAAATTACAAGTTGAATTAAAAAAATTATATAATTCATATTTAGATAAAGCTGAAGAATTCAAAGATGTTATTAAAACTGGTAGAACTCATTTACAAGAAGCATTACCAATTACTTTAGGCCAAGAATTCTATGCTTATGCTAGTGCTTTAAATCGAGACATCAAAAGGATTGATACAGCAATTGATGCTTTATTAGAAGTAAATTTAGGTGGTACTGCCATTGGTACTGGCTTAAATGCTAATGAAAAATATTGTAAAAAAGTTATCTTACACCTTTCTAAATTTTCAGGTGAAGATGTAAGAATCGCTAAAAACCTAATAGATGCTACAAGAAATTTAGATGCATTCGGCTATGCAAGTAGTATGCTAAAATTACTTGCTATTGATTTATCAAAAACTGCAAGTGACTTAAGACTTATGGCAAGTAGTGGTCCAAATGGCTTTAATGAGATTATTTTACCTAACGTTCAACCTGGCTCTTCTATTATGCCTGGTAAATTTAATCCAGTAATACCTGAAGTTGTTAACCAAGTATGCTTCTACGTCATGGGATTAGATGTTACTGTCACAAAAGCAATTGAAGCTGGTCAATTAGAACTAAATGTCTTTGAACCATTAATTTTAATGTCTTTATTTGAAGAGATAACTACTTTACGTCGTGCCGCAAGAACATTCAATAATCTTGCTATAACCGATTTAAAAGTAAATCCTAACTTGAAATATCACATTGATAATAGTGTTTTCCTAATTACTGCTCTTACTCCTCATATTGGATATGATACTGCTTGTAGTATTGTTAATGAGGCAATGAAAGAAAATAAAACTATTAAAGAAATTGTATTAGAAAAAGGCCTATTATCAAATAGTTTAATCGATGAAATACTGAACAACCGTGATATTACTTCATCTGGAATTGCGGGAGAAAGTATATTAAAAGGTACAAAATAATAAAAATTATAGTAAATTGCCCTAATACTATACGAATAAATAACACATATTACATCATGCAAAAGACAACGTAAGTGTCACTCAAATATATTCTATGAATTTTCTAACAACAAATAGCTATATATAATCTGGTTCAGTAAAATCACAAGATATTTTATAGAACCAATAATCTAAAGTCCCTATTCACATTTATGTAAATAGGGACTTTATTATTATTCAGTAATTGTTAAATGTATCTTGAGGAATATTCTCATATTTAAAATGTAATTTGCTGTAAGCAACGCTTCACCCGGACCTGTTGAATATATTAATCCGTAATGTTCCATATCTACACTGATTCCATTAAAACTTTCAATATCCCATACATAATAACCTATATATGGATATGGACAATTAGTGAAGTCCAACTCTAATGTATACATTCCATTTTCTTCAGAATATGAATATGTCATATTACATTCTATTACTAATTGTTCTGTCTTCGTTTCCTTTAAAATAACAAAATCTTTTTTATAAACTATTGATGGATCGTCCTTATTTATTGCATATATAGTTACTGTTGTATTTTCATTAACATTAAGCGCAAGAACTGTACCATATTTAGTTACTTTAGCAACATTTTCATTACTTGAATACCAATCATAATCAAGTCTTGACATAGGATCATTTACCCTATCTTCTACCATTAAATATATATTTCTTGTAAATCCTTCTGTTATTGTATTTCCAAGTAATGCTCCATTATTGAATGTTACTTCACTTCCTAAAGGGAAACCTTGATTTCTTGCAGGATCAGTTACAAGTGTACCATCAATATTCAAATCTGTATTTACCTTTCTTCTTAACGCAAATTGTATTTGAACTTTATCAAAGTTATCTGAATATCCTATATAATAAGTTCCTGGATTTAAAATTATAGTAAATACAGGACTTCTATTTATACTAGTAATACTATCAGTTAATCTTGAAACAATATAACTATATTCATCTCCTGGTCTACTTCCTGGTGCTTCTTGAATTTCAAAAATACAAATTGGTATATTTCTATTAATTGTTCCACTTGTTAATATGTTTAATTCTATTTTTGAACGATGACTTATTGTAATCTTTTCAAAATAGCTTGTTGATGTTTTATCTTCAAATATTACATCAAATCCACTTGAATCTAATCTATTTAAATAATTGATATCTTTATTTTCTACTTCTTCTATTGTTAAAGTAATTAATGTATAAGTCGATTTTGGCAATACAATATCAATATAATAGTATGAATTACCTGGTAAATATAAATATATTTCATTTTCACCATTATCACTTACAGCTTGTTTATTTATTCCACTAATAGTATATCTACTTACTAACGTTGTTCTATTTCGATCAGAATATATTTTTATTGCTCCTTCAGGAAGAATTCTATTATTCCCAAAATTTAATGAAAATCTATAGAAACCTTCACCTTGATTATGAAGATATTCATAACTACAATGATATATATTTCCACTATTTAAATGCATACTATTTTTTATATTATTGATTCCACTACTTAATGGAATATTAGTACTTAACCACGTTAGAGTAATACTTATTTCAATTATTCCTGAATCATTAATATTGTTAAATTCAAAAGATATATAGTATGTTCCACATCCTAAAAATTGAGTTATTGTGTTACTATCATTACTTACTACATTCATATTTGAATCGTAGATTATTATATTAACGTTATTTAATGAATTTGCATTAATTTTATACGATTTTGAACAATCAACATTTAGTTTGTATAATTTATTGTATTTTGAATTTAAAGTTAATGTATAATTTAAACTTCCCTCACAATCAATTTCATATTCTGTATAATCTTCAGAAGGTATTATTTTATTTCGATAACTTGACCAATACTCTTTGTTTTTATATTCTGCTATTCTATTTGTTGGTACAATAATTTGTAAATTAGTATGACATCCATCAAATGCATTTTCACCAAGATTAGTAGTATTTGATATCTCTCTATTTACAGTAACTGATGTTAGTGATGAACAATTTTTAAATGCCTCATCACCAATATTATTTATGCTTGATGGTAAATTAATGCTTTCCAAACTAGTACATCCTTTAAAAGCAGAAACACCAATTGAGGTTATATTATTATGCAATAATACACTCTTTAAACTTATACAGTTTTCAAAAGTATTTGAGTTTATACTTGTTATTAAATTTGGTATGTTAATACTAGCTAAGTTTGTGCATCCCTTAAAGGCCGAATTGCCTATGTCGGTTAAATAATTTGGTAAAGTTATATTTTGTAAATTTTGACAATTCTCAAATGCCGAATCAGCTATTGATTTTGCTGAAACACTAGGTAATTTTGTCGACTTAACTCTCAAATCCAAAAAAGATGTAGGGATTACAACATTATGTATTTTATTGGAAAATTTTGTAATTACTACTCCATTTTCATTATAATGCCAGCCTAAAGATGCACTACCAGAAGTTGTAAAATTAATTTTAGTATAAAACGGGACGACAACTTTTATTTCTTGAGCCAAAACTAATTTTTCAAGAAGTTTTTTTTCAATTCCTTTTCCTTTAACCGCCCAATCATATCTATCTAAAATTGTTATATTCACATTTTCATCATCAACATAACTTTTTGCATAATTAAATGAACCTAAAGCATTGTACACATCTCCTTCTAAAGTATTTTCAAATAATCCGCTTAATCTACCTGGGCTACTTTGTTCTGAACAACCCGTAAGATTATCAATTACTGATATTTCTTCGAGGATTTGAGGGCTTTGTGCAAGCCGATTTACTAAACTTTCACTTGGTGTATAATAGCTATCTAATTGTTTATTTATTAAATTATGTAACATTAAATCTGCTGCCAATTTCCAACCTCGAATTGAAAATCCGGCTATTATAGAAGCTACATCTTTTAAGGTGTCATAATATAATTTACAATATGGACATGCTATCATTAATAAATAATTGTCTTGATCACATATGCAGTCGGGAGAGATTCCAAAATATAGTAAATTTTTAGTCGATGTTTTTTCGTATACTTCCTCATTATTAATATTTTCTTGAGTATCATCGAAAAACTCTATCAATTCTTCTAACTTTGCTATTTTACTATTTATTTGATCTTTTTCGTTATCATTTGCAATGCTCAATTCTTTTTGATAATATAAAAGTAGTTTTTTTAATTCCTCAATTGAATCATCAAACTCTATATCTAAATTAGCATCATAATCAGATGTTTCTAAGTTGTTTATTTTATTAGCATATACTTTATTTCTTCCAAATGTTACAAAAAATAACATTAATGCCATACTTATTATAAATAATATTTTACATTTTTTCATATTAATCTCCTTAAATTACTGCGCTTAATACCATTAAAAGTTTTCTATCGCTATCATATACAAAGAAGACACTTTTATTTTCAAGGTATAGATAATAATCTTCTCCTTCAAAATCAGGATAAAATTTGTCCATAACATCTTCTCTTCTTATTGTATAACAACTTTCAAATCCCTCTAAAAATTGTTTCTGAAAATCACTTGGTAATTCACTTAAAAAATTATTTGAAGAAAGGAATTCTTCCGGTTTATCATTGAACGATATGGCAGTATATTGTCCAAGTCTTCCATGCATAAATACATTATCAGAAATAGTAAAAACTACTTTGCCATCAGATGGAATTTTTAGTCCACTATCTTTTTCAACTGCACTTATCGTTTCTTTAGAGTTAGGCCAAGAACCTATGCATTTTCCTAAATAGAATGCCAAAAGCACACCCATAAAACAAAACGTTATTATAACAATTTTTTTCATTATTAAATATATAATACAAATATAATTATATTATTTTTCCTCCCATTACTAAATATATTATTTTTATTCGTCAATATACTTTTTTGTAGGCCATATGGCCAAAATTCTCTTTGATAATCCTTCTTAAAACTATATAAATCTTCATATAATTTCTGCCTCCCATATTCTTTATTATCATATTATTTAAAAAAGCAAAACCTCTCTATAAATAGGGAGGTTACAATCATATGATATTTTTTAAGAGTGTTCCCCCACTACAAACTTAACAAGTATTTTCTTTACAACATCATTTTAACATATTTTTACAATTATTGCAAGAAAATATTTAACTTTAAGTAGAAAAGAAAAAGGCTGTCTATCGACAGTCTTTTCAAACACTTCAGTTTTTTCTGGAAAATTTTTATTTATAATTTAATATTTCAGTCTTTACATTAGTGTTCATTTTCGAATCCAAAATCATTTTTTAACTTTCTGCGCTATCAATCCAGAAGCAATAAGATAATTCATCAGCCATTAAATAAGGCTCATTATATATCCAATCCCCGTATTTTATTATCCTCAAATAATAGTATTTGCTACTAGGAGCGACCCATTCAAGGACTTCAACATTAGACCTTACCGAATTAGATGTTTCAACTATTGTGCCTTCTCTTACCAATTTCAAATCATAGTCGCCGTATACGGTTTCTCCTACGTTACCTGTTGCTTTTGCTAACCAACTTACGGCAAATCTAAGTTTTTCCCCTTTATTTAAAGATACATGAAAATTGAAAAAATATTCATCTGTATCTTCAGGTCTACAATATGTTTCAGTACAATGAACTTTTCTATGACTATTTTTAAATAATAAATCCAATGTACCTGCACCAAGATATTCATTAATAGGTCTAGATGGTGTATATTCGTATCCATCGAGTCTTTTACAATGAGCTACTAAATATGCTCTAAGTCTTGCTGGATACAATTTAAACCCCGGTGTTTGTTCTAGGAGAAGTGCACTAATTCCAGAAACGACTGCAGCACTAGCACTAGTACCACTCATAGCGATTCCCCCCGCATCAGGTATTAATACCCCTTGACCAACAACACAAAGTGTTGGTTTGTCCGATGAGTAGTCAGCAACAACATGCGATGAAAAACTTGCAACTGCATCATTAAAATGATTAGTACTTCCAACTGTTATTGCATTTAGAGCTAAAGCAGGATTTCCTAAATAGCCAGTTCCCCCATTTCCGCTATCGTTACCTGCAGCAGCAATCATTACAACTTTTTCTGTATAAGCAATGTAGTCAACATATGCGGATTCTGATGAATAAACTCCTGTTGGTGTAGATTCACAAAAACTCATGTTAATAATATCAACATCATTATCAACCATCCAATCGATTTCATTAACAACTGATCCATTTAAACTTATGCTTAAAATTTTTGCATTTGGAGCTATTCCATTTTTACCAGCTATATATGTTGCCATATATGTAGTATGATCATCTACCGTGTTATCAAGAAGAAATTGTTTTTTTATTTTATAATTTGTGCCCTCTAACCCAGCGAAATTTTTATCTATAATGCCAGGCTCTAATACTCCAACAACTACCCCCGATCCTGTATATGTTCTATTTAGAACCACATCTGACATACCAGCATGTCTAATTGCTCCTGCCATTTGTTCTTTATAATCTACTGTACCATCAGCTACATATACCGATTCAACCCCCCGATTTGCCGATATACTAGATAGTATAGTATTTTTATTTTTTACAAAGTCCGTAGCGCTATATGTATATTCAATATACGGACTATATGTAGAAACATATACTGATTCATAATTTGTTAGATTCAATGTTTCTAATCTTTGATAATTTGTACTTAAATGAAATTCACGCATTGCTTGACGCATCTTTCGTCTTGCTTCTACGACTTCTTCATTAGTTGAATCATCATTGATATCTTTCAAATGCTGATTTTGAATTCCTTCAATTGCTTCAAAAAGATTACCCCCATAATCTACTTTAACACGGACTACAACATCATCATCGATAATATCCGATGCCACTTTCCCCTTTTCTAGTGACATTGTTTCGTATCTTTTACTTGTTTCGTAGTATACATTATTATACGTATAATGATGTATTGTAGTTATCATGCAGATTAGTGCGATAGCCATTACTACAAATGCTATTGCCTTTTTCATTGCTGTTTACTTCCTCCTAAAAAAACTAAAAATTTGCACCCTCCATATATTTATACGACGAAGGTGCAAATTTTGTCCGCTTTTTTTAAAAAAAGTTTAAAAATTTTTATTTTTTTCTATTTTTCGATAATAAATGTTGATTTTTTACCATTGCATTCAATGGAAATATTGAGTTTTATATCCTCATTTTTTTCAAAAGTTTGGATATAACCTACAAAATTATCACCATTAATGTTATATGTATTATCATTAACTGTTAAAGTAACTACTAACGGGGTACTAGTTCCAATTAAATGATAATCATAATAAATTTTAGTAGAACCATCATTTTCATTGCTAGTAAATATAGCTATCATAGCTTCTTGGTCTATACTAGTTACAAAAATTGGATAGTGATTAATATTGTTATATTTATCAAACAAATCATAGTAATAAAGCTTACTAATTTGTTCTAATTTTTCCCAATCATCTTTTTCATATTTAGTATTCACTAAAATTTTTCTACCATTAAACAAGTAAATGGATAACACACTTACCATAAGTACAATAGCTGTAAATGCTACTACGCATATTGATGGACTTAATTTTGCAAATGGATTAGATTTTTTTGGTGGTTCATCAAAATATTCAGTCATGTTAATGACGCGATCAGCTTCAAAAGCTGTATGATAGTTGTAAGAAAGTTCTTTTTGGATTTCGTTATCTACTTTTTTCATTCATATCCCCCCGCTTTACATATTCTCTTGCTTTCTCGTACGCACTATAATAAATTCTTTTTATTTTACTTGGTGTTTCTCCAAGTTCTCGACTTATTTCGTCGAAAGTCATGTGAAGTCCTACCTTCAACAATAATATTTGGTATGACTCTTCCCCAACCGCTTTTTCAATCTCACTTAATTGAATATTAGTATGTATATCACTACTTACTCCCATTTCGTATACTGTATCGTTATCTAAACAATATACCTTTTTTCTCCTACAATCGCATTTCATCTTATCTTTCAAATAATTCATTGTTATTGTATATACCCATGTACCAAAATTTGCTTTTTGAATATTGAAATCTTGAATATGATTTAGTATTCTTAAAAATACCTCCTGTACACAATCATTAGAATCATCAATATTCTGTGTATATTTTAGTGCAAGATAATATATCTTACTTGAGTAATAATCGAATATTATTCGAAAGGCATCTGCATCACGATTTTGTAATTTTTTTATTAGTTTTTTACTTACTGCCTTCAATTTTATCCCCTTAATTTTCGTTATATAAATACTTTTACATATCCCATCTAACATTTTTATTATATCAATTTTTATTTCTATATGTCAACAAAAATGACAAAATTTATCTTTTTTTTATTAAATTAAAAATTGGAAAACTAAGAAACTAGCATATAAAACTAGTAATATTATTCCTTGTGCTCTAGTTAATTTTCCCTTAATTAAAGCAGGTATTGTTACGATTAACATAACTATTATCATTAATGGTAAATCAACAACTAAAGAAGCGTTTAAACCTCCAATTGTTTTTTCAACTGGTAAATCAAATGGAGAAAGTGTTGTTGAAATACCGCTTACTAAAACTAAATTAAAGAAGTTAGCACCAATGATATTTCCTAACGAAAGAGAACCATGTCCCTTAACTAGTGAAGTAATAGCTGTAACAAGTTCAGGAAGCGATGTTCCTAAAGCTATCATTGTTAAAGCAATTACTGATTCAGGTACTCCCATTGCCCCCGCAATGATTACACCATTATCAACTAATAGATTAGCACCAAATGCAATACCTATTGCCCCAACAACTAATAATAATATGTTTTGCCAAACTGGTTTTTCTTTCTTTTCCTTTTCTTCCTCTTCTTCTTCGTTTTGATTCTCTTCTACAGGTTCAGTTGTTTTTACTTCTTGAGCCATTCGCTTTTTGGTTGTGATTACTGTGTAAATCATATATATTACAAATACTGAAAGTAAAACTATTCCTGAAGCTAATGAGAAACGTTTAAATATGTATGCATTTAACACATAGATTAAAGCTGCAACAAAGAAGAAAATTACAGGAGTTTTCAAACTTTTTTTGTCAACTTTTGATGGTTTTACCGCAATTGTTATTGCAAGTATTAAAGCTGTATTACAAATAATTGATCCTATTGCATTTCCATAGGCTGTTGCACCTTGACCTTTGATTGCGGCATCGGCAGATACCATTACTTCTGGCAACGTTGTACCAATTGAAACAACGGTTGCACCAATTATTAATTCTGGGATATGAAATTTTCTAGCGATTCCTGTTGCCCCATCAACAAACCAATCGCCACAAAATATTAATAATACTAATCCGATTATAAATAAAACTATTGATATAAACATTTAAATCCTCCTATTTTAAGAATGGTAAAAAGCCCATGCCTTTTACAAAAATTACTATTCCTATGATAATTAAAATCGTTCCCCCTAAAATTGTTGCTTTTCCAGCAAGCTTTGTTCCAAATTTTTTACCTAGTAATACGCCTGTTATACATATTCCAAATGTAACAGCCGATATTATCAATGAGCAAACCAATGAGCCTAACCAGTTATATCCTTCTTCAACAAAAGTAAAACCAACTGATAGAGCATCTATTGATGTTGCAATGCCTTGTACTAATAATACTTTAAAAGTTAAATGATGATATTTTTTTTCATCTTCTTCACCATCTTTATCTTTAATTCCATCAACTAGCATTTTTATTCCAATGAATAAAAGTAGTGTTAAAGCAATCCAAGGGATAAAAGGTTGAAACATCTTAAATTGAGTTACGAAAAAATATACACAAACCCAACCTAACATTGGCATCAATGCTTGGAAGAAAGCAAACACTCCCGCAATTATACACATATGTCTTGCTTTCATATTTGGTTCATTTAAACCATTTGCTAATGACACTGAAAAAGCATCCATAGCAAGGCTTATTCCAAGTGCAATACTTACTACAAAAAACCCTATACTCCATTCCATTTTTAATTATCACCTTTTTGTTATGAAAATATAAAAAATAACTCATGTATAACTTAATTGTTATACATGAGTCTCGTAATTTAAACCAAGCCAGACTACTTTATATAGTCAGGATGTTGACTTGCTACGTTATTATGACGCTTACTACTCCCTCAAGAATTCTTATATATTATAACAAAAATGTTATATTTTGTCAAACCTTTTATTAAAATATTACACTTATTCCATCAGGGATTACTGTTATTTTTTTATCTTTACCCACTATTGAACGGGCTTTTTCTAAAGCTTCTTCTAAAGTATAAGCATGTTTAATATGCATTGATGTAATTATTTTTGGATCACACTTATCTGAAACTATTATAACATTTGCTTTGCAAAGAATTCTAGCTAATATTTGTGCTTCCCACTGGTCAAACTCAGTATCTTTAGGATCAACATCATTTAACTTTTGATATGCTACTTCAGCTGAAGGATTATCGGCAAGTAGTTTATAAAAGAAATCACCACCAGTTCCATCAGCACAAGATGAACAGATTATTATTACACCACCTTTATTTACACAAGCTTCACCAGCCGTCATACCTTTTACTGTTTGATATATATTTTGATCAAGTGGATATCCTCCATTTGTTGTTATAACAATATCCGAATATATTGGTTTAACTTGAGCGATTTCTTTTACTAATTCACAACCATGTTTGTGTGCTTGTTCTAAGTCGCCCGCAAAAGCTTTTATTATTTTCTTTTCACCATTGATTACAACGTTTAAGATGAAAGCAAGTTTAACTTGCTTTGCGGCAAAAAGCATATCTTTATGAATAGGGTTATCTTCTAAGTTACCTGCTCTTGAATTCTTATTTGCAATAAATTTAGCATTATGATTCCATAGTACAGTCTTTTTAGATGCTATACCTGGTAATACTGATTTTCTACCACCGGAAAATCCCGCAAAGAAGTGGGGTTCTATAAAGCCTTCACTTATTAATAAATCTGCTTCATCTACTAATTTATTCACCCATAATTCTCCACCAGATGGTAGAATTCCTTTAAATGTCATATCTGAATCTTCATATGCATTATGGATTACTATTTCTTCTTCTTTTACAATTTTTTCACCATACTTATTAACCAATTCTTCATGAGTTGTTGGTCTATGCATACCTGTTGCTATAAGAATAGTTATTTTAACATCTTTATTATATTTGCGAATTTCTTCTAATAAAATAGGCATAGTTATATGACTTGGTACTGGTCTTGTATGATCACTTGAGATTATTACTATATGTTTTTTAGATTTTGCAAGTTCGCAAAGTGGTAATGAATTAATTGGATTATTAAGTGCATCTCTAACTAATTCTTGTTCAGACATTGTAGGTACGTAACTTTCAGTCTTTGATACAAGTACCCCTGCAACAAGTTCATCAGGTATTGTGCAATCAATATGTCCTTTATAATATGGTAATTTAAATTCAGCCATTTTTTATTCCTTTCTTTTTTACAAAATGTGCAACCAACTGATTGCACATTTTATTTTTTTATTAAGCCTTTGCGATACCTTGTTCGCGAGCAACTCTTCCAACTTCTTTTGCAACTACTGAGCAAACTCGTTTGTCAAAAGGAGAAGGGATAATGTATTCTTCATTTAATTCTTCAGGTGTGATTAATGAAGCGATAGCACGGCTTGCGGCTAATTTCATTTCTTCAGTGATGTCTGTAGCTCTAACATCTAAAGCACCTCTAAATATACCAGGGAATACTAATACATTGTTAATTTGGTTAGGGAAATCTGAACGACCTGTTGCAACTACTCTAGCGCCACCTGCTTTAGCAACATCTGGCATAATTTCTGGAGTAGGGTTAGCCATAGCAAAAATAATTGGATCTTTTGCCATTGTTTTTACCATTTCGGCAGTAACAAGATTTGGTGCAGATACACCGATGAATACATCTTTATTTTTGATGATTTCTGCTAATAAACCTCTTTGATGATCTTTATTTGTTACTTCTGCCATTGCTTTTTGGGCGGGATTCATCCATTCTTCACCAGGGCATAATGCACCTTGTCTATCAACAAGAACTACATCGCCAACACCAAATTGTAAGATTAATTTACAAATTGAAATACCAGCACTACCAGCACCATTAATAACAACTCTAATATCTTCCATTTTCTTACCAACAACTTTTAAAGCATTGATTAAGCCAGCACATACTACGATTGCTGTACCATGTTGGTCATCATGGAATACAGGTATATCTAATTCTTTTTTCAAACGCGCTTCAACTTCAAAGCAACGTGGAGCTGATATATCTTCTAGGTTTATACCACCAAAACAAGGAGCAATTCTCTTTACTGTTTCAACAATTTCATCTACATCTTTTGTATCTAAACAAATTGGGAATGCATCTACATTGGCGAATTCTTTAAATAGAATTGATTTACCTTCCATTACAGGCATACCTGCTAGAGGGCCAATATCTCCTAAACCTAATACTGCTGTACCATCTGATACAACTGCTACTAAATTACCTTTTGCTGTATATTTATATACATCATCAGGGTTAGCATGAATTTTACGACATGGTTCCGCAACACCTGGTGTATATGCTAATGATAAATCTTCACGATTTTCAACTTTTACTTTTGAAATTACTTCTACTTTACCATGATTTTTTTCATGAAGTTCAAGACTTCTTTCGTATACTGTTTTTTCTGCCATTTTCTTTCTCCTTTATTTTAGTAACTACTCTTGAAATTGCTATCGCTTGGTTTGAAATCGCCAAAGTATGCTTTAACGTCCATACCTAAATATTCTGCCATTGCAATCATTTCTTTTACTGTATTTTCATTTACTGGAATACCGTTTTCTCTAACCTTTTTGATTGCTTCCATTTCTTTTTCGCCATGAGTGTAAATTCTTGTTGCGCCATTAGCTTTAGGGCTTTCTCTAAGTTCAGTTAAATATTCACTAAAATGAGCTTTAATTTCATTTGGATCGCCAAAGAAAGCAGGGTTGATTGCCATAAATCCATGACAAATTCCTGAGTAACCATTTTGCATAGTATGAGCAGAGGTCATACCTTGTGATAAAATAGATGAGAATAATTCACAAAGCATACCATATCCATAACCTTTATGACCGCCAAGTTGTTCAGTATCACCACCAAGTGGAACAATGCCGCCACCTTCATGTGCTTTAATATTACCTAATACTTCACTAGCACTATTTGAAGATTGACCTTCTTTATTAACAGCCCATCCTGTTGGTATAGGTTTATTCATTTTGTTATACATTTCTAATTTTCCACGTGTTACAACTGTTGTTGATGCGTCAAAGAAGAAAGGATAAGGTTCTGCAGGAGCACTGCAAGCAATTGGGTTAGAACCTAACATTGCTTTTTTACCAAAAGTTGGAACCATTATTGCTTCTGAGTTTGTACAAGAAAAACCAATTAATCCTTGATCCATAGCCATTCTAGCATAATATCCAGCTATACCATAGTGGTTGGAATTGCGAACTGAAACAATACCAACACCTGATTTTTTTGCCTTTTCGATTGCTAATTCCATTGCATAGTGACCAAGAAGTTGTCCCATTCCAGAATGACCATCGATAACTGCTGATACAGGAGTTTCAAAAACTACTTCTGGTTTTGCGTCAACATGGATAAGACCACTTTCAATCCCTTTGTGATAACGAACTAAACGTTGCATACCATGTGATTCAATTCCAAAATCATCTGACATTAATAAAACATCAGAAATAATTCTACTTTCTTGTTCTGTAAATCCAAATTTTTGGAAAGCTTCCATACAGAATCTGTCTAACAATTCACGAGAATAATTAATATAAGCCATTTAATTACACACCTTTCCCTTACCTATTATTAATTTTTAACAACCATATTATACCATTTTCATATAATATTTGCAAGCGCTTACGCATTTTATTTGCTACACACGTTGCAAGTTCATGAAAGTTGACTTACGACAAGTTTTGTTATATAATTTATTCAGTTATATAGGAGGAGGCAATATGAAATCAGAAAAGAAAACAATTTTTAATATTTGCACATCAGGTATTTTTCTTGCCCTAGCATTAGTCCTACCATTTTTCACTGGCCAAATACCTTCAATTGGTTCAATGATACTACCTATGCATTTGCCTATTATCATATGTGGATTTGTTATTGGATGGCCCTATGGATTAGTAATAGGATTTTGTGCTCCCCTTTTACGACATGTAATGTTTGGAATGCCACCAATCTTTCCCACTGGTATTGCCATGTCTTTTGAACTTGCAACATATGGTTTTGTTTCAGGAATAATTTATAAATTACTTCAAAAAACAAAAATGAATAATTGGCTAGTTATGTATTTAACACTTATTATTGCAATGTTGATTGGCAGAGTTATTTGGGGTATTACAATGTACTTTATTGCTTTGGGTAATTCTAATGTATCTTTCGGTTTTAAAGCCTTTTTATCAGGAGCATTTATTAAAGCCTGGCCTGGTATTTTAATACAATTACTAATTGTTCCACCAATTGTTTTTGCGATTGAAAAAGTAAAAAATAAATAATATGGAGGTTGATACCTTATGAAAAAACACCATCTTTCGATTGTAGGTATATTGTTTCTAGGATATTTTATTACTATTTTAATTGGAACAATATTATTGCTTTTACCTATATCCAAAAATATTACAGAAAAAATTGAATGGTATGACGCGATGTTTGCCGCAACATCTGCTACTTGTGTAACTGGATTAATACCATTCCCTACCACTAATTGGAGTACATTTGGTCAAATTGTGCTTTTAGTCCTAATTCAAATTGGTGGTCTTGGTTTTATGACAATTATAAGCCTTATACTTATGATGTTTAAAAAGAATATTGGCATTTATCACAGAACAGTGTTGATGCAATCTGCAGGAAGCTATTCAATTTCAGGCGTTACAAATCTAATAAAACGAATTATTCTTGTCACTCTTTTTTGTGAAATTGTTGGTGCAATCATTTTGTCACTTAGATTCAGTTCTGATATGGAAATTGGCAAAGCCATATATTTTGGTATTTTCCATTCTGTTTCTGCCTTTTGTAATGCTGGATTTGATTTATTTGGAGTGTCACTCATTAACTATCAAAGTGATTGGATTGTACTATCAACTATAATGCTATTAATTATTTTTGGTGGATTAGGCTTTGTTGTTTGGTCAGATTTCTTCGACCATGGTTTAAAATTCAAAAAATACGAATTACATTCTAAAATTGTCTTAGTATTTAATGGCATCATAATATTAGTTCCCGCTATATTTTATTTTATTTTCGAATTTACAAATTTTGGTAATGCCGGCAAATTTACATATCTACCTTTTAATGAGAAAATACTGAATGCACTATTTTTGTCTGTTAGCCCAAGAACTGCAGGTTTCAATTCACTAGATTTAAACAATTTAACAAGTTCTGGAAAACTACTGACAATGGTACTAATGTTTATTGGTGGATCTACAGGATCAACCGCTGGTGGAGTCAAAGTAACTACAATAGTTGTTGTCATCGCAAACCTTGTTAGCCTAGCTAGAGGTAAAGATAAAATTGTCTTATTTAAAAGACGGGTTAATAATAATATTGTTAAACAATCAAGTGCATTGGTTTTAGCATATTTGATTATAACCATTATTTCAACACTTGTTATTTGTGCTATTGAACCCAATGTAATGTTTGAAAGTGTATTATTTGAAGTTATTTCAGGTATTGGTACTGTAGGTTTATCACTTGGATTATCTAGTTATGCGTGCGTTGCCACAAAATTAATACTCACATTTTTGATGTATGTTGGAAGATTGGGCGCATTCTCACTATTTGATTTATTATTGAAAAAGTCAGAAAATATTTATTTAGAAAAACCAGAAGGAAAGGTATTGGTAGGTTAATATGAAATCATTTTTAATTATTGGTATTGGTGAATTTGGAAAACATTTAGCATACAAGTTACAAGAAATGGGTAATGAAGTATGCATCGTTGATTCTAACAAATCAGTCGTTGATGCTTTGTCAAATGATTTTGAAAACATATATATTGTTGACTGTATGAATATCGCTGCGTTAAAAGATTTTGGGGTTCCAAATTATCATGCGTGTATTGTAGCAATAGGGCAAAATTTTCAAGCATCGTTAGAAATAACTTCTCATTTAAAAGATTTAGGTGCGAAATACATTATTTCAAAAGCTAATAGTGACATTCAAGCAAAATTTTTACGAATGGCAGGCGCTAATGAAATAGTTTATCCTGAAAAAGATATCGCTGAAAAAATTGCTACAAAATGCGATGCCCAAAATTTATTAGATTATTTAAGAATATCAAGTTTATATAGTATATACGAAGTTGAAGTTCCCAAAAGTTGGATTGATAAAAATCTTTTAGAATTAAATGTTCGCAGAAAACTCAATATTAATGTAATAGCAGTTTTGTCTAATAACGAAGTTAATTTTCCAAATGCTGAATATGTTTTTAAAGCCCATGATCACGTATATATATTTGGCAACAACAATATAATTAATAAACTTAAATAAAAAAGAAAAGTAACCATTTAAGGTGGTTACTTTTCACTATTAAAGAGGATTTATATATGGAATATATATGCATTGACACCAACATATACATTCACTAGCATTATAGCACACTAAAGTGATAGTTTTGTGAACTTTGTCGAAAGATTTGTTTAATTTTTTCTAAAGTATTACTTTTTTGTGAAATAAAAAACTAATTCTGGATTTTATCCAGGATTAGTTTTTAGTTTATTCTCTTTACAAAAGATCTTCTTCTTTTATGAATTTCACCATCAAAGTTTTTCCATTGGTTTTGAATATTATTGTTTGTTTCAAGGTTTAAATTAGTTTCTGCATATTCAATGTTTCCATCAGAAATCATTTTTTGCAATGCGGCAATAATGGCAGTACTAATTCCCCTCATTTGATATTCAGGTAGAACACCAATTAAACCTAAATCAATAATATTAGGTTTTTTCAAAGCTTTTAGAAGTCTGAATATGGCTGGTATTGTAAGTCTACCACCTGATTTTTGTAAAGCCTTCGCAATTGATGGGAAACATATTCCAAAACATACAACACGATTATTTTCATCTACGATTGCTGCAACATATTTAATATTAATGATTAATTTAAAATTATCAATCATCATCTTTTTCATAGCATCGGTAAATGGCACAGTTTGATATAAATTATCATAAGTAGTGTCTATTATTTCAAATAAGGCATCACTATATTGTTTTAAAAATTGTCTTGTACTTTTTACTTCAACAAATTTTAGTTTGCATTTTTTCATCATATATGAACTTACTCGTTCTAATCTTTCATCAATTACCTTAGGTGCTTTAAGTTTTCTTTCAAGCCAATCGACTTCTTTGATAAATCCATAGCTTTCTATAAGTTTTTGATAGTATGGATAATTATATTGTTCTTCAAATGTTGAAAGTTCATCAAAGCCTTCAATTAAAAGGCCTTCTCTATCAAGATCTGAAAAACCAAGAGGTCCAACTATTTCTTCCATTTGGTGTTCTTTTGCCCAGTTTTCTACTTTACTAAAAAGAGCATTTGCGACGTCTTGATTATCTATAGAATCAAATCTAGTAAATCTAACGCGTTTTTGATTCCATTTTTCATTACTAGCATGTTGTAATATTCCACTAATCCGGCCAACAATTTTTCCATCTAGGTAGGCATTATAATAAACTGCTTCTGCTTGATCATTATATATGTAGTTTTTATTAAATAGCTTTTTTTCATCGATGTAAAGTGGTGGTACAAAATAAGGATTATTTTTATATAAATTTAATGGAAAATTTATAAACTCTCTAATTTGCTTTTTTGTTTTAACTTCGATTACTTCTATCATACTAACTACCTATGCTTTGCATGGAATGAAACGCCAATTCCATCTGGCCCACAATGACTTCCTGCGGTTGGGTTTACTATTACAAATTCTATGTTTAAATCTTGTCCAAATTTTTCTCTTAACATCTCTGCAAGTATTTTGGCAATTTCTAATGCATCCGTATGACCAATGATAACACGATGATCTTTTATATCTTCTTGCAATTCTTCAACGTAACTTATAATTTTTCTAAGAGCACCTATTCGACCTTTGCCTTTTCCAATAGATACCATTTTACCATCGCTACCAATATTTATAATTGGTTTTATACCGAAAAAGTCACCTACTATAGCTTTGAAATTACTAACTCTTCCGCTTCTTTGGAAGAACTTCAAATCATCTGCGTAAAAATATATTGCAAATTTATCGACTTCTTCTTTTGCCCAATCCATAATTTCATCAATTGTTTTGCCTTGCTTATATAAGTCGCCTATTTCTCTTACAATATTTAAACTACAAATTGTAATAGCTTTGGTATCAATTGTATAAAACTTACGATCAGGATATTTTTCAAGTAGTTCATCCACTGCAATATTCATTGCGTTAAACGTACCACTTAATTGTGTAGAAAAATGTACATATAAAATATCATCACCATTTTGAAAATGTGGTTCAAAATAATTCATATACTTACTTGGAGATATTCCTGAAGTACTAGGTATTATACCTTTTCTTAATTTCGCATAAAAGGGTTGATAGTCAAAAACTTCAAAATCCTCATATGGGAAAATTTCTTTTCCCCCCACTGAGTACGGCATACTAATTAAATTATAGCCATATTCCTTCGCTATTTCTGGCGTAGTATCAGTATCCGTGTCTGTAAATAATATTAACATATAAATCCTTCCATCCTTTTTATTTTAGTGATACATATATTTTAACATTTACGACAAAATTTGTCAAACTATATTAAAATATCACTATATTTGCATTTGTCTTTTTGTTAAATTTGACTAATTTATTTTTTAGTGATAAAATATATTAGAAATGAGGTAACATTATATGATAAAAATCTTAGTAGACACTTTAGGTGGCGATAAAAGTCCTACTGTAAATATAGAAGGGGCAATTAAAGCTATTAACGAAATAGACGATATTGAAATTATTTTTGTTGGCGATGAGGCAAAAATTAACGATGAACTTAGCAAACTTGAATATGATAAAAAAAGAGTTTCTATTGTACACGCCCCTGATGAAATAACTTGTAACGACAAGCCTACTGATGCAATACGACATAAAACAAATAGTTCTTTATACAAATCATTTGAACTACTTAAAAATGATGAATCAGTTAACGCTTTAGTTAGCATCGGCTCAACAGGTGCAATACTTGCGGGGGCAGTTATGAAAATCGGCCGTATTAAAGGGGTTAAAAGACCTGCCTTTTGTCCGCTTTTACCAACTATGAATCATGGTATTGTTGGTGTTTGCGATAGTGGTGCCAATGTTGATTGTACTCCTTTATATTTGCAACAATTTGCTATCATGGGTAGTTTATATATGGAAAAAGCCTATGGCATTAAAAACCCTAAAACTGCTTTATTGAATGTAGGTACTGAGGAAGAAAAAGGTGATCTTCTTCGAAAAGAAACATATCAATTATTAAAAGAAACTCCTTCTGTTAACTTTGTAGGTAATATGGAAAGTAGAGATTTATTAAGTGGTTCTTACGATTTAGTAGTATGCGATGGATTTAGCGGTAATGTTCTAATTAAATCTACCGAAGGTGCTTGTCTTGAATTATTAAAGTTATTAAAATCTACTTTTATGGCTAGTTTTAAAAATAAACTAGGAGCATTATTACTAAAAAAAGATATAATGAATATTAAGAGTTTTATGGATTATAACAACTATGGTGGAGCTGTTTTATTAGGATGTTCTAAAACAATTGTTAAAGGACACGGAAGTAGTAAAGCTGCAGCTGTTTATAACTGTGTTAAACAAGCTTACAATATGGAAAAAAATAATCTATGTGAAGCAATAAGCGAAGAAATTACTAAGCTTACTGTAACAGAAAATGAAAACTAATTAAAACAAATAATTTTATATCAATAATGCTTGATTTCGATATTCAACCGAAGTCAAGCATTTTAATTTGGTTTGATATTATATATTACAGTTTTTCACCAGTATTTTAAATTATTCATATTACATCACTGATACACTAATGTTTAATTAATAGGCAATAAAAAATTGTAACTAACAATTAAGATAGTTACAATTCTGGGTTCTTTAAAAACATTCATGGTTTATAAAAATTTATTATAAAATTAATTTGAATTTGAAAGCTGAATTTCCAATTATTATTTCAATTGATTGGATTAAAAGTGCATAGAAAAGGCATCAAAATTATCTTTATAAAGTTCAACATATTCTATTGACTTCATAAATCTTTTTTCAAGTATCAAATAGTATTTCCAATGATTTTGACTTAATTATTTTCTATTCATTTAAATTCATTCTTTATATATTTATATTCATATTTTATCCTATGTATGAAATTTTTGTTTAGCTAAATTCTACTTAAATTGTGAATTATATAGTTCATAATAAAAACCATATTGTTTTAGAAGTTGTTGATGATTATATTACAAGTACTTAGTTTTGTTGCTGAAAACGAAAGGATTAATATTAAACAAAGACAAGCAGAAGGCATTAGAATAGCAAAAGAAAAAGGTGTTAAGTTTGGTAGACCAAAAGCTACTCTACCACCTAACGCTATTAATATATTGGATAAATATATTAATAGAAAATTAACTAATATTGAAGCAACTAAATTAATAGGAGTATCTAGAGGAACATTCTTTAGATTAGTAAAAGAAAGGAAATTGTTAAAAAATAGCATGAAGATTTAAGCCATTACAAAAAGAAAAAATCTCGACACATTGATTGTATCGAGATTAGTTTACTATTATGGAGCAGGTAACCGGAATCGAACCGGCATCTTCGCCATGGCAAGGCGGTATAATAGCCGTTATACTATACCTGCATCAAATGCACTAATATTATAGCAAAAACTACATATTAATGCAAGGGATTTGACTTATTAATTATTCCTCTTCTGCTTCTTCAGGTTCTAAGCCAACAATGTTATGATATACGTCTTGAACATCATCATCTTCTTCAAGTAAATCCAATAAACGTTGTAATTGTTCTTTTTCTTTTTCAGTATTTAGTTCAATTGGATTTAGTGGTACCCAAGAAACAGTATCTTCTAAGAAATCTTTGCCTTCAGGTGTTACAGCTTTTAAAGCTTCTCTAATTTTACCATATTCACTACTTGGAGCAGTTACAGTAACAACACCATCTTCTGAAGAAATATCTTCAACATCACAATCAGCCATTAATAAAGTTTCAAGAACTTCTTCTTCACTCATAAAATCAACTGAAAAGATAGCAGTGTTTTTGAACATATGTGTAACGTTTCCGCTTCCCGCAATCTTTCCTCCACAACGTTGTAAAGCTACTTTTACAGCAGTTTGTGTACGGTTATGGTTGTCAGTTAAGCATTCAATTACAAACATTGAGTTACCTGGTCCGAAACCTTCTAATGTCATTGGATCATAAGATTCTTGATTAGCACCTTTTGCTTTATCAATTGCTCTTTTAATAACATCGGCAGTAACTTGTTCTCTCTTAGCTTTTTCGATTTCTTTCTTTAAGTTTTGGTTTAGATCTGGATCTGGCACACCTGACTTCGCAGCCATATATATGATGCGGCTCCATTTGTTATTTAATTTTGATTTTGCTGCGGCAGTTTTTGCCATTGATGCAGCACGAACTTCATGTGCTCTACCCATAAATAATCTCCTTTACTGATTTATTCGACTTATTATACCACTTTTGTTTGAAAAATTAAAGTGATATGTAATTTTTTATTTAAATTTTGTCAATTCTTATAAAAAATAATATTAATTACCACTAGTAAATTTAATTACAATTCCATTATTATCTATATATGCCTCAATATTCTTAATTCTTGATTTGTTTTCATCAGATACATTTTCATTTATTTTTAGAATATTTGATTTATTACAAATAATTTCAACATTTTTACGATTTAAGTTGTTATCTACTATTGCACGTAAACCTTTATATAATCCTTTATACATTGCGGTTAAAAGTTGTTCAGGATTATTTTGATATGATCCGCCATTACTTGTAAAATCACTATTTTCAATTTTGTAACTCCAAGCATATTCATCACTATCTTTTATTGGTGTTGGATTTATGTTTAGTTTTACAATGGCATTACCTGTTGTAAGTACTGCTTTAGTATCTACCAATTTTGATAACACTTTTTTCAATTTACGATACTCACCTAATGCAACTTCGCTCATATTGTCAGTTAAATTATTATTAGAATTAGCTACATCCAATATCATATAATTTTTCTTTATCTTTGTTTCAGGATTTATATTTAATTTTTCATATATATCGCTAGATACTTCTATTTTTTTACCTTTTAAAAAGTCATCAATTGCTTTAATGAAACCACTCAAGTAGTCTTCATAGCGATTATCTTTGAAATATTCATTCAAAGAATAGTATAGAAGTATTTCTAAAATATAACCTGATATATTAATATTTTGTGATACTTTATAATATTTTATTATTTTTAAAGCATTTCTAAAATATGTATAATCACGATTGGCTATTTCAGTAAATTGAATTTGTAATTCATCATTTTTAAGTGAATATTCACCTTCTTCGTATCTAACGTATAAGTTTACTTTAAAATTATTCATTTTCACTGTTATACAATTACGAACTTGGTTCCTTGTAATATCACTTAATTTTTGAACTGTATCTAAATTATAAATAAATGCATTAGTTATAGCATTTAAAACAGCTTCATTTTCTAAAACAAACGGTTTTGCTTCTGATAATTTAATGACTACCATTAAATCTATTTCATCGGTATCATTCAACATTGTTCCTTTTGCCCAAGAACCCGCCTTCTTTAATTCTATTACTTGGCAATGATTAAAATGGGCTTGCGTTAAAATGTTGTTTACAAGATCCATATATTCATTTAATTTTTGTCTTTCATCAGATTGAATTTCTAAATCTGTTACTAATCTTCTAAATTCTTTTTCAGTCATTAAAACCTCCTACTTTATTTGATAATTATATCTTTTTCTATTAACAAAATATACTAAATGATCAAATCCACATTCTCTAGCAATTTGTTGGTAGTATTCTATACCTGACAAATATCTTTCACAGCTATGGGCATCACTAGAAATTGTTAGATTAACTCCCCCTAATGATTTATACAATTTCAACAAATATTTAGTGTGTTCAATATCACCAATTGCTTGTTGTACTTTAGTATTTAATTCTAATGTTTTATCGTTTTTAATTAGATTATTCAATACTTTCTTGATTTTATCTTCATAGATTGATAGTTTAGTGGTTTTGGTTTCATCCATTAAATATGTTGTTTTAAAAGCATAATCAATATGTGATAATACATCATAGTTTTGAAAGTTTGATGTAGCCTCTATCATTTGATCAAAATATGCGTTCATTACTTCATTAACTCCATATTTTAAATAATATTTAGGCCAATAATAATCTACATAGTCATTACTATGAATACTTAGATTAATTAAGTCAAATGATTCTTTACTCAAAATCTCATTAATACGATCTAAACATCTTTTTTGATAACCAACTTCAATTCCTAAAAGATTAACTACACTAGGATATTTCTTGTGTAAATTAGCTAATTCACTCTTAAGATTTTTAAAATCTACGGTCCACTCACAATTGTGTTCAACTAAATCCAAATCATAATGTTCAGTTGTGATAAAATATTTACAACCTTTAGAAACTGCTATTTGATAATACTTTTCTAATTCTTCGTTTGAATCCATTGAATATTTACTGTGGACATGTTGATCATGCATATACATATTATCGCCTCATTGTTTATTATAACATATTTTTAAAAAAAGGTAACACTAATTACCTTTTTTACTAACTATATTTTTCTGTTAAATAATTTTTTAATTCATCTGTAATTTGTACATAATCATCTATCACTTTAAATAGTAACTTTTTCGTACTTTTTGGTAGAGCCTTATTTTCACTAACAAATTTTAAAGAACTAATTAAACCCATATTAGTTGCTTTTATTGCACTTGTTACAACAACAAAATCATCTTTAAAGTTTTTCATTTTTTCTTTATACACACCAATTAATCCTGCCATTGTTAAGCTTTCGGTTGCTTTTTCACCATATTTTTCAATTTCTTTTGTTATTGTTTCTTCATGCTTTTTGAACGTTTCTGATATTGATACTATTAAATCTGTTAACTTTTCATTTTTCAAACTTACAGCCTCTTTATAATATATTCGGTATATTGAATTACCCATATGTATGTATGATAGAAATTTATTTAATTCGTTGGTTTTTTCCATTATTTCACCTCAATATTATTTTTAGTAAAAAAATAAAAAGTATGAATATTTTTCATACTTTTTAACTATTTTCAATATCTACATTACAATCATGGTTTATGGCAAATTCAAGGATCTTCTGTTCTTGTTTTTTATCTAATGCTTGTTCAGTAGTATATATTCTTTTATAATTATCCTCTATTTTATTTAATAATACTTTACCATCATTATTTTTATTGATAACATCTATTATGAAGTTTTTTTGATATATACCATATATTTTATCTAACACTTCTTTATCATTATTATATTGATTAAAGAAGTTATTTGCATTACCAATTATCACTGGTAATTTAATTGCCTCTAATTCTTTTATTAGCAGTTTTATGTTATCAATATTGTTAGGACTTTCCGCACAATATTGATCTATATTATCAACTAAAAGGTAATCAGAACCTAGTTTTTTTGATAATTTACATCGATCTAATATATGATTTATATCGTCACTAGTTAAGTCCACATAATCATCTATTATTATATTGTTATCTTTAATAGTATCAAGTATACTAATTTCGATGTTTTCAACATTTAATAATACTTCTTGATACTTTAAGATTTCACTTAAACTATAGTTATTTTGAAATATTTTAAATTGATATGCTTTTTGAGCTAATTTTTTGTTTTTTACAACTCTATTATATTTAAAGAACATTGCAATAGCTATAATTATACAAACAAAGCCAAGTGATGTACCTGTTATGGCATTATATATTGAACTATCTATTTCAGGCATTGTAAATGATAAAATAGCCGTTTGAGCAAGGACAATTGAAAGTAAGGCAGTTGAAAGGCTTACACACTTTAAACCTGATAATAATAACTCATTACGTTTTTTTGATTTGATTAAACCACTTATTGCAAAATACATTTCTAAAGTAGAAATTGTTGCTAGAGCAATACCTACAATTTTAGGATAATGGCTGACTGATGGTATGAAAAATAGTCTAATCATATATATAATATATATAATATCGGTAAATAGTAACATAATTGCTATTTTTAAATAATATTTTGTCTCTTGTTCTTTATCAATTTTTGAATATGCTAAACCTACAAAATATGTTTGTTTAGATGCGGCACAACCAAGTGAATAGAATGCACTAATAAATAGAAATATCGAGGTACTAAATATTCCCATAACCATTTTACATACAGCAACGAATGCATTGCTTGCTAGTGAAAAACGACTATTTATATTTGCTTTTTCCTTAAAATTTAAGTGAAAGTATTTATTTATAATTCTCGCTATTTTTCCCATATTAATGCTTTTTCAATTTTGTAGAATCAAATTTCTTCCTTTCTACAGTATCAAGTATTAATTTACGTAATCTAATATTTTTAGGTGTTACTTCGACTAATTCATCATCATCAATAAAGGCAAGATAGTTTTCTAAACTAAATACGCGAGGTTTTTTAAGTACTACCGTTGTATCTTTAGTTGCACTACGTTGGTTAGTCATCTGTTTTTCACGTGTAATATTAACAGCTAAGTCTTCTTCACGATTACAAATACCAACAATCATACCTTCATATACATTTGTACCTGGTTCAATAATTAATTCACCACGATCTTCTACACCACCACAGGCATAAGTTGTTGCCATACCTTCATTTATTGAAACTAACACTCCTAATTTACGGCCTGTAAATACTTCAGGTTGAATAGGACGATAATCTAAGAATGTATGGTTTATAATACCATAACCATGCGTTGCGGTTAAGAAATCAGTCATAAAACCAATTAAGCCTTTTGATGGAACAGTATAAATTAATCTTGTTTGACCATCTCTACTATCCATGCTTTCTAATATACCACGTCTATTGCCTAACATTTCAATAGATGGACCGATATATTCATCAGGAGTATCTACTTGAACATATTCATATGGTTCGCAAGTTTTGCCATCAATTTCTTTTAAAATTACTCTTGGACGTGATACTTGGAATTCATATCCTTCACGGCGTAAGTTTTCCATTAAAATTGATAGATGTAATTCACCACGACCTGAAACAATCCACTCTTCTTTATTATTAACTCTTTCAATACGTAAGCTTACATCTCTTTGAGTTTCTCTAAACAATCTATCTTCAATTTTTCTTCCTGTTACAAATGTTCCTTCTTTTCCAGCAAAAGGTGAGGTATTTGTACCAAAGTTCATTTGTACAGTAGGTTCAGACACTTTAATTAAAGGTAGAGCTTCTTCCTTACCTTCTTCGCAAATAGTCTCTCCTACATATATATCATCAAGACCTGCTATTGCGACAATGTCACCTGCTTCAGCTTCATTAACTTCAATTTTCCTAAGTCCTAAAAAACTATATAACTTTTGTATTCTGAATTTCTTAATAGTACCATCTACTCTAACACATGATACCATTTCATTAAGAAACATTCTACCACGTTTAATGCGACCTATACCAATTCTACCAACATAGTCATTGTAATCAAGTAAAGCAGGTTGAAATTGTAATGGTGCATCATAATCATATTCAGGATCTGGTATTTCCTTTAAAATCATATCAAGTAATGGTATCATTCCTGGTTGTTGGGTTGTTGGATCTTCTGATAAACTAGAAGTACCATTAACTGCAGAAGTATAAACAACAGGAAAATCTAATTGATCATCGTTTGCCCCAAGATCAATAAATAAATCCAATACTTCATCAATTACAGCAGCTGGTCTTGCTGAAGGTTTATCTATTTTGTTAATAACGACTATTGCTTTATGATTATATTCTAAAGCTTTTTTTAGTACAAATCTAGTTTGAGGCATTGTACCTTCGTATGCATCAACTACTAGTAATACACCATCTACCATTCCCATTATTCTTTCTACTTCACCAGAGAAATCAGCATGTCCTGGAGTATCTAAAATATTAATCTTATAATCTTTGTAGTGGACAGCCGTTGGTTTAGCAAGAATTGTAATTCCTCTTTCTCTTTCAATGTCATTTGAATCCATAACACAGGTTTCAACTGTTTCATTGCTACGGAATGTTTCAGTAGATTTTAATAGTTGATCTACTAAGGTTGTTTTCCCATGGTCAACATGAGCTATAATTGCAATATTTTTAATCTTCATATATATACCTTCTTATATTCTTATATATTTTACATAAAAGCACCCATTTTGTCAAAAAACAAACATTGTAAAACGATTGCAATTAAAGTTTGTTATACTTTGTACTTTTGCCATAGCACTTTTCTACTGGGTATTTTTTTTCATTTTTGGTCATCTTATTATTTACAATTTCATCCATATCCAGATTATATTTATCACATAAATATGCAACATATACTAAAACGTCCGCAAGCTCATCTTTTAAATCATCAAGGCTTGTTGGTTCATCTTGCCATAAAAATAATTCCAATACTTCTGATACTTCGATTGCTAATCCCTTAGCAAGATTGGCACCAGTGTGAAATTTTTCCCAATCGCGTTCAGTTGTAAATTTTCTAATGCGTTCAAGTGTTTCTTTATTCATATTTTAATAGTTCCTTTAAGCATTCTTCTTGTAAAGATGTAAAATCTTCTAATGCCATTACGTATTTTGCACCATTGCACATAAATATATAACCATAATTATCATCAAATAACATAAAGCTACGCAATCCATAGGCATTACCAGTGTGTCCATATAATCTTCTATTATCTACATCTAAGATTAATAGTTGTAGACCTTTTTTCTTATATATGCCAATTGGATGTTTTGTTTGCCAATGTACTTCTTTCATTAAGGATACTGTTTCTTTAGTCAAATAGCGTTTATTATCATACACTCCATAATTCATTAACATTTGCATAAACTTAGCTAAATCAATTGGACTGATAAATAAGCCTCCTGCTGGGCCTCTAAAATTATTTCCTAATTCATATCTTGGAAAAACTACTTGTAAGAATTTATCTTTATCTCTTATTAATTCTAATTCACCATTTTTTTCATCATATAAACTAGCTACTTTATCTAAATTTTTAATATCATCTATTCTAAAACTTGCATCTAATCCCATAGGTAAAAGAAGATTTTCTCTAACATAATCAGTAAAATATTTACCTGTTACCTTTTCAACAATACATGCAAGAATTCCACAGCCAAAATTAGAATAACAGAAGAAACTACCTGGTTTATGTTTTAAATATGTTTTAGTAGTATAGTATTCATAGGTTGGATCTGTTAATAATCTTTGGAGATCTACAAAAAATCTAGGGCCATTTACACCGTCATACCCTAAAGTTTCATCTTCACCATCACAAATGCTTGATGTTTGCGTCATCAGCATTTCTATTGTAATGATTTCTTCAGGATAATAAGGGTTTCTAACTTGATATCCTAAATATTTACTAATGTCTTCTTTGATATCTACAAGCCCATCATCGACTAAAGTCATAACAGTTGTTGCGACAACCACCTTTGATATAGAAGCGATTCGGTATATAGTATCTTTAGAAGTTGGAATGTTTTTTTCTTTTGATTGAAAACCATATGTAAATTGTTCTTTAATGCCTTCTTTATCCGCAATTAAAACATTACCACCAATAGCATTTGCTTTTTCAAATAAATTATTAATTATATCTTGCATATTTATTTCCTACTTTCGTATTTATATATATATAAATATATTATACCATAATTTATTTTTATTTAAATAATAAAAAGGCTCTATTTTTAATAGAACCTTTAAAAATTATTCAGTAATACTTCTTCATTTTGGTAAGTTATCAATATTTGATATTTAGTATCTTCTTCTAAGTTTGTTACTCTTCCATTTTCTTTAACATTTTTTGATAAAGGTATTAGTTTAAATTGATATCCTTCTTTTGTATAATCTCTAATGTTTTTTTCAGTTTCTACCAAGTGCATAAAGTAATTCCATAGATTATTTTTTCTAAGTGTCATAGGACAATCTTTCCCACTAAAATAATGATGTTGTTTTATATCATCATAAGTTAAGTTATACTCATCAAGTAAATATGCACAAAGTTTAGATGCAAGTTGAAAATTTCTAAAAATATCTGACTTTTCTGATACTGATATTTCCATACCAATACCATTATTATTTCCACCACGATTAGCGATTTTATGATATGTACTATTTACGTAGGTTTCTCCAATATAATATTTTCCATCTATTAACTTACAAAGAACACCCATATCATTAATATCTTCTGTTTCCATTTTTTCTTCGTTTAAAGTTGGAGCAAGAATCTTAGTTTTTTGATTATTTACGTAATAATATCCATCACTTTCAATAGTTACATTACCTTTTGTGGTACCTGTTACACCAGTATCATAAAGTTTGTAATCATACATTGTGCTGTCTCCCGCATGATATGCTACTTCATTATCAGGAATGTTATGATAGATACCATCTTCGCCTACAACGTATTGAAAGCTAGCATGATAAGGATTCCCCTCGTTGTTTTCGGTTTTAACAACATCACTCCAAAATTTTGCGTTACGATAATCTTTAGTATCTCCTGTATCATGAACTACAATGTACTTTTTTTCCTTGATTCAGCCATCTCTGTTTTCATTTGTTATGGGTGCTATATTATCTTTAATAACTAATGGTTCAAATAAATATGGAATTACACTAGCATATATAGTTGTTTGATAATTAAATTCCCATCCATATACATCAATATCCTTTTTGAATGGTTTTTCTTCTATTAAATTTTTGATATATTCTACTACTTCTTTTTTCATTATTTTCTCCAAGTTTTAGGATTGAACAAAATCAATACAGGTAATATCTCTAATCTACCTACTAGCATTGTTAATGTAAGTAATAATGTCGAAAAATTGTTGTAACAAGCAAAACTAGCGTAGGGGCCAACCGCTTCTAGACCCGGACCAATATTTGATAAGCAAGAAAGAGTTGCAGAAAAATTAGTCAAAAAATCATGTTTTACTTCGTGCCCATCAATTATCGTAATTAAACCATTGCTTGGGTCAAGTCCTAAAATCAAAGTAACAATGATTACTATTATGAAATACATGGCAACAAAACCGAACACATCATTAATTGTTTCATCATCAAGGGTTTTACCATCAAATTTTGTTTTTCCAACATATCTAGGATTTATTAATTTACGAATTTTTGTTCCCATACCCTTAAAAACTATTACAATACGTGATATTTTCATGCCACCACCAGTTGAACCTGCCATAGCCCCACAAAACATTAATACTATAAGCATCGTTCTTGCGACAACTGGCCATGTATCAAAATTAGCAGTTGTATAACCTGTTGAAGTAATTATCGAAGTTACTTGGAAATAGGTAGCTCTAAAAGTTTCTTCAAACAAAGTTGGAGTCAATTCTTTAATAGTCGATACCCTAGTTCTTAATACACTTATCATTATGATTACAATTGCGGAAAAGATTAAACCAAAATATGTTTTTAACTCTTCGCTCTTTATTACTTCTTTAAATTTACCAATTAATATTAAATAGTATAATGTAAAGTTTATACCAAATAATATTAAGAAAGTTGCTGTAACATATTGGGCATATGGACTAAAGAATTCCATACTGTTTGCTACAAATCCAAAGCCGCCTGTACCAGCACTACCAAACGTTGTTAATAGGGCATTAAATAAATCCATTTTATAAGTTACACCATCAACGACATTTCCACGGTCAAATAGTAAAATGGCAACCTCAATAATTGTCATTCCTAAATATATTAAATATAAAATTCTAGTTGTAATTTTCAATTTTGAAGTCATTTTACCTACTTGTGGACCAGGTGATTCCGCTTTTAATAAGTGGAGAGCTGAACCATCATCACTTTCAGGAATAAAAATCAAAATGAAAACAAGAATTCCCATACCACCTATCCAGTGTGTAAAACTTCGCCAGAAAAGTATACTATGTGATAAATCTGTAACATTTAATTCTTCTACGCCATCTAATATACTTGCACCAGTTGTTGTAAGACCAGACATTGTTTCAAATATGGCATTAATAAAGTTTTTTATTTCCCCACTAATCATAAATGGTAAAGCGCCAAAGATAGTCATGACAATCCAAACTAATGCACATACCGCAAATCCTTCTTTTTGGTATAGACCATTACGTTTAGGTTTTAATAACTGTAACAAATATCCGCCAATTAATAAAATAGCAATTGGAATTATAAATGCAAGTTTATATATATAACTTTCTAAATAAATAAACGACACAATTAATGGAAAGCACATTAATATGCCTTCTAAAATCATAATTTTACCTATGATTTTACCGATTACTTTCATATTCATATACTAATTTCACCTACTCAAATACATCCATCAAATCATCAAAGTTAGGATGTGTAGTTACGACTAGTACATGGTCATCGAGTTTTATGCAATCATTACCACCAGGAATAATAACATCACCATCACGAATTATACAAGCAATTAAGCAATTTTCTTTTTTCTTTAAATCCTTTAAAGGTTTATTATATATTCTTTCTTTTTTTCTTGCATGGAATTCTAATGCTTCAACTTGATTATTTACTAATTTATAAAGAGTTAAAACATTACTACCTTTTTTATTAGAAATTGCACGAATGTAACTAACTATTTTACTTGCAACAATATCTTGAGGAGATACCGCATTTACTATGCCCAAATCATTTAACATTCCTAAAAAACTGCTACGTTTAATTTTTGCTATTACTTTAGGTAATTTTAATTTTTTGGCATACATTGATATGATAATATTTTCTTCATCTATATTAGTTAATGCAATACAAGAATCAGTAGTTTCAATACCTTCTTCTACTAATAAATCATGATCAGTACCATCACCACAAATAATCGTGGCTTTAGGCAAGCTTTCCGCAAGTTCTACTGCTCTTTCCTCGTTGTTTTCGATTAGTTTTACTTTATATTTTTTACTGATAAGAGTTTTTGCTAAGTAGTATGCAATCTTTCCACCACCGATGATTAAGATATTCTTTAGTGGTTCTGATATTAGATTCATTTCTTTTAGTAGTTCAGCTATTAATTGAGTATCAGCTGTTACACTAATACGATCGCCTTTTTCAATTTTAAAATTACCATTAGGTATTATTACTTCATTACCTCTTTGAACGGCGCAGATTAGAAATTTTGTATTTATTTTTTTAGCTAGTGTAATAAGGGTTTCATCAATTAATTTACTATTTTCTTCTACTAAAATTTCAACTAACATTACTTTCCCTCTTGCAAAGTGTTCAACTTTCAAAAGAGATGGTAAGTCAATTAGGTTTACAATTTCGTCAGCTGTTTCTTGTTCAGGGTTTACAATCATTGTTAATCCTAAATCTTCTTTCATTATTTCGGTTTGTCTTAAATATTCAGGATTTCTTACCCTTGCAATTGTACTTTTGGCACCAAGTCTTTTGGCAACAAGGCATGCTAAAATATTGGTTTCATCACTTGATGTTACCGCAACAACTAAATCAGCATCTTTTGTACGAGCTTCTTCTTGTATGTCTAAACTTGCGCCATTGCCAACTATTCCTAAGATATCAAATTTTTCGATTAATTCTTCAATGACTTTTTTATCATCATCAATGGCAATAATTGAATGTCCTTCTTTTGACACATGTTTGATAACTGTTTTGCCAATTGTACCACAGCCTATTACTACTATTTTCATTATGAAACCTCTTATTTATATACGTTATTCTTGAGTATTATATCACATTGGATTATATATGTCAATTTTAATAAGTAGTGTAAATATTAAAAAATAGGCATAAGTTTTTACTTATGCCTAGTTATTTTTAAGCTATTTCTTCATCTATTTTATTCTTTTCAAGTAAGACTTTTTTTATTCTTGACTTGTTTGCTTCTAAAACTTTTAAATGAATATTGTCTATATCAAGTTCGATATTTTCTCCTGATGTTGGTATTTTATCAATTTTTGAAACGATTAGACCGGCTATTGTATCATATTCACTACTTGCTTCATCAAACTTCAAATCTAATTCTTGATTTAATTCATGAATAGGTAATTTACCATTTATAATGAATTTATTATCACTCAACTTTATAATAGATTCTTCATCTTCGTCGTATTCATCTAGAATGTTACCAACTATTTCTTCAACTAAATCTTCCATAGTAACAATACCAGAAAATCCTCCAAATTCATCTATTAATAATGCCATTTGTTCTTTTTCTTCTTTCATTTTTTCAAATAGTTCATTAGCTTCTATATATTCGTGAACAAAATATGCATCTCGTAATATTGATTTAAAGTTCAATTTTTCAAGATTTCCTTTATGAAAAAAGTTAAGTAAATCTTTTACATTTATAATACCTATGATGTTATCACGAGTATTTTGATATACCGGAATTCTTGTATATTTTTCCGATAATATTTTTCTCAAATTCTCATCTTGATTATCATTAATATCAATCATAAAAGTATCAACACGTGGTGTCATCATATCTTTTGCGGCCAGGTGGTAGAATTTTAATGTTGATTCTATCATCCTTGATTTTTCTTCTTCTATTGTACCGTCTTCTATTCCTTCTTTTACTACATCTATAATATCACTATCTGAAATTTTGTCATCTTTCATATCTTTTTCTATTCCAGTAATTTTAACTAGAAAATTAGTGTTAGCAGAAAGTATCTTGACAAAAGGGCTAAATATAGCTTTTATTACAAGTAGTATTTTAGCAAATCGCATCGCAGTTGTTTCTGGATTTCTTAATGCTATTCTTTTCGGTAATAGTTCACCAAATATTAAAGTTATATAAGATAAAATTATTGTGATTAATACTGTAGCTATCTGACTACTATATGGCACATGAATTTTTTCAAGAATAACTGCTAAATTTCCAGATAAAGTTAGAGCAGCCGTTGCACTTGAGAAAAAGCCTGCAAGGGTAATCCCTACTTGAATTGTAGATAAAAATTTAGTTTCATCGCTACATAGTTTTTCTACAGCTTTTGCTTTTTTATTCCCTTCATTTGCTAATCGCTTGATTTTATTCTTATTAGCAGAAACTACTGCCATTTCAGCAGAAGCAAAAAAAGCATTAATAAGCGTCAGTATAACCATTAAAATTATTTGCGGCACAAAGTTGGCTGAGTCCGCGTCAGCATCATCATTTTCTTCCATTTAAATCTCCTTCTAATTTTTTTATGATTGCATTATATCATATATGACCACTAATTGTCAAATATTTAATTTAAAAAATGCCCTTAGGCATTTTATTTAACTTTATATTTTCTTGTAATTTTTCTTACTCTTTTTCTTACCTTTTGTTTGATTTTTTCATCATTGGGATTTCTTAATACTTGATCTATTAAATCAGCAATTTCGCCCATTTCTTTTTCTTTCATTTTCCTTGTTGTTAAAGCTGGTGTTCCAATTCTTATTCCACTTGTGACGAATGGTGATTCAGTATCCTTAGGTATCGTGTTTTTATTACAAGTAATGTTTACTTCATCAAGAAGTTTTTCGGCTTCTTTTCCAGTTAACCCAACTGATGATTTAACATCAACTAACATTAAATGATTATCGGTACCATTGCTAACTAATTTGTAACCTTTTTCAATTAAACATTTTGCCAAATATTTAGAGTTTTTTAATATTTGTCTTTGGTATTCTATAAAACTTGGTTGTAATGCTTCATTAAAGGCTATAGCTTTTGCGGCAATGATATGCATTAATGGTCCACCTTGAATCATAGGAAAAACTGCTTTATCAACTTTCTTTGCAATTTCAGGGTTATTTGTTAAAATTATTCCTCCCCGAGGGCCTCTTAGAGTTTTATGAGTAGTTGAAGTTACGATATCCGCATAAGGTATTGGGGACATATGTAATCCTGCCGCAACTTCTCCCGCAATATGAGCCATATCAACCATTAAATATGCACCAACACTTTTGGCAATTTCACTGAATCGCTTAAAATCAATTTCTCTAGGATAGGCACTAGCACCGGTAACAATTAGTTTGGGTTTAACTTCCTTCGCCAGTTTTTCAACTTCATCATAATCAATTAATCCATTATCATCTAAATAATATGGCACAAAATTATAGTCAATGCCTGAAAAACTTAAGGGATGACCATGTGTTAAATGACCACCATCAGTTAACGCAAGACCTAATACCTTATCTCCTTTTTCGATTAAAGCCCTATAACTAGCCATGTTGGCCTGTGATCCCGAATGTGGTTGTACATTAACATATTTAGCATTAAATAATTTTTTTAGTCTACTTTTAGCTAAATTTTCTACACCATCAACGTATTCACAGCCACCATAATATCGCTTTTTAGGATAGCCTTCTGCGTACTTATTAGTAAGAATTGAACCAGCGGCCATTCTAGCCTCTTTTGAAGCGTAATTCTCAGAAGCTATTAATTCTAAATTGTCGTTTTGACGCTTTTTCTCAAGTTTAATTATCCTTCTAATTTCATAATCTTTCACTTATTTCATTAACCTCGCTTAATATTTTCATCAATATCTTGCATTGTTTGGCTACCATCAAAAGTCAAAACTAGACCACTTGCCTTACTAACTTCAGAGTCGTTATAGAAAACAACTGATCCGCCTTTTGTCTTAAGGTCAAAAGTCTTTCCCGAAATATCCGTAAGATTAATTTTTGAATCTGATGTTGATACATATGCATCATTCAAACTAATAGTTGCCATTTCAAGAGAAGTTTTATTAAGTTTAAAATCTATACTATATACACTTCCTGATAGCATTGAAATTCTACCATCTTTAGTTTCTGCCTTAACAATTGCTAATTTATTATATGCAGAATCATTATATTTAGTGTAACTTTCATAATCTTCACTATCAGTTTCAATACCTGAAAGTGATACATCTTCTCCTAAATGATATAGATTATTAGTTGTTGAGCTACCAGTTATTATTATAGTTTTACATTTTGCGTAATCTATTTTTAAATACGCACCGTCTTCTTCAATTTTAAATTCATTTTTCACAACTACTCTATTTATTTGTACATTAGAGTTGTATAGAACTGATAAGTTAAAATCATTTACATAAGTATCTAAGAAATAATCTTCAGAACGAATTGCTTGATAATTAAAAGTTGTTGCATCTATTCTATCGATTGCGGCTTTACCTGAAGTATTTTCGATATTTGCAACACTAAATGTTGCTTTCTGTAATATTATTGTACCCAAATTATTTACAATCTTTATATTTTGATAATTATCTGAAACACCACAATATTTACCACTTTTCATTATTACATCAACTGTATTAATTTTATTATTTTCAAGTGCTAAATTCATTTGTGTACCATTTGCAACTAAACTATTCAATGTTGTATTAGTAAAAGCTGCTGTAATATTAATTCCACTTATATTGATATTAAGATTTGGTTCATTGACATTAGCAATATCAAGAACACCATCACTATATGTTAAATTAATATTTTCAACGTTTGTATTAACTGGTAAGATAATCTCTAATATTTGTCTTGGCTCACTTAAGAATCCTAATATGTCAAACTTTTGGGTTTTGTTAGGTGTTATGGTTAAACTACCATCGACAATATTATATTTAAAATCATCTTCAAATTCAGAACCATACTTAAATGTTACTTTATCAATATCTTTGCTTGTTGTTATTTTAATAAACATGCTATTTTCTGGTATTTTTACGGTATTTATATCTTCATCTATAGTGATTGTTTGTCTAGTTTCAATAGTGTTATTCATAGATCTATATATATATCCTTTAGTTGCATAACCACTTATACCGAAAACAACAAATGCAATTCCACAACCAATTAGCACCTTAAGAACTAATCTCTTTTTCTTTAACAAGTGTTCTATTGTTCCACTTAAAGTAAAATCCATAAAAGGATATTCTTTAATTTCTTTAAATATTGCGTCTAATACCGTTTCTAATAAATGCATTATCATTATATAAAATAAATCAAATACATATATCAACCCAATTAATAATATGCCTATATAACTTAAATTAAATAGAATTAATAACGATGTATCTATAAAATTAAAGAAACTAAATGATTTTACAATTAAAACAAATAATCTAATCACATAATATATATCAAAATAACCAATAGTTATAAATCCACCAAGTAGTATTAATATAATTATTGAATTTAATATTGCAAAAAATATTTGATTTCTTCTTTTAGCTTTCTTTCGCTTTTCAAGGTAGTTGATACCTTTTGAGGCATATACTTCTTCAGCTATTTTTTGAGGAGTTGGTAAAGTAGCTAATACTTTTTGGGCAGAATCACCATAATCCATCGCAATATTAATCTTATCTCGATAGTGTTTGACAACTTCAAGACGTTCTTTACCATTTAAATATTGTAGTTCTTCTTCAAGTTCACCTAAAAATTGTTCAACTGTTCTCATATTGCCACTCCTTACCTTTACTTAAATATATTATAGCACAAAAATTAAATTATTATCAAGTTTTTACCTTTTACACCATTATATATATGTCATTATTTACTTTAATTTTATAATAACATAAAAAAATAAAAAACCTATGCAAACATAGATTCATATTATAGATATATTATGGTAGGGCTAGATGGATTCGAACCATCGGAGTGACGGAGTCAAAGTCCGTTGCCTTACCGCTTGGCTATAGCCCTATAAAGAATGGTGGGAGGGGACGGATTCGAACCATCGAACTCGGAGAGAGCGGATTTACAGTCCGCCGCGTTTAGCCACTTCGCTACCCTCCCAGGTAGAAAATGCAATCAAAACAACATTGCTAAAGTATTATACTATAATTTTTACTTTTTGTAAACTATTATGATAATTTTTATTTATTTTTTATTTTTAGTTTTTATTTTGAATGTATTTTCTAATATTCTTTTGTAATGTTTTGCACTTTTTTTAGTTGTATCTACTACTTCTTTTGAATAAACTAATGGTTTTAACAACTTTATTATTTTCTTTATTAGTTTTAGTATTAACTTGATAGTTTTTAAAAATACCTTTTTTAATAACTTTATATATATAAATGCCCCTAAACCAATAAAAAGAATAAAGTACATTGGTAGATAACCATCCATTAATTTCAAACTAAATATATATGTTATATACCACTGGGTTAACCAATAACATATATTAATTATAATAGTTAATACTTTTTTATTTAACTTTATAATTATTTGATCTATTACATCTAAAGTAGCAAACAAATAAACACCATAACTAAATAAATAGACAATTAAATATAATTCTTCTTTTAGTGTATATATTATCATTATTTAAAAACTTTTTTGAAAAAACTAGTTTTCTCTTTTTTCTCGCTTGTTTCTACATATTCGATTACAGTTATTAGTCCACTAATCCATATATTACCTTTATCAATATCTAACATCTGCATTTCTAAATCTTGCCCTTTTATAAATAGTAAGCCTAATTTGGTATCAATCAAAAATTCTTCACTATTTAAACTCTCTATTTTCTTTATACCTGATATTTCTAATTTTTTTCTATCCTTTAAAACAATATTTTGATTAGATAATACACTTGCGTTTTCATAGTTCATATCATTACCTCCTATCTAATTATATTTACACAATGTCTTTTTTATTATATTATTTGTAAATATTAAACAATATTTTAATTTTTGTGTTATAATATATTTATATTATAATTTTAACATTTATTGAATAGGAGGAAAATATGGAAAACCAACGTCTAACCGAACAAGAAATTGTTCGTCGTAACAAAATGCAAGACTTGATTGACAAAGGTATAGATCCTTTTGGTAGTCGTTATGACCGTACTGCTACAACAAAATCTATTAAAGAGGCATATCTTGATAAAACTCGTGAAGAATTAGAAGAAATGCACGAAACTGTAAAAATTGCAGGACGTATTATGACTAAACGTCGCCAAGGTAAAATTGGATTTATGCATATACAAGACCGTTATGGCCAAATTCAAATATTCCTACGTTATGACTTATTAGGTGAAGAACAATATGAGTTATATAAAGTTTCTGATATAGGCGATATCGTGGGTATTGAAGGTGAAGTCATGAAGACTCAAACAGGTGAACTTAGTATAAGGGCTACTGTTTATACTCACCTTACAAAAGCTTTACGTCCTCTACCAGAAAAATTCCATGGTCTTCAAGACAAAGAGGAAGCACGTAGAAAAAGATATCTTGATTTAATTATGAATGAGGATGCAAGAAGAATTGCTTATGCTAGACCTCGTATAATTCGTGGCATTCAAAACTATCTTGATTCACGTGGATTTATCGAAGTTGAAACTCCAGTATTAAACCCTATCTTGGGTGGTGCTGCCGCAAAGCCTTTCATAACTCATCACAATGCGCTTGATATGGATTTCTATTTACGTATTGCGACAGAATTATATCTAAAACGTTTAATCGTTGGTGGTATGGAAGCCGTTTATGAAATTGGTAGATTATTTAGAAACGAAGGTATGGATGCTACTCATAACCCTGAATTTACTACTGTAGAAGCTTACCTTGCTTATGGTGATTTATCTGATATGATGCAACTTGTTGAAGAATTAATCAGCAAACTTGCAATGGATTTATTACATACTACTGAAATTACATATTGTGGAAAAGAAATATCACTTAAAGCTCCATTTAAACGTGTTCATATGGTTGACGCTATTAAAGAACAAACAGGTATCAACTTCTTTGAAATAACTGATTTAGATGTTGCTTTAAAACTTGCAAAAGAACACAATATTGAAGTTCCAAAGCATGAACAATCTATTGGTCATATTATTAATTTATTCTTTGAAGAATATGTTGAAAAAACTTTAATTCAACCAACAATTCTATATGGTCATCCAATTGAAATTAGCCCATTAACTAAGAAAAATCCAAAAGATCCAAGATTTACCGATCGTTTTGAATTATTCATTAATGGTAAAGAATATGCTAATGCTTATACAGAATTAAATGACCCAATTGACCAAAAAGAACGTTTCATTAACCAATTAAAAGAACGTGAACTTGGAAATGATGAAGCCAATGATATGGACAATGATTTCATTGAAGCACTAGAATACGGTATGCCTCCAACTGGTGGTATCGGTATTGGTATTGATAGACTTGTAATGTTACTTACAGGTACAGACACAATCCGTGATGTGCTTTTATTCCCACATTTACGTAATAAATAGGCTTTAAAAGCCTATTTTGTTTTATATCATATTATAGTGAGGTATATATGTATTTTAAAACTTTTCAAATAAATGATCATATCTATCAATTCAAAGATCCCCTTGGAGTATTATGCACTTTAATTATTGGTAAAGAAAAAGCAATGTTAATCGATACTTGTTATGGAATTGGTGATTTACCTAGTTTAATTAAAAATTATACCAACTTACCACTAGTTGTTATTGCAAGTCATGGTCATATGGATCATACTGGAGGAAACTATCAATTTGAAGAAGTATATATAAATGAATTAGATTTAGAATTATGTAAACAATATAATAGTTATGAATGGCGTAAAAGTGAATTAGCTAACGCGATAAATGCAAATGTTTTACCAACTAACTTCGATGAAAAATTATTTTTATCAAAAAGAGCGGGTAATTTAAAAGTTATCAAAAACTACACAACTATTGATTTAGGCAATATCAATTGTGAAATTATTCCTATGGAAGGTCATACACAAGGAAGTATCGGTATATATATTAAGGAAGAGAATATTCTAGTAGTAACTGATGCCACATGTCCTTTTGTTTGGATGTTTTTGCCTGAGTCAACCACTGTTCAAACATATATAGATATGTTAAATCGTACTTTAAAACTTCCGTTTAAATATATATTACTAGGTCATGGAGCAGGTACCTTAGTACTAAGGAAACGAGTTCTTGAGTTTTTGAATGTCGCTAGTACAATTAATATGAAAATTGCTAAAAAAGTTACATTTAATAACTTTGAAAAATACAATAGTTATTGTTATACTCTAGGTAAAATGTATGATCAAAATGATTGCGGAATCGTTTTTGATCCAAATAAATTATACAACAAGTAAAAAAGTAAAGAGTTTAGTCAAAAACTAAGCTCTTTTGTTTTTAGTATTCGTGTATGTATATTCCTTCATATTTGCTAAATTCTTCTGATTTTGATACAATTGCAAGCATTTCCGGAATTGGTTGTAATTCATATGCCATATTAAATGCATGCGCAATGTAAAAATTCTTGTCACTTACGTATCTTGCACCTACAGTATAATATACACTTTCAAATTCAGATTCATTTTTTATAATTCCTAAATCAATTTCTTCTTCTTTTCCATCACTATAAATTAATTTTAACTCAAATTTAATTTTTTCATTATTTTCAGATTTTGAATCATCTTCAACAACACCATTTGGTCCACTCTTCAAAAATTCTTCATCAGTAAGTTTAGTCACGGTTAATTGTGCTTTATAAAGAGCATTCCCATCATCATCATATTCAGTGAAGCTGTATACACCTGCCCATATTGATTGACTATTTGAAGTAGATTTTATTTTTTCTTCTTTCTCGTCACATGATGTTATTATAAAACAGCTCATAATTATTGCTAAAATTGTAATTAATTTTTTCATTAGATCACCTTCACAAATATAAATTGTACATATCTTTCACACCTAACATCGTTAATGTATTCTGGGCCTACATAAAATTCTATTTTAACGCAAGGTGCATAATTATGTGTTTTGTTTTTAACAATTTCCGTATCTTTTCTAAAGGTTATGCTTCCGTTTGAAAATTTGCGAACATTTTCATTATTATTTCTATTATCCTTATTAGAAATATTATACATATTAAATCCATTGATATCTATAGTACTCGCTACCTCGGAAATTTTTCTCGTTGCCACAATTTTAATTGAATAATAGTCTTCTCTACCATCCATAGAATAACCGGCAATAACATTTTTCCATTCGCCCTCTTCATATTCTTTTGCAGTAATAAAATCTATTGACAATTTTCCATCATACACTGGTTCTGTACTTAAAGTTTCTCCATTGTTTTCTTTTTTAACTAATAGATAACAATGACCCATATATTCACCTGTTTCAATTAGAGAAAAAGTTGATACATAGTCGCTTTTATTTTCATCGTTTTCACAACTGCTTATTAAAAATGCAGCGAATACTATAAATATTATAGTAATTATTTTTTTCATTTCTACCCTCCTTAAAATATAAAAACCTCTCGAATCAGAGAGGTTCATTTTCTAATCCCCCCAAACTCAACTTCATTATAACATAGCGTTTTTATTGACGCAAGCAATTATATAATTTTTATATTAAGTTTAATTCTTCCGCAATCATTTGAAAAACGGAATAAGCGGGGCGATAGTCTGAATTATGAATTCCCATATCACTTAATGTCGCATCAATTTGTTCTACTAAGCCATTAGGAATAGGTTTTTTATTTGTAAATATACTATCTAATTTATTTAATAATTGATTAAGCTTTTCTTCATATTCATCATTCATTAATTCTTCACTATACATATAAGATTTAAAATCTTCAATGAGAATTGAATATAATAATAATTCACTATATTGTTCAAAGACATCTTTGTTCTTATCAAATGCATCTTCATAATATGTTTTCATATCAGCTAATACATTAGCTAAAAAGCCATATCCAATATCAAATATTTCTTCTAAATCTTCATCTAGTTTTTGATTTTTTTCATATTCATTATATATATATTCAGTAACTTTCAAAACATCGGATATAGCATAGTAAACAGAAGCTCCCTTTTCTTTTAACATTTCAATTAGTTCATCACATTCATCAATGTAATTACGATAGTCTTCATAAATATTCATACGTATACCTCTTGCTTTCTATAACTATTATAACTAACTATTATAGTTTTGTCAATTAAAGATATTTAGTTAAATTAAAAATACTTTTTTATGTTTTATTTTTGTTACTTTAACTAAAATGTGTTATACTAATTATATATAATAATAATTGAGGTGATAAAATGAATGATGTTGTAATAAGAGCTCTTGCTTATAATAAATCAGTTAGAGTGTATGCGGTATCAACAAAAAATGTATTAAACGAAATAGGTGATCGTTTGAGTTATTACCCAAGTGCTCTTGATGCTTTAGGAAGAGTTTTAAGTATGGGAGCTATGATGGGCTCAATGTTAAAGTTAGATGAAACCGTAACAATCAAAGTTGAAGGTGATGGACCTATTGGTAGAATTATAGTTGATAGTGATGCTCATGGTCATATTAGGGGTTATGCAGAAAACCCACATTGTCATTTTGAATATTCTGATGCTAGATTAAACGCAAAACAAACCATAGGTACAACAGGATTCATAAATGTTATAAAAGACTTAAAATTAAAAGAACCATTTATAGGCTCTACTCCAATCATTAGTGGTGAAATGGCTGAAGATTTCGCATATTACTTTAATATAAGTGAACAAGTACCATCTGCTGTTGGTTTAGGAGTTTTAGTTAATGAAGATAGCAAGGCAGTTGCGAGTGGAGGATTTATAATTCAACTATTACCCGATACTCCTGAAGAAGTTATCGAAAAAATTGAAAAAAAGTTAGCAATTATTCCAACTGTTTCCGAAATGCTTTCTTCTGGTTATGAACCTAAAGATATCATATATAACATTGTAGATGATGTTGAAATACTTGATGAAGTACCATTAGAATTTAGATGTACTTGTAGTAAAGAACGTTTTGCAAATGGTATTCTTTCTCTAGGTGCAGATGAAATCAAAGAAATGATTGACGAGAATAAACCTCAAGAAACTGTTTGTCATTTTTGTGGAAACAAATATGTATTCGATAAAAGTGATTTAGAAGATATCTATAAACTTGCATTAGAGAAAGGAAAAACTAAATAATGGAATTAAATATTGAGTTATTAAAAAAACTTACATCAATACCTAGTCCTTCAGGATATACTTTTAATCTTTCAACTTATATCAAACAATATCTTGAAGATATGGGGTATAAACCTTTTTATAACCAAAAAGGAAATTTATTTGTTGAAGTAAAGGGGAAATCTGATTATAAAATGGCAATAAGTGCCCATATTGATACTTTAGGACTAATGATAAGAAGTATCAGTAATGATGGTAAAATTATGTTCACACAAATTGGTGGTCCTTTACTAAACACTTATGATGGTGAATATTGTTTAATCCATACACGTAGTGGTAAAACTTATTCTGGAACTATTCTATCTACATCTCCAAGTGTTCACGTTTATAAAGATGCTCGTTCTAAAGAACGTGACGCAGAAAATATGTATGTAAGAATTGATGAATTAGTGTATAGTAAAAATGATGTTACAAAACTTGGTATTCAAGTTGGAGATTATATTTCTATAAATCCTAAATTTGAATACACTGAAACTGGCTTTGTAAAAACAAGATTCCTTGATGACCTTGCAAGTGCATTCTTACTTCTTGAATATCTAAGAGAATTAAAGGAAACTGCTACTGTTCCAAATTGTACTTTATTATTTGCATTTACCACTTATGAAGAAGTAGGACATGGGTGCTCAAGCATTCCAAATGTTTCAGAAATTTTAGTAGTTGATATGGGTTGTGTTGGTCTTGATTTGACTTGTACAGAAGAAATGGTTTCTATTTGCGCAAAAGATGGTTCTGGACCTTATGACTATATGATGACGACTAAATTAATAAACCTTGCAAAAGAAAATAATTTAAACTATGCCGTAGATATATATCCTTTCTATTCTTCTGATGGTTCAGCAGCTCTTAGAGGTGGAAACGATATTAAGTGTGCTTTAATTGGTGCAGGCATTCATGCTTCACACGGAATGGAAAGAACACACAAACATGGTTTAGAAAACACATACAAATTAATTAAACTTTATGTAAACAGTTTATAACAAAAAGCCTTATTCGGATGAACCGAATAAGGCTTTTATTTTAAATTATCGTATATTTTCTTCAAATATTTATTTATTATTGATTCTTCAACATCTTCATAAGATTCTTGTTCAGGTATAACTGTAATTAACAAACTTATAATAGATTCTAATAATTGATAAGCTAATTCAGTTCTTTGCGATTTCTTGTCCATTTGAGCCGAAATTTGAAGCATTTTTGGCGTTTCAGAAGTCGCTTGATTAATTTTCTTAGTTATGTTCTTTAATACCTTATCTTTTTCGTGAAACCAATCATCTAAATTGATACCTTGATAGAAGTTATCATATTTAGTTAATTTCTTCATCATATTAAATAAAGCAGGATTTTTAGGATCATTATCTAAAATTATATTAGCTAATAAGCCTTGAACATATAAATCTAAATTAGATAGTGTCTCATACCTTTTATTATCTGTTTGATCGTTTAATAATTGGTCATAAATAAATTCTGCAAGTTCTAGTAATTGATTGTACTCCTTTTGAATATTGTCAAACAATTGTTTATTGTATTTCATTTTTATACCCCTCTATTTCTTTATAAACTCTTGCGATTGGCAAACCCATTACATTATAATAATCACCATTTATTTTTGTAATGTATTTACAAAATGTACCTTGAATTGCATAGGCACCGGCTTTATCATAAACGTTCTCTTCATTTATGTATGTCTTTATTTGTTCAGTAGATAACTTTGAAAAAGTAACTTCAGTAATTTCATGAATAGTTTTAATAATATCGTTGTATATAAATGTCACCCCTGTTACTACTTGATGAGTAGTATTGCTTAATGTGGTTAACATTTCAATTGCTTCTTCTTCACTATGAGGTTTACCAAGTATTTTACCATTAATTGTAACAATAGTGTCTGCACCTATTACAAGTGCATCTTTATTATTTCTAGCTACATCTTTAGCTTTTTGTAATGATAATGATTCTACTACTTCAATTGGCTTTAAACCTTTATCAATTACTTCAACACAAGTTGAAGGTATTACAATATGTTCTATATGAGCAAGTGATAATATTTGGGTTCTTCTTGGCGAACCTGATGCAAGTACTATTTTCATTTTTTATTACCTCATACCTTTTCTATATTATAACATTTTTAATTAATGAATGCCATTACATAACTTTTTTAATTAATTTCAAATACACTGTTTTATTATAGGCATTAATTATAATTGGAGCAAAAATAAGATTGTATAAGTTATCTAGCAATAAACACCTGTCAATGAAAACAGGTGTTTTATAATTATAACTATTTATTAATTCTTTTTATATCCCCATACTACATAGCAATTGCCATAATTACTATAATTCCACCACTCAGACCATCCACTTGGCTTTTCTAGTGCTTCACAGTATACTGTTATAGCCTTGCACATATTAAATACTTCATCACCCATACTTGTCACACTATTTGGGATTATTATGCTTGTTAAATTTATGCAACCTCTAAATGCAGAGTCACCTATACTTGTTACACTATTTGGTATTTCTATACTTTTTAAACTTGTGCAACCACTAAATACAGAGTTACCTATACTTGTTACACTATCTGGTATTTTTATACTTTTTAAACTTCCGCACCAATTAAATGCAGAAACTCCTATACTTGTCACACCATCAGGAATTTCTATACTTTTTAAATTTCTGCATTTTGAAAATACACCGCCACCTATTAACTTTGTATTAGGATTAATAGAAAAAGATTCTGTTGTGTTATTCGTTACCCCTACAATTACCAAATATGGGTTTTCTGTATTACCTAAATATTTACCATTATTATATATATTATATGAAATGTTGTCACAATCATCAAATGCACAATAGTCTACAATTGTTACACTATTTGGAATTTCTATACTTGTTAAGCCTGTACATCCATTAAATGCACGCGTTCCTATAGTTTTAACACTATCTGGTATTTTTATACTTGTTAAGCCTGTGCATTTGTAAAAGGCATCAACTCCTATACTTTTAATATCTTCAGGAATTATAGTATTTTTACATCCCATTATTAATGCATTGGTTTGTGTATCTATTATGGCATTACAGTCATTTCTTGAATCATATTTTTGATTTTTCTTATCTACTATTATACTTGTTAAATTTTGGCATCCGCTAAATGCAGAATCTTCGATATTTATCACACTGGCTGGAATTTCCAAACTTGTTAAACCTGTGCATCCTGAAAATGCAAAATATCTTATACTTATAACACTATTTGGTATTTCTATACTTGTTAAGCCCGTGCATCCACTAAATGCAAAAGCTCCTATGATAGTAACACTATCTGGTATTTCTACCCTTGTCAGGCCTATGCATCCACTAAATGCAAAAGATTCTATAGTAGTAACACTATCTGGTATTTCTATGCTTGTTAAACCAATACATCCTGAAAATGCACCATATTTTATACTTGTAACACTATTTGGAATTTCTATACTTGTTAGACCAATAAAATTAGAAAATGCAGAATCTCCTATACTTGTTACATATAGTCCGTCATATTTAGCTGGTATTATTATGTCTATATCTATTCCAATATACTCTGAAACATAATAACTTTTCTTATCTTCATTTAATTTATATATTAAACCAGATGTTGCTACTTTATTTCCACATATTGTACATATTCCTTCATCATTACATATATGTTTTAATTTTTTAATTTCTTTTATATCGAATTTTTCGTGACATTTTGTACATTCTTCATGTTCAATTCCTTCTTCTGTACATGTTGCCTGTTTGTCTATTACCCATTCTATTGACTGATGTTTACATTCTTTTTTACAACTAGTAAATAAGCATATAGTTGCAATGATAAATAGTGCATATGTTATTTTTCTTAATCTCATTTCTTTGCCCCTCTTTTCTTTATTATATACTTGCATTATACTACTTATTTAGTATAAATTCAATTAATTTCATAATACAGTTATAAAAAGTATTCTGTATTAAATAAATATACAGAATACTTACGACTCTTTACTAGTTCTTTTTATATCCCCATACTACTTTACAATTGCTATAATTCCATAATTCTTTCCATTCATTTGGTTTTACTGATGCTTCACAGTTTATTGTTAAATTATCACAATTATAAAATACAGAATTTCCCAAGCTTTTCACACTATTAGGTATAAATATAGTCATTAAACTCGTACACTCTGAAAATGCTAAATCTTCTATACTAGTTACACTGTTAGGTATGACCATATTTGTTAAACTTTTACAACTACTAAATGCGCGTTGTCCAATACTTTTTACACTATTAGGTATGGATATGCTCTTTAGACTTGTGCAACCAAAAAACGCATCAAAATCTATTTTTGTTACTTCACCAGAAATTATTATATTTGTTAAACTGGTACAACCACCAAATGCAAAATTTCCTATACCTTTATAACCAGTTATTGTCACTTCTTTTAGTGTTGTAGGCACATAGCCATAATTAACAGATTTATAAGTGGCGCCAAAGATATATCCAAAATGTGTTTCACTACCACCGTTACCTATAAATGGTAATGTCATACTCGTTAAGCTTGTGCAACCTCCAAATGCAGATTTTCCTATACTTATTACACTATTCGGAATTGTTATGTTCGTTATATTGCCAAAACCATAAAATTTATAATCACCTATTTTAGTAACTGTTTCTGGTATTACTATTTCTGTTACTTCTTTATATTCGTTATTTTCATCTAACATATAGAAATGACTTGCATAGCACATTGGATTTGAACTAGAACTACTAAATGATATATTGCACCAATCTTCTATTGTTCCATTATAATAAACATTTGTTAAACTTGTGCAACCACCAAATGCGCAATCTCCTATATTTGTGACACTATTTGGTATTATTATACTTACTAAATTTTTGCAATCCAAAAATGCAGAAGAAGCAATATATGTAACATATAAACCATTATACATAGATGGTATCCTCACATTTGCATCTTTTCCATTATACTCACTAACATTGTAATGATTTTTTTCTTTGTTTAATCCATATTTTAAGCCCTGTGTTGGAATTTCATCTCCACACCTATTACATATTCCTAGATTATTACATATATGTCCTGGTGCTTTTATTTCTTCTATGGTTAGTTTTTTATGACATTTTATGCATTCCTCATGCTTTATTCCATTTTTAACACATGTTGCTTCAACATCTACTATCCATACTGTTTTTTTGTGCTTGCATTCTTTATTACAACTAGTAAATAAGCATATAGTTGCAATGATAAATAATGCATATGCTATTTTTCTTAATCTCATTTTTTTGCCCCTCTTTTCTTTATTATATACCTGCATTATACTACTTATTTAGTATAATTTCAATTAATTTTATAATTACAATTTAATATTATAACAAGCAAAAACACCTGTTATTAAAACAGGTGTTTTATTTTCAGAACTCATATGAGTTTAATTTTTTAGACTTCTTTATCTTTTTGACTGATTAATTCATACATCAATGGTGCATCTATTTTCTTAGTTGAATCAATTAATGAAGCAACCTTTATTTCTAATATTTTATGACCATATGTTATGGTTAAAGTATCACCAACTTTTAATTCTTTAGATGGTTTTGCAACTACACCATTTACTAAGATTCTTTCAGCGTCGCTTGCTTCTTTTGCGAGTGATCTTCTTTTTATTAGCCTTGATACTTTTAAATATTTATCTAGTCTCATATTATTCTTCTTTTGAATCTGTTTGTTGAGATTCAGTTGTTTGTTGTTCTTGTGAAGAAGTTTGTTCTGCAGGATTTACTCTTTGAGCAGGAGTATCAGTATCTACGATACCAGCATCTTGAGCCATTTTAGCTTTTTTCTTTTCCCACCAATTAAGTTTTCCTGTGTTAACTAACTCATCGATATCTTCTTTAGTTAATGTTTCAACTTCTACTAGATGTTTAGCGATTAAATCAAGAAGTGCACGATTTTCTTTAATTACTTCAACACCTTTTTGATAGCATTCATCAATTATCTTACGTACTTCTAAGTCAATTTCATGAGCAACTTTATCTGAGAAGTTTTTGTCACTCATATAATCACGGCCCAAGAATACATTGTGAGATTCGCTTTCATATTGTACAGGTCCAAGTGAACTCATACCATATACTGTTACCATAGATCTTGCGATTGCGGTAGCACGTTCAAAGTCATTTTGAGCACCAGTTGTCATTTGACCAAATACTAATTCTTCAGCAATTCTACCTGCTAAGAAACTTGTGATTTCAGCAGTAAGTGTTTGTTTTGTTTCTAAGAAGTTTTCTTCTTCAGGAGTCATTAGGTTATAACCACCAGCATGACCACGAGGAACAATTGTAATTTTTTGAACTACTTCAGCATGTTTTAACTTTAATCCTATTACAGCATGACCTGCTTCATGATATGCAATTAGAGCTTTTTCAGTATCAGTATATTTTCTACTACGTTTTGCAGGACCCATCATTACTCTATCAATTGCTTCATCAATATGATAAATCTTTATTTCACGGCAGTTTTCACGTGCAGCAAGTAATGCAGCTTCATTTAATAAGTTTTCTAGATCAGCACCACTAAATCCAGGAGTACGTTTTGCAACATCCATTAGATTAACTCTTGGTGATAAGTGTTTATTTCTAGCATGAACTTTTAAGATTGCCTCACGTGCTCTAACGTCAGGGTTTGTAACAGTAATTTGTCTATCAAATCTACCAGGTCTAAGTAGTGCGGGGTCTAATATATCAGCACGGTTTGTTGCGGCCATGACGATTACACCAGAGTTAGGTGCGAATCCATCCATTTCAACCAATAATTGGTTTAATGTTTGTTCTCTTTCATCGTGTCCACCACCAAGTCCAGCACCTCTTTGACGTCCAACAGCATCTATTTCATCGATAAATAAGATACATGGAGCATTTTGCTTAGCAGTTTTGAACATATCACGTACACGGCTTGCACCGACACCTACATATAATTCAACGAAGTCAGAACCTGAAATTGTATAGAATGGAACTCCTGCTTCTCCAGCAACAGCTCTTGCCATTAATGTTTTACCAGTACCAGGACTACCAACTAATAATACACCTTTAGGAATTCTTGCGCCCATATCAAAGTATTTCTTTGGATTCTTCAAGAAATCAACGAGTTCAATCATTTCTTCTTTTTCTTCATCTAATCCGGCTACATCTTTAAATGTTACGTTAGAATGTTTAGCAAGTTTAGCTCTACTCTTTCCAAAGTCAAATGCTTGATTATTTGATTTTGCTCCTCTAAATAAAGAGAAGATAAGTATTCCTGCAACAACTAGTGTTACAACTATCATAACGATGCTACCAACATCAACAGTCTTGTTTACTTTTGGATTAACTTCAAATGCAGCAACTCTATCTCTTTGATAAATAGCTTCATAGATAGCTCTTACTAAATCTACATCTTCTTCAGTTCCCCTAAATGAATAAACTTTTGAATTTGATCCAAATAAACTTGAACAATTTGCCGATTCTTTTGTATAAATATATATATAATAAATAGTTTGATTACCAGAACCTGGTGCACCTTGCCAAACAACATTGGTTACTATCAAATTTTCTTTTGTTTGAATGTTGGTTGGATCAATTTTACCATTCTTAATTAAATCTTCACGTGCTTTTTTACCTGATTCAAAATCAGTGAAGAAAAGTTCATAAAATTTGTCGACTGTTATTTCAGTTGGTTTAGAACCACTGCATGATCCAGCAAACAAAAATATAATCATTATTAAAATAATTCCAAATATAATTATGTCGCCTAATCCAAAACGTTTGTTGGAACTTTTTTTCATATCAGCCATGTTTTACCTCCTTATTTTGTTATAAAACCAAGTATCGATATTGGTTGATTATTACTATCACACAACAACAACACTTTTGTTCTTTCTAAATAGGGAACTTTTTTGTCAGTTAAATAATTACTAACACTTTTAGTTCCGCTTTTTAACTTTAATTTATCGCCATCTTTTCTTGTTCTTACAATAATTGGATAACTATGGATATTATACCATATTTTTACTTTTGATGTTATAAACGTGCAAATATTTTTATCGAGTATTAAAGTACTTTCATTAGGTAGTTTATATGTACCACTTTCAGAAATTTCTAAATAAAATTCTTCATTTTCGTGAATTCTGTTAGTAATTATCACTTTACCATATTCTTTTACAAACAGTAATTCATTTGAGATTTTACTAACAATTTTATTTTGGGCACTTTTAATCATATTTAGTATTTCTTTTACCAATTCTTTAGATAAGTTAAATGGTTTTAAGATTCTAAATAGTATTTGCATTTGTAAAAAATCTTCGTAATGCAATAATTTTTCTGCCATAAATTCTACATAATAATCGTTATTATTATATACATAATTTATCTCTTTTATAAAATCATTTTCAATTTTTTCAAAATAATCGGCAGCCATAAATAATGTATTACTATAATTTTCAATTGCCTTTATCCAATTTGAATTTTCTTCTTTTAATTTAGGGATTACGTAATGTCTTATACGATTTCTTGTATAATCATTTTCTTGATTTGAGCTATCCTCAAAAAACTTTATTCTGGATTCATTTGCATATTCATATATAGATGCTTTACTTACATCTAAAAGGGGTCTATATATTAGGAAACCTCTATGCATTTTTTCTTTTCGTATTCCAGCATATCCTTCTATTGAAGATGAGCGGAGTAGTCGCATTATTATAGTCTCAAAATTATCGTCAGCATGGTGGGCTAATAAAATTACTGTGCTATTTGTTAGTTTTGCATCTTCATAGAAATATTCATATCTTTTTTTTCTAGCCCATTCTTGAAAATTGCTACCATCATAGTGTGGTAAATGATGGACAAAACAAGTAATATTTTGGCTTTTTGAAAAATCTTTGATGAATTCTTCTTCTATTGTTGATTGTTCTCTTTTTTGATGATTTATATGCACTACTGTAATATTTTCTTTTACTGTAGCTTTAAGTAATAAATCTAACAAAACCATGGAATCAACCCCTGTTGAGCAAGCAAGCAGTACTTTTTGGTCTTTGATAGTTTCTTTGAGATTGTTAATAATTTGTTCAAATTTCAAATTTATCATTTTTGTGCTCCTACTACTTTTAGTATTATACTACATTTTGATTGTTTTGTAAATTAATTATAACTATTCTAATCTAAAAGTTTTCTGAAGTTAAAGAAGTAGGTTATATAAAAAAGGAACGTTTGCTACATTCCTTTTACTTATTTTAATATCCATTAGTCGTTTTATTTAATCATTATTACATATATGTTACTATATATTTTCAGTGATATCGCAACATTTTTAAATTGTTTTTGAATTTCGTCAATAACCATTTTTTGAAGTTTATCATCAGTGTATTGAGAAATTTTAAGCTGGAAAACAATTATTTTTTTATTGTTTCTAGCACTATTGTAACATCATTGCAAATATATTATTAAATAAAATAAATTATCTACTCTAAACAAAAGATGCATCTATTACACTAATGTAATAAATGCATCTTCTATATACTATTTTTTATTTCTTCTTCCAAAATATCTAAATACTTGTTTTTTATATTCTAGATATTGTTCGCCAAAAGTAGCTTCCATATATTTTTCTTCTTGTAACATTTGTAAATGTAACATTATAATTGCAAACAATGTACATATTAGATTTACTGGATTAAAGTAGGTAACTAATATTCCAATATATACTAAATCAAAGCCAAGGAAGGCAGGATTACGGCTTACTTTATATATGCCATTAGTTACTAGTTTAGTTTGATCTTTTTCTGGTATTCCTGCTCGCCAACTATCTTTCATACATATTATCGCAAAAAGAAATACACAATCGCCACAAAGGCCTATAAATATTCCGTTGATTCTACCATTGCTAGGCATTAAGTTATAATTAAATACAATCGATAATACTTCGACTACAACTATTAAATATGTTGCAATAGCCATTAATGTTTCTACTGTATGTAACTTTTTTTCTTTCCTACTGCCAATTTGTTTAGTCTTTATGCCTTGTCTTTTTTGTATAATCATTTTAGTATAATATATTCCATAGAATATTACTAATACAATAACCGAAAGTAAACCATATGGCATAAATTCTTTAAAAAAGCCTAAATTCATATTAATTATTAGTATCCTTATTTCCTAGTTGTTCAGCGCCATATCGGCAAATTAGCGAAGTTACTATAAACATTATACCTATTCCAAAAGATATATTCATATCAACATTTACTTCACCAACACCAGTAAGCACGTTCTTCATTATTATATAAGCTATCTCAATAAGAATTTCAACAATAACTGGAATGCACATTGTTAAAATACCTAGTCTCATCATACTTTTTGCGCCACTTAGGGTAAATGGTGTGCCATCTTTTAATTCTTTTTTGAAATAGTTTTCCGCGAATCTAGCTAAAACTGCTTCACCAATACATATAATGATTCCGGCAACTAGCATTACATATAAAGTATTAACGTTAACATCAGCTTCAGTTTCTAATATACTTTCAATGGTAACGCCACCAATTGTTATTGTTTCAGCACCTATAATAGTACTTATTATTCCTGCAACACATAAAAAGAATCCTACTATGCAACATATATAAGTTATTTTACTTAGAATCTTACCAATCTTTGAAAGTAATTGTATTTTACTTATTGTTTTCATATTATTTACCTCTTTTATTCTTCCATATATTAGCACCAAGATATTAATTTGTCAATTTATATTATCTTAATTTTAGAAAGTTATTTTTTTAGTAGTTAATAAAATAGTAATATCTTCTTATCGGTATATTTAATAACTTAATATTTAATCATTCTTTAATTTCTAATTTTAAAATTATAGCAATATTATTACAATAAATGTAATGTATTCTAACTTTTTGTCCGTTTCCGTGGATATAGCCTCCATCCACTTTAGCAAGATGATAACCGTTTGCTGGCACACTTCTACTATAACGAAATTCAATACCATTAACAGTAAATGATTCTGAACTATGACCTTCTAATTTCATTGGAATAAAATCACTTACTTCTCCTTCAACAATAAGCGTTTCACCACTGTTATAAATTTTTTTGATATCTCTATACTCAATAATGTTAGTTATCAGAATTGAGAAGAAAACTAATACTGTAACGCTTAACCCAAAAATAGCAAAAACTCTTTCAGTAATAACTTTTTTACGCTCTGTTTCATCATCAAATGTCATTTTGTATTTAATGTTATGAACAACGACATAAGTGAAAGCCGCTATCATAAGAATCGAAATAATATAGCTAATTATAATATGAAATTCAAAGTCTCCAGTTTCATACACTGTTTTATAACCATCCATAATATGCCTCCTCTTCACATTACAAATTTTAAATTTAATTCTACCCAACCTAAATTGCATTGGTAGGTTTTATATTTATATATATAAATTGTTTTTATTTAATCAAATCAGAGTTCCAGTCCTTTAAGAAAATGCATAAGTCTCTTTCAAGGATTTAAAATCTAAGAATGTATTAGTATTTAGTGGTGGTTTAGGTAAATTTGTTGTATCATTTCCTATAAAATGAAAATATTTACTTTTATAATCATTAATTTTGCAATAATGTAAATCACCATACATATATTCTCGAATATTTTCAGTTATGAATTTTATCCTCATTTTAAAATCATCACTAATTTTGTCATTTTGTAGATCACCCAGTAACGGATTTAAAACTCTTTCATTTACAGCCTCTGTCATTATCTTTCTTAATTCTTTATTAGGTTCATTATAAAAATCATTTTCTTCTGCTTTTCCTGTAAGTGGAAGATAATTAACATTTTCCAAATCTTTTAACGTTGGAATTTCATCAAATATTTTATTATATATGTAAACAATATTATAATAAATCATTGAATCTCCATAATAACTATCATCTATTTTCTTATAACTATGTATTTTGATTGGATTCCTAATTCTTGAGAATTCTTTTTATGAAACTCATAAGCATAATAATCACCAACATTCCAAATATTTCTTTTAAATACTGGTTCTACTTTGATTTTCTTATTACCTTGATTAACATTTTCAATTTTTGTTTTAAGTTTATTTAAAGTATTTTGCCATGAACGTCTTTCTCTTGCTGTTTCAAGTTCATCTAGATATTCATGTTCTGCTATATTTGTCATATATGTTAATGCCTTTTCTTTAATTTCATCAGTAAGTATTCCATAATCCCACATTCGGTCTGCTAAAGCAAACCAAAATAAAGATTCTTCATCAGTTGAGAGTACTTCTTCAAAACATTTAAGCATTTCTTGATAAACATCTTGTGATGAAACTCCACTTTTTAATAAATCATCTAACTTATCTCTAACATCTAGAGTAAGGTCATTTCCATATAAACTTATACTCCAAAATCCCATTATTCTTCTCCTCTTAGTCATCAATCAGAATTTAATATTTCGATACTTACTATAACTCTTCTTGATGGTTTACTTTTATCATAATACTCATATTCTTCATAATATCCAATTTTAAGTTTTTGTCCGTTTTTATTAATTATTCCTTTATTTTTCACAATTCTTGCATAACCATATGATTCATTTTCTAGATATTCAAATTCTATATCATTAATTTTAAAGGATTCACTTTCATGATTCCCCCACTTTAAACTAGGTGTCTTAAATTCTGTTACTTCACCAGAAACATATAATATTTCGTTATTTTCTATAGCTTTTTTAATTTTTCGATAATTACTAAATGGATGAATGTATAATGAATAAACTACGAAAGAAAACATTCCAACAAAAATAATCATTATTAGTAGTTTTAATATTTTTTTGTCTGCGCTAAAAAAGAAAGCCATAACCATTATTATAAATATCATTATAAAAAATAAGCTTAAAAAGAAACTGATATTATAATTATAACTAAATTTGTAAACTTGCATAAATTTATGTCCTTATATTAATCATGCTAATGATGATATTTTTTCTTTATTTTTTACTATACTTTATAAGAATATTTTAGCACGATGTTATTATTGATGTCAACTATTCTTATAATTCCATTTGAAAATATCATAGTAATAAGTAATTACACTATAGTATGATAAGAGATATTATTTATAAAAAAACACCCATTTCTTGCATTATGCCACACTTTTAGTGGTCCAAGAAATGGGGTGTATTTTATTGCTATATAGCTTTTTTAGTTTAGTTATTAATATCTATTTCTACATATTCATTATTTTTATCTAGAACATATATATGTTCTGCATAACTTTCGGGAGTAGATGTAGCATTCCTAATACGAATACTCCTCCATTCTTCTAATGTACCTCTAAAATACACATTAGTCAAACTTGTACAATTGTAAAAAGCCCCGTGTCCAAATTCTTTAACCGTATTGGGTATAGTTATGCTTGTTAAACTTGTACAGTTAGAAAATGCTTGTCTGTTTATTGAAGTTATATTGCACAAAATTTCTATTTTGTTTAATTTGGTGCAACCAGAAAATGCTTCATCTTCAATGCTTGTTGCAACACCATCTATTGTTATACTTTCTACTTCTTTACAACCGGAAAATGCCCTTTCTGCTATTTGTTTTGCATCAGTAATTTTAACTTCTTTTAGTGATGATGGAACATGATTACCAAATATATATCCGAATTTATTAATATTATTTCCATCGCCTATAAAAGGTAATATTATATTCGTTAAGCTAGTACAACCTGAAAACACTTGTTCGCCAATTGTTTCAACAGTATTTGGTATCACTATACTTTCTAAATTATTAAAATCTGAAAATGTTCTACTGTTAATTTTCTTTACAGTACTTGGTATTACTAATTTAGTTAATTCTTCATATTCACTATTTTTATTTAACATATAGAAGTGATTTGTTAAATTTCTATCATTATAATAAAACGGATTAGATGCTTGATCAATGAATTCAATATTACACCAATCTTCTAATGTACCATTATAATATACATTTGTTACATTGCCACAATGTGTGAATGCTTTACTTTCAATAGTTTTAATATTAGAAGGCAACACAATATCTATTAAACTTGAGTTTCCCGCAAAAGCACTAACACCTATACTAGTAATGGTGTTTGCCATCTCTACCTTGGCTATGTTTTCGCATCCCGCAAAAGCACTATTTCCTATTTCTTTTACTCCTTCAGAAAAAGTTACTTTTTTAATACTATCAAATCCAAGAAATTGATAATCACCAATACGATTAATAGTACCAGGTATAACTATTTCGGATATTTTTGCTATTTCCTTATATTCGTTATTTTCATCTAATATATATGAATTTGTTGCTTTTGAAATTGGATTTGAAGCAGAATTAGAAAACTTTATATTACACCAATCTTCTATAGTACCATTATAATAAACATTGTTTAAATATATATCTCCAAAAACATTTTCTTCTATGTAAGCAATGCTTTTAGGAAGAACTAAGTCTATGGAATGTCTTAAATAATTAAATGCATCTTTATCTATTTTATTTATGCCTTCTGAAATTATTAATTTAATAAAATAACAATCACTAAAAGCATTAGCTCCAATTTCAGTAACTGGTAAATTATTATATTCACTTGGGACTATTATTGTTGATACAAAAGTGTTTTTTTCAATTCTTAAACCAACGACTTTATAACTTATATTATCGGGGTTAAGTTCATACACTAGCTTATCTGTAGTAGATTCATATCCGCATCTTGTACATATTCCTTGATTGTCATATGTATGTCCTAATGCTTTAATTTCTTTTGTACCAAGCTTTTCATGACAAATTGTACATTCTTCATGCTTACTTCCGTTTTCTGTACATGTTGCCTTAACATCTACTATCCACATTGTTTCTTTGTGTTTACATTTGTTGTTGCAACTAGTAAATACAAATGTCATCATAATAGTAAGTAATATGTAAGATATATTTCTTAACTTCATCTTTTTCGCTCCTTTTTAAAATAGACTTTTATATCTATTACAAGCACTCATATTACATTATACTATTTATTTTTTAAAAATTCAATTAATTTCATAATTACGTTTGTTTAAATGTCATAGAAAAAGTACTCTGAATTAATAACATACAGAGTACTAATATTTTTATTTACTGTTTTTATAATACCATACTATTTTGTTGACATTTCCGCCCCAATCATCATCCCACTTATCTGGTTTCCCTGGTGCTACACAATATACTGTCAAATTGGTGCAATTGTTAAATACATAGCTTCCCATATATCCTACATTTATCGGTATTACTATGCTTGTTAAACTTGTACAACCCTCAAATGCATAATCCCTTATGGTATCTATACTGGTTGGTATTTCAATATTTGTTAAACTTTTGCATTCACTAAATGCATAAGAGCCTATGACTGTAACACTATCTGGAATTACAACGCTTTTTAAATTTTCACATTTATAAAATACATATCTTTCTATATAATTAATACTGTTTGGGATTTCTACACTTGTTAAACCCGTGCATTCATTAAATGCATAACTCTTTATGCTTGTAACGCTATTTGGTATTACCAAGTCTGTTAAACTATAACACTTTGAAAATGCATAACTTTCTATACTTGTAACACTATCTGGAATTTTGGTTTTTTTGCAACCAGATATTAATTTATTTGATTTTGTTTCTATTATTGCATTACAATCTAGTCTTGAATCGAATATCGGATTTTTTTCATCTACTGTCATGCTTGTTAAACCTGTGCAGCCTGAGAATGCACCAATACCAATAAGTTCAACGTTTTTTGAAAGTTCTATACTTGTTAAATTCCTACATTCTGAAAAAGCATTTTCACCTATAACTACAACACTTTCAGGAAGTTCTATATTTTTTAAGCCTGTGCAGCCACTAAATGCTTCATAACCTATAACTGATATATTATCAGATATGTTAACACTTTTTATCCTTGTTTCTTTTTTAAAAGCTTCATTTTTTATTGCAACTACTGGATACCCTTTGTACTCTTTAGGTATTATAATTGCTAAATTGCTTTTATCATTTTCATCGTGATCTATCCCAGTTACTATATAATATGTATACTCAGGTCCCATTTCAAATTCTAATTCAGCTTGTTTTAATACATCACCACACCTTGTACAAATTCCATTTTTATTGTATTTGTGTCCAAGAACAGGTATTTCTTCGGTAGCAAGTATTTCGTGACATTTTGCACACTCTTTATGTTTGCTACCTTTTTTTGTACATGTTTCTGTAGCATCTACTATCCAATCTGATGATACATGTTTACATTCTTTTTTACAACTACTAAATACAAACATCATTATAATAACAAATAATACATATGTTATTTTTCTTAATCTCATTTCTTTTTCCCCTTTTTATTTACTACATATTTAATTATACTATTTATTTTTTTAAATTTCAATCGTTTTTATAATTACATATACAAAAAGTATTCTATATCAATTATTAGATACAGAATACTTTTTATTCATTACAACTATTAAAATTATTTTAATAATTTATTAACTTATAAGCCTAATTCATTTTCATCAATAGTTTCTGATTCAAAATCAGTTTTTTGCGTATTGCCATTGCTTTTTTTAAAATTCCAACTGATTTTTCCAGTATAAATGCTATATACCCAATTAGGTGTATATTTTTTTACCTTTACCTACCAAATGTTATTTTGTCATCTAGTAATAGGTGATTTTTTTATTTTGTTTGTTTTTGGTATAATACTCTCATTCGAAGGTAATTATGAAATATGGATATGTAAGAGGGTCTACAGAGGCACAAAATATTGCAAGACAAATGGAAGAGATACATAAGTTAGGCTTAACTGATGAGTTTATTTATGTTGATAAACAAAGTGGCAAAGATTTTGAAAGAGAAAATTATAAGTTATTAAAGGAAATATTAAAAAAAGACGATTTATTGATAATTAAATCAATTGATCGTCTTGGTAGAAATTATGATATGATTATTAATGAGTGGAGTGAAATCACTAAGGTTCAAGCTGCTAAGTTATTGAATATGAAAAGATGTACTTTTCTTAAATATTCTAAGTTGTATAGATAATGCCAGTAATACTGGCTTTTTGCTTTTTTAAATGGTGCTGACGATTGGACTCGAACCAACGACCTCCTCCTTACCATGGAGGTGCACTACCTATTGTGCTACGTCAGCATCCATTCTATTATAACATATATATGTTTTTATACAAAATTATTTACTTATTTAGTTTGAGTGATTTTTTATTAAACACGTTTGATTCAAAAGTTGTTATTTTTTTATCTTTGTTATGTTTTTCAATTATTGCGTTAGTTACTAATATATCAATCATTTTAGTAAATGGTATTCCTTCTTTTTCGAATAGATAGAATGCTAGTGAACCTGGTATGTTATTTAGTTCATTTACATATAGTTTATTTTCATCTAGATCATATATATAATCAATGCGTACTACCCCTTTTAGGTCAAACCATCTATATAGTTCTTTTGATATTTTTATTATTTCTTCTTTTAGTTGTTCGTTTATTGAAGCAGGAATAATTCTATTTGGTGAGCCACTCATCTTGCCTTCACTTTTTTCATATTTTTGACTAAACGATAGTATTTCTTCATCGTGCTTTACTTCTTCAATAGTTGAAGTAATTAATTCATTGTGGTCTTTTATAACTGCACAATTGTATTCTTTAAAATTAATTATTGCTTTTTCAATTAAAACCTTGTTTGTGTATTTATAAGCTACATTTAAAGCTTGTTCTAACTCTTCATTGTTTTTGACTACTTTTATTCCAATGCTTGATCCAAGATATGCGGGCTTTACGATTGCCGGAAATGGAACTTCTTCAATTGTTTTTCCTTCAATCGCAACAATTCCTTCAACATTTGGGAAGTTACCAAGTTTTAACATTGCTTTAGTTGCTACTTTATCTTGAATGATAGCAGACGGAATTAAATCACTACAAGTATAAATTGCTTGATATATATCTAGAAATCCTACAACTGTTCCATCTTCTGTTCCATAGCCATGTAATACTGGTATAAAGATATCTATTGGATAACTCTTTTTGGGTTTGTTTAAATACTGGTAATATATTTGATTATTAATGTTTTTTATGAATACTTCTTTTTCTTTATTTATATAGTTACTTTTATATGTTTCAATACTGTTTAATTCTTTACTAACATATATGTGGTTGTTTTTATCTAAATAAAAAATGGTAGTATCATACTTGTTATGATCAACGCTAAAATACGTTTGTAAGCCCGAAATTACGGATATTTCGTGTTCTACGCTTTTACCCCCAATAATTATACCCAATTTAATTTTTTCATTATTCATTTTATCACCTTTCTAAAAAACTATCTGGTAAATCATTTTCAATTAGTAAGTATACTTCTTTTTCTAAACTTATTTTAAATATATATTTGTAAGCTTCTTTAAAGTTATCAAATAGTAAATAATTGATATTATTGTTATTTAAGTAAGTTGCAATATATGTACTTGCGTGATTTTTTATCAAACATATTTCATTTATATTGTTTAATTCTTTGGCAATTGTTTCATTTAGTTCTTTTTCTCCTTCTCCCGCATCTACTATTCCTGGAGTAATTAGGCAAAGATAACCTTTTTGTCTTTTTAAGACATCTAAAGCATTTTTAAAACCTATGATATTAGAACTATATGAGTCATCATATATATGTAGTTTATTAATCTTTTGATAACTTAAACGATGTTCAGATGGTAGAATTGCCTCGATGACTTTTTTGAATTCTAAATCATCTATTATTATGTTATATTCTTTTAGGGCCATAGTGGTTACATAACTTGCAAGAATATTTGAAATTTGATGTTTTCCTAAAAGACTTGTTGATGTTTGAAATAAGAATATATCATCTTTATATATATCAAAAATAGTTTTATCTACTTTATATGTTATGTTTTTGGCATGATATGTACCCCTATCTATACCATATGTTAATACGTTATATGTATTGCTGAGTTGATCTTTTACGTTATTTAAGTATTCATTATCAGTATTTAATATTAATGTACCGTTTTCTTTTAATCCATCAACAATTTCTAATTTTGCTTTTAAGACATTGGTTTCTGTTTTTAATGTTGATAAGTGTTGAGGTCCTATTTGCGTTATTATAGCAATATTAGGTTTAACAAATTTACTTAATTTACTAATTTCACCAATTCTAAAGGTCCCCATTTCAACTATAAATAACTCCATTGGCTTGTTTAAATCACTATTGATAGTTCGACTAATTCCCATTAGGGTATTATATGATTTAGGAGTTTTAAGGGTTAAATATTTTCTAGAAATTATTTGGTATAGTATATCTTTTGTTGAGGTTTTTCCAAAGCTTCCTGTGATACCGATTTTAACTAAATCATCAAATGATTGTAGTTTTTGCTTGGCTAGTTTGTAGTAGTAGTTATTAATAATATGTTCTATTGGTAGATTGACTAAACTTGCAAGAAAAACAATAATTGGTAAATATAAAGGTATTAATATATATATAATACTATTGATGTAAATTGATATAATACCAATAATTGTAATAAATAAGATAGATGTTATCCATAATCTTATCATTCTACTAGTAAATTTTAATTTTAAGATATATTTTATTTGAAAAATAAATGATATCGTAAGTATGATTATGCTCATACATATTAAAGGTAAATTAGTATTGTTAATTCCTATTACACCAAAGGGAATACTTATTAAATAACAAAAGAAAGTTTTCTTAGTTAAGTAGTATTTTTTTAAACTTAATAAGGTTTTCTTGTAATCATAGTGATTTTGTTGATAAATATTAGTTAAATAATATAGAAATTTTATTATTACTAATGTATAAAGGCTAATAGTTATTATATTTAAAACAATCATTCATTCACCTCAAGAAAAGTTTTTAATATACACATAAAGTGATAGGGTTTTTCTAAAAATGGGAAGTGTCCAACATTTTCAATACTTACAATTGCGCTATTCTCAAGTAGTTTTTGCATTTTTTCACCATCTTGATATAGTGTAGTATAGTCATTCTTACCCCATATTAGAAGTGTATTAGTTTTAATGTTCTTTAATTCTTTTTCTTGGAAGGTTTTGGTAATAACTGATAGAGTTTTTTTCATTACAGGGGTAGCGTTTTTGTAATCATTACTTCCACTATTTTGAATTAAGGTTTGATACTTGTTTACTTTTTTAAATAATTTGTAAGTTTTTTTCTTTAATTTATATTTCAGTATTTTTAATTTGGTTTTGAAATATCCTTTAGGTTTTATTCCTGCACTATCAACTAATATTAACTTTTTAGTGAGATTGGTTTTTGAGGTAAACCTAATGGCAATTCGACCACCAAATGAATGGCCTAAAATAATGGGATTATTTATTTTAAATTTATTAATAAAATCTATTAACATATCTACATAGTCATCAAGTGTATAGTAGTTTTTAGGTTCATCGCTATTCCCAAACCCTGGCAGGTCGACGTTATAAATGGTGAAGTATGGCATTAGTTCACTAACAATACCCGAAAAGATTTTTCCATCACAACCCCAACCATGTAATAATACTAAATCAGGCCCTCTGCCTTTTTTTTCACAATATACTTTTAGACCTTGGTAAGTATATTCCATTAAATTCCTTCTTTCGCGATATTATATTCATACATTTTCTTACTTATGAATATAATGATGTTGAAATATATGGAGGTTTTTATGAGTTTAACAAATCACTATCCTTTTGCGACTATACCCTTAAATTATAATTTAACTAGTTTTGAAGATTTCCTCGATTTTCAAACTTTAAGTATTCATTATAATCAAATATATAAGGAATTTGTTGATGATTTAAATTTTATTTTATCTACAGAAATCAGTTTGCAAAAGTTAACTCTTGATGAGATTTTATTTAATGAAAAGATTTTATCACCTTTTAGGAAAAACGACATTATTAAGTATGCGGGGGGAGTATATAACCATCAGATTGTTTTTAGATCTATTACACCAAACCCTATTGTTTCAATATGCCCTGAATTAAAAAAAGCTATTGAAAATAAATATAAAACAATGCGTGACTTCTATTTAGAATTCAAAAAAGCATGTCTTGCGATGACTACTTGTGGATATGTATTTCTAGTATGTGATGAAAAATGCCAAGTTTCAATTAAAACTGTTTATGGTAATGATACAACTGTTCCTGATAACTTATGTCCTATTTTAGGAATTGATATGTTTGAACATGCTTATTATTTAAAATATAAACATAACGTAAAAGAATATGTTGAAAATTGGTTTAAGTATATATGTTTTGAATATGCAAACAATCAATATAAAGAGTGTTTAAAAATAGTAAATTCCAATATTTAAAAAAATGGGCTACATTTGTAGTCCATTTTGATTTGCTAGATATACTTCTTTTGCCACATTAATTTGTTCTAGTTCTCCTTCGAAATCAGCCTTATATGGGTATTTTTCTTCTATTTGAGCTAGATATGTTCTTTCTGCACTTGCTTTTTCAACATCATTTTCTAATAATAAATAATATGTGTATTTATATCTTATCATATTAGGAACTGGCATTTTCATTTTAAGCATATTTTTGAAGCCTTTATCTATGTATTTTTCGGCTAATTCTTTATTATTGGTAACTAAGTAACAAAATATTAGGTCACTTTTTACTGTGTTTTGATATATCCCCGCAAGCGTATCATCATTTAATAATAACTTTAAATCTTCAATTGCCTCAAGATATTTATGTTCATCAATTAAACGTTCTATTCTAAATAATTTTATGGTTGATACCATACTATTTTTTTCGGTTAATTCTTGATCAAACAAAAAGAAAGATTCATCCATATCTTTTAGTCTTATATTATTGGTAGTTGCTTTAGTTATTTTAATTTGGGCATAAAAAGCTTCTTTTGCGAGATTACTTTTTGAAATTTGTTTGGTATTATAACCATCATTGTCAATATAGTTTGAACGCAGTGGTATACCATTTAAAATAATCATTAATATATTTTGTAACATCATAAATAGGAAGAAGTAACCTATTATTAATTCTTTTACAAATATATATATTACTCCATTAATAACTGCAAATATTAGGTTTAGAAATACCCCACCTAGATTATATAGAATAAAAGGTTTTTTTGTTTCATCTTTTGGAGTATCTAAGATACACTGTCCACCTGTTCCTGCCATAAAGTATTTTTTCTTCTTTATTTTGTTACTTTTTTGATCTTTTAGAAAAATTGTACTACCTATTCTAAATGATATAAATCTAAAACCTGATATTAATCCAAATATTAAATGGCCTGATTCATGAATAATTGCGCAAAGATAGTTACTCAAAAAGAACATTATAAGTATTAATATAAGGAAAAGTAATTTCTTTTCGATTGTTAGTGTTTCATTAAATATAATTGCATTTATTACCATTATTCCTAGGAATACACCATATCCTATACCTAATATGATGTTTACAAAAATCCATAGTTTTTTCATTCAATTCTCCTTTTTAGACAAAATGTCACTGGTTTTACCAATGGCATTTTTTTATCCTATTGAATTCTTCATTTCTAACTTGATAAGTTGATTTAATTCTACTGCATATTCCATTGGCAATTCTTTTGCAAATGGTTCAATGAAACCCATAACAATCATTTCGGTTGCTTGTTCTTCAGTTAAGCCTCTACTCATTAGATAGAATAATTGTTCTTCACTTACTTTAGAAACGGTTGCTTCATGTTCGATATATGAAGTATCATTCTCAACAATATTAGTTGGAATTGTATCACTAGTAGATATTTCATCTAATATTATGGTGTCGCATTCAACATGGCTTTTTGCGTATGTTGCATTAGCACTATGGCGAACAGTACCACGATAGTTAACTTTACCACCACCACGACAAATTGATTTGGAAATAATTTGGCTAGTAGTATTTGGTGCAAGATGAATCATTTTCGCACCAGTATCTTGGATTTGACCTGGGCCCGCAAAAGCAATTGAAATAGTTGTTCCTTTTGCCCCTTCTCCTGCAAGTATACATGCGGGGTACTTCATATTAATGTTAGAACCAATGTTACCATCAATCCATTCCATATGGCCACCAGCTTCAACAAGAGTACGTTTAGTAACTAAATTAATAATATTGTTTGACCAGTTTTGTACAGTTGAATATCTACAATATGCATTCTTCTTTACATATATTTCAACTACTGCGGCATGTAGAGAATCTTTTGAATATTGAGGAGCTGTACAGCCTTCAACGTAGTGTACACTTGCTTCATCATCAACAATGATTAAGGTACGTTCAAATTGTCCCATTTGTTCAGTGTTAATTCTGAAATAAGATTGTAATGGTTTTTCTAGTTTTACACCTTTAGGAACATATATAAATGAACCACCACTCCAAACGGCAGTATTTAGTGCCGCAAACATATTATCGGTTGCGGGAACAACTTTAGCAAAATATTCTTTGACAATTTCAGGATATTTTTTTACAGCTGTATCCGTATCACAAAATAAAACGCCTTTTTGTTCTAATTCTTTAATTGTATTATGATATACAACTTCTGATTCAAATTGAGTTGAAACACCTGCTAAGTATTTTTGTTCTGCTTCTCTTATACCTAGTTTATCAAAAGTATCTTTGATTGCGGTAGGAACTTCATCCCAACTGCTTTCAGTTTTTTTACTTGATTTTATGTAATATATATAATCATCAAAAGTTACACTTGATAAATCAGGTCCAAAGGTTGGCCATTTCATTTTTGCAAATTCATGATATGCTTTTAGTCTAATGTCTAACATCCATTCTGGTTCATTTTTCATTTTTGAAATTAGTCTAACAACATCTTCATTAATTCCTCGACCAGTATCAAAAATATTTTCAACATCAGTTCTAAAACCATATTTGTAATCGCCAACTATTTCGTTTATTTCTTCTTTTTGATTTTCAAGTTCTATTTCTTTTTCTTTTTCGTTATTCATCTTCTTGATCTCCTTCATCACCTAGAAGCAAAGCACCAGCCGCACGCCAAGCAAGAGTTGCACATTTAGCGCGGGGAGGGAAGTTATGGATATTTACATATACAATTGCATCTCCTAAGCGATCTTCATCTTTTGGCAAATTACCTTTAATGAGTTCATAGAAATCATCGATGATTTCATTGGCTTCTTCAACAGTTTTGCCGATTAGAACTTCACTCATAACGGAAGCTGATGAACAGCAAATTACACAGCCTGTTCCATCATGTCTTACATCAACAATTTTACCATCTTTTATTTCAACTTGAACAGTTACATCATCGCCACAAGAAGGGTTTTTTAGATGTAATGTTTTATAACCTGGTACTAATCCTTTGTTACGAGGATATTTACGATGTTCATTAATAACTTGGTTGTATAAATCAGATATTTGGTTTCCCATTTTACCACTCCTCAAAATATTTTACAGCAGCTTTTACTGCTTCAACGAATACATCAATATCGTGATAATCGTTATATACATATATGCAAGCTCTAAGTGTTGCTACACAGTCTAACCATTTCGTTATTAATTGGGCACAGTGATGACCTGCACGTAAAGCAACGTGATATTCATCAAAAATGGTTGCGGCATCATGAGGGTGTGCTTTATTAATATTAAATGTAATAATTGCGGTTTCTGCTGTAGGATTATATATTGTAATACCTTCTACTTTGCTTAACTTTTCGCGAGCATAGTTTAGTAATATTTGTTCATGTTCATGAATTCGATCATAACCTATTGATTCAATGTACTTTATTGCTTCTTTGAAAGCTATTGCCTCCGCAATAGGAGGTGTACCTGTTTCAAATTTGTATGGTGCATCTTTGGTTGTAGCTTCATATTTTTCAACTACATCAATCATATCACCACCATATTCAATTGGGCTCATTTTCTTTAAATATTTGTATTTACCAAACAATATACCAAAGCCAGTTGGCCCAAACATTTTATGAGCAGAAAAGGCAAGGAAATCACAATCTAAGTCTTGTACATCTACTTTCATATGTGGTACAGCTTGTGCCGCATCAACAACAACTATAATGTTGTGTTCATGAGCAATTTTAATTATTTCTTTAATAGGTGTAATATATCCCATTACATTAGAAACATATGTTATTGCTAGAACCTTACTCTTTTCAGTAATTGTTTTTTTAAATGCTTCAACAGTTATACGACCAGTTGAATCAAGTTCAATGTATTTTAATGTCGCATTTTTCTTTTTTGCAACATTCATCCATGGAAGCACATTACTATGATGTTCTAATTCGGTTGTAATTATTTCGTCGCCTTCTTGAATGTAATCCATACCAAAGCCTAAAGCAACCATATTCAAGCCATTACTTGCACCTTTTGTAAACACAATTTCTTTTTCTCTTGCATTTAGAAATTTTGCGGTTAAGGTTCTGGTTTCTTCGTATTCAGTAGTTGCTTCATAACTAAGTTCATAAACACCACGATTTACATTTACACCATATTTATCGTAGTATTCATTAATCTTATCAATGACACATTTTGGTTTTAAAGCAGTAGCGCCTGTATCTAGATAAACTAAATCAGGGTTATTGTTTAAAACTGGAAAATCCTTTTTAATGTTTAATAAGTCAGCCATCTGCTTTAACTCCTTTCTTATTAGTCAACTAAATATTTTTCAAAATTTTGTTCAATTTCTTTTTTTATTTCTTCATTGTTAATATGATCTAATATTGGTTTTACATATCCCATTACAATTATTTTAGAAGCTTCTTCTTGAGTCATACCTCTACTCATTAAGTAGAATAAGTCTTCTTTATTAATTGAGCCGATAGAACATGCATGATTCGCTATTACATCATATTCATCAATATACAAATTAGGTAGGGCTTTAATCTTTGCAGTTTTTGATAATGTTAAGCCTTTTGTTGATTGGTGAGCAACAGATAATGAGCAACCCTTTTTTATTGTCGCATTATTGTTTAATAACAAAGTTGCTTGGTCTTTAGAAATTGCATAATTTGCTAAATTACTTTCGGTATGTTTAGCATTATGAAATATTTCAATTTTACTATTCAAGTTAGCTTTTTTAGTTAGTAACAAAAGATTCATTATTTCAACTTTTGAACCTTCTTCATTTAAGTTTATTACTTGATTTATTTCGTTTGATTCATCACTTGTAACTATGTTATAAATTTCTAAATAAGCATTATTACCAAGATTAGCTTTTACAATGTTTTTGTTATTACTATTTGAATCATGTTGAAAAGTAATATATATTAAATGGCTATCATCTAACATTTCAAATTCTTTACTAGAGGCATCTTTATTAAAGTCTTGAATAATTACTTTAGTTTGATTAGAATTTACAACTAATACATTATTCATTTTTATCACCAAGTGTATTTTTAACGGCACAAGTTCCGATAATGCCAGCAGCTCTTACTTCATTTGCTTCATCTTCTAAATTGTATTCTTCTTTTAACCAATCGTATCCTTCTGCGTCAATTTTTTCAATTAATTCTAATCCACCTTCAGTAATTACTCTACCATTCATTAGCACATGAACTTTATCAATATTTAGGTAGTCTAATAATCTTTCATAGTGAGTAATAATTAAAGCACCAAAATCAGGAGATTTCATATTATTAACATTTTCACCAACAATTCTTAAAGCATCAACATCAAGCCCTGAATCTATTTCATCTAAAAGGGCAAATTTAGGTTTTAACATTTTCATTTGAAGTATTTCATTACGTTTTTTCTCACCACCAGAAAAACCTACATTAACATAGCGGTGTGGTAAGTCAGAACGCATTTTAAGTTCTTTAGTTGCTTGTTCAAAGCTTTTTATATATTTTAGTAATGAAAATTTTTCACCAGGTAATGCTCTTGCATGTAAAGCAGCCTTTATAAAATCTGAATTGGTAACTCCTTCTATTTCACTAGGGTATTGCATTGCAAGAAAAATACCTTTTCTGCTTCTTTCATCAACACTCATTTTAAGTACATCTTCACCATCTAGTAAAATTTGTCCTTTTGTCACTTCATACTTGTAATGTCCCATGATTGTTGAAACTAAGGTAGATTTACCAGTTCCGTTTGGTCCCATAATTACATGGAACTCACCGGTATTAATTTCAAGGTTAACACCTTTTAATATTTCTTTTCCTTCAACACTAACATGTAAATCGATTATTTGTAATTTTGACATATCTAACACCTCATCAGTTTGACATTTATTTTTTATATTTATTTTTATTGCTTCTTACCAATATATTATTATACCATTTATTGTAAAAATACTCTACTAAAATGCGAAATCTTTTATTTTTGCTATATTTATTCAAAATATTAGACTTAACTAACTATATTTTCGTTTTGTAAAGAAAAAATATGTATTGAAAACCAATACATATTTTATAGTCTTATAGACCAGTATAATCGTTAACTGCTTTTTTATTTCCAAAAACAAGGATTTTACCAGATCTTTTTAGTTTGAAATCTTTTAAACTAGCTATTTTTTCATTTATTCTTTCTTTTTCTTCATCTGTTTCAGCTTTTTTAAGTGCTTCTTTTTGTTCTTCTAATTCTTTTTCATTTTCTGCTTTTACTTTTTCATATCTTGCTTTAGCTTCTTCAGCATCTTTATAGAATGCAGCAGTAACAGCTATTTTTTTACCATCAACTTCTTTAGAGCAAACTAATACAGCTTCTGTTTTAGTTGAGAAAAGATCACCAATGTTAACATCTGTAGATGTTGTAACAACATTATAACCTTTCTTTTCCATTTTTTCTTTTCCCTTTTCAGCTGTCTTAGGAGTACAACTTGTAAGAGTGAAAAGCATCATAATAGCTAGAAATATTCCAGCAATTCTCATTGTTTTTCTCATTTTTATATCCTCCATAAATATTTTTACGATGTTATTATACCAAAAAGTTAATCTAATTGCAATATTTTATTTATTGAAAAGCATTTTTTTATTATTAGATTGCACGGTTTGGACCAACATTAATCCATAAAGCAACAATTTCATTATTGCGTACGACTAAAATAACTTTATCCATTAATTCTACATTTTCATCTAGGGCAGTAGATTTTCTTTCGCCAATTACTAACCATCCTGATTTTTTATCATAAAAAGTATCTTGGTTTTTTAATGCTTGAATAATCAATCTATCTGTTAATTGGAAATTTATTGCTTCTAGTCTTATTGTACCTTTTTTGGCAATGGGTGCTTTTAAATGTTTCATAAACCAAATTGATTTAGGCATTACTCCACAAAGTCCCATAAATTCTTTATTATAGCCTTTAAATTCTAATCCCGCAAAGCTTACACCAAGTGTAAGTATAACAGAGTCTTCTTTAGGAAGCCCAAAAGAAAAATGCTCATCATCATATTCTACGCTTTTAGTAATATTATTATTACCATAATTTACATATACATTAAGCTTTTTATCTCTGTTAATCTCAACACTTCGATAGTTTTTTAGTCTTTTAATATACGAAACTATTTCATTAGTTTCTTTTTCATAATTTTTTATACGTTTAGTATTATTCTTTTTTGAAAAATAACTTGTATACCAACTTCCCACTGGGTATATTACAATTAAAATTAGTGCTCCAATAAAGTATACTAATTTAAAAGCTTCCTTGTTTACTACTTTAAGCCTTATGCATAGTGCCAATAGAATTATAGCAAATATGGTATTCATAATAGGTATTATTATGGTAGGTTTATTTTTCTTTAAATTTTCTTTAGTGTAATTTGAATTGTTCATTTTTTGTCTCCTTTTATGATTATTTTATCATTTTATTTTTGGTTTGTCAAAGAGAATAGAATAAGGAGAAGGCCTCTAGTTATCCTAGAAGCCAATGTTAAAAAGTATTTAGTTTTCTTATTACAATTTGATTATAACATTTTATTGTGAACTATTAGTGATAGTCTTTTGATATTTTGATAAAAATAACCGCTACTAGTTAAACTAGTAACGGTTATTAATTTTGTTATTTAGAGAAATCCATTTCAAGATATCTTTGATAGCTTGTATATCTTCTCATTGCTTCTGCTTTATTCTTTGCAAGAAGAGCATCTGCTTCAGTAGGGTTGATGTTCTTTAATTGAGCATATCTTGTTTCACTCATTAAGTATTCATCATATCTATCCCAATCTGGAGTCTTAGAGTCTACTTGAAGAGGGTTCTTGCCTTCTGCAATAAGACGTGGATCATATCTTAATAATGTCCAGTAACCACATTCAACAGCAAGTTTTGCTTGTTCTTGTGCTTTACCCATACCACGTTTTAAACCATGGTTGATACAAGGTGAGTATGCAATTACGATTGATGGTCCATGATAGCTTTCAGCTTCACGCATTGCTTTTAATAATTGAGCTTGGCTTGCACCATGAGCAACATAAGCAACGTATACATGTCCATAACTCATTGCTATAGCAGCTAAGTCTTTCTTCTTACCATGTTTACCTGCAGCTGTAAATTTAGCAATTGATGCTGTAGGAGATGATTTAGAAGATTGACCACCTGTATTAGAGTAAACTTCTGTGTCTAATACTAAGATATTAACATCTTCTTGGTTAGCGATAACATGGTCTAATCCACCGTAACCGATATCGTATGCCCATCCGTCACCACCAAAGATCCATTGAGAACGTTTAACTAAATGATCTCTTAATTCGTAGATTGCTTTTGCATGTGGGCAATCTTTATCTTTTAGTAATGGAACAAGTTCGTTAGCAACTTCTCTTGTTACTTTGTAATCTTCTCTATTTTCAAGCCATAACTTAAATAATTCATGAACACGATCACCACAATCTTGACATTCTTCTAATGCTTCTTCCATATGAGTTGCGATTTGATCACGTAATGCATTGCTTGCATTTAACATACCGAAACCAAATTCAGCATTATCTTCGAATAGAGAGTTAGCCCAAGCTGGACCACGACCTTCTTTGTTTGTTGTATATGGAGTTGCAGGGAAGCTACCACCATAAATTGATGAACATCCTGTTGCGTTAGCAACTACCATATGATCACCAAATAATTGAGTAACTAATTTAACATATGGAGTTTCTCCGCATCCACCACAAGCACCTGAGAATTCAAATAATGGTTGTGCAAATTGGCTGTTCTTAGGATTTGCCATCTTATCTACTAAGTTTTCTTTATAAGTTACATTATCAAAGAAGTATTTAGCATTAACTGCTTGACCAGCTTCAAGAGCATCAGAGATAGGAACCATCTTAAGAGCTTTTTCACCTTTTTTACCAGGGCAAGTATTAACACAAACTTCACAACCAGTACAGTCAAGTGTTGAAATTTGTAATGTATATTGAAGACCTTCAAAACCTTTTCCAGTAGGTGCTAAATATTGAACACCTTCAGGAGCATTTTTAGCTTCTTCAGCATTTACTAAGAATGGACGTACTACTGCATGTGGACAAACGAATGAACATTGATTACATTGAATACAGTTTTCAGGATTCCACATTGGTACGAAGTTAGCACTACCACGTTTTTCATATGCAGAAGTACCATTAGGCATTGTACCATCTTCATAACCATTAAATGCAGAAATAGGTAAATCATAACCTTTAATTGCATTTACTGGATCAGCAATAGTCTTAACAAATTGAGGACGATTTTCATCTACAACTTTTTCTTCTACTGGAAGTTTCTTCCAAGCTGATTTAACTTTAACTTCAACTAAGCCTTCTGCACCTTTTTCAATTGCTTGATAGTTTAATTGAACGATTGCTTCACCTTTTTTAGCATAAGTTTTTGCAGCATATTTCTTCATTAATTCTTGTGCTGTTTCATAAGGCATGATTTGTTCATTTAATTTGAAGAATGCAGATTGTAAAATAGTATTAGTTCTTCCGCCTAAACCGATTTGACGTGCTAGATGAACTGCATCAATAATGTAGAATTTAGCATGTTTTTCAGCTAATTGTTTTTTGAATGAATTAGGTAGATGTTCTTCTAATTCTTTTGCGTTTCTAACTGTATTTAGTAAGAATGTACCACCGTCTTTTAAGCAGCTTAACATATCATATTTTTCTACATAAGCTTCAAGACTGCAACTTACGAAGTCAGCATGACTTACTAAATATGGAGCAGTAATTGGTTTTGGACCAAAACGTAAATGAGAACGAGTTACACCACCAGATTTTTTAGAGTCATAAGCAAAGTATGCTTGTGCATATAAATCAGTGTTATCACCGATAATCTTAATAGTATTTTTGTTAGCACCAACTGTACCATCACTACCAAGACCATAGAATACTAATTCAGAAGTACCTTCAAGTAATTTAATTTCTTTTCCAACAGGAATACTTAAATGAGTAACATCATCTTCGATACCTACTGTGAAGCCATCAAAACCATTTTTCTTTAAATGATCGAATACAGCTATCATTTGAGCAGGTGTAGTATCCTTACTAGATAGACCATATCTACCACCAATAATTGAAGGAGCACCTTTTACGCCATAGTATGCTGCTTTAACATCTAAGTATAGAGGTTCACCAAGTGACCCTGGTTCTTTAGTTCTGTCAAGTACAGCAACACGTTTAACTGTCTTAGGCATTACATTGAATAAATATTCTTTTGCAAATGGACGATATAGATGAACTGTTAAGCAACCAACTTTTCTACCTTTTGCATTTAGATAATCAACAACTTGTTTGATTGTTTCTGTAACTGAACCCATTGCTACGATTACATCTGTAGCATCTTCAGCTCCATAGTATACAAATGGTGCATAGTTACGACCAGTTACTTCACTAATCTTAGCCATATAGTCTGCAACTACTGCAGGAACTTCGTTATAGAATTTGTTTTGAGCTTCTCTTGTTTGGAAGTAAACATCATCGTTTTGTGCAGAACCTCTTGTTACAGGGTGTTCAAATGTTAATGCACGTTCACGGAAATTTCTAACAGCATCACGATCTAGTAATTTATCAAATACTTCGTAATCCATAACTTCAACTTTTTGAATTTCGTGTGAAGTTCTAAATCCATCAAAGAAGTGCATGAATGGAACGCTTGTTTTGATTGCTGCAAGGTGAGCAACACCAGCTAAATCCATAACTTCTTGTACAGATGATGTAGCAAGCATCGCAAAACCAGTTTGACGGCAAGCCATAACATCTTGATGATCACCAAAAATTGATAATGCTTGAGCAGCTAAGCTTCTTGCAGAAACATGTATAACACCTGGTAATAATTCTCCAGCAATCTTATACATATTAGGAATCTTTAATAATAACCCTTGGCTAGCAGTAAATGTAGTTGTAAGAGCTCCGGTTTGTAATGACCCATGAACTGATCCTGCTGCACCAGCTTCTGATTGCATTTCAACAATTTTTACAGGCATACCAAATAGGTTCTTTTTACCCTTAGATGCCCATTCTTCCGCGTACTCAGCCATTGGTGATGATGGAGTAATTGGATAGATACCAGCTACTTCGGTAAAAGCATAGGCGCAATGAGCGGCAGCTTGATTACCATCCATAGATTGGAAAACTTTTTTAGACATAAAATGTTCCTCCTAATTATTTTTTATACTCAGTTATTATACCACAATATGTCAATTTGGTAAACCAAAAAACATAAAATTTAGTTTTATTACTAAAAAAATGTTTTTATTTAAGCTTTTTTATTTAGTTTTTTAATTAATTTCTATTCGATATTTTCCTATAACTTTTTTAATTAAAAATACTTCTAAAGTATATAATCTACTTCAGAAGTATTTATCTTTTTAAAACTTTCTTTCTCTTTTGGCAAACTTTGCAATAATCGATAAAATTAAACAAATCAAAAAGCCAAAGAAATAATAATAGCATAATGCAGAACCACTGACACATGAAATAAACAAATTTACATATTGACTAGGATAAGTTATTTCAGTAATTTGTTTTTTGAATATATATGGTAACATAATTAAGCCCAAACTTACGATTGTTCCAAATAAACTAATTCTAAATAATTTTACTTTCTTCAACTCTAAAAGTCCCTTAATTGATCTTATTATTATCAAGAATGCACTTGCAAAAACTAAAGCAATCGTAATAACCAAAGTAATAAAAGTAAATGGATTTATTCTATTAGCCTTTAGTTGAGCACTTTTTTCTTTTCTCGTTAGTGTCTCATCTGCCTTTAATGCTTTTCTTAATTTACTATTATATTCTACTTGATTTTTTATTCCACTTACTAAATCAATATATTTTATGCCTTTATTTCTAAGTCTACTAAGAGTCATATTAAGTAAATCATAATCAACCGAGCCATCTTCTTTATATGCATCTATATTACCAAAGATTTGAAGAGCTTTACTAATTTCATCTATTGTTAAATCAATAGATTCATTTTCAGTATAACCTTTTTCAATATATGTATTAATTAAAAATCTTGCATTCTTATTTATACTATCTTTATTATATTTTAAAACAGGAAAACAAACTAAAGCAAAGCATAATCCTATTGCAATAATTAACGTTATTCCGTAGTATGCTTTTTTAACCATAGTTTATCACTCCCTTCATATTTATTATACTTTTTTTTTATTTTTAGACAAATCTTTCGATTTTATTATTTTTATTTTTTTATTGAATACATATGTAAAAATTTTTTTCATATAATATTACTAGGTGATTTGTCTTGATTTTAAAAGAATTATATGATTTTTTAGATAGTAATAAGGAAGTAAAAGGAGTAACTACTGACTCACGTTTCATTAAAGAAGGATATATTTTTTTGCCAAAACACGGTAAGAATTTTTTAGGCAATGAATTTTTTGTTGAAGCAATTACTAAAGGTGCTATCGCAGTTGTTTATGATGAGTATATACCTAATTTAGTAGTTCCTTTGATTGTAGTTGATGATTTAGACAAAGAACTCAAACGTTTATTAAATTTAATATATCAAAAACCATTTGAAAATTTAAAATTAATTGGTGTAACTGGTACTGATGGTAAAACAAGTGTTTCAACAATTTCTACTTATCTATTAAATCATATATCTAAAGCTGCTAATATTGGGACAAATGGTATCTTTTATAATAATCAGATATATGATAATTTATTTACTACCCCAATTTTATGTGAGAATTATCGTCTTTTTACCGAATTTAATAAAAACAATATTAAGTATGCATCAATGGAAGTATCTAGTGAGGGTATTGCAAATCACCGAATTGATAATATTTTATTTGATTATGCTATTTTTACTAATCTTTCCCATGAACATTTAAATACCCATAAAACAATGCATAATTATTTTTTAACTAAATTAAAGTTATTTAAACAATTAAAAAAAGATGGTTTAATGATTATCAATAAAGATGATTATTATGCAAGATTCTTCGAAGATTTTGATAATGCAGTTTATTATAGTTTATTTTCACCATCTGATTTTCAAGCTATTAATATTAAATATTATAATGGTTACACTACATTTGATTTAAAAGCTAAAGACTATATCCTGAAGGATTTAAAAGTAAATCGTAGTGAAGAATATAATATATATAATATTATTCCACCAATAATTATAGCTTTAAAAGAAGGTATTGATATTAAACTATTATATGAACTTTTAGTCGATTTACCTATTATTCCTGGAAGAATGGAAAAGGTTCCTGTTAAGTATCCTTTTGATGTATATATTGATTTTGCGCATACCCCTAATAGTTTAAAGAATGTACTAATAGAAATACGAAAAAAGGCCCAAAATGACGTCATTTTAGTGTTTGGTGCAGCAGGAGGTAAAGATAAATCTAAGAGACCTCTAATGGGAGAAATTGCTTTAAAATATGCTGATTTCGTAATATTTACATCTGAAGACCCAAGACTTGAAAAACCAACAGATATTATTAATCAAATGCTTTCTACAACTAATTCTAATCAAAATAATTACAAAGTTATTATTGATAGAACAGAAGCAATGATTTATGCTTTTAAAGTTGCTAAGAAAAATGATATAATTTTAGTTACTGGAAAAGGGAGAGAAAACTACTTTGAAGAAAATAATGTACGAATTAACTATTCAGATTTTGATCATTTATTAGATATAAGAATATAAAAAATGGAGATATTGCTATCTCCATTAATTTTTTACTTAGAATAAAGAACTGTTGTTCCATCTGAAGCGTAGATTGTTACACTTGTTGATGAAGTAACATTACTCATATTCTTAGTATAAAGTTCACCGTTTGCATCTTTAACAATAACATCTGCATAAACTTTATTTTCTGCGAATAACACTGTATGAGTTGTACCATCAGAAAGTTGAATAGTTACTACTTTACTGAATGAATTCTTGATCTTTAAGTTAGCTGATTCATGAGCTACAGTAAAGCCACCTTTTACAAATACATACGTATCTGAAGCACAACCAGTTGTATTGTTTCCATATGCCATGTAGATGATTCCAAGAGTTTCTTCATAGTATGCATAGTATTCATCAATTTTAATCACACCAGTAGTACCAGTTACTTTACCTTCTTTACGACCAGATGCAATACCATCAACGCTGATTACCATATCAACAGTTGGTTTTTTATCTGATTTTGTACCCTCACCATACATGTTCCAACCTCTATATGAACCATATGTAGGAACACCTTCAGCCCACTTACAGTAAATTGTCATATTTCCTGTAATAGTTGTTGCTGTTAACTTTTCAGTACATTCAGCATCTAAATACCAACCAGAGAATACTTTACCATTAGTGAATCCAGGTTTTACTGGGTTAATTGTATCACCAATACCATATTCTAATGTAGCATCTTCCATACCATTACCATAGATAACTGTTAATGTAGCTTTCTTATCCCATTTAGCATATAGAGTTGCATTTTCAGTAGGAACGTACTCACCACTAACTTTCTTAGTTAATTCACTATCTAAATACCAGCCTCTGAATACATATTCAGCGTTATGAGGAACAGGTAATTCTAATGCAACATTAATGTTAGCTACTACATCTCCAACTGTAGCATATTCGCCAGCATTAAAACTAATTGTTACTTCAGGTTTAGAAATAGTATATGTACCAGCTTCTTTAGATACAGTTAATTGATAATAAACTTGCTTAGTTCCTTCAGTCATATATACATCAAATGTATAACTAGACCCTTCTTTTGCTTTAGTATAAGTACCAGTGTATTCACCCATCGTAATAGTTTTAATACCATCTAATGTAAGAGAATTTTCACCATTTGTATATGTACCTTCGAAGCCATCTAATGATTGCATAGTAGTTCCATCATAACCAAATTTAGCAATTACAGTGTTATCTGCAGCTAATACAGTTAATGAACTTGCTGTATAACAATCCTTACCTTCAATATCGTTACCTTCAGCATCTTTGAATGATACGTTCATATATACATGATTCTTATATAAGAAGTAAGAATAAGTGTTACCTTTAGTAGTATATTGAATAGCTTTTGTGCTTCCACCATCCCAATAAGATGAAGAATAAGTATGTTCGCTATAATTATATTTTCCTTCAATTGGAATAAACATATTCATAGCATTGAAATCTACATCGCCACTATTAGTGTTTACAAAAATGATTGTTGTAACAGGATCAATGAATCCATGGTAAACAATAGAACCGTTGCTTGAGCAGAAATCTAAAGTACCTTTTTCGGCATCATAATTTTTAACTACATAAGAGCCATTATAAGGATAGCCCTTACCAGTTGTCATACCATCTGGATCAATATCAAGAATACAACTTGTACGAGCATAGCCACCGTCAACACCACCGTTTTTCTCAGTCTTAGTAAATTCAACTGGAACATAGATAGCATTGTAAATAGGAGCTATTTCCCATTTAGCATAAATTATTGTATCAGCATTGATTTGTGTTCCACTAGTCCATTCAGAACCTGCTGCACATTCTTCAGTAGTATACCAACCAATAAAACGATGTTTAGCATATTTAGGTTTCTCAACTTTTGCAATATCACCAACAGAATAGATAATTTCTGTATTTTCAGTAACGCCATCGTTATAAACGATTGTTAATTTAGCTGGGTTAGAATATTTAGCATATAAAGTAATGTCTTCAGTTATTACTAAATTTGCAGGTACTGCTTTTGTAAATTCTTGATCATAGAACCAACCATTGAATACATAACCCGCATCTTCACCAGAAGGAAGTTTAACAGGAACATTAATATTGCAACTAATACTTGCAATTTCAGTATGTCCTTCACCTACAACAAATGATATAGTTGCTTTAGGCATTACTAAAACGAATGTATTATTTTCAGTATCTAAAGTTAAACGATAATATTCTGTATTATTTTCAAGATATACATCAAATCCATATTCACCAGAAGTTACTTTTGTATAAGTACCAGTCTTAGAACCATACTTAATAACACCACAACCATCAAGTTCAATAGTTTCAGAACCATTTGTATATGTTCCATAATATTCATCTAATAATTTAGTATTAGAGCCAGTTCCAAATGTGTCATTAACCGCACTTAAAGCAATCAATACTTCAGAAGTAGTTAATTCTTTTACAACTACAGTTTTTGCATTTTTAATATCTTTAATATTAGTAAATTCTTCACCTGTTGAAGTTGCTACTGAAACATTGTTATAAATATGATTGTTGTACAAGAATAATGTCTTAACACCAAGTTTAGTGTTAATTGTTACAAATTGTGCAAAGTAACCAGTAGTGCTACTTCCAGGGTATTTAGGAGCTTTTACACCAAAGTTAGCAACAATCTTACCATCAGAAGGTGTTTCAGTACTAAAGATATAATAGTCATTACCAATTTCACCTTTTGAATAAATACCAGCAATTACACCTGTTTCTTCATCGAAGTAGAAAGCATCTTTCGTCGTTGCTGTAGCGCTAGTCTTCCATTCTATCTTTTGAGTAGCTTTATCATAAGATACAACGATACCAGTAACTTGGCCAGAAATGTTACCATTTTCATCAATGATTAATTTCTTTCCTCCATAGTTACCATATCCAGCATTGTATGCTTCTGTACCATAATATGTACCATAGTATGCAGGAAGTTCATCCCATTTAGCATAAATTGTAATATCAGTATCATCTACTGTTACTGCTGCTTCTTCAGGTAATGTGTTTTCAAATTCACTATCTAAATACCAACCTTTAAATATACGTCTATTAGCTAAGTCTAATCCATATTTAGGAAGGAAATCACCAATCTTATCACCTTCACCAAGGTATAATGTTGATGCATCACCATCAGCAACACCAACTAAGTTAATAACTACTTTTGCTTTCCATAAAGCATATAAAGTTACGTTTTCAGTTGGTACAAATTCACTACCTACTGCTTTTGTGCAAGCTTCATCATAGTACCACCCTTTGAATTTATATAAATCATTTGTAAGAGTAGGTAATACATATTTAACATTAATATTTGCACTTACAGTTGCAGGGTCAAGAGTTGCATATTCTCCTGTTATAAAATTAATTGTAACCATTGGTTTTACACTTGTATATGTAGCTGTTTCTTTGTTTAATTGAACTTCATAATAAGCCTCAGAAACATATACTCCTAGTTTGTTATCAGATAATACTGTGTATGTACCAGAAACACCATTTAATGTAACTGTTCCAAAACCAGATACAACAATGGTTTCTTCAGCATTTGTATATGTACCTTCATTACCATCTAATACAACTAACTCAGTTCCATTATAACCAAATTTTTCAATTATATTGCCACTTGCATCTTTTACACAAACATAAACTGCGTTATAGCATTCTTCAGCAGTCAATGCATTACCTTCAGCATCTACAAAAGAAACACCAAAGTATACTACACCTTTGTAATAGAATACAGAATAAACTGTTTCGTTATATGTGTATTGGATTGCAATTGCATCGTTCCAACATGAAGTACTAAATGCAGATGTACTTGCATTTACTTCAAATGGAGTACAGAATAATAGTCTATTGAATAAACCGTCGTTTGCTCTTACAAGTAATCCGCTTGCAAAGTCAACATAAGCAACAAATGTTTCTGCATTTTCGTGATCTAATACAACTTCTGTTGTTACAGTTCCATATCCAGGATCGTATGGATCATATGGATCGTATGGATCTTCAGAACCACCAGTTGTGATTGTTTTATATGGAGTTTGAATGAATCTAACTTTACCAGTTTTTTCATCTTCCATAATAATCTTAATTTGTCCTCTAAATGGATATGCTGTACCTTCACCTTCGCCATTTCCGTTCAATGAAATAATTGCATTTGCCCAAGCAGTTTCTACTGTTGTAATACCATATTTAAATGTTTGGCTATCTGTGCCTCTTGCATCAAATAAGACAGATGAGTAGGTCTTATTATCATATGGTGCAACAAGTTTTGCTACTTCAACGCTTACTTCACCATAAACGGATGTATATACTTTTTCGCCTTTTTCATTATAAGAAAGAGTTAATGATTTAACTGACCATACTGAAGCATCTGTTAAAGCAGGTACTGTTACTGTATCAGTTTCACCATACTTACAAGTTCTTGTTGCGCTACCTGTTGCTGTTTCAGTTGGTTCTGTAACAAGAGTCCATTCACCATATACATGTTCTAATTTTGCAAGTTCAACGACTACTGTACCATATTCAGATACATAAGTTCTACTTCCTGCTTTTTGACATGTTGAAAGAACTTCTGTAACTGACCATACTGAAGCATCAGTTAAAGCTGCTACTTCTACTTCTTGTCTATCATTACATTTAGGACAAACTTTTGCAACAGTACCAGCTGTAGTTTCAGTTGGTTCTACTACAAATGTCCATTCACCATAACTATGGCCTGTTTTTTCAAGAGTAACTACTACTTTACCATATTTAGAAGTATATGTTTTACTACCATCAACAGTGCAAGTTGGGTCAACTACTACGCATGCCCATACTTTTGTGTCAGTTAATGTAGGTACTTCAACTTTATCTACATGATCACAATCACATTTGCGAGCAGCAACACCAGCTGTAGTTTCTGTTGGTTCTACTACAAATGTCCATTCACCATATTTATGAGTATGTACACCAGCACCAGAATCATCTGCACAACCTGTAGTAACAAATAGTAAGAAAGCAAAGATAGCAACAACTATAAATAATTTACTACGTTTCATAATTTTTCATCCTTTCCATTAATAGTTTATTTATGGAATTATCCATTAAACCTTGGTGTTTACTTTAATGTAAACACAGTGTCAACAGCAAAATATCCATGTGCATCTTTTTGCACAGTTGTACTACTACAAGTAATTTTATTTGTTTTAATAACATTATTAATAGTAAATACAAATACATAACCATTGACAGTTATTGTAACTCGGTTTTCAGTTACAACATAAGTACCCTCAACTCCTTTTTTAGAAGCATATTTAGGTTCATAAAGATCATTGCCACATGCATCTTCACCATCATCATGAGAAGATGATGTAGAAATTACTTTTACGACACTATTTGCGCCAAATTGGAATGAAGTGTTTGCAGTGTATCTATAGTTTCCACATGTAAATACATGTGAAGCCTCGTAAGTTTTTCCTTTAAGTAAGCTGTTATCTAAACTTATATTAACTACTTCATATGTATAAGCAACTTTGTTAACTCGATATACCTTTGTTTGTGAGTCCATTGATAAAGTTACAACATCATCTTCAACAGTGTATGTTCCTACTTTATCACCTAGTGTTGCATTGCCAAAGCCATCTAACACTAAGTCATCGCTTCCGCTTAATTGGTAAGTACCACGATATTCATCGGCTAGTTGTATTCCGTTTTTAGCATCATCCCAATTTACGATTTTTACGTAAGATATGCCAGAAGATGCTACGACTTTAACGATTGAACCAGATTCAGTAGGACTCACTCCATTAGCTGATTCAACGTTTACAATTTCGCCAATGCTTGTTGCTGTAATAGACATAATATATGTTATATTACCATCTACAATAATTTGTCTTAATACAAGATTTTTATTTCCTGTTACTTTGCTAGTTCCAAATGTGAAATAGTCAGAGAATGATGCTGCGCCACCGCACTTTAATAAGATTATGCCAGGGGCAATATATGTTCCATTTGCAACTATGCTACCCTTTGTAGCATTTTTAGCTTTTATTACAAAGCTATTATCTTCCGCAATCTTAACAGTTCCTTCAAATAATATTCCAGAACATTCAAGATATGCGCGACCATATTCATCAATTACTAATTGATTAGTTTCGGCAATTACACCACTTCCATATGAACCAACAACAGGATTATCTTTATAAATTGTCGCAATAATTTGAATTGCGTAATAAGCTGTTATTTCTTCACCATTAATCGTTACTTTTATAGCTAATTGATAGAAACCAGGAGTATTAAATCTAATTTTTGAAGTATCTATATATTTAGCTTTTTCATCATTACTAATTACACCATCTTTTGTAATAATTTCAATGTTATTGTAAAGATTAGCTTTAGCAACAGAGTCAGAGTTTTGACCAACTTCATAAGATTTTATACGAATAATTGCACCATCAGTTACTTTAGTATTTTCGAATGCCATTCCATCTTTTTTACCATTGTCAAATTGTTTTGCTGTTAAAACATTGCCAAGCGGATTTAAATAGAATGATGCTTCAGTACCATGTGCAAAACTTGGAGTAGTATCAACATATTTTACCATTACTTCTTGATTACGTGTTGTATAGTTTATTGCAGTTTTTGTATAGTTCTTGGCATCAAACTTAACTACACCTCTTCCATAACCATCTAAGAATATATATTGATTAGTACTTCCGTATTTACCATAGAAACTATCTTTTTCAACATATTCAAAAGTTTTATTGACAGGGTCTACATTAAACTTGTATGAATAGTAATCATCATTATCACATTGATATAACATTACAACATTAGTTACATAATTTGAACCACCATAAGTCATAGTACCAATTTCATATGAACTAATAGTAAAGATTGTTTTAGAATCTACAACTAGTGTATATCCTTCAAATCTATCAGCTCTAAGTTCAGCTTCTTTTCCATCAATAGTTCCTTTAAATACCATATTGGCGAATTTTTTCTCGCCACTTTCTTTTACTATTTTACCAGTATTTTTATTTACTTGTGTAAACGAATATATATCACCATTGAAATATAACGTTGATGGAATTTTAGAATCACCCGATAAATCAAATTCTGCTTTACCCCAATCAACTACATATACAGTATCAGCACTTGTTTTTTCAGCAAGTCTAATTTTTAAACCATACCACATAATTTCATCAGTAGCAATGTTTCTTATTTTTACACAATCAATTGAATAAACAGTAGTAGTTCCTTCTAATACATGATCATCAGAATAGTTAACAGTAACTAAAGTTAATGTTTCCCAAATATCTGAATGGAAATATATTAGCGGTCTACGATTTTCCGAGAAAGTCATTTTAATACTATTATCAGGATTAATCACAACAATGCCATTATCAAAATACATTGTATATGTCATTGTATTTATCTTAATAATTAAAGTATTTTCATTTATTGCGTCAATTAATTCTGCGTTATAACCATTTACAGTTATATTTCCTTCTTGATCTATTACTAAGTTCTTTAACACTTTTACTTCTGACTTTACTACTTCATATGAAGGTTGTTCATCACCAAATTCACCAGTGTAATCATCACCATCATCGATAACTTCTGGAATAGTTGTTAATTTTGTTGTATAGACTCCTTTTATAGAATTACTAATAACTACTACTTTTGAGGTTTTTGCAATTCCTTTATAATTAATATTGATATAATAAACACCAGCTTTGAAAGTATTTACTTTTCCAGTTATATATTCAGAAAGTACATCTACTCTATTACCATCTTCAGTTATACTAAACAATTGTGTAGTATATAAAGTATCACCAGTAAATATTACTTTGTCAATAGCATTTACTTTTACATTAGATTCAATAATTACACGATATGTAACTATTACTGGTTCCATATCTGGACCATCTACATATACAGCAATTTTTACAGTTTGTTCACCAACATAATTAAAATCAATTTTACTTGATAATAATTTTACATAACATGTTATTGGATCTGCATAATTAGGATTTTCAGTTAATTGTTGTGTTCTACCATTAATTGTAACTGTTAAATTGCTATAAACATCATAACTTGTTGAATTAATAGGTAGTCTTACGAGATCTTTAACAACATCAACTTTATAATTATTAGGAACAACAACATAAGTTATAGTTTTTTCATAATAAGTAAATTTAACACCTGATAAACCAATATTCTTTTCATTGTAAGGTATCTTTAATGTTACAGTATAATTTCCTACTGTATTAAAGTCTACTGTACTAAGATTTAAATATGTATCAGATATATTTCTAAATCTAATTCCATTAATAATTACTTTAAAGTCTTCAATAAAATTATAATTACCTTTATTTGTACCTTTTAGAATTGTAATTGTATCAGATTTTGAGTGTTCAATAATTACCCCACGTTTTACTTCAACAATAGCTTGTTTAGTTAAACCATTGTAATTTAAAGTAATAATATTTTCGCCAACTTCAGTATAATCAATAATACCAGTAATCATATCCATTGTTACAGGAATGTTCTTATCACCGATAGTAATTTCAAATAAAGTTGTTAAATCAATGTACTCTCCGTTAGGATAAGTTACTACATTTTTTGCTTTGATTTGAACTGTTGCGTTTTCAACAACTTTTATACTAACAGTTTCAGTATATTTTAAACCTTCGTAAGTATAGTTAAATACTACATTATATGTATTACCAACTGTTGCATTATTAAGTGCTGATGTATCAATCATACTTAATGTAACTTCTACTGCAGCTCCATCAATATATAAACTAAATAAATTAGTAAAATCATATGTTGACATTTCTTCTTCAGTTAAATCAAGAGTTTTATAAGAAGGTATTACTTCTAAAACTTTACCACTTGTTACAACAACTTTTAAAGTTTTAGAAACCTTGCCATTAGTAACTTTTACATAATATGTACCAATTTCAGCTCTAACAGTACTTTCAACCATTTCGCTAGTTATATCAATTCTTTCATCATCAACAAACGCTGTAAATAAGGCAAGATAATCATAATTTAAAGCAGTATCAACAGTTACTTTTACTTCATCAACTGATAATCTCAATTCGTAAACAATATCTTTTACATTAACTGTAATTGTTTCGCTTACGTCTTTATATGTACAAGTAACTTTGTAAGTACCAACCTTTGCTACTACTTTTGAATGATCTACAAAACTTTCTTCAACGGTAACACTATTACCCTTTTCAGATATTGTAAATAAAGTAGTAAAGTCATATGTATCAACTTCATTGATTTTTATATCAATTGAAGTTACTTTTTTGTTAACTACTATATTTGATTCACTCTTATTGACATTAACTATTATACTTGCAAATTTTTCTTCATAAGTGCAAGTTACAGTGTAAGTACCAACCTTAGTACATAAACCACCCAAATCTATATAAGATGCTTTTACTTCTATTTGTTCATCATCTACAGTTATTTTAAATAACTTAGTAAAATCAAGGGTGTCTACCGCATCTTGTTCTACATCTATTATTGGTTGACTAGCAACCACACTTACTTTTTTTGTTGTTTCTGTTGCTTTTTCACAACCTGCAAGTAATGTGGTTACCATCATCAACATTAATGTAATTAGGGAAATAAACTTTGCTATTTTTTTCATAATATTAATCCCCTTAACTATTGGTTTTATTTATTACGATTTAAAGTCCAATCTCCAGTTACATAGAAATAAATCCAGAAGTATTTTGTGTAGTTGTTTTCAATAACAATTTCTATATCACCTTTAACAAAACATACATATCTGTTACTTTTACCAGATTCACCACCTGTAGTATCAGTATTTGCAACAGATAATACAAAGCCTTCTGCTACTAAAGCGTCTTTAATTTCTTCCATTAGTTCTTCATAATTTGTAATTCTACCATTTTCATCATATTCAGAACTTGTTGTAGTCATTTCAATATAATCAGCATATATATCATTTCCATCAGCATCTGTGCCTTTTACTTTCCAACTAAAGAATGGGCCATTAAGGTTATCACCTAAGATATTTAATAATACACTTGGAGCAGGTAAATCTTTTACAGCTTCACCATAAATAGCATCTAATACTACTGATGCAGCTTCTTCGTGTGAATCACGTGTTGAGTGTGTTGCACTGTAGTATTTAACTGTATATTGATCCCATGAAGTCTTTAATACTCTTGGAACATAACCATCAAATAAATCTCCATCTAAAACAGTAGTACCAATTTCAGTATATGTTGTAGTTACATAACCATAATAGATATCGTTTATTGAATATGGATAAGTAGTAGAAATTAGGTTACCATCTTGGTCTACAACGATGTATGTTAAGCTACTTGTTGAAGCTTGACCACTCTTAGCATATGTATAAGCACTAACTTCCATTGCTACATCTCTAGTAATTGCAGTTTCTCTTAATACGAATGTATATTGCATCTTGTTACCTACCTTCTTTTGACCTGCAAATTCGAAGATGTTTGCAGATAAATCAAATTTAGGTAATTGATCTGTTACGCTACCTTTAATCTTCTTAGTACCAATTAATGAACCGGTCTTATAATCATATGCGAATTGATCATAAGTTGCTTCATCAATTTGTTTGTAACCAGTATATTCAGTACGATAAGGTTTATTATCCATTGTTTGTGTGTATTCAATTGTAGTAGCATATAAGATTGCTTCTTTTGTAACTTGACCATAGCATCCAGGAATACCTGTTGCAGAAGTATTATTTGTTACTTTCTTACCAGCTTTTGTGCTAGATGTTGAATAATCACCAGAATCTGTAGAAGGTGCATAAGTTTGTGTATCTTTTGCATGGAATGTATAGTTATCAGCTTTTTGCATCTTTTCAATAGCTTGTGCTAAATATTCTGAATTTGCTGATGCTTCAAATGGTTCAGGATCTTTTGTTTCAGTTGTACCAACATTTGAGAATGAAACTTCAATTGTAGTATAACTCATGGCACTTGCATCTTCTCTTGTATCAGCACCATAATATAAAATTTCTGTTTGAGCAAGTAATTTTGTAATCTTACCATCTTCAACTACTAAGAATAATTGATCTAATGTATCTGAAAGCATTGGAGTTAATGAGTAAGATAAATAAGTCATTAAATATAAGTCATCAACGTTTTCACGATTGATATTGTAAACATATACTTCTTGTTCAGCATCATATGTAAATTTAGAAATTTGTAAATTACCTAAATGATTCCATAAGTGTTGTGCTTCCCAAACTGAAGGTACGCTCATATAGTCTTTAACTAATGCAGATTCAACTTCATTTCTCTTATTAATATATGTCTTTTCAAGACCATGGCCGATATTACCATATTGGTCTTTTAAGCCGTTTGTTTTACCTCTACGATAGCTGTCAGCAAGACGACTAGTTTCTTCTTGACCTTTAATAGACCAAACGCTATCCCAAGCACCATCATTCATTCTTACTTCAATATTATACTCATGAGTAGTATTATTGAAAGATTGTTGGAAATCTTGATAATAATCAGTTAAAGTACCTATTACAGTAATGCTTGAATTACCAATAGCTTTAATCATATCAGATGTTAAATCACCAACTCTACCTTCAACTACAGGAGCTTTTACTAAGATTGCAATTGATGCTTTTACTAGTGGATCTTCTACAGAAGATACTGTAATAGTAACAATTTGATCTACAGTAATCTCTTTAACTAAAGAAACAACATCATTTTCAATTTTTACAATATCACTTGAGCATACATATGTATATGCTTTGTTTGCAGCATTTGAAACTGTTACATTTAAAACTGCAGATGTGTCTTTATCAATAGTTGTTTTATCAGCTTCAATAGAAATTTTTACGTTTTCTTTTGCAGTAAGAGTTATGCTTGCGGTTGCACTCTTTGTTTTATCTGCATTAGCAATTGCCATTATTTCTATTTTACGATCAACTGCTATTTCGCCTACAACGCTAATTTCACCTTCAGCACTAATTTTGATTGCTGAAGTATCATATTGTAATGTATAACTAGTATCACTAGAACCAGTTACAGTTACAGTAAGTTGAGCAGTTTCATCGCTCTTTAAACTACTTTTGTTTATAGTAGCTTCAATTTGAACATTTTCAGTTTTACCCGTATCTTTTTTGCATCCTGCAAAACTAATTGCAACGCCAAGAATTAAAGCTAAAACGAAAATTTTTGAAAATATACTTTTTAAAACCTTCATGTTTTTCACCTTTCTTTCCTATTTTTTCCAAACATAGATTACTAAATCTAGATTTGAGTCCTGAGGACTAATCCAAATATTATCCTTATTAAATTCTCCATACTTATTTTCTACAAAGCCAAGGCTAACCAAATAATCTTTTATATCCTTTAACGGCGCATCTATTGTGTAATCTAAACCAAGCGGTACGTCATAATAAAGTACAACGCTTAGTTCCGCATTATTTGTTCCTCCAGGTGTATAAATAGTTGTTAATCCAAAGCCATATGTATCTCCTAAAACATTCCCAAAGAATGGTAATTCATTATCAATATTATCATTCCCATAGAAAGTCTTGAAATACTCTAAAGCATTTACTTCTTCATCATCAACAGTACTTGGACCATCACTAGACACATTTACTGTTAATTCACTCCAAGAAGTTGGAACTTGTCTAGGTGTGAAATCAATATTCACATCTTGAGGTATTTCAGTTTTGTTAAAATCACTATATTTAATTTCAACTACACCATACATTGAACCAACATAGAAGTAGAATGCAGCTTCAATAATATAACCATCTTTTACTACTACATATGGTGTGAAAGTTTCTGTAGAAGAAATTCTTCCTTCAGTAGCAAACAAGCCATATAAATTTTCATCATTTCCAACACCATAATAGAATGTTGAAGCAACTGAAGACATAACGTTATCTACATAATATGTAGTTGTTCCATCTTTAGCATTTACATAGTAACTTCTAAATATTTCTGCCGCAAAGCCAAATGTAGGTTTAGCAGCACTAAAATCTGTTTGATATGCTCTTGTTGCGTTATATCCACCAGCTTTATTTGTAAAGAATGTGTTATATAAATTATCATTTATCTTATGATATCCATAATCGGCATTTTCTTTATAATTGTGAATTTCATTACCTTTCTTGTCATATGTTACAGAGTAAGGCAAGAAATAGCAATCATTTTGTGTAACATATTCTGTATAACCACTTTGTACAAGACCAGTATACATATATGATGCTACAATACTCTTAAAATCTAGTGTGTAACTTTTCAAAGCTCTCATATTTGCAATTGCTACTGCAAGTTCATCATGTACACCATTTTCATGAGAGAACTTTGTAATTCTTTTAACATCTACTGTTTCATCAAAGTTAATAGCAACAATTAATTCTTGAATTGCTTTATATCCAACAGCAATTGAGTAATCTTCTTTACTCTTTGCGTAGATACCTAATATTTCACCATCTTCAATAATTAGTGAGAATCCATCAGCAATGAAATCATAAGGGTTTGCTGAAGCAACTATTTTTTCATCTAGTCTTTCATCGCTTCCCACATATTCATACCGCCAAGTCTTTTCATTAAATTGGAAATCAGAAAGTTTTAACCCTTTCAAATTATTATATAATCCAGCATCTTCCCAAGATACAGATGATCCATCATCAGCTTGCATTGGAGTGTATTGTTCTTCATTCATAAAACTTACACTTACTTGACAAGCTTTTTGATCATGATTTCGATAATATAATCCCATCTGAGTATTTGTATCACCATTTAGATATTCTGCATACCAATTAGTTCCATCCATTGCAGTTTTAACAACTGTTATATGAGTTGAATGTAATTTAGAATAAATACCAATTGTATATAAATTAATGTTTATATATCCTTCAAAACCAATTGTATCAACGTTTAATGCATCTAGCATTTCTTGAGTTAATTCTGGTTTTGCAACTATTGTTATTACTTTAGTTGCAACAACACTTGTATCAGCAAGTGAAGTAGCAGTAACTTCAATAACTTTATCACCGCTTACCTTACTTGCAGTAAGTCTACCTTCTGAATCAATTGTAGCAAATTCAGAACCACTTTTTACTTCCCATAAAACTGTTTGATTATCACTACCAGTAACAACAGCTTCAAGGTTGATAGTTTTTCCACTCTTTACCTCTGAACTTCCTTTAATACCTACAGATATATCATCTTTAACTGGAGGTTTTATTGGAGTTACATTTAGAGTTATGCTGATTGTTGCGCTCTTTGTTTTGTCCGCATTAGCAACAGCTTTTATTTCGACAGTTCTTTTTGTTGAATAATCGCCAATTACTTTTAATTGATTATTTGCATCAATATTTAGTAGAGATGTGTCATACATCCAAGAATATGTTGTATCAGTTGATCCCGTAACAGTTACTGTCAATTTAGCTACATCTGTTTTTTGTAATGTATATTTATCACTTTCAAGTGTGATTTTAACATCATCTTTAGGTGTATCTTCATGTTTTTTACAGCTAGTTACTGAAAAAATCATCAACAACACTAAGCAAAAGAGAATACCTTTTTGAAAAGTTAATTTAAACTTTTTCATTTTAATACCTCCTTAGTATGTGTATGTTGTGTATATTGTTACATCTTTAGAAGATGTAGTTTTAAATACACATTCTATACTAACTAAATTTTTATTTTCAAACACAAAAATTATTTTTGCGTTATCTAAAATTTCAAAATCTTCAGTACCTAAAACCGCATTGATGTTTTCTTTAGTAACTTCACATTCAAAACCAGCTTTAGTCTTTTTATAATTTGTCACTAATTTCTTAGTTAAGTTTAACCCTATTAAATTATCACGGTTAAAGTTTTCAATAGTATTAACACTTGTTTTTGCTTCAAGAACAAATTTACTATTTAATTTAGATTCATTAGTTACAACATCAGCAGTACCAGTTTCATCAATAGAAACTACTTGTTCATTGTTATAAACTAATTCTTCACCATCTTTAACTGAATATACTGTTGTTACTTTAGTAACATTTTTAACAGATTCAGTTGCTTTTTTCATCTTTTTAGCAATTGAATTAGAACTAGAAACACAAACAATTGTGACTATTATTCCAACAACCACTAAACATGCGATTGTAGAAAGAATTATTATTGATTTCTTTTTCATTATTTTTTCCTCCTACATATATTTACGTCTTATTCCAAAATAAGCAAACGCCATTGTCGCAAGCGATGTAGTAACGAGGCCTATAATGTTCCAAGGTGTAAATGCTTTATTTGTAGAGTTTACAACTTTTACAGCTTCATCATTAATTGCGTTTACATATTCTTCGTATGAAGCAACTAATGTATTGTAATTTGTTAAATCTAAGATTGAACGATTTTCAAAAGTTAAATTAGATAACTCTTCACTTATACTTCTTAATAAAGTTATTTTAGAAATATCAAATGTTGTTGGTAGGTTGTTAATCTTTTCTTGTAATTCTCTAACATTCTTACTAGCACTAGCTAATTTTAATTTAGCTAGTTTTTCTTTTGCATCTTTTGCAATTTTAACTAAATTATTCCATTCAGTTTCACTATAACCATATTTAGTTGCATCCTGATTAACACTATTAAGAACAGTAATTGCATTGTTAATTAATGTTTCATCAGAAAGTGTTATAACATTTAATTTACCAATTTGTTCAGCATAATCGATAAATTGAATTAAGCTCTTATTCATTGCTTCATAATCACTATGATTTGCTTCACTATCTTTACCAAAATATACTTCATATACAATTGAATCGTATCCAATCAAACCACTATTCTTTGGTAAAATCATTTTGATTGGAGCTTTTTTACCAACTAAGTCAATGAAATTATAATAGTACAATTCTAAACCAAAGACATCAAAATATTTGTGTAGAATTTCATATCCTGGATCATCTTCAGTAAGTTGTGCATTTTTATTATAATTTGCTTCAAGAGATGGAGCGATAAATGATCTGAATTCAACAGTTGCTAGGTTAGTATAACCGAAGAATGCATAATTTCCAATTATCTTTAATGTATCTGGTAATACTAATTCTTTTATGTGTGTATTGGCATTACCCGCAAATGATTCAATACGATATGTATCTTCATCAATTACTAATTTTTCAATGTCTAGATTTGCGGGAACAGATGCAAGTAACCAGTGATTAGATTTCATATGTGTGTATAAAACGCCATTACTTATTTTTGCATAATCATTAATAGTACCATCATTAGTTCTTGTATTTGAACTATCTACAAAATAGAATGATTTTAAATTTGTGCATCCATTAAATGCATATGGACCAACTAATTCAATTCCGTTAGCAAAAGTAAATTCTGCTAAACTTGCATTATTACTAAATGCACCTTCACCAATTTTTATTAATTTTGGAGCATTTACTTTTTCGAAACGAGTACCTTGGAATGCATAATTACCTAATTCAACTAATTCACTTAAATCAAGAATGCCAGATGTATATGTTTGGGCAAATGCACCTTCACCAATAGTTTTTACTTTTGATAGATTAACATTATCTAGCACATTACATGAAGTGAAAGCATAATTAGCTATTTCTTCAATGTTATCAAGATTTATTTTACTTAGCAATACGCATCCTGCAAAACTAAATAAACCAATTTTTTTGATTGTTGCAGGAAGTGTTACCTCTTGCAAATTGATACAATACGCAAACATATAATTATTAACTTCTTCTAAAGTTGCAGGTAAAGTTATTTCAATTAAGCCACTGCATCCTAAGAATGCACCTTCACCAATTTCTTTTAATGTGTCTGGTAAAGTTACACTTGTAAATGTAGGAGCACTAGAAGATGCGCTTTCACTATATTTTGAGAAAGCACCAGAACCAATTACTTCTACTACAGGAATATTTAAGTAGTTTAAAGATTTACAATCCGCAAATGAGTAATCACCGATGGTTTTAACAGTTAATAAGTTCGCTGATTTCAAACTAACACATCCATAGAAAGTTTCTCTTTCAATTGTTTCATCAAGTTTACTTAAATCAATTTTTGAAAGCTTAATATCATTTGCAAAGCATGCAACACCAAAATGAATATTACCAGCTTCAGGCATTGCAACTTCTTCTAAATATGAACATTTTTGGAATGCACCAAGTCCAAAGTTTGAATTAGCACCAAGTTTTACATATACAATTTTAGATTGGAAGAATGCACCTTCACCAACATTAGCGTTAGCTCCGAGTTCTACTTTTAGTGAACCAGTATTAGCAAATGCATAATCACCAATTTCTTTAACATATGCTAAATTTTCAACTCCAACTAAACTACTTGCATAATTGAATGCATGATTGCCAATTACAACTCCTGCTTTTGCGGGTAAAATTACTTTTTCTAATTTTTCGCAATTAACAAATGCGTAATTACCGATACGTAATTTGCTATTTAAGACAGTAAGAGTAGTAATGTTAGCACCACAGAAAGCACTATCTGCTATAGCAACATATTTTTCATCTAAAACTAAATCACCATATGCTTTGGCTGTTGCAGCAAAAACAATTGTTGTACCAAGTTTATCTAACAATAAACCATCAACTGTAGTATATTTTGTGTTTTTTGGACTAACTATAAATGTTGTTAAATTAGTATTTTGGAAAACAGAGCCTAAATTTTCTACTATCTCAGTATTACTTTGGAATTCAACTTCAGTTAAACTTTCACATCTGTAAAAACAATAATTTCCTAGTGTAACCTGATTGTTTGGTAAAACAATCTTTTGAATTGAACTACATTCATAGAATGCTTGTTCACCAATTTCTTTTACTTCACCAATGAAGTTAACATTTTTTAAACTATGACATTCACTAAATGCACCCTTTGAAATAACTATTAAATTGTTATGGATATTGACAGTTTGTAATTTTTCACATTGTGCAAAGCAGAATGTTGGAATTTGTACTTTTTCATAAATATCTATTGCTTCTATACCTGTATTTACAAACATAGCACTTGCTAATTTTGTATTTTCAGACAATTTAACTTGCTTTAAGTTTGTGCAATCTTTAAATGCTCTTTCACCAGTATTTCTTAAAGTTGAAAGATCAATTTTTGAAAGGCTTGTGCATCCTTCGAAAGCACTAACACCAATTGCATATATTTTATTTAAACTAATATTGTCTAATAATACGCAATCTTCAAAAGCTTGTTTACCTATAACCTGTATATTTTCTAGATTGATTGTCGTTAATTCTTCATCTTTACAGAAAGCATATTCTCTAATATATTTTACACTACTAGGAATCACAACTCTTTCTAGACTTGTACAATTATAGAAAGCATATTTTTGAATTTCTTCAACACCATCAGGAATTACTATTGACTTAACAGAAGTATTCATTGATGGTATTTTATTAGCATCATAATCATCATCAGTTAATTCTATAGATTGATCTGTATCATATAAGCAGAAAGCATAAGCACCAATATATAAAATACCTTCATCATCAGGGATTACTACATCACCGCCTAAACCTTTATACGCAACAAGCATACGGTTTTCAATGACAAATTCACTCTTAACTGTAACTCTGACACGGTCCATTACATTGGAACCTTCTACTTTTATAAGGATATTAGCATTACCCTCTTTAAGGGCGGTTACCTCACCATTTTCATTTACTTGTGCAACACTTGGATTAGTTGAACTATAACTTATGTTGTAGTTTCCTTCAACATACCAAGGATTAACATCATACGCTAATTTTATTTTTTCACCTGGGTAGAAACTAATTCCTGACATACTAGATAGGAATTTACGATCACCAGTTTTACCTATTTCACTAGTCTGTGCAGCTCTAGAATATGCAAACAGTGTATCAAAATAAGAAAATCTAATTGATTCAATGGCTGCTTTAGAACCTTCACTAGTTTCCTTATTGCTTGATCTACTTACACTTTGAGGTTTATAAGCTAAGCTTTCCTTAGTTTGAGTACGTTTTTTAACATTAACTATTAATACTGTTTGTTTACCATTTAATGATTCTCTTACAGTTATTGTAGTTCTACCAGCATTAAGTCCGTATACTAAACCTTCTTTTATTGTAGCAACTTGTTCATTAGAAGATGCCCATTCTAAGAATTTTAAATAATCCTTGTTATCATCAACTGTTGTATCTGCAGTTGCGAGATACTTAGTTAAATCTAAAACTTCATCTTCATACATAGATAAGATTGTTAAATCAGTTCCTTCTAATGTACCATCTTTTGTGAACTTAAAGTCACCTTGAGTACCCGGTAATTGACATAAATATATATTTGAATTTAGCGCATAGTCATCAATTGAGAAGGCTAAAGCATTTGTTATTAATTCATCATTAAATATATCATCTAAATAATCAGTTATTTCGAATCTTACTACATTGTCTTTACCTTTTTCACTGTATACAGGAATAGGATCTTTAGTTAAGAAAGTGTATGTAGATGACGAAGTGAAAATAATAGGTGCAATTGATTGTACATATTGGTTATCATATACAACCATATTAATGTAATAACGGTCTTTCTTTAAAGTCTTATCATATACTTTTTCATAGCTTACTTCTTTTAATACTGGGGCTTCATCATCTAGATAGAAATCAAAACTAAATTGATTACGAACATTTGTACTTTCGCCACCATCTCCGTAGTCAAGTGTACCTTTCATTTTGAATTCGTATTGACGGTTGTTAACAAGACCAAGAGTAGATGATTTAGCTTTTAAATTTTCATAATAAGGTAATGGAGAAGCACCATTAGGGTATGCTTTTGAAGCATTATAATCTATATATTCCCAAACTACTTCGCCAGTTACTTTATCAGTAATTGTAAATACCATTTTTCTAGCATTTCTAAGTAAACCTGCAGCAATAGCTGAAATACCATCAATTGTTCCAAGTGAATTAGAAATAGCAATGTGATCTAAAGAAGCAGGGATAGCATCATACTTTTCTTCATCGATATCATATAGATATGTTCCAAGTGGAATTAGATAATTATAGAAATAAGAACCATATGGTGTTGTTGCATAATAATCAGCCTTTATCTTATCTTCATCATCAATTGCCATATTATGAGCTTCTGATTCTACTTCAAAGTAGGTCTTATCAAACATTGGAGCTTCTGTCCAGTCACCATAGAAGGCAAGGAAAGGAATATTCAAATCAATTTCATCATCTTTATTAGTTGTTAATTTAACAAATCCTTCTACATACATTCCATATGGAAATAATTCATCAATTAAGTTTTTATCAGTATCGCTAAGATTATATGTTAATTTTATCTTAGCAGTTTTATTAGCTTCAATAGTTAATGTTGTGCCATTTAATTTAGCACCTTCTACAGATGATATTACTGTATTTCCGTTTAAAATTTGCGACTTTTCAGCAACGTGTTTTTCATCAGATGTTGAAACACTTTCAGTCATACCTACTACAGATAAATCATAAGTAAGAGTTTCATTAGATAAGTTAATTAAATTAAATTCCATATTATATATACCTGTACGTTTAGCATCGTCTTTTAATTCTAATTTAGAACGATCGATTCCATCTACAGTTATATATGCTTTTGTATTAACAGAATTATATAAACTTGCAAGACCTGCACCTTGTTTTCTAGGTGAATAAGGATTTCCTCTTTCATCTAAAACAATGTTTGCGGTTGACATCAATAATTGGTTAGTCATTACAGCAACTTGTTTAGCACTTAAAGTTGGGTATTTCTCTTTAATATATTGACGGATTAATACAACAATTCCACAAAGGTTAGGAGTAGCCATTGATGTACCACTTAATTTGTCATAACCACCACCAGGAATAGCAGACATAATTTCGCCACCATGAGCAGTAATTTCTGGTTTAATTCCAAGTGAAGGAGTAGGACCCCAACTTGAGAAATCAGACATAAATGGACCTGCTTGATATGTTGAACGTATTGTAAGCGTACCTGTATTTTTTGAGGCAAGAATAGTACCATCATCTTTTGATATAGATATTGTAGGTATATGTTCAGTTTTACCCATTGACATTAAAATATCACCATCAATGTTATTATAAATGATACAAGCAATTGCACCTTTATTTTTAGCTATCATTGCTTTTTCTTCAAAGCTATTATCACCACGTCTTACTAGTGCTATTTTACCAGTTATATCACCAACATTTGCATAGTTAACTTCTTTACCTACACCAGGAATAGTAACGTATTCAAATGTTAATTTTTCACCATTTCTATATTTTTCTTGTTGCTCTAAAGGTAAGCTATTAACTAATTCATTCATAAAGTCATTAGGTTTTGCGGTAACAGAATTAGATTCTTTATAGAATAATACTTGTTCGCCATTAGCGATAATATATCTACTCTTAACACCACTAATAGATGCAACTGATAATGCAGCATCATATGTTGATGGTGAACCTACTGTTCCTGAATCTGGATTTGTAACAAAGTTAGTATTTCCTTGTTCGCCACCATAGCCTGAACTATAACTATTACTTGCGGCAGTAATTAAACTAATACCACTTTCATTTATTCTTTCGTATACTTCATTTATCTTATTGCCATCTTCTTCTCTTGCAAAACCACAAGATGAACCAAGTGACATATTAATTGCATCAACACCTAATAATACAGCATCTTCAAGAGCAGCTAGGATATCTTCAGTTTTTCCACCTTCACTCAAATCGGGGAAAACTTTCATAAGAACTAATTGTGTGTCTACTGCAACACCAGTGATTTTATCATCTAATCCACCAATGATTCCTGCAACGTGTGTACCGTGTTCTGAATCATATGGGAAAACATCTGAATCTTTATCAGCATAGTCATATACAAAAGGTATTTTACGACTATAATATACATCCTTTAGTTCTAGACCTTTTGTGAATTTTGAAGCATTCATATTGCCTAAAATTGATGAAATGTCTCTGTCAGTAATAACTTGTTCAGTAGGTTGTTTTTGGAAAACAGTGTGTGTACAATCAAACCCTGAGTCTAATACAGCAACTACAGTACCTGCACCTTTATAGCTAACGCTACTTGAATCAAAAATACCAGTTTCATATACATCTACTAAATTTACGATTGCGGAAGCATCACCGCTTATGCTTTGTGGTAAATTATAAGTATCTGATAAAATAGTTGATTTTACTGATGCTAAATTACCAATTTCTTTAAAATTACCATAAGTAGTTTTAACCGCTATTGCATTAATAATTGTTGAATAGTAATATTCAACTTCAGTTATTAAACCTTTTCCCTTTAGTTCTTCAACTAAAAGATCTTGTTCTTCTTTTATTTTAGAAGCTTGTTTAATACCTGTTGCCGAGTTTGCATATTCTGAAACAGTTTTATATAAAACACTATAACGATTATTATATGATTCTATTAGGGATTCACCATCTAATGTAACCATTGTAATGATTTCATCAGTATCTAAATAACCATTATTTTTCTTTATATTTTCTGCTTTAATTCTTGACATTACTTGTTCTTGTGTTAATTTCAAGTCACTCTTTAATATTTGTAGTTTTTGTGAATTTGATATAGGAGTAACTACTGGATCAACGCCAGGAACGTTGTTGTCTTTATTTTTATTTTTGCAACTAGGACAAGTAATTATTAGCAAAAGCAATATTACACCATATAATATTTTCTTTTTCATTTTACTTTCCTCTCATTATTTTAACCACAACAATATAAATAACATTGCTAAGAAAAAACAAACTATAACGCCTAATACGATTGGCATATAATGGGCAATGGCTGCTTTTGCTGCTGCCTTTTTTTCATTTTTTGTTAGTGAAAAGTTGTCATCATTATTGTGTCGTTTACGATGTGGCATACCATCTACATCCATATTATAGATGGTATGACCATCGTCAACATATTTTTCTTTTTTATTTTTTTTCATTTTTTACCTTTTTTTCGTTTTCAGCTTTTTCTGCTTCAACTCTTAAAATTTCTGCATATTCTTCATCATATTTTGGTAAGTTTGCCATTACTTCTTTATCATACAAATGACAAGCAACAAAATGATTTGGTGCAGCTTCAATATAATTTGGTTCTTTGAATTTACATACATTCATGCATTTTGCACAACGAGTATGAAATTTACAACCCTTAGGTGGGTTAGCAGGTGATGGAATATCACCATTTAAAATTATACGATTCATCTTTACATCAGGGTCAGGAACAGGAACAGCAGAGAAAAGTGCTTGCGTATACGGATGAAGAGGATTATCAAATATTTCATCAGTATCACCAAGTTCCATTGTATTTCCTAAATACATAACTAAGATTTGATCTGTTATATATTTTACAACTGATAAATCATGTGAGATAAATACATATGTTAAGCCAAGTTTTAATTGTAATTCTTTTAATAAGTTTATTATTTGAGCTTGAATTGATACATCTAGTGCACTTACCGGTTCATCGCAAATTACTAATTTTGGATTTACCGCAAGGGCTCTAGCAATACAAATTCTTTGACGTTGCCCTCCGGAAAATTCATGAGGATAACGGTCATAATATTGTGGTTGTAATCCACATTTTTTCATTATATCTCTTACATATTCATTTACTTGTTCTTTTGGAACGATATTATGATATATAACTGCTTCAGAAATTATTGAACCAACTGTCATTCTTGGTGGAAGACTTGAATAAGGGTCTTGGAATATTAGTTGCATACTAGTGCGATATTTACGCATTTCATTTTTGCTTATCTTTGTGATATCGTGACCATCAAATATTATTTGACCTTCATTTGGTTCATATAGTTTTAATATTGTTCTTCCAAGAGTAGTTTTACCACAACCAGATTCACCAACAACACCAATTGTTTTACCTTTTTCTAGAGAAAAGGAAACATTATTTACGGCTTTTAGATAGCATGTAGGTTTACCAAAAAAGTTAGTAGCAATTGGAAAGTATTTGCTTAAGTTTTTTACTTCTAAAACATACTTTTTATCAGTATTATTCTCCATCTTTTCCTACCTCACTTTCTTCGTATAAATAGCATGATACACTATGGGTGTCACTTACTTTGATTTCTCTTGGGTATTCACCATTACATTTGTTTATGCACTTACTGCATCTACTTTTAAAGTAACATGCATTTGGTAAGTTTATAGGGTTTGGAACTTGTCCAGGTATTGAATATAATGGTTCATTTGAATTTGAAGTAATCAACGGTTTACTCTTTTGTAGTCCAATTGTGTATGGGTGAAGAGGGTTATGGAAAATTTCACGTGCAGTTCCTTTTTCGATTACCCTTCCTGCATACATTACGACTACTTCGTCAGCCATTTCAGCAATAACTCCTAAATCATGAGTAATTAACATAATTGAGCAGCCTTGCTTTTTTTGTAAATCTTTTAATAATTCTAATATTTGAGCTTGAATAGTAACGTCTAATGCAGTTGTTGGTTCATCCGCAATTATCAATTTTGGATTCCCCGCAAGCGCCATTGCAATCATTACTCTTTGACGCATACCACCTGATAATTCATGTGGATATGATTTGTACACACGTTCTGGCATAGAAATACCAACTTTATTTAACATTTCTATACTATGAGCTTTTGCTTCTTCTTTAGTGATTGATGGAGTATGTATAAACGAAACTTCATCTAATTGATATCCTATTGTAAATACGGGATTTAAACTAGTCATTGGTTCTTGGAAGATCATTGTTATATCTTTACCACGAATTTGATACATTTCTTTAGTTGGCATTTTAGCAATGTTATATGCTTTCTTTCTACCATCTTCACTATAACCTAATGCATCCGCATTGTATCTTATTTCACCTTCGATAACTTGGCCTTGTGGTGCTTGTACTAATTGCATAATAGATAAAGATGTAACGCTTTTACCACATCCTGATTCACCAACAACACCAACAATTTTATTTTTAGGAATGTTGAAAGATACGCCATTAACACTCATTACTGTTCCATTATCAGTAAAGAAGCAAGTCTTTAAACCATCTATTTCGATAATATTATTTTCATCTTTCATATATGAAGTATATTCTTCTACAGGTAAATTCTTTTTCTTTAAACCTTCATAATACTTCATCTTCTTAATGTTGTCTTTTATTATTGCGCGTGATTCTTTTATTGATATATAATCGGAAGTTTTTTTATCTTTTGCCATATATATCCTCCTATTTCTTAGCCTTTGGATCCATAGCGTCTCTTAAGCCATCACCAACAAAGTTGAATCCTAATACTGCAATTACAATCATAAATCCAGCAGGAAGCCACATATTAAGATGATAATTTAAAACTTGTGGATCATTTGAAGTTGCAATCATAGTACCCCATGCGGCTTTTGGAAGTTGTACACCAAGTCCTAAATAACTTAATGTAGATTCATATAGAATTACGCTACCAAGTCCTAGTGTCATAGATACTATTAATTGAGGCATTACATTTGGTATTAAGTGTTTAAATATTTTTCGCCAAGTTGAAAGTCCCATAACTTCGGTTGCGGTGATATACTCTTGTTCACGAAGTGAAAGTATTTGTCCACGGACAAGTCTTGCAACACCGCTCCAGCTAAATATTGTAATAATTACCATCAAAATATATATTCTTGTATCTGCATCTAAGTTCCATGAATCTATAACAGCAGATGCAATTAATAGAATTGGTAATGTTGGAATACAGTTAAATATATCAACTATACGCATTATTAGTTGGTCTACCCAACCGCCAAAATAACCTGATATGCCACCTAGTACTATACCAATTAAGGTTTCTAGAATAACTACGATAAATCCTATTGTTAAGGAAATTCTTCCTCCATACATTAATCTTACAAATACATCCATTCCTTTATCATCAGTTCCAAGGAAATGGTCTTTGCTAGGATCTGCATAGGAATTAATTTCCGTAATAATTGTTAATTCTTCAATAACTTGAATTTTATTGCCCTCTTCATCAGTCCAAGTATGTGGTGTTTCAAGCACTTTTACAGTACTTGAACGGTCTACAGTACTTTCGCCCCATTTTTGATAAATGACAGGTCCAAGGAATGAAAATATGAATAATAAAACAATCATAACTATTCCGACTATTGATAATTTAGAACGGAAAAATCTTCTTAATACTAGTCTTTTAGGTCCTATTTCTTTATAAGTTGCTTCTTCTGTAGTATCTTCTTCAACTAATTCTTCAATAATTTCATTTTCAAGAAGATCTTCATCTTGAGCAAGTTTTTGCTTTTTCTTTGCTATACTGCTAATTTTAGTTTCTTCACAAGCAGATTCTAATTCTTCTAATTTATTTGTAGGTTCATTATTATTTTGCATCTATTTCACCTACTTTCCTAGTTTAACTCGTGGGTCAACCACTGAGTACATTAAGTCAGATAATAGCGTTCCTATTACAGTAAGTACTGCTAAGAACATATTGTATCCCATTACGAAAGGAATGTCACCTTCTTTTAACGCTTTGTATGCCAAGTTACCAATACCAGGAATACCAAATACTTGTTCAGTTATCATCATACCACCGAATAATGAAGGTAATATACCTGCCAATAATGTAACTAATGGTATCATTGTATTTCTAAAAGCGTGTCTATAAATTACTTTGTTTTCAGATAAGCCTTTTGCACGAGCAGTTCTTATATAATCAGCTCCTAGAACTTCTAATGTATTTGTTCTAGTGTATCTCATTAATCCACCAATTGATAATATTACACTGACGAATATTGGTAGCACTAGGTGATATATCATATCACCTAGTTTTGAAAGGCCACCAGCAAAAGTATCAGGGTAATTAACACCAGCACTTATTAAACCATTTGATGGGAACCATCCTAGGTTTACTGAGAATATTTTTATGACTATTGCTCCAAAGAAATAAGTAGGAAGTGAAATTCCAATCATCGTGAATATTGTAACTAAATAGTCTCGCATTGAATATTGATGTGTAGCACTCGAAATACCTAGTGGAATTGCGATTAAAAATTGAAGTATTGTCGCTATTGTTGCAATCGCAAAAGATATCCACATATTATTTTTAATTACTGTGCTAACTGGTTTATTATATTTGAATGATATACCAAGATTGCCTCGGCAAACATTTCCCAACCATTTAACATAACCATTAACTAATCCTTTAAATGTTTTATCGCCAATACCATATAATTCCTTAAAGCGGTCTACATCTTCTTGAGTGATTTGACCTTGTTGGATTTGTGATGCATATTTTAAATCTATGTAATCATTTGGCATTAAACGAACTAATGTATAAATTATAATTGATACACCGAAAAGGACAAGTAATGATATTAATAGTCGTTTTACAATGTATTTAAACATATATATATTACTCCTTGTTCAAAATGAAATATCTATTGCGATTTCCATTTTTTATTTTTTACTTTGCTTGATTGAATGAAACATTATGTAAATCACTTGTTAAGCCTTTATATGGTGAAGTGTCACTATTTAATGTACTTTCATCAATTTTATTTAAATTATATGCAAACAAGTCATCTCTTTGGTAAGTAGGTAATTCTACTGCCAATTGCATAATTATATCTAATGCTTCAGCATAAATACTAGCACGTTGTGCTTCATCAGTTGTTTGACGACCTTGATCAATCAATTCTGATAATTGTTCAACTAGTGCTTTTTCAACTGAATACTTGTCGCCTGTATTTTGTAATATTTGTTTATAACCCCAGTTTAGAACAGAAGTTGCATATGAGTCTTTATGGTAAACTTGGTACATATCTGGGTCAATTGTTGAACCCCATGCGGCAGCCCAAACAGTTAACGCACCTAAAGATAATTTCTTTAATGCTTGTGCATCTGGTGTAACAGTGATATTGAATCCTACTTTATTTAAGATTTCACCAGCATGATACATAGCATTCCATGCAGGGTGATCTGTTTCTTCACCAGCGATTGTGAATGTATATTGTAATGTTGAACCATTCTTTTCATAAACACCTTGGCTATTAATTGTGTAACCAGCGCTTTCAACTAATTTCTTAATGAAATTTTGTTGTTCTGCTTGAGTAAGCGTATCACCTGTATGTTTGCCAAGTGATGTAACATATTCAGCATATGCAGGATTTACAACACTTAAATCTTCAGGAACTTTTGAACCAATGTATGGATAATATGGTGTGCAATCTTCAGGATATGCCCAGCTTGCTGTAGACATAGGACGATAAATTGCTGATGCAGTGTTTACATAGTAGTCAACACATTCTTGCGTATTTATTGCATGCATAATAGCTTGTCTTACTGCCATATCAGGTACTTTACCAGCATTGATACCAATATAACCATAACCAGAAGTTTTGATTGATTTACTACCAATTCCGCTACTTGCTTTATTTTTTAATTCTTGTACAGTTTCATATTTTGCATTTGGTTCTACAAAGTCAATTTCGTTATTGTATAGAGCATTTAACATTTGGTTAGAAGCAACAACTTGGAAACATACTTTTTTAATTTTTGCAGGTCCCATAATGAAGTATGGGTTTCTTTCAAAGTAAATAACACCATTTTGGTTAAAGTCACCAGATTCAATACCAGTGATACCACCACTTGATTTACTTGCTGCATAAGCACCACCACCAACTGGTACACCAATTTTTGCAGGATCTCTTACTACTTTTTCCAGGAAATCTTGATTACCATATTCAACACCGAAATTATTTTTATAATCAAATGCCTTAATGTGTGCTTCATCTGAATAGTAATACATTGGTGCAACGCCAATAGCAAAGTTCCAAATAGCTTTAGGGTCAACATTGTGAATTTTTATGCATAAAACTTCATTGTAGCCATCTTTAACAGAACCATCTTCGTTATATTCAGGTTTTGCATATGTGACACCATTTACTTCAACAGAACCTTCTAAGTTTGCGAAAGTGATACCAGAAATGTTTTTAATCTTTTTACCATTAAGTCTGAAGTATTCAGACATTGCTTCGTTTACTATGAAATCATATAATTGTGAAGCAGTCCCCCAGAAACTAATAACTTCTTCAATTGAGTTAGGAATTTTATCTCGATATACAGTATTAATTGCTTGTTCTTTTGTCCAATTCTTTAATTCTTCAGGAGAGTTAGTTAAACTTGAAACAAGTTTAGCTTCTTTTTTATCCCATGTTAAGTATCCTTCGTTATATAAGAAAGCTTCAACATTTGTTGTTAATAAATCTTTGTAAAGGGTTCCATCTTTATCAGTAAATGTAATGTTTTGATATGTATCAGATGCATTATTAAAGTCACTTAAAAGTTCTTCTTTAAATAATGCTATAGCTTTTTCGAAGTCTTTTACAGCGTATTCATATTGTTCATCTACAGATACATATTCTTCTTGTAAATATTGTTTAAATTTTTCAACACTGATAGATTCACCTTTATGATATTTAAAGATATCGTTTGCAGCAGAAGAAAGTGCTTCAATACGTTTTTCTGCTTCATCTTTAAATCTTTCTTTGAATGCTTCTTGTTCAGTCTCAGATTCATTTTGTGTTCTATATTCTTTTAATCCAACGATATCTGTTGAATAAATTGTACTAGAACCTGTGTAAAGTGGATCTAAGTATACATAATAGTTAAATAAAACGTCTTTAATTGTTAATGGAGAACCATTTGAGAATTTTACATTGTTCTTTAAAACAAAATAATATGTTGTAATTTGGTCTCCTGCTTCTCTTGAACCAGTTGTAAAGTATTGTAAGTCTTTTGTAACTACTGCTTCTTTGTCTCCATAAGTTGGTTTACCATTCTTATCATTAGAAAGCATACTTATTTGTGTCATACCTACAACGTTACTATCAGTACCTGATGTAGAGAAGAATGGGTTAAAAACACCATCTACTTCTTGTGTAGAAAAAATTAATGTTGATGTTTCATTGTCATAACGAACACCTCTATCTTCTTCAGGTTTGCAACTTTTACACTTTTTACAGCTTGCAGCAAAAAATACTAAAATTGCTGTAGAAATTATTGCAAATGTTCTTTTTAAATTTAGATTCTTAAATTTCATTTTTTATTCTCCTTTTTAATTTGTTTTTTCATTTAATTTGATTTCGCAATTTTCAATTGTTGATTTGTCATCTTTGCTATAATATATTTCATCTGTAACAACGATGAGGTTAGTTTCTTTGTTAAATTCTTCTGGTAATTCTACAATTGTAACGCTACCACCAAATTTAACATTTTCAATCTTTGTGTTTTCCAATGTCTTTGCAAGAGGAAGTACATAGATTTTGTAAGTTGGTTTATATTTTGTTTTTATACTTATAGATACATTTTCAAAGTTGACATTTTTGATTACAGCGTTTTTGCAATCGCCAAAAATAGTTATGTACAAACTTTTACGTGAATTATCTTCTAAGTCCTCCTTTAGAGCATTTTTACTAGCATCATAGCTTAAACTGAAGTTTGAAATTGTATATCCATTGCCTTCAAATTCTTTACCATAATCTAAAATATTGAATTCAGCTCCATTCATGTCAATATCATTTGCCAAATAAATGTTATTTTTCTTTGCCGCAATCAATTCTTGTGGAGTAGTCACCACTGTATATATACCTTTAATGCACTTAAGATAAATGTTTATTGCTAGGCTTTCTTCTCCACCAGGATGTTTATAATTCATATCCCATGGATCACCATTTTCATCTACATAAGCAATTGCCGTATAACCATATTCTGGTGATTTAACCTTACTAATACTCTTGTAACCCCAAGTTTCTGGGAATGTTTTACCGTTACTTGCATCATAACTTCCAAGTGTTACTATTTCCCCTTTAGTATTTTTATAGCACAAGTTGAAAGTATGTGACACTTTCTTTTTCCATTTGGCATAGAGGGTAATGCCTTCTTTTGAAACGCGATCTGTTTCAAAATTCCATTTATTTATGTATTCTTTTTCGGTATACCAACCTTCTAAATCGTAGTTAGGTCGGGTAATTGCTTTCTCAGTAATTGACGTCGGGTCAGTAATGAGATAGTTTTTGTCGGTTTTAAAATTGTAATAATAAACAACAGGAAGAGTTGAATTTTGATACGTGCCACCTTCTAGTTCAAATACTACTTTAACACCGGACTTATCATATTTATTGCTTTTACAACCACTCAGGCACATTAATAGAACAATTATGCCAGTTATAATCGCATATTTCCTTGTTTTCATTCAAGAAGCCTCCTTTTTAGACATCTATTTTGGTATTTGTTTTACTTATATATTATAGCACTTTTTGCACTTTTTTTAATAGCAATTGCTTGTCTAACACAATGAAAACGCTTATATTAAACTTTTTTAATTTTTTTATCTTTGTCTTTTTTTAGTTTTTTTAATCGATTTCCTTCTTTTTTTGCGTTTTCTATTATATTTTGATTTTATAATTATTTCCTATTTGATATTTTTATATTTATACTAAAAAAGTAATAATCCAGAAGGATTATTACTTTTTATTTTCTCTTTATTTGTTGGTAAATTATACTTTTTGAAACGCCACGATCTTTAGCAACGCTTTTCATTGCTTCCTTTTCATCCATACCCTGTTCAAGATAATGATTCATATGGTCTTGAACAGAAAGAGAAATCAAATCTGACTTTATTTCCTTAGTTGTTGCGCCATCAATAATTAAAACAATTTCTCCTTTTATTTCATCTATCACTTCTAGAATCTCGCTTGCGGTACCATGTAAATATTCTTCATACTTTTTAGTAAGTTCCCTTGCTAAACATATATTACGTGTTGGCATTAATTCTGAAATTATTTCTAGTGTTTCTCTTATGCGATGTGGAGATTCATACATTATTAATGTTTCTTCCAAATCTTTTAATTTTTCAAGTTCTTTTTTTCTTTTATTATCGTTACTGTTTAGAAAGCCAACAAAGTATATTTTTCTAGAAGATATTCCACTTCCAACAAGAGCACTGACAAATGCACTTGGACCAGGTATAACAACAACATCGATGGATTTTTTGATTGCTTCAAATACCGCAACATACCCAGGGTCGCTAATTATTGGCATTCCTGCATCACTTACCACCGCAACATTTTTGCCTTCTTCAATGTAGTTAATTAAAATATCAGTGATTTCATTTTCATTAAATGTATGATAGCTTTTTAATGGTTTGGAAATATTAAAATAAGTTAGTAATTTTAGTGTAACTCTAGTATCTTCACAAAATATGATGTCAACATTTTTTAATGTCTCTACAGCACGATAACTCATATTATCATAGTTACCAATTGGTACACCTACCATATATAACTTTGCATTATTTTCTTCATATGTTTTTTGTCTTACTAGCATCTTTTTCATCCTTTTTATAATTAAATATTTTTAATATTTCTTCTGTATAAGTTCCATTTGCATTCTCGACATATAACGGATTTAATACTTTTAAACCGCCGTCGCCACCTTTTTTCTTTGCTTCTACTAATATTGCAAGTGATTCTTTTGATGTAGTTTTAGGATAAACAAATCGAAGTCTTTTTAAACTTAAGTTATATTTTGAAATTGTTGATAAAATTTCTACCATTCTTTCGGCTCTATGTACCATTGCAAATGTACCACCATCTTTTAACAAAATGCTAGCTTCTTTTACTACATCATCAAGAGTTGCTTTTACTTCATGCCTTGCAATTGTTTGGTAAATACTTTCATTAGTATTACTACTTTCTTGATATTTAAAATATGGTGGATTAGTTACAACAACATCAAACGAAGAAGGTCCAAATTGTTTATGCAATTCTTTTAAATCAATATTGATAATTTCAATTTGATTTTCTAGTTTGTTTAATTCAACACTTCTTTTAGCTATATTTGCAATTTCTTCTTGGATTTCTACACCAATTATATTTGCCTTAGTCCTTAATGTTAGAAAAATGGGAATATACCCATTTCCACATCCTAAATCTATTATTTTCTTATCCTTCATTTTAATAGTAACGAAGTCCGCAAGAATTGTAGAATCTAGTGAAAAGTTGAAAATATCCGGTCTTTGTATTATCTTTAAACCTTCATATCCTAATAAATCATTAATGATTTCATCTCTTGCCTTTGCCACTATTTTGTTTTCCTTTATTGTGATATTTGCGTTGATGATTGTTGTTTGTTGTCTTAGGTTCTTCTTTTTCTATTGAAGCTGTTTCATATTCATCTGGTGTGTTAGTGTTATCATCTGCTATTTCTATTACTTCATCTTCAATGGTTGCGACAAGTTTAGATTCATCTTTTACTTCTTTATTGAAATTAATTACTTCAACTTCACTTGCATTGTGGCTGGTTGGTGCACCATTAGGATTTTCATTAGTTTTTACCATTTTTTTCAAATAGTCAACAGATACTACTTTACAACAATCACAAGTTGGAGTTTTTACCATTTGTCCTACGCTTGGCATTTCTTTTTTTAATTCTTTGTAAAGTTCGTGTTCATAAGCAATACAACACATAAGTTTATCACATATACCGCTAATTTTGCTGGTGTTAAGTGACATACCTTGTTCTTTAGCCATCTTCATAGTAACAAAATCAAAATTTACCAAATGAGTTTTGCAACAAAGTTCTCTGCCACAACTACCTATACCACCAATTACTCTTGCGGCTTCACGTGTTCCTATTTGTCTTAGTTCAACTCTTATTCTAAATTTTGGAGCTAATACCTTTAGTAGTTCTCTAAAATCAACACGATCATCAGCACAATAATAAAATATTATTTTACTAGAATCAATTGTATATTCACAGTAAAGAGGTTTCATATCTAAATCAAATTCTTTTACATATGTTTTAAATATTTCAAAGCTCTTTTTGGCAAGTTCATTATTTTTTTCTTCTTGTTCTAAATCATGAGGTGTAGCCATTCTTATTACTGGTTTTAATTCGTGTTCTAAATCTTCATCTTCTACTTCACGATTGCCAATTGCTACTAACCCAAGTTCTAAACCTCTTACGGTTTCAACGATGGCATGATCGCCACGTTTAAATGTATATTCCAATGGATCAAAGTAATATACTCTGCCTCCACCTTTAAATTGGATACCGACTATAGTTTTCATAAGTCCCTCCTATAATTTTGAAAATAAACTAGCATATTGTAAGTCTATATTCACATAATAATTAAATCTTTCTTGATATAAATTTATTAACTCTAGTTTATTTATAATTTGTTCTTTATCGATTTCTTCTGGTTGCAAAATGTTCAAAATATCAACAAAGTATTTTTCATTCATATTATTTGCTTTTTTCAATAGTTCTTGATAAATAAGCACTAACACATCAAGAAAGAAACGATGATATGTTTTATCTTTTTCTTCAATAAACATTTGTCTATTTCGATAGTATTCAATATATGGATCTTTATTTTTTAAATCTTTATCAATAATTTTTTTTGCAACAGTTAAGTAATTTAAAACTTTACCATCTTCAATATATTTCATTGCAACATCAGTTTCAGTAGTTAAGTAAGAAATAACATAAGCAATATCACTTTCTACGCCAAAAGATTTTAATTGTTCTACTAAATACTCTTTAGGTATTGGTTTGAAATGAATCATTTGACATCTTGATACAATTGTATCTAACATTCTACTATGGTTATTTGTTGTTAGAAATGCATATCTGTTGGGAATTGGTTCTTCCAAAAATTTTAATAATGCGTTTGAAGCAGATGTATTCATCTTATCTGCTGATTGAATAATATATACTTGAGGTGTACCATCTAAGGAAGTCATAGAAAAATCATGAATTAGTTTTTCTATTTGTTCTTTTCTTATAGTATCATTTTCTGGTTCAATATATATATAATTTAGATGAGTCTTTGCGTCTATTTGTTTGCAATCATCACATTCCATACATGGTGCATTATCTTTTTTGCATATTAATTGCTTTGCCATATATATTGCGGCATCAGTTATTCCCGTGCCATTTTCGCCATCAAGTAAATATGCATGTGCAAATTTTTGCTTTTTGTATGCTTTAGTAAGAAGTGTCATTGCTTCTTCTTGATATTTGAATAAATCTTCGTTCTTCATATTATTTATCACCAAGATATTTAAGCACTACTTCTAAAGATGCTTTTTTTACTTCTTCTTTGGTTTTTTCACCATCAATAATTATAATTCGATTAGGAAACTTTTTTTGCACTTCTAAATATGCTTGATATACTTTTTGATGAAAAACTAATTTTTCATTTTCTAATCGATCGTATGAACCTCTATGATTTGTTTTTATTCTTTCAAGTCCTATTTCTGGTCTTACACATATCAATAATGTTAAATCTGGTAACATTCCTTCTGTTGCGAAAAGATTCATATTATATACTTCATCTATACCGATACCTCTTGCAAACCCTTGATATGCCAATGAAGAATCAATGAATCTATCACATAGTACAATCTTTCCTTCTTTTAAAGCAGGTATAACAGTTTTTTGTAAATGTTCTCTACGACTTGCGGCATATAACAATGCTTCTGTTCTATCATCCATTCCAGTGTTATCTACATCTAAAATTACTTCTCTTATTTTTTCCGCAATTTTGCTTCCACCTGGTTCGCGTGTTAAAACAATATCGTAGCCTCTTTTAGTAAGTTCTTCTCTAATTGCTTCAATCACACTTGATTTTCCGCTACCATCGTTGCCTTCAAATGTTATAAACATACTTTTCATGTCAACACCCCACTTAGTTCTTATTATATATATATTATACCATAAAATATATTTTTTTACAACGCAAATAGAAATTTGTATTATGTTGAATATATATATAAAATTTACATATAATAAAGTGAGGTAAAAAAATGAATAACAAGCTTATTAACAATTCTACAAAATTAAAGAATGACATAAAAAGAAAGTATGATGATAATACTGAGTTTGCAAAAGAGTTTAATAGCAAATTAAAAGATAGCCCTTCCTTATATGATAAAGAAAGTTATACTATTGAAGAAAGTAAAAAATAAAATGATTTGATTGAATCATTTTATTTTTTATTCATAATATACTTTCCAAAGATATAACCCTTGTGCAGGGGCAACATAAGGCGCTAATTTTCTTTCTTTTCCTTCGATTATTCTTTCAATATCAGATGGTTGTAACTTTCCCTCTCCTACTTTTAGCATTAAAGCGATTATTATTCTTACCATATTATACATGAAACCAGTACCTATTATTGAAAACTCTAATACACCATCATTTATGTTAAGCGAAAATTTTTCAATTGTTCTAATGGTATTCTTTATTTCATGGTTTTTTGAAAAACTTTTAAAATCATGGGTGCCTTCAATATATTTCATTGCTTCTCTTATTTTCGCTATATCAATTCTATCATGAAAGAAATGCATATAATTTGCTTTAAGGGGGTCAAAAGTATTAAGTGAAACATAGTATCTATATTCTTTTTTCTTAGCATTAATTCTGCTATGGAAAGTTTCATCAACTATTTCTACATCTGTTACATATATATGAGGATAAACTTTTTTGTTTATTATCTTTTTTAAGTTTGTTGGTGGAACAAATTGTGTTGAATCAAAATGAGCAACTTGCCCTTTTGCATGTACTCCCGCATCTGTTCTTCCAGCTCCTTTAATAATTACATCAGTTTTTAAAATCTCACTTATTTTTTCTTCTAAAACTTGTTGTACAGATATATATTTATTTTGTCTTTGAAAACCATGAAAATATGAACCATCATAGCTTATTGTAATCTTATATCGCATAAACGCCACACTTTCCAAGAATTAGCAAAACAAATAGACATAGCATAACTATAAGTAATATATAATCTAATACTTTAAATTGCATTTTAACAAGTCTTGTTCTTTTAGCACCAGGAATATATCCTCTTGCTTCCATAGCATCAGCTAAATCCTCTGCTCTTTTAATTGATATTACAAACATAGGAATTAATAAAGAGATTATTTGACCTGCTTGTTCATGTAATTTACCTTCATTGAAATCAACTCCGCGTGATGCTTGAGCCTTTAATATTCTATTTGTCTCGTTAAATAAAGTTGGAATAGATCTTAAAGCAATTGAAATCATCATTGCAAATATACTCGTTTTGATTTTTATCAATTCTAGCGGCTTTAATAGCCACTCTATTGCATTAGTCATATCAGTTGGTTTAGTTGTTAACGTCATAGTTGTCGAAGCAAGTATAATAACAAATACTCTACCTACTAAAAAACTACCATGAACTAATCCTTCTTTATATATGTCAAAATATATTGTTTTAAAAACTGTGCCATATATAGGGAATCTAAAGAAATAAACACTAGCTACTAATAAGATTGTAAAACATAAAATCTTTAGATATATATATTTTCTTAAGATAAAATACAAAACCCAAACACACAAAACGATTAATATATTAATAGCAGTAAAATTCATTGGATTTTTAACTATTAGATTCTCTCCTGTTGTAGATATTAGTTGAAACACAAAAGAAAATAAAACAACAAAAGAAACTTGCTTTAAGCTTTTTAAATACTTTATTATTGAAATTTTTGATAGTATTACTCCAATCAATGGAATTATTAAAGCAATACCTAAAATAATGAAATTATCTTTTGGTATTAAGAAAACCGATACCATCATTAATATTAACACAATAATTTTTGTTCTTGCGTCTAACTTATGAACAAGACTATTCTTATGAATGTATTGCCCAAATACCATTTGATCATTCATTGTTTTTCTCCTCCTTTACGATAACTTTGTACAAGTCTTCTTTAGTAAGAGGAAGAGTGTCAAAATCAATTAGTTGTCTTTCTTTTAATTCTTTTGCAACACTTGCTATATTTGGTAAATCTAAATTATATTTTTCTAAAAATTCTTGATTTTCAAATAACGTGTGTTTGTTGCCATCGTAGACAAGTTTACCATGATTCATTACCAATACTCGTTTTGCATATTTTGCAACTATATTCATATCGTGCGTAATCATTATTATTGACTTATGCGTTTTATTTTGAATATCAACCAATAAATTCATTAGTTCTTCTTTACCTTTTGGATCAAGCCCAACAGTTGGTTCATCAAGTATTAGAATATCTGGGTCAATTGCAAGAGCCCCCGCAATCGCAACTCTTCGCATTTGTCCACCACTTAAACTAAAAGGTGATCTCTCATATAAATCTTCAGGTATGCCAATTAGTTTACATGCGTTGATAGCTAATTCATGTGCTTCTTCTTTTGTTTTTCCAAAATTCTTTGGTCCAAACATAATATCTTGTAATACAGTCGATTCAAAAAGTTGATATTCAGAAAACTGAAATACTAGGCCAACATGTTTTCTTATTGGTTTCAACTTTACTTTTTTGCTTTTTATCACTTTTTGATCAAATACATCAACTATTCCACTACTAGCAAATAGTAAACCATTCATGTGTTGAACAAGTGTAGATTTACCCGAACCTGTTTGACCAAGTATTGTAACAAACTCATTTTTTTCATTAATGTGAAAAGTAACATTATCTAATTGTTTTGAGGAAGCTTTTTTATAATATTTAAAAGTTACATTTTGAAAGTCAATTCCCATAATGCTTCCTCTATTTTTTCTTTGTTATTATATGTTTTGTTTTTTAATTCATCAATCAAATCAAGACAATCTAAAAGTTTCAATCCGCTAGCTTCCAAAACGGATTTTTCTTTTAATACGTTTTTAGGATTACCATCTAAAACTATTTTACCATTATTTAACACGATTACTCTGTCCGCAATTACTGCTTCTTCTAAATTGTGAGTTATTGTGATTATAGTTTTATTTAATTCATTTTTTAATTTATAAATCATTTGATTGATTTCTTTTGTGCCTTTAGGATCTAACATAGATGTTGATTCATCAAAAATTATTAATTCAGTTTCCATTGCAAGTGCTCCCGCAATCGCAACTCTTTGTTTTTGCCCTCCAGATAGGTTTTCTGGATTATACTCTAAATACTCTTGCATATCAACAAGTTTTGCATACTTATCAATTTGTTCAATCATTTCCTTACGAGGAATTTGATGGTTTTCTAAACCAAAGGCAATATCATCTTTTACCGTAACTCCAACAAATTGGTTATCAGGATTTTGGAAAATAATTCCCATCTTTTGTCTAATTCTATCAATAGTATCATCGTTTACTTCTTCGTCGTCAATAAGTATTTTGCCAGATGTAGGGGTAAGTAAACCAACAATTAATTTTGCAATGGTGCTTTTTCCACTACCATTATGTCCTAAAATTGCAAGCATACCATTATTTTCAATAATGAAAGATAAATGTTCGAATATGTATTCTTCGCTGCTATAATATTTAAATGACACGTCTTTAAATTCTACTTTCATGCTTGCACCTCTTTTCTTTAATTATTATATATATATATATTATAACACTTTTAGCTCTTTTTAGCAAATACTTGAGTTTATAAAAAACAAACAAAAATATAACTTTAGACTTTAACTAAAGTTATATTCTGCTTTACAATACTCCAAATATTTTTAAAACTAATCTGAAAATAAAATTAAATATTATATCTACCAATTCAGATATGAAAGAAGTACCATTCCCTCTAAGTGAAGATAATGCTAGAAGAATTGCAATTATAATAAATCCATATCTTTCATATTTCATATATTGTTCGTATGTATCATCTTTTAAAAATGCACCAAGAATTCTTGAGCCATCAAGTGGTGGAATTGGTATTAAGTTAAATAAACCAAGTCCTAAATTTATTACTGAAAAATACAATAAGAAATTATAAATTATTATTAGTACATTTGAATAAGCATTTACTTTTACAAATATAGCCATAATTATTATTGAAAATATAGCAAGTAAAAAATTCATGAGTGGTCCAGCTAAAGCAACTAGTGCCATACCTCTTTTTTTATTCTTGTAATAATCAGGATTTACTACCACGGGTTTAGCCCAACCTACATGGAAAAATATTAAACATAAAGTACCAATTGGATCCAAGTGTTTTAAGGGATTTAGTGATAATCTTCCTTGTCTTTTTGGAGTTGGGTCACCTAGCCAAGTTGAAACAAGGCCATGTGCAATTTCATGTAGTATTATTGCAAATAATGCGGCTACTACAATATATATATAATCAGTTAAGTTTTCTAACATTTTTATTACCTCATATAAATTATACAATTTTTAGATTATAAATCAAATCATATGTTTTAAAATTAAATAGGAAGCTTTTATTTGCTTATTTTTAAAGTTTAGTTATCATTATTACAATATGCATATAACAAAAAAAGTCCCTCAAAATTTGAGAGACTTTTTTTAAATACAAAATTTTAATTATTCAACAAATTCAATAATTGCCATTTCAGTAGCATCGCCACGACGAGGACCAAGTTTTAAAACTCTTGTATATCCACCATTACGTTCAGCATACTTTGGAGCGATTTCATTAAATAATTTTTGTAGTGCATAGTTACCTTTGTCATCAGTTTCAAAACGAATCATTTCAGCAGCTTGTCTACGTGCAGCTAAATCACCTTTTTTACCAAGAGTAACCATCTTGTCAGCAAGGCGTTTTAATTCTTTTGCTTTTGACACAGTTGTTTCTATGCGACCATTTAATATTAAATCTGTAATTAAGTCGCGTAATAGGGCTTTTCTTTGGTTGCTCTTACGACTTAAAGTACGATATCCTAATGCCATATTTTATTTCTCCTTCTAAAGAATATTTGGTATTTGATTATTCTTCTGAATCATTGCCATCTTCATCATCGAAGTCAGCATCGTCATCATCATCAAATAAAGTACTACTATTTTTAAGATCCAAACCGATTTCACGAAGTTTTTGAACTACTTCTTTTAATGATTTGCGACCAAGATTTCTAACTTTCATCATTTCTTCTTCAGTCTTTTGTGTTAATTCACGTACTGTATTTATATTAGCACGTTTCAAACAGTTATAAGAACGAACAGATAAGTCTAAATCTTCAATCTTCTTTTCTAATTTGCTATCTACAACTTTTTCTTCACTTTCCATCATATACTTTCTTTGTTCAATTTCGCTGTTTAAATTTTGAATTACAGCAAAATGTTCAATTAAGAATTTAGATGCAAGAGAAAGAGCGTTAGTAGCTTTTATAGAACCATTAGTCCAAACTTCAAGAATCAATTGATCACAATTGAAATTATCTCCATAACGAGTCTTTGTAACTTCATAAGTACATTTTAAGACTGGTGTAAAGATTGAATCAATTGGAAGACGGTTAATAATACGATTGCCTTTTTCATCTTTACAGAATCTTTTATTTTCATCAGCATTTACATACCCAACGCCATTTCTAATAAATAATTCCATTTTTAATGAACCACCAGCAGAAAGGGTACAAATTTCTTGATCACCATTGATAACCTTTATATCTTCAGTTGATGCAGTGTTGATATCAGAAGCTTTAACTACCTTTGAATATACAAGGTCTTCATCAGCAACTCCTGATTTTTTTTGTTGTTCAATAGTTGGTAAATTTGTTATTAATTCTAAACGATAAGTTTGATCTTGATCACCGAAGTCACCAGTTTCATTCTTTTCTGCATTAATTGTAAAAACAATTTTCTTTAAGTTTAAAATTATTTCTGTAACATCTTCACGAATGCCATCAACAGCACAAAACTCATGTTCTACACCTTCAATGTTGATTGCAACAATGGCAGCACCAGGAAGAGATGATAACAATACTCTTCTTAGTGAATTACCAATAGTCATACCATAACCTCTTTCAAGAGGTGATAATTTTAATTTACAATAATTATCATTAACGCTAGTTACATCTTCGTTAATCTTTAATTCTGGTTTAATAAATTCCACTCTTCTCATTTAATCCTCCCTCTAACGATTAATTGTGTTGGGTTTAACCACTTTATAATAGGCTATCTATTAGCCACGAGGTCTCTTTGGAGGACGGCATCCATTATGTGGAACTGGAGTAACATCTTGAATTGAAACAATTTCAAGACCAGCTACTTGTAATGAACGAATAGCAGCTTCACGACCAGGACCTGGTCCTTTTACTGTTACTTCTACTTTTGACATACCATTTTCAATTGCAGCTTTACCAGCAGCTTCAGAAGCCATTTGTGCTGCAAATGGAGTAGATTTTTTGCTTCCTTTGAATCCTACTGCACCAGCGCTGCTCCAAGAAACAACATTACCTACTGGGTCAGTGATTGTTACGATTGTATTATTGAAGGTAGAATGAATATGTGCAACACCGCTAGGTATATTCTTTCTAACACGACGTTTACGAATTACTTTTTTAGCCATTTAATTCACGCCTCCTATTTCTTCTTATTAGCTACAGTCTTAGCAGGGCCTTTTCTAGTACGAGCATTTGTTCTAGTTCTTTGTCCTCTAACTGGTAAGCCTCTTCTGTGACGTAAGCCACGATAACTACCAATTTCCATTAATCTCTTAATGTTCATTGCTACTTCACGACGTAAGTCACCTTCTACATGGAACTTAGCAACTTCTTGACGAATTGCAGTAAGTTCTGCTTCAGATAAATCTTTTACTCTTTTATCTTCACTAACGTTGGCATTTTTTAGAATTTCTTCTGAAGTTGGTCTGCCAATACCATAAATATATGTTAATGATACTACTACGCGTTTATTGCTAGGAATATCAACACCAGATATACGTGCCATTTTTTATAAGCCTCCTATTATCCTTGTCTTTGTTTGTGTTTTGGGTAAGCTGAGCAGATTACCATAACACGTCCATGTCTTTTAATTACTTTACATTTATCACAAATTGGTTTTACAGATGGTCTAACCTTCATTGTGTACCTCCTATGTATTTTTGTTTATTTATATAACTTATTTATGTCTATAAGTTATACGTCCACGTGTTAAATCATATGGCGATATTTCAACAGTCACTCTATCACCTGGTAAAATGCGAATCGTATTCATACGGATTTTACCAGAAACGTGGGCTACTATAATTTGGCCGTTTGCAGTCAATTTTACTTTAAAGACTGTACTAGGCAAAACTTCTACGACTGTTCCTTCCATCTCGAAAACATCATTTTTCGACATTAATTGTTCTCCTTTATTTTTGTTAAAATTTCATAACCGGTATCAGTAATGACAATTGAATTCTCATAATGAGCGCTTGGTTTATGATCCGCAGTAACAGTTGTCCAACCATCTTTCAAAATTTTTACTCGATGTGTACCCATGTTTATCATTGGTTCAATCGCAAGTGTCATACCTTTTCTTAATATAGGTCCTTCTCCTTCATGTCCATAATTTGGAACAGCAGGATCTTCATGTAGTTGAGACCCAACACCATGACCTGTAAAATCTCTTACAACACCATAGTTATATTGTCTTGCATACATTTCAATTGCATGAGATATATCGGATAATCTATTCCCAGGACGAGCATGCTTTAACCCCTCAAAGAATGATTGTTCCGTAACTTCTATTAGTTTTAACTTATCGCTAGATACATTACCACATGGCCATGTTCTTGCACAATCGCCATGATAGCCTTTATATTTAGCGCCAATATCTATCGATATAATATCGCCATCTTTTAAAATTTGATGTTCACTTGGAATTCCATGAATTACTGTATCATTTATTGATGCACATATTGTACCAGGGAAACCATTATAATTAAGAAATGATGGTGTAGCACCATGTGATGTTATAACATCATATGCTATTTTATCTAATTCTTTAGTTGAAACTCCTGGTTTAATTGCTTTTCTTATTTCTTCATGTGCAAGCATAGCAATGTTTCCAGCTTCTCTCATTAAAGCAATTTCACGATCACTTTTTATAGTTATCATTTTGCCTCCAATTTTTTAATAATTTCAGCATTGACTTCATCAATTTTTTGATTACTATTTACTGAAACTAAAATTCCAAGTTTCTTGTAATACGCCAATATTGGTTTTGTTTGATTATTGTAAACTGCTAATCGTTTTTCAATTGTTTGTTCAGTGTCATCATCTCTTTGATAAAGAGGTGAACCGCATTCATCACAAATTCCAGCAACTTTAGGATTTAATGAAATTAGATTATATCCTTTACCACAATTTGTACAAATACGACGATTAACAATTCTTTGTTTTATAACTTCATCATCAATAACAAGATTTATTGCTGCATCAAGTTCAATATTAAGTTCTTTTAGAATATTTGATAATGCTTTAGCTTGTTCAATGTTTCTTGGAAAACCATCGAGTAAGAATCCTTTTTTGCAATCATCTTCCATTAATCTTTCACGAACAATTTCATTTGTAACTTCATCAGGAACAAGATGTCCATGATCAATATACTCTTTTGCTATAACTCCAATTGGAGTTTTATCAGCTATTGCTTGTCTAAATATATCTCCAGTGGAAATGTGGGGGATGCTGTAATGCTTTTTCAAGCAATCAGCACATGTCCCCTTGCCAGATCCAGGAGCACCCATAATTAATAGATGCATAATTTATTTTCACCTTATTTTACATAAATCCTTGGTAATCTTGAGATTGACCTTCAGCTTTAATTTGTTTTACTGTTTCTAATGCTACACCAACAACGATCATAATAGATGTACCACCGATTGTGATTGATGTTCCAGAGAATGCAGGGAATATCCAAGTAATAATAATTGGAATAGATGCAAGAACTGCTAAATATGTAGCACCTAAAAGAGTAACTTTGAATAAGATAGTTGAAATTTTAACGGCTGTAGCTTCACCAGGTTTAACACCGATGATATTAGCGTTTTGCTTTTTAAGATTGTCAGCCATCTTATCAGGATCGATTTGTAAGAATGAATAGAAGAATGCAAATACAAATATTAAAATAATGTAAATTGCAAATCCAATTGGTTTTGTATAATTGAATATCATATTCCACCAGCTATTGTCACTCAATAATGAGTTTTTACCAGATATTTCAGCAACGAATTGTAATATTGTCATTGGTAATGATAATAATGTACTTGCGAAAATTACTGGAATAACTGAAGCAGAATTTAATTTAATTGGAATATCAGAACCTTGTTGTCCAACTAATTTTGAACCAGAAGGGCGATTAGCATATTGAACTGGAATCTTTCTTTGTAAACCTTCCATCCAAACAACACCAACAATGATACCTAAGAACACAAGTAATAATACTATAAATAATACTATACCTTGCCATTTAATTGTTAATGTTTCTTTAATTAAATAATTTGGATTTTCATTTGGATCTTTACTTAAGAAGTATTTTCCTAATTCAACTAACATTTTTGGTAAAGATACTAAAATACCTGCAGTGATTAACATTGAAGAACCATTACCAATACCATGCATTGTAATTTGATCAGCTAACCACATTGTAAATGCTGTACCTGCAGTGATAACCAAAGCGATATATATATACGTAAATGCGTTTAAGCTTCCTTGATTATAGAAAAATGCATAACCACTATTTTCATATGCCTTATATCCTAATATTGTTGCTAAAGCTTGAACAAACGCAATAAATAATGCGATATATCTTGTCCAACGATTTAGTTTTTCTCTGCCTTCTTCTCCTTCATCAGCCCATTCTTTGAATTGAGGGACTATATCCAATTGTAACATTTCAACAACGATTGATGCAGTGATGTATGGACTAATACCTAGTGATAAAATTGACAAACTAGATAAACCTCCACCAGTGAATACATCTAAGAATCCAAAGTCGATTATTGATGAATTAGATCCAACAAATGGAAATTGAATATTAAGCCCAATTTGCCATATCAATAGGCCAAGAGCTGTAAATAGAATCATTCCTATTAATTTTTTATACTTCCCGAAAAACTTCTTCATTTTAAGCCACCTCTACTGTTCCGCCAGCAGCGTTGATTTTTTCAACAGCAGTTTTAGAGAATTTTGCAGCTTTAATAGTTAAAGCTTTGCTAAATTCACCATTGCCTAAAATTTTCACTCCTTCATATTCTTTTTTAACAAGGCCAGCTTCTTTTAGCGCAACTAAATCTACAACTGTGCCTACTTCAAATTTTTCATTAATATCACCAAGATTTACAATAGCGTAATCTTTATGATTTACATTTGTGAAACCACGTTTTGGTAAACGTTTAAATAATTGAGTTTGTCCACCTTCATAACCTGGTCTTACGCCACCGCCACTACGAGCATTTTGACCCTTATGACCACGTGTTGAAGTTTTACCCATGCCGCTACCAATACCACGGCCTACACGCTTTTTAGCATGTCTTGCACCAGCAACTGGTTTTAATTCATTTAAATTCATAAATGCGCCTCCTATGCTTCAACAACAGTTACTAAATGAGAAACTGTTCTGATCATACCACGAATAGCAGCATTATCAACTTTTGTAACTGTTTGACCAATTTTTGATAAACCTAGAGCTTTTAAAGTTTCTCTTTGATTTTTTGGATGAGTAATAGGACTTTTAACTAATTTAATTGTTACAGTTTTTTCCATATTTGTTCACCATCCTATTTAATCTCTGATTTATCTTTTCCACGAAGTTCTGCAACTTGTTCAACTGTACGAAGTGCTTCAAGTCCTTTAAATGTAGCACGTACAATATTGATAGGTGTATTTGAACCTTGTGATTTAGAAACGATATCTTTGATACCTGCAAGTTCTACTACGTTACGAACAGGTCCACCAGCGATAATACCAGTACCAGCAGGAGCAGGTTTCAAGAATACTTGACCAGCACCATGAACACCAGTAATTTCATGAGGGATAGTTGTTCCAACGATAGGAACTTCAATCATATTTTTCTTAGCGTCTTCTACAGCTTTCTTAATTGCTTCAGGAACTTCTTGAGCTTTTCCACTACCAAAACCTACATGGCCATTGTAATCACCAACAACAACTAATGCAGCAAAGCGGAATCTTCTACCACCTTTAACAACTTTAGTTACACGATTGATAACAACAACACGTTCATCATATTGTTTTTCTTCTGGTTGAGCAGTTACTACAACTTTTTCTTGTTCACTCATGTAGATACCTCCTAAAACTTAAGTCCGGCTTCACGAGCCGCTTCAGCTAATGCTTTTACACGTCCATGGAATAAGAAACCGCCACGGTCAAATACAACTTCTGTAACACCTGCTTCAAGAGCACGTTTTGCAACAGTTGCACCTACTTGTTTAGCTGCTTCAACGTTTGAACCATTTTCAAATTTACTTCCATTTTCGAATGTAGATGCAGAAACTAAAGTAATTTGTTTTTCATCATCGATGATTTGTGCAGAGATATGTTTATTTGAACGATATACTGCAAGACGTGGTCTAGCACTTGTGCCTTCAACAACTGCTCTTACACGATTGTGTCTAGCATGGCGTGCGATTTTCTTAGATTTTTTAACGATCATTTCCTATAGTCTCTCCTTTCTACTTAGCTTTCTTTCCTTCTTTACGACGTACATATTCGCCTTGATAACGGATACCCTTTCCTTTATAAGGTTCAGGTTTACGTATAGCACGAATTTCAGCCGCAAATTCACCTACAACTTGTTTGTCATATCCACTAATGTGAATTTCTGTAGGTGTAGGACAAACTACTTTTATACCTTCAGGTAATTTCATTGGTACATTGTGTGAATATCCTGCAAATACTGTAAGTGTATCACCTTGTATTTGAGCACGATAACCAACACCATTAATTTCTAATACTTTAGTAAAGCCTTCAGAAACACCTACAACCATATTGTGTATTAATGCACGAGTTGTACCATGTAATGCACGATGATCTTTGTCATCAGAAGGACGTTTTACAAATATTTGATTACCATCAACCATAACTTTCATTTCATGGTTAAATTCGTAATCTAAAGCCCCTTTAGGACCTTTAACGGAAATTACATTTCCTTCAACTTTTACTTCAACACCAGCAGGGATGTCAATATGTTTGTTGCCTATTCTTGACATATATACCTCCTACCAAACGAATGCAAGAACTTCGCCGCCAAGTTTGTTAGCACGAGCTTCACGGTCAGTCATGATTCCTTTTGAAGTTGAAACGATTGCGATACCTAAACCACCAAGTACTTTAGGTAATTCATTTGCTTTAGCATAAACTCTTAATCCAGGTTTAGAGATTCTCTTTAAACCTTTAATTACACGTACTTTATCAACGTATTTTAAAGTTACTTTAATAATACCTTGTTTTCCGTCTTCGATTTTTTCATATTCACTGATATAACCTTCGTTCTTTAATACGTTTAAAAATTCTAATTTCAAACGAGATGCTGGCATTGAAACAGTTTCATGTTTCATTTGATTAGCATTACGAATTCTTGTTAACATATCAGCAATTGGATCAGTCATCATCATAGATAGATTAACCTCCTTCTACCAACTAGATTTAGTAACGCCTGGGATTAGTCCTTCATATGCTAATTCTCTAAAGCAAACTCTACATACTTTGAATTTGCGATAAACTGCATGAGGACGACCACAACGTTCACATCTAGTATAATTTCTTGTTGAAAATTTTGCTGGTCGAGCACATTTTACTTTTAATGATTTCTTAGCCATTTTTTACCTCCTACTTCTTTGAGAAAGGCATGCCTAAATATGATAATAATGCACGGCCTTCTTCATCAGTTCTTGCAGTAGTTACGATAACGATATCCATACCACGGATCTTTAATACTTTATCATAATTGATTTCAGGGAAAATTAATTGTTCTTTAACACCAATTGTATAATTTCCTCTTCCATCAAATGAGTTAGGGTTAACACCACGGAAGTCCCTAACACGAGGTAATGCGATTGAAATAAGTTTATCGTAGAATTCATACATTCTTTCTCCACGTAGAGTAACTTTTGCTCCAATTGACATACCTTCACGTAATTTAAATACAGCGATAGATTTTTTAGCTTTTGTAACTAATGGTTTTTGACCAGTGATTTGTGCTAAATCTTCTACTGCAGCATCTAATAATTTAGAGTTGCTGATAGCATCACCAACGCCCATATTGACAACAATTTTGTCAATCTTTGGAACTTGCATAACTGTTGTATAACCAAATTGTTCAGTTAATTTAGCAACTACTTCATCTTTATATTGTTGTAATACACGATTCATAATTCTTTACAAGCTCCTTTCTCTATTTAATAACAGCACCAGAAGATTTACAATAACGAACCTTCTTACCATCTACTACTTTGTATCCAATTTTTGTTGGTTTCTTATTTACTGGATCAAGATAAGCAACATTAGATACATGGATTGGTGCTTCTTTTTTTGTTATACCACCATCAGGATTAGCGTTTGATGGACGGTTATGTTTTGTAACAATGTTAACGCCTTTTACTAAAACACGGTTTGTTAATGGATATACTGCTAGTATTTCACCAGTTGTATATGTACCATGATTAGGTTTATTCTTACCAGTTGTAACTACTACAACATCGCCTTTTTTTAGTCTCATAACGCGATCTCCCTTCTATAGTACTTCTGGAGCTAAAGATACAATTTTCATGAAATCATGTTCACGTAATTCTCTAGCTACAGGGCCAAAAATACGAGTTCCACGAGGGTTTTTATCTTCTTTAATAATAACTGCAGCGTTATCATCAAATTTAATATAAGAACCATCTGCTCTCTTAACGGCTTTTTTTGTACGAACGATTACTGCTTTAACAACATCGCCCTTTTTAACCATACCACCAGTAGTGGCTGATTTAACTGAACATACGCAAATATCGCCTATTGTTGCAGTTTTGTGGAATGAACCACCTAAAATTTTAATAATACCAAGTTCTTTTGCACCTGTATTATCAGCTACTTTTAATCTAGTCTCTTGTTGAACCATATGTTACCTCCGACTAAATAATTACAGCTTCTTGAACTATCTTCACTAAACGGTAACGTTTTGTTGCAGAAAGTGGACGAGTTTCCATAATTTCTACAATATCTCCCTCTTTAGCAGTATTTAGTTCATCATGAGCTCTAAATTTCTTTGAATATTTTACTCTTTTACCATATAATGGATGTTTACGATAAGTTTCAACCATTACTGTGATTGTTTTATCATTCTTCGCAGAAACGACTGTACCAACGTAAACTTTACGACTATTTCTTTCCATCGTTTACCTCCGTTTACTTAGTGTTTTCACGTTCTGTAAGAACGGTATAACATCTAGCAATTTCTTTCTTAACTTTTTTAAGTTGAGCTGTATTTTCTAATTTACCAACTTCAGCTTGGAAACGTAAATTAAATAATTCTTGTTTTAACTCAGCAATCTTTGTTTTGATTTCAGCAACGCTTAAATCACGAAGTTTACCAGCAGGTGTTTTCTTTTCTGCAATTTTCTTTGCAAGTTTCTTATCTACTTTTTCTTTTGCTGCCATTAACAATCACCACTTTCTCTAGTTACAAATTTTGTTTTAACTGGAAGTTTGTGCGCTGCAAGTCTTAAAGCTTCGCGAGCGATTTCTTCAGAAACACCACCAATTTCAAACATAATTGTACCATCTTTTACTACTGCTACATATCCGTCAGGAGCACCTTTACCAGAACCCATACGAACTTCTAGCGGTTTTTTAGTTCTAATGTTGTGAGGGAAAATTTTAATCCAAACTTTACCATCACGCTTCATATAACGTGTCATTGCGATACGAGCTGCTTCGATTTGACGATCTGTAATCCAAGCACCTTCTAAAGATTGAAGACCAAATTCACCAAATGCTATTGTCTTTCCACCTTTAGCTTTTCCTTCGTAGCTTACACGATGAGGACGACGATATTTAGTTCTTTTAGGCATTAACATAATTATTTAGCCTCCTTACTAGGTGTAGTTTTTTTAGCAGTTGGTAAAACTTCACCTTTATTAATCCAAACTTTAACACCAAGTTTACCATATGTTGTTGCTGCTTCTGCTACTGCGTAATCGATATTAGCACGAAGTGTATGTAGTGGAACACTACCTTCGATATATGATTCGCTACGAGCGATTTCAGCACCACCAAGACGACCAGAAATCATAGTCTTAATACCCTTAGCGCCAGCTTTTAATGCTTTTTGAATTGCCATCTTTTGCACTCTTCTGAATGATGCACGATTTTCTAAATCTTCAGCCATCTTGCGAGCAACAAGTCTAGCATCCTTATCAGCTTCATTTTGTTTAATTTCAACTACTGTTAAGAATACTGTTTTACCAGTGATTTTTTCTAATTCTTTAACAGCTTCATTTTTCTTAGAACCTTGTGAACCAATTACTAGTCCAGGTTTTGCAGCATGAATAGTTACAATAACTCTTTTACCAGTACGTTTTGTTTCAATGTAAGAAACATATGCTGCTTTATAGAAATTATTTAGAAATGCGCGAATTTTTAAATCTTCATGTAATAGATCTGCAACTTTAGTTTTTGATGCGTACCATTTTGCATCCCAATCACGAATGATTCCAATTCGCATTCCAATTGGATTTACCTTTTGACCCATATGCTTCCTCCTTCTAGTTCTTTTCTGCCACTACAACTGTAATGTGGCTAGTTCTCTTTAAAATTCTATTACCGCTACCTTTTGCGCGTGCACGCATTCTCTTTAATGTAGCGCCTTCATTAATGTAAATTTCTTTAACATATAATGAATTAACATCCATACTATAGTTATGGTCTGCGTTAGCAACTGCAGAGTTAAGTACTTTTAAGATACTTTCTGTTGTTGTACTCTTTGTACCATGTAAGATACCTACTGCTTCGCCAACTTTTTTACCACGAATTAGGTCGACTACTAGTCTTGCTTTTCGAGGTGACATTCTAATTGATTTTGCGACTGCTCTTGCTTCTGCCATATTTTCCACCTCTACTTCTTAACTACTTTCTTATCCTTGCCGTGACCACGATAAGTTCTAGTTGGTGCGAATTCACCAAATTTATGACCTACCATATCTTCTGTTACGTAAACAGGTAAATGTTCTTTACCATTGTATACAGCTACAGTGTGTCCAACGAAGTCAGGATATATTGTTGATCTTCTTGACCAAGTTTGAATTACTTTCTTTTGATTGCTTTCATTTAATGCAACAGCTTTTTTCATTAAATGTTCATCAATAAAAGGACCTTTTTTAAGTGAACGTGACATATATTTGGTTCCCTCCTATTTATCGTTTCTACGACGAACAATAAGTCTGTTCGTTTTATTCTTAGTTTTTCTAGTTTTTAAACCAAGAGCAATTTTGCCCCAAGGAGTCATTGGTGCCTTACGACCTACTGGTTGACGTCCTTCACCACCACCATGAGGGTGATCGTTAGGGTTCATTACTGAACCACGTACTGTAGGACGAATACCCATATGACGAGTACGACCAGCTTTACCAACGTTAACTAGTGAATAATCTAAATTTCCTACAACACCGATTGTTGCACGGCATTCATTTAAGATACGACGTACTTCGCCACTTCCTAAACGAACTAATACATAGCGGTCTTCACGACCTAATATTTGAGCATTTGCACCAGCTGCTCTAACAAGTTGTCCACCATGTCCAGGGTGAAGTTCAATGTTGTGAATTGTAGTACCAACAGGAATATTAACGATTGGTAATGTGTTACCAACAGTGATATCTACATTTTCACCTGACATAACAGTTTGTCCAACTTTTAAATCTTGTGGAGCTAAGATATAACGTTTTTCACCATCTGCGTATGCTAATAAAGCAATGTTAGCACTTCTGTTTGGATCATATTCAATAGTTTTTACAACTGCAGGAATATTATCTTTATTACGTTTGAAATCTATAACACGATATTTTCTTTTTTCTGCTCCGCCTTTATGACGAACTGTAATTACGCCTTGAGCATTACGTCCAGCTTTCTTGTTTAGAGGAACTAGAAGGCTCTTCTCTGGTTTATCAGTTGTAATTTCTTCATAAGTTAAAACTGACATATTACGTCTACCGTTTGTGGTAGGTTTATATTTTCTAATAGCCATTTTTTCTTCCTCCTAATTAAATTTCAAATACATCGATTGATTGACCAGCAGCAAGTCTTACAATTGCTTTTTTGTAAGCAGCTTTATAGCCTTCATATCTTTGTAATCTTTTTGGTTTTCTGTGAACATTTACTGTTCTAATTTCTACAACTTTTACGTTGAAAATTTCTTCGATTGCTTTTTTAATTTCAACTTTGTTAGCATCTACTGCAACTTCAAATGTATATTGTAGTTTGTCTACTAAACCACTTGATTTTTCAGTGATTATAGGTCTTTTAATAATATCGTAATTAGATTTCATTATTTAAGAACCTCCTCAAATTTTTCAACAGCAGCTTTAGTAATTACTAAGTTTTTAGCATTCATCATTTGGAATACTGAAACGTGATTGTATTGTTGAACTAAAACATTTGGAATATTTCTTCCTGCTAATTCTACTGTACCATTTGCTTCTGCTAAAACTAAAACTACTTTATTGTTTTCTAAATTAAATGCTTTTAATACTTCAACTAAACCTTTAGTTTTGAAAGTGTCTAAAACGATTTGATCTAAAACAACAATATTGTTTTCACGTACTTTAGTACTTAATGCGCAACGCATTGCAAGTCTAACAACTTTTTTGTTGACTTTAATAGCATGAGATCTTGGAGTTGGAGCGAATACAACACCACCACCACGCCATTGTGGAGAACGAATTGAACCTTGTCTTGCACGACCTGTACCTTTTTGACGCCAAGGTTTACGGCCACCACCACTAACTTCAGAACGAGTCTTTGCTTTTTGAGTACCTTGTCTCATAGCTGCACGTTCAGCAACAACTGTATCATATATTGCTTGTTGATTGTCTTCAACGCCGAATACATTATTGCTTAATTCTAATTCACCTACTTGTGAACCGCTTTGATTGTATAATACAACTTTTGGCATGTGTTATCTCCTTTCTACGCTAATGCTTCAGGATTAAGTTCTGGTTTCTTTGCTTTTACTGCATTAGTAACTACAACATATGAGTTTTTAGCACCAGGAACATTACCCTTAATCAAAATTACATTGTTTTCTGCATCGTATTTAACGAATTCAAGATTTTGAACTGTTTTTGTTACGCCACCCATACGACCTGGTAATTTTTTACCTGGTTTAATACGAGCAGGTTGAATTGAACCCATTGAACCAGTTCCACGATGGTAACCAGATCCATGAGCAGCAGGTCCTAGATGATAATTCCAACGTTTGATAACGCCTTGATATCCTTTACCTTTTGAAGTACCTGTTACATCAACTAATTCGCCTTCAACAAAAATATTTCCTTTAACCTCTTGTCCAACTTCAAACGCTAGCATCTCTTCCCCAGCGATTTCTTTAACGAAGCGCTTAGGGGCTGTATTAGCTTTGGCTGCATGTCCTTTTTCAGGTTTATTTGATAAATTTTCTTTTTTATCAGCATAACCTAATTGGATCGCTGCATAACCATCAGTTTCAACAGTCTTTTTTTGTAATACTACATTTGGAGTCACTTCAATTACTGTAACTGGGATTAAAGAGCCAGATTCAGTAAAAATTTGTGTCATCCCGATTTTCTTACCTAAGATTCCTTTGGCCATGAGTACACCTCCTATTTCTCACTATTTTAAAACGATGTCGACACCAGATGGAAGTTCTAAACGAACTAACGCATCCATTGTTTTTGGAGTCATATTTACTATGTCAATTAAACGTTTATGAGTACGTCTTTCGAATTGTTCACGACTATCTTTATATTTGTGTGGTGAACGAATGATAGTAAATACTTCTTTTTCTGTAGGTAGTGGAATAGGCCCTGAAACTTTAGCACCAGTTCTATTGCACGCTTCTACAATTTTCTTCGCAGATTCATCTAATAATCTGTGATCATAAGATAATAATCTTATTCTTAACTTTTTTTCTTTTGCCATGTTTTTCCTCCTAGCTTGATTTTATAAGCTTACGGCTCAACACGAATTACCTGACCGTACACACTCATGACAACTCTTCCGTGTGTGTCAGCAACCTCGCATATCTCTGCCTTTCAAATAGCCTTTTATATTATACACTTTTACCATTTTTTTGCAAATTATTTACTCTATTTTGTTATACATTTAGTTACTTTTAACAAATACATTTTATTTTCTTTGTTGATTTTTTCCTAGTAAGTAAAAAATAGTTCTTCAATTTGAAGAACTATTTTTATTTATTAATTATGTTTTTTTCTTATTACTAAGCATCCTGCTAGTACTGTTAAACTTACTAGGATACTTATTAATGACGTTTTCTTACAATTCTTTTTAGGCTTTTCTGTAGGTAGTTTTTCACCTTCTGTTGCTCCACATCTTGTACATGTCTTTGGTGCTTCTGTTGTTGCTTCTTTCCAATCATGTCCTAATGCTTCACCTTCTGTTGCTCCACATGTCTTACATGTTTTTGGTGCTGTACATGTTGCTTCAACCCATTCATGTACATGTTCTTCACCTAATGTTAACTCTTCTGATTTTATTTCTTTTGTCTTTCCATCAGGTGTTTCATATTCTACTACTAATTTGAATGTGTTTACTTTATTCATATCTAGTTCTTCAATTTGGTATTTGTTTGAATCTATTTCTAATTCTACTTTTTCGCCATTATATACTAGATACATTTTTGTTATTAATCCATCAACATCTTCTATTGTATAGTTTACTGTTGCTTTATTGCCAGTTCTTTTCTTTAAGCTAAATTCTTTTATTTCTGGTATGTCATAACTTAATGTTCGATAGGTTTTTTCTTCTACACTTCTTGTGTATTTTTCTCCACTTTCTTTTATTGTTACTTCATATGTATATGAAATTCGATAACTATCATCTTTAAATAATCCTGTTATTTCGTAACTTGTTAGTTTTCCTTCACTGTTTTCTATGACATATTCTTGTTCTTCTACTCTTATTGTTACTTTACTTGTTATTAGATTTTCATCTGATTGTCTTAATCCTATGTTAAATCCTTTACTTGTTGGGTTTATGTCTACTCCTGGATCATATGCTTTAGTTGTAACATTCATCGTAGCATTATAAGTTGTACCTTGGTAATCATATTGAACATTTGCAACATATGTTGTGTTTTCTTGTAAGCCATTTATTACAACTTTGCCATCTTGCATTGTATATTCTTTTTCATTAATTGTTACTTTTAAATTTGTTACGCCTTCAGTTAAATCTGCAGATTTTGAAGTTAAAATGATTGTTGAAGCAGTAGTTTCTCTATTACTTTGAGAAAGTCTTGGGTCAGGTGCAACAATAAATAAACCTGACATTATTGATCTTGGTGCACCATCACCTGGAGTATTTAACATTTTTAGTTCGCCGTTTTCAGCACGTTTTAAGAATGTTACTGATCCTCCACCATCAAATTGATAAGCATTTTCACAGCCAAGTTCAACAAACATTTCGCCTACTTCATACCCAGAAGGGCCTTCTTTTTTAGTATTTGAAGTAAGAAGTACAATTGAACCATCTTTTTTGAAACCTATTCCACAACGTTGTTTTCCAGTAGTTGTGCAATAACTATCATTATAAGAAATTCTTTCACCGAAATCATTTGTTTCAACATAACTTGTTGGAATAGATTTACCATCTATTACAAAACGATACATATATCCTGTCATAGATGTTACATCTTTAAATTCATCAGTATAGTCAAATTGAATCTTTATTTCTTGATCTTGAGTAAGTTTACCAGCTACATCTTGTCTCTTTGTTACAAGATAGAATCTTCTATTACTACAATCACTTGATGATAATGTAGATAAATTAACTAAACTGTTAACTTTTCCTTTTAAGAAAATACCATAAAATGATCCACTGTGAGTTTTACGAGGGTCTGGAAATTGTGTAGATTTACGATATAAACTATACGTTGCTTCTATTACACTATAACCACTTAAGTCTAATGTTTCTGCCAAATCCTTAGTTATTACTGAAATACCACCATCTTCTGGTAATGCGTTTACTCTTGATACAACAAAGCTTTCATTGTTTATTTTTAATAATGGTGTTTGTGAAGATGTTGGAACTTGTTTTATAACATATGTACCATCATCTTTAAAGCCTATTAATTTTTTAAATGATTCAGCACTTACGTCTTTTCTAATTACATCACCATCTTGAACAAAAGCATTAGTTAATTCACCATTATAGTAACCTTCTGCGTTTACACCACCAAGAACAATCCATCCTGGATGATTTTTTTCATAATCTTTTGCAATTTCAACCAAAGTTTTTAATTGATACTTATCTGGGTTTGAATAAGTCCATGTTGCAAGTTTTGCATATTGTGATGGTTTCATCGTATATGTATAAACTTCTCTTATTTGTTTAGTTGTTTGTTGATTAGGACTAGACAACATCTGATAGTGCTGATATAACACATTTTCAGTCATTTTTGTTTCTTCGATTAAATCAACTGAACCAATACATTCTGCTTTTACATTAATCCCAAATCCAGTTATCCCTATTATGCTAAGCATTAATAGTGTTAACACTGTTATTATCTTTTTCTTCATCATTTCCTCCTACATATGTAAATCTTTGATAAGTTTTGCCCCCTCTTTCTACTAATTCTTCCCACATAGAAAGTGGTCTAACCCACATTGTGCCATTTCGTAGTGATTTATATACTACCATATCTTCTTCTGTTTCAGAATTTTTAGCAATAAATAATACTTCGTATAAATTGCCTTTAAAGTGTTTATATATTCCTTTTTTAATCATTTTTATTCCTCAAATGGATTAAAAGTATCATTTTCATCCATATTTTTAATTAAATCAACCAATAATTCTATTATTTCTTCAACATCTTTTAAACTACATACTTCAACACTAGAATGCATATATCTAAGTGGTATGCTGATAAGTTGTGAAGGGATTCCTTTTTCTTCTAGATAAATATTATCCATATCTGTATATGTTCTTGCAATTTCTACTGCTGGTTGCAAATTAATATTTAACTTTTTGGCAGAATTTATAATCTTTCTGGTCAAAATTTGATTGGCATGACTAGCAATTGTAAGAATAGGCCCATTACCTAGTTTTACTTCATGCGTGAAATTGTCACGATAATTTACATCAGTTCCAGAACCTACATCAAGTGCAATTGCACAAGTTGGAGTTACATAGGTTGTCGCAAATTTTGCGCCTCTACCAGTAGTTTCTTCACCAACTGTCGCAACAAAATATACGCCTTTGTCAATTTTCATTTCTTTTACACGTCTTAATACTTCTGTACATATATATACACCTATCTTATCATCTAGAGCACGTGCAGATAATAAGTTATTTTCTAACATTTGATATGTGTATTCATGAATTAATACATCACCGATAGAAACTAATTTTAATGTTTCTTCTTTAGATAGGGTACCAAGATCTAGATTTAAATCTTCAACTGTCATATTACCGCTAGTCATTTTAGCATTATAACCAATTACACCAGGGATTTTTTTGATATTGCCATTTTCATCTTTGTGATACACAACTACGTGCTGACCAATATACATATATGGTTTAATAGCACCAACGTTTGTTAATTTGCATATTCCATTATTTTCAACATTTTCAATAATTAATCCAATTTCATCAACATGTGCAAGTAACATAACTTTTACTTTTGATTTTTCATTTATACCATGAGTTACCATTAAACTATGATGATTATATGTTACATCATCGATGTTTTCTAATTCTTTATTTAACATTTTTTGAAATTCTAATTCATAGCCACTTATTGATGGTGTTTCTAACATTTTATAAAGTAATTTTAAGTCTAACATATTTACCTCTCTTTAGAATTCTTTATTTTGCCATGTTTTTGTTTTAACATCGTAACATGAATAATATTCGTTAACATTATCGAAGAATATTCCCATTTCTTTATACAAACCTTCTGAAAATTCTTCTTCTTTTATTTCGTCTAATTTACGCCATTGTAATTTTCCTTCAACATTATCTTCAATTAAATTCCCACTATATGTTGATGTTTTAAACATAAAAACAATGTTTCTTTCATTTTCTATTGGATCATACCAATCTCTTATCCCACAAAAAATCAAATTATCTATATCTAGATTAGTTTCTTCTTTAATTTCTCTAATGACTGATAAAACGATTGGTTCGCCTTCTTCAATGTGTCCTCCAGGGAAAGCTACACCACACCAATCTTTAACCCTATTTATTGTAAGAACTTCTTTAGTTTTCTTATTTTCAATGAGGCACATATTAGTTAGGATTATTTTCTCCATATGCTTTCTTCCCTCTGATTTTTTCAATGATTGTTACAACAAGCCATATCAAGAAATAAGTTCCGAATATACAAATTATAAACATTAATATTGTAAATATAACTGGTACTTTATCAGAAATATCGCAAAGTATTTTAACTGGTATATTTCCAGCTCTCTTTAGAAACATAAAATTAGTGTAATATGGGTAAGGGTAGTTATATCCTGATGTTGGAACGTTATCTACATGAATGTAAATAGGAATTGAATTAACAATAATTGCAAGTATATTTAATACTGAGCAAAATATTACGTAATCAATAAATGATTTTTTATCAATTTTAACAACACCATTAAGAAGATATGTAATACCAAGAAATACCATAAGACTATGATATACCATACTATACATACAGAAGTAGTGAAATAGCGGATACATTGTGAATGAAGTTGTTGGGAATATTAAAAACGATAATCCAGCAATTATTCCACCTGTTCCAACAAATGCCCTACCTAAATCAGCAATTTTGCCTTTTGCGTATCCCGCAAGCCATGCGGCATAGATGAACATTGAACAAAAATATAAAGGCACCCAGTGATCTAATTTATCACCTTCGCCATTAATAAAGGCAATTGTTATTTTAATTATTTCCAAAACTGTTACTACTATTGCAATTATTTTCGTTAAAAAAATAGCTTTATCCTTACCAATTTTTCGGCATTTATATGCACAAAAAGCAACAATTAGTAAAAATATTATTAATGTTACTATGTGACCTACCGAAAACATTCCTACTGGTTCATATTCATTTTCTTTACAAAAAAATTTACTTAAAAATATCATTTTGTTCTACCTTTTTACTGTTTTTAATATTATATAGCTCTATTATACAAAAAAACACTCAAAAAGTAAATCATTTTAAGTATTAAAAAAATTGCCAACTTTTAGTCGACAATTTTAATTTAGTTTTTCTTTTAACTTATTTACAACTATTTCTAGTACAAATACTATTATTACTATCAAAATACCATATGCTAGTAAACTTGCCATATCTAAATCTATTTTTATGTTATATAGTTCTTTTCCTATGCTATTTTTAGTTTGACATATATATTCTCCCATAATTAGGACTTTAAAACTCATTCCTAGAGCTTGAACAATTGACATAATTATGTAGGGTTTCATCATTGGTATATATATATCAATAATTTTTTGACTAGTTTTTACGTTTAGCATTTTTAATTCATCAGTAATTCCTTCAGGAATTTCATTTACACCAAGTATTAGTCCTTCAAATACTACTGGTAAAGTCATTAGTATTGTTATCACATATGGACCTTTTTTAGAACCAATCAATATGAAGATAAAAATTGAAAGAATTGCTAGGGGAACACTACGCATTATTCTTATTAAAGGTTTAAAGAAATTTACTGATAGTGGGTATGCAACATATAAAGAAGTTATAAGTAAACATATAACTAAACAAATAGCTACAGCAATAATCGATCTAAGAATTGTCATACCTATTGCTTTTAAACTACTTATTGAAGAAAGAATTTCTTTCATGCTTGTAAAGATTTGACCTATACTTGGAAAAATTAAGCTATTGTTATATATATTCGTTAGTATTATCCAAAATAATAATAGTAATAAAATAGACGATGTTGCAAAAGTAATACTTAATATCTTATTTTTGGTAATAGAAGCCTTCATCTGGAAGTTTTCCTCCCACTGTTTTGCCAAGGCCTAAATCCATTACTTTTGTAAAATAGAATTCAATTGCATCTTTTTGATTAGTATCAACTCTTAGATTACATTTACCTACAGCATTATTTAGTGTTTCTTCACCGATTTTATTTAAACTTTTGTCTACTTTTACAGCACTTTTTACAAGTGATTTAGGGTTTGTTGATGCAAGTCTTACAGAATTAATCATACTCTTTAAAGCTTTTTTTACGCTATCATTTTCGGCTTTGTCTTTTTTTACGAATATTCCAGCTTGAGGTAGTGAAACATTTCCAGTTAATTTACGCCATTCTTCTTGTAAATCAAGTGTATATATATTTTTGTTTTGTGATAATTTAGTAATTGATGGTTCAGCAGATACAATTATTTCAGCCTTACCACTCATTAAATATGAATTTGCGGTTGAGATATCATCAACATATTCGATATTAACATTTAGACCGCTTGAAGCAACAAGAGTTCTAAATACAACATCAGGTGTAGAATTTTTACCAAATACTGTTACTGTTTTTCCTTCTAAACTTGCAAAATCACTAATTTCACTTGTTGAAGCAAGGTAATAGTTTCCCCATACAATAGTTTCATAAAGCACATATGCAAAATTTTCAGTAGTGTTGTAGAATTTTGCGCCAAGATTTACTGGAGCAACAATAATATCATATTCAGCATTTGTGAATCCCGCAATAAGTGGATCAGAACCACTTACAATTTCTTCTTCAATATATTCTTCTTTATCTAAAGCATAAGATACACCTAGTGATGGTGTTCCAGTTGGAACTAACACCTTGACTTTTTCTGTATTTGTTGTGCAACTTACCATTAGTATTGCCGCAAGAATACTTATAATAAATAAACTTATTTTTTTCATTTTTAATTTCCTTTCTTTTTTGCTATTCTTATTATTTGCAATTTATTATAACATATGTTATCATTTAAAACTGTAATACTTATTACACTTTATTTGTTTTGAGGTAAAAAATGAACTGGATAAATTCTATTGAAAAAGATTTTTTAAATAAAAATAGCAAATTAGTATATTACAAAAAAGGCGATGTCATCTTTAATGAAGGTTATGTTTGTGATAAAATCGGTTATATAGAAAAAGGTGAAGTTAGTATTGTTACTTCAACCTATACTGAAAAAGAAGAAACGATAACTTATTTAAAAAGCAATGATACCTTTGGTGACATATTACTTTTTTCTAGTAATAACTTATATTTAGGTAATGCTATTTGTGAAAAAGATTGTATTATTCGCTTTTTTACAAAAAACAATTTAGAAGTTTTATTTAAAGATAGTATAATTTTAAATAATTTCTTAAAAGAAGTTACTAATAAAGCATTAACTTTAAAAAAAGAAAATAAATTATTAAAACATAAAAACATTAGAGATCGTATAATGCATTACTTATATGAAGAAAGTCTTAATTTGCAATCAAATACTATTGAGTTTAATAGTGTTATTAGTTTTTCTAAAATATTATCGATACCTCGTCCTACTCTATCAAAAGAGCTTTCTAAATTAAAAGATGAAAAGCTTATTAATATTACTAAAAGAGGTCAACGTTGTTTTATAACATTATTGAAGTAATTTAAAATAAAATATGAAGCCCAAAAAAGGGCTTTTTTTACGTTTTTTCTTTAAATCTTAGTATTTATCATAAATGGTGTTTTTTATTAAATTTGCCTTTTTTTAAGATTCTTACCAAAAAGCAAATAAATTCAAAATAATTACTAGACAATTAATTCCTACTGTAATTATTTTCTAAAAATATTTAATTGCTTTATTTTGAATTTTTTAGTATAATATAAATGCAAAAGGAGAAAAACAAAACATGAAAAAAATTAAGCGATTTATTTTTTTAAGCTTATGTTCTATTCTTCTTCTTTCATCAATGCTTTGTATAAGCGGTTGTAAGAAGAAGAAAAACGATATTATATATCGTATAAGCTTTATAGTGGATGGACAAGTTCAAGAAACAAAACAAGTAATTGAAAATGAATATGTTGTTGCAAGTTCTTCACCTTCTAAAGAAGGTTATGAATTTGTTGGCTGGTATGATGGTGAAAACGAATTTGACTTTTCAACAAAAATCACTAAAGATTATAATCTAGTTGCTAAGTTTATAACTATATGTGAAGCTAAAGGTCATGATTGGATTGAAGCTACTCCGGATAGACCAAAAACATGTTCAAGATGTGGTATTACTGAAGGTGATGTATTACACCTTGCAACAAAAATTGAAATTAGTGTACCAAGAACAACTCTAACCGTTGGTGAAACTCTTCAAGTGTCTGGTAAAATTACTCCAGCTGAAGCAAGTCAAAAGATTAATTGGCATATTAAATGTTATGATGGCGCTGTTGCTAATCTAGATACTGAAACTTTAATTCTTTCAACATCAAAAGAAGGTAGTTTATATATTTATGCAACTACTACTGATGGTTCTTATCTAGAAAGTTTTGTTGAAATTGTTATAACAAAACCACTAATTAATGAAAAAATATATGATGCATTTAATATTATGACAGGTTTTGGCGATAATGCCGCAACCGACATTGAAATAAATTATCACACACATAATACTTTAACTACTATCGAGTATACACTAGCAAGTGATGTTGAATTTAAAAATGCCACTGTGGTTAGTCCTACTACGGGATATTATTTTGCAAGTGGGCCTGAAAAAGTTTTGGTAGATTTTACTCCACGCAACGTAATGCGTGCTTCCATTAAAGGATTAAAACCTAATACAGATTATATCTATCGTATCAATAAAGGAAATGACACATATAGCGAAGTATATCATGTAAAAACGGCTAAAAACGATGGCTCTAAATCTACATTCTATGTAGCTTCTGATATTCACTATTGGACTAAATACGATGAAAGTACAGGTAAACATGTATCTCACGGTTCAGAAATCAGTGAAAAGATATTCCAAAATGCTTTGAACATGTTCCCAGAGATTGGCTTTTTTGCTACTGCAGGTGACATAATTGATCAAGGCGGTAACCTTTACGCTTGGGAAGCTTTCTTTGAAAAATCAGAAAGTTTAAAACAATTTGCAAGAATAAGCGTTGCTGGAAACCATGAATACTACTATTATGATATTAGTCAAACTGATTACAAATATCAAAAAGCCCATACAGCTACTCCATATAATGGACCTTCTACTCATATTGGTGCAAGCGGTTATACCGTATATAATGATATCTTATTTATCACATTTGATAATGAAAGAGCTATTGGTAAAGATGTACAATATGCTTGGCTTGAACATGTACTACAAACTGTTGAAGCAAAATATACAATCGTAATGATGCATTCACCTATATATTATCCTGCAACTGGGCAAAACGCTAAAGACCATGATGATACATTAATGGGTATTTTTGAAAAATATTGCGTAGATTTAGCTATAGCAGGCCACTATCATGGCGACAATTGGTGTCCAAACTTCTATGAAAATGCAACTTCTAGCGATACTGGTATTGGTGTAAACTATATTACATTATCATTTGGTGGTGTAAAGAGTGCTAGTGAAACAAATCGTCCTACTGGTTATGTATTTGAAGTAGATAATGGTCATTTCAAAATAACTCGTATTAATGATTTAGGTCAAGTCGTAAGTACTCGTGAGTTTGATACTAAGAAGCATAAAGAAGTTGTAAAAGAAACAAAAGAAAACTTAATCAATTCAATAACTGATACTTACGATGTAGATAAGAGCATTTATACACTTAATTTCTCTAATCGTTTCTATGGTAATGTGAAAGAAATGAATATTGTCGAAACAATTCGTGGTAAGATAAACAAAACTATTTACTTCCCAACTCCATCATATAACAAACTAGTATTAAAAGATGTATGGAACTATTATGATTATCATTTTGTAATAACCATTACTTTTGAAGACGGAACTACTCAAGTAATAGAAAAAGACTTAAAAGCTGGACCTAACATATATCTTTCAGCTTACCCTACAAGCGACTCCGCGGGTATTGAGTTCGATAAAGCCGATGATTCAATGGATCAAGTTATCAAAGAATACATTGTATATCTAAACGGAAAAGAAGTAGCAAGAATACCTTATTTAGTTGATGGTGAAGCAAGTAGTTACTATGAACTTACTGGTTTAACTAGTAACACAGAATACACTTTGAAATTTGTGGCAAAATCATACCACAACGAAACAGTTTTCACTACCGAAACTACATTTAAAACAACTGAATAAAAAAAGAAAAAGTCCTCATAGAGGGCTTTTTTGTTATTATCTGTTATAGAATTCAACGATTAAGTTTTCTTTAATTTCAGGTAAAATTTCACTACGTTCAGGGAAACGAACATAAGTTCCTTCGCCTTTATTTTCATCAAAGCTTACAAATCCTAAACGAGACACTGTATTTTCTAAAGATTCTTTTACTATTGCTAAATTCTTAGAAGTTTCTTTCATAGCAATAACTTGACCAGGTTTAACTGTATATGAAGGAATATCTACTTTTTTACCATCTACAACAATGTGACCATGGTTAACAAGTTGTCTTGCTTGACGACGAGTTGAAGCAAATCCCATTCTGTATACTAAGTTGTCCAATCTTGATTCCAATAAGATTAGGAAGTTTTCACCATGTTTACCTTCCATCTTTTGTGCTCTGTTAAAAGTATTTCTGAATTGTTTTTCATTAACACCATAAGTGAAACGAACTTTTTGTTTTTCTTGTAATTGAAGACCATATTCAGAAAGTTTTGCTCTTCTTTGTCCATGTTGACCTGGAGCATAATTTCTCTTTTGTAATTCTTTACCATTTTCTAATACTGAAAACTTTAGTCTTCTTGATTGTTTCCAGCTTGGGCCTGTGTAACGTGCCATATTTTTTCTCCTTTTTATTTAATAAATTTGTGGATAAAAATTCAAATTCAATCCTTAGATAGATTATCCAATATTTTCACCTAAGCAGCGAGATTACTAATATCCTTTAACGTGACAATCTAAGATTAAAAACCAAATGAATGCTGCATTTATCGCACCTTATATATTATACACTTTTTTTAGTAAACTGTCAAATAATATATATTAATTGTAAGTACGGCAAAGTTTTTTACAATTAAATAGTTTTATGAATTTTGATAATTATTGGCTCAACTAACTAACCTATTTGCTCTTAATGTTATTATAGGCACCTTTTAAATCTTCAAGTTCTTGTTTATTAAAGCCTATCAGTTTACTTCTATGAATTATTTCATTAATTGCAGTAATAATAACCTTTATTAGCACATCATAATCTTCATCAAAACAAATTAGATTATATAATTCAATTAATTTTTTCATTTTTACTATTTTTTCGGTATTTGATAATTTTTCATCATATGAAATATATTTTCCTAATTTGTTACCAACAAATATAGCCAGTTCATTCAAGTTTATTGTTAATTGATTATAGAATTTTGTAGTACCCTTTTTGTACAGTTGTTCTATTCTTTGTCCACTAGTATGATAAAATGATGGGAAGTTATTTAATAATTCTAAGGCTCCTAATTCATCACCTTTAGCAAATAATACTTTTGCTTTATATGTAATAGCCTCAAGTCTATAATTTTCAACATTACATCCTTCAAGAATTAGATTACACACTTTAACAATTTCTTTTTCATTTTGGATAAGCGCATTTATATCATTATCAGCTTCTCCACCTGTTACAAAGAACAAATATTGTACCATTATTTCATAATCATTAGGATAGTTTAATCTTGCAGCAACAACTAATTCCTTAGCTTTATCCCAATCATTATCAACATACCAAGCATTATGAATTTCTTCTTTAGCTTTCTTTATTTCTTCTTCAACAAGCATATAGTCATAACCCATTAACTCATCAATCGTTACCCCAAAGAAATGTGATAATGGAAAAAGTAATGTTATATCAGGGTATGTTTCATTATTTTCCCATTTGCTAACAGCAGCAGGTGTTACATTAAAAATTAACGCTAATTCTTCTTGTGTAATTCTTTTTTCCCTTCTTAATCTTTTGATGTTTTCTGAAATTTTAATGTTCATAATTACATTCCTTTCTAAAAATTTTTGTTTTATAGAGTTTGTAATGTCGATCTTAATTACTTTGTAAATTTACAATAACATTATATCATCAAAAGAACATTTTTACAACTTACCCATAGTTAACCATATATTAACTAAAAGTTAAGTTCTTAATCATTGCTACATTTATAAAAATAAAAAGAAATTTTTATTAATATATATCATTCGTTCCGTATCAACATAAAAAATAATAGAAATAACTGCAAATCTCAGTTATTTCTAGAACTTTTTCCCTAATTATTGGACTTTGCGATTACCGTAAATTGTTAGGATATTTATAGGTTACAATATTAGAACTTTTAAAGTTATCGGTTGCTTTTGCATATATATCAAACCGATATACTTTGCCTTCTTCGTATCGTAAATCTTTGAGTTCTGCTATTTGTTTTTTTGTTATGCTATCTACACTATATGGTACAAATTTTTCAGAAACTTTTTCTTCGTTAATATAAATTATTATATAGTACCCTTCTTTTGCCAGCGAGTTATTATCCCAACTTAGTTCAAAAGTATTATCGGTTGTTATTGTTGCGACAATATTAGTTGGTGTGGCTAATGGCTTAGGTTTATTTGCAATAGCGTTGATAACAAAATAGCTTGCAATTCCTAATATGAATAAGCTCACCGCAACAATCTCTTTTATTTTAGCTTTAGTTGTTGGAGCTTTCGAAAGCTTTGCAACATTGCCTTCAATATATTCTGTCATATTGGGTATAGTTGAATCTATTGAAAGTTTTTTTTCATCAAAGTTTGTTAATTCTTCTAATACTTCTTTAATTCTTATTTCAGTATCTAAACTTTTTACTGCGTAACCTCTAGCTTTTTTTACATAGTTATAACCAACTTTACGATAATCATCACTAAGTGCATTAAGAACGTTGTTATTTTCTTTTATTAATTCTTTATATCTTTCTTTCTTTGTCATATTCTTCTCCTTTTGTGTTATCTATTATAACACTTATTAATTCAAAATCATTGTCACCACCATAATCCCAAAACATAAGGCCAACTTTTTTGTTTTTTATGTATTCTATTTTTGCTTTTAACGAGATTGGATCATCATATGTTACGAATACCTTTGTCTTGTAATTATAGGCATATGTAGACTTTGTTTTTGAATCAAAAAATACTTCAAAGCCTTTTTCTTTGTTATAGTGACTCTTAATATAAAAATAGTGACAAGTTCCACTTTGATATTCCGATTGAATATAGTGAGCTTTCTTTCCAATAACTAAATCATTCTCAATATCTTCATCTATTTGATAAGCTTTACCATAAAACGCTGCACTTAAAATAATTTTTTCATTAGGTATTTTCTTTATTAGCTTGTGGTATGCTTCATCGATACTATAATTTCTAGAATCTATTTCATTTTTATATAGTGGACATAAATGTGATGTAACATCATCTAAATTTGCATCATAACTCATAACATTATAAAAATCAATGTATTCGTTTAAATAATCATAATCATACCTATTATCACCTAATGGGGTTCCGTGAACTGCCATTGTTAATAAATAATTAGGATCTTTATCTAACAAGGAAGTTTTTAACTCTTTTACAAAACTATTTAAATTTGCTTTATCTACTTCAATTGATAATTCATTACTGCCTGGGACTTCCCAATCAATATCTATTCCGCTAAAATTATTTTCAGTGATAAAGTTAACTAATGACTTAACTAATTTATTTCTAAGTACCTCAATATTACATGAAATGCTCATACCCTTTGCGCCATTAATACTAACAAGTGGCTTTACATTCTTAAATCTTAAATTTACTACTTGTTCGACTGAATCTAAAAAAGTACTAGGCATAGTTACAGTACCATCTTCTTCTACATGAATAAACGAGTAATATACAATATCTAATTTATCAACGTAGGGATTATCAAATAGATTCTTATTTAAATGTTTTAAATTATTACAATATATATATCCACAAAGTGGATTTATGTTTTTTTCATTATGCATTTGTTTCATTCCTTTTAATTACATTTATATTTTAGCATATTTTTTTATTTTTATAAAAAGTAATGTTATTTTTTTATAAAAGCAACTAAAAACACACATTATTTTCACAATGTGTGTTAATGTTTTATTGAAGTTTCTCTGCAACTCTTGCAAATGTTTTGAAATCTTCTGCAACTAAGCTTGCGCCACCAATTAATGCACCATCAATATTTGGCTTTTTCATTAATTCTTCAATATTGTTTAGTTTTACACTTCCGCCATATTGAATACGTATAGCTTCAGCAGTTGCATTGTCATATAATGATGCAACAGTAGCTCTAATAAATCCACATGTTTCATCAGCAACATCTGCAGTAGCAGTTTTACCAGTACCAATAGCCCAGATTGGTTCATATGCTATAACAAGTTCTTTTACTTGATCACTTGTTAGGCCTTCTAAATCTTTTACTAATTGGTTTTTAATAACTTCTTCAGTTTTTCCACTTTCTCTTTCTTCAAGGTGTTCACCTACACAAAGAATTGGAGTTAAACCATGGTTGAATGCAGCATGTAATTTTTTGTTTACTGATTCATCTGTTTCATTAAACATAGCACGTCTTTCAGAATGTCCAATGATAACATATGAAACACCAATTGAAGTAAGCATATCTGGAGCAATTTCACCCGTGAAAGCACCGTGTTCTTCAAAATGCATATTTTGTGCACCAATTCTTAAATTTTCGCCTTGACGTTTTACCAAACAACGTAGTACTACGAAAGGAGCACAAATTACAGTATCAACTTTATCAATTGATGGCATATCATTGTTTACTGCGTAGATGAAAGCAAGAGCTTCATCACGAGTTTTGAACATTTTCCAGTTTCCAGCAATTATTGGTTTTCTCATAATAACGCCTACTTTACATCAGAAAGACAAGTTACACCTGGAAGAGCTTTACCTTCAAGGTATTCTAAGCTTGCACCGCCACCTGTTGAAATATGAGTGAATTTCTTTTCGTATCCCATAGAGATTGCGGCTGCAGCAGAGTCACCACCACCAATAATAGTAGTTGCGCCTTTTAAGTTAGCTAATGTTTCACAAATAGCTTTTGTGCCAACTGCGAATTTTTCTACTTCGAATACACCAGCAGGTCCATTCCAAACAACAGTCTTAGCACCTTCTAGTTCTTTTGCAAATAATGCAATTGTCTTAGGACCACAGTCTAAACCTTGTTCTTCAGGTTTAATATCATTTACTGAAGCAACTCTAGTTTCAGCTTTAGAAATTGCACCAAAGAAATCAGCAGCACAATCTTCATCAGAAACTGTAACTGTTACTACATCTACAGGTAAAATAATTTTACCATTTGCTTTTTCAAGTAAACCTTTTGCATAGTCTACGAAATCTGGTTCGCATTTAGATTTTCCTACTTCTAAGCCTTGAGCTTTGAAGAAAGTATATGCCATAGCACCACAAATCATAACTTTGTCTGCCTTATTTAATAAGTTTTCAATTACAGAAATCTTATCACTAACTTTAGCTCCACCTAAAATAGCAACGAATGGTCTAACTGGATTATCTACAGCACCACCAATAAATTTAATTTCTTTTTCAAGTAAGAAACCAGCAGCTGAATCATTAGGGAAATGACTAGCAATACCTTGGTTTGAAGCATGAGCACGGTGTGCAGTACCAAATGCATCGTTAACAAATACATCCCCTAAACTTGCCCAATAAGCACCAAGTTCTGGATCATTTTTAGATTCTTTTTTGCCGTTTAAATCTTCATAACGAGTATTTTCAAACATGATTACATCGCCGTTTTTCATATTAGCGATAGCATCTTCTAATTCTTTTCCTCTTGTAACTGGAACAAATTTTACAGGTTGTCCAAGTAATTCTTCTAATCTTTTAGCAACAGGAGCTAAACTATTTTTTGCAAGGTCTGCTTCTTCTTTAATACGTCCAAGGTGAGAGAATAAAATTACTTTTCCTCCTTGTTCAATTGCATATTTAATAGTAGGTAATGCTTGTACAATACGGTTATCATCAGTAATAACGCCGCCTTTCATAGGTACGTTAAAGTCAACACGCATTAGAACTTTTTTACCATTTAATTGTAAGTCTCTTATACTTTTTTTAGTCATTTTCTTTTTCCTTTCTAAAATATCATTTCATTTGACTTTTTTATTTTTAAACCATTGTCATAATATTTCGTTAGTAAACGAATAGGTTGATTAACTATAAGTTCACTAAAATCAGAAAATATAACTTTAGTCTTTTCTTCATCCTTAATCATATCAATTACGCTATAGCAATTAATATATATATTGTCAATCTCTTTCTTGTTTTTAGTTGGAATAAGTACTAGGTTTTCTGATAGATATATTGGTATATGTTTTCTTATATTGAATACTTGAGATGTTGCTTTCATTCTTCCTTCAATAGTTGTTAAATCTTTTAGACAATAATTATTCAATACTTCTTTTAAAGTATTATTTATTAATATTTCTTGATTATTCTTCAACTTGATAGTAGTAGAACGATTCCCCTTTTTTAAATATAAAATATCAAGATCCATCATGCCTAATTATTATTAGTCTCTTTTAATTCTCTTTTCTGTTTCTGGATCAAAGAAGTGGCACTTATTCATATTAATCATTAATTTAATCATATCATTAGTATGAATATCGATACGTGCTGGAACTTTAGCAGTGATGGCTTGTCCCACAGAATCTTTACCAGGAAGTTTTACTCTAATTTGAGATTCAGCACCTAATAATTCTGAAATATCAACTTTGTATTCACCAGTCCATTCAGGATGTTCTTCAAAATCATCTTTTTGGTCAGAAATATCTTCTGGACGAATACCCATAACTAATTCTTTTTCTAGGTAATTCTTTTCTTTTAATAATTCAAATTTTTCTTGTGGAACTTGTAGACGAACTACACCATATTTGTGACTACCACATTCAAATATTCCGTCTTTACCAACAACACCATTTACGAAGTTCATTGGAGGAGTACCGATGAATCCACCAACGAAGATGTTATCAGGGTTGTCATATATTTCTTTTGGAGCGCCAATTTGTTGAATCCAACCATCTCTCATAACAACGATTCTTGATGCCATTGTCATAGCTTCAATTTGGTCATGGGTAACGTAGATAGTTGTTGTTCCTAAACTTTCATGAATCTTAATTAATTCTGAACGCATTTGTACACGTAATTTAGCATCTAGGTTAGATAGAGGTTCGTCCATTAAGAATACTTTTGCGTCACGAACGATAGCACGACCTAACGCAACACGTTGACGTTGACCACCTGATAAGGCAGCTGGTTTTCTGTCTAGGTATGGTTTTAAACCTAATTTTTCTGCAGCGTCTTGAACACGACGATCAATTTCAGTACGAGAGAATTTACGTAATTTTAAACCAAATGCCATATTATCATAAACTGTCATATGAGGGTATAGAGCATAGCTTTGGAAAACCATCGCAATATTACGATCTTTTGGAGCTACGTCATTCATTACTTCTCCATCAATTAATAATTGTCCACTAGTGATTTCTTCTAGTCCTGCAACCATACGTAATGTTGTTGTTTTTCCACATCCAGATGGACCAACAAATACGATGAATTCACGGTCTTTAATTTTTAGATTGAAATCAAATACTGCTTGAACATTGTTACTATAAATTTTGTTGATATTTTTCAATTCAACTGTTGCCATAAATAGCCTCCTTTTAATTATTTTTTAATTTTACTCTTATATTATACCAAAAAAAAGAACAAATTAATATAGTCAATTTGTTCTTTTATTTTTGATTTTTTTAAACAATATGTTTTTTATTGCCTCTTAGATAATAAGTAGAACGCACTCGCATGGGTAAATTTTTGTAAATTTAAACCTGTTTCTTTAAATATTGCATCTAATTTATTTAATAAACTATTTCTATTCATATATAAAAGTTTTGCGCTTAAAGAAACATTCAAATCATTCTTAACCATTACATCTAAGATATCTTTATTAACTTGATTTTTTAAAACAACATCAGTAGTTTGCTTTTTGATTAAATCTATTGCTTCATCACATTGCTTATGATTTATTGTGAAAATTACCATTGTTGCTATATCACTATACATTTTTTGATTTAGTACATTATCTTTTATATATGTTTCAATATAGTTATAAACTTGTTTTCCTGATACTGTCTCATTAATGTAAATGCCTTCATGCATATAAATATCATATCCTAAATCAACACTAATAGTTTCGATTAATTCATTTAACTTAATTTCAAAATTTTCTTGATAAAAACAAATTAAATAGTCATATAGCTTTATCGTATAGCAATTCAAATATACTTTTGTTAATATTTCTTCTAATACTTCTTCATCGATTTTATTTACTTTAAAGATTGATAATTTTAACTTTTTTTGTTGAAAAGGGTAATGACCATTATCTAATAGATAAGTATATATGCTTTCTTGTTTTTCATTTCTTGAATAAACCTTTTTTTCAACATATTGTAATTTCAATAATTCATATTCTTCAGTAGAAATTGTCTTTGAAATTCCAAAAACTTGATGAGTCGTTGGAGTATAAAAATAGTAATTGTTGTCATCAAATGTTTTAGCATTTTCAATTATTTTCTTTCCATATATCTCTTTTAGTCTATCTAGCATATTGAACTCACCTTCTTAACTATTTTAATTATATAATAAATTTTTGTTTTTTTCAAGAAGATAATTCTTGTTAATTATTTTTTTATCTTAAATCTATATTTTGACTTTTTTTGTAAAGGCCATATAGTACAATGTTTATACTTATTTTAGGAGGGCAAAAATATGAATGAAATATCACCAATTGATTTTTTTAAATACTATCAAAATAATTTAAATTTTAAAATTATCGACATCAGGTCGACTAATGAATTTGAGGAGTACCATATCATTGATGCTATCAACATACCTTACAATCTATTAATGGAAAAGCATCATCTTTTTATGAATAAATATCAAACATATTATATAATTTGTAAAAATGGAACAAAGAGTTATCATGCTACAAAATACTTAATGAGATTAGGTTATAATGTTGTAAATGTTATAGGTGGAATTGACCACTGGATAGGTAGTGTAGTTACTAATTATGCGTAAAAGCAAGTTCATTTGAACTTGCTTATTTCTTTTTTCTAGTTGATATTTTTAACACAATAACTGTCATATCATCTTTTGTTTTAATTTGATTCTTAATAGTGTAATTTAATATCTCATATACTATTTGTTGGGGAGCTAAATCTTTAGCATTACTTATAAATTCTTCTAACAAATCATTATCAATTAAATTCTCTACTACTCCATCGCTACTCATTATTATCATATCGCCATCTTCTAATTGATAACTGCTTTGGTCAACTTCTTCATCTATGCCCAGTGGCAAACTTTGATTTATTATTTTATCTACCATTTTATTCTGTTTAAATATATATGTTGTATTAGCCCCCATTTTATAAAAAGTTGCATTACCATTGTGTCTATTTATATCTAAGAAGTCAAGAGTTGCATAACGCTCTAAATAGTCTTGTACAACATAAAAAGTATTAAGTATTGTTAAAGCAGTTGAAGGATCGATATTTAGTTTAATTATATCTTCTACCAAATGAAGTGTCATATCACTTTCATAGAATGCACTATAACCTTTTCCCATGCCATCTGATATTGCAAATAACATATGCCCATTGTTTTGTTCTTTTACCAAATAATTATCGCCACTTATCATTTGATTTTCTGTAGGCATATTACCATATGCATATACTACATCAATAATTAATTTAGGTATTACATTTAAATAAATTGTTGTATTTTCTTCTTTTACAAACTCAATAGAAACTTCACAATTTGTTACTGCTTCAAACAAGCTATTCAATACTGGTTCTATGTCAGTTAGTTTTTTATTCTTTATACCAATTGTTATCAAAAAATCTTGTTCATAACTTCTAACTACTTCATAATAAGTAACATTATATTCTAATTCTAATAAATATGCTTTTGCTTTTTGTAGTTGTTGATAATTTAATTCTGTTTTGCTTGTTGTATCAATTACATAGTTTTTTAAAGCATTTGAAACACCATTAATTTGTGCTAATAAGATATAGTTATTTGCATTTTTTTCATTAGCATTTTGATTTTTAAAAAACGATTGTTGATTAAGTAATTTCGATGTATTATATATCGATTGAAATCTATCACAGTAGTTTATATATTCTTGATAATTGTCTTTAAAATTTTCATCTAAAGTTAAAATGTCTTTGAAAATTGGATACAATGTTTTTTGCCTTTTTTCAAAACATTCTTTTTGTTTAGAGCAAGTTTTACAATGCTGATCAATAATTGTTTTTATTCCACTACTAAGTCTTTCATTAAAATCCTTGGGGTTTTGAAAACCAACAACAAATCTATCTAAGAATCCCGCAAACTTTAAGATTTCTTCATTAACATTTTTTTGCGCAAGTTCATGCATTTCTTTATATTCATCTACTTCCTCTAATCTTTTAGGCATTAAGAAATACGCAAATATTTCAAATAAAATGCTAACAACCATAATCGATATATATGTAGCTGGGGACTCAATAGATTTACTCAAAATTAATATAGCAAGTAGTGTATTTAAAATACCTATTGTATAAATACTTCTTATTGTGTAAATTCCTGATATTGCAACAATAATTAATGCTTCGTTTATTCTTTTGCCAAAAAAACCCATACAAGTTGCTAAAATGCCAAATAATAAACTATATATGTTTCTAAACTTTCTGCTTAAATACATCGCAAAATAACTACCAACTAGAGGAAGTAAATTTACATTACCTATTGCAACAAATGATGCACCAAAGCAAGCTAATAAAGCAAGGAGAATTTCTAATAAAATGTAACTATTATATGTTTCATTATCATTTATTAAAAATCGTTCTTTAATGTTTTGAAAGTCTTTTAATAGTTTTGCTAAATAAATATCTAGGAACAAATATATTAATATACTTGTTAAAATATAAAATAGTTTTATCCAAATACTTATGTCTAGTTTAGGATAAATAAAAAGCATTAGGCAATTTATTAATAATATATAAACGCTAACTACTATTTTTGTTTGACCAAATATCGACCAATCTTTTTTTACACCAGTTTGATAAAGTAGTAAAAATACAGTTGTCACAACAATTAAAATCAAATATGCAGGCCACATTTCTTTGGCAAATAATAATATACTTATAAATGAAACTGGATATATGTATATTATATTTTTTCTATTCTTCAATACATAAAATAACAGTACTGGTAAATATAGTGAAAACGATAAGTTCCCTTTTATAGTCAAGATTAGAAAAAACGATATTATTATCATATTAATTTTTTTTAACATATAGTTCTCCCCCAATTAATTTACAAGTATTATATCAATTTTAGTTGTCATAAAAACACTAATTTAATCATATACTAAAAATATTTAAAAATAAAAAATAGATAAAGAATAATCTTTACCTATTTGTTTTCTTTTATTAGTTCTACTGTTCTTTTTAAAGCATCAAGTCTAGATATTGTAATTACCCTCTGACAAGTAGTACATTCAAGTTTGTAATCAATTCCAATTCGTAATACTTTCCAAGTACTCCCTCCACAAGGGTGTTTTTTTTTGAACTTTAAAATATCTCCAACTAAAACAGATGTTGCTTCTATCATTTATTTTACCTCTTTTTTCGTCTTTTTGTTATTGTTTAAAATTTCTTTTGCAAGTAATCTATATTCTTTCGATCCTCTCGAATTATACGAAAATTGAATTACTGGTATTCCATGCATTGGAGCCTCTTGAATATGTGAAGATCTAGTTATAATGGTATTAAACATTTTTTCAGGAAATAAGAATTTTACTTTATCAACTATCTCATATCCTAAAGTATTACGATTATCTAGTTTAGTTAGTAAAATACCTTCTATTTCTAATGGTTTATCTTTTTGTATTTTTGTAATTTTATTAACCATTTGTGACAAAGCTTCATATGAATAATATCCACACTCAACTGGTATTATTACTGAGTCACTTGCGTATAAGGCATTATCAACTATTAAACTTAATGAAGGAGGACAATCTATTAATATAAAGTCATACTCTTTTTTTAATTTGTCAAGTTTTTTCTTTAGTAAAAGTTCGTTGTCTTTTACGTTGTACAAACTTTCTTCAATATTTGCAAGTTTAATTGAAGCAGGAATTAAATCTACTTTTTCAACCTTTGTGTGTAATATCGCCTTTCTTAATAGACCTACATGAGTAAAGAAATCCGATACATCGAATAAAATGTCTTCACGATTAATTCCTAGCCCTAATGTAGCATTGGCCTGTTGGTCATAGTCAACAATCAAAACTTTTTGATCGTTTGAGGCGAGCGCAGACCCTAAATTAATAGCTGTTGTGGTCTTTCCTACCCCACCTTTTTGATTAACAATGGAAATAACTTTACCCATAATGTTCCTCCTTTCTTTTATTATTTTAATGGTCTTTTCTTAATCTTTGCAAAACTTCTTGGATATATAATTGGCGTTTTTTCAACCTTTTCTATCTCAATTACTACCCTTTTTCCTGCATTTTCTGGCAATTCATATTGATGAATTTTAGTAATTTTGCCACCTAATTTATGGATTGAATCCCCAATTTCTTGACATTCATCATGATAATTTTGCCCCTTCATAGCAAGAAATTTACCACCAATTTTAGCAAATGGAATAGTAAGTTCCGATAAAATATTCATATTTGCAACAGCTCTTGCGGCAACAAAATCATACGATTCGCGTTTATCTAATATGTATTCTTCTGCTCTTTTATTTACGACTTCTATCTTTTGAAGTGATAATTCCTCTATTATTTTATTTAAAAAATCACATCTTTTTTTAGTAGGTTCAAGTAGTGTTACATACATATTAGGATATGCAATTTTTAGTACAAGTCCAGGAAATCCTGCACCGCTTCCGACATCTATTAACGTAGCATTATCAAATACATTTTGTTCTTTTAGAACCAATAGGCTATCATAAAAATGTTTAACATATACATCACTGAATTCAGTAATTGTGGTCAAATTCATGACTCTAGATTCAACATCCAACATTTCATAATACCTAAATAATTGTGATAATTGCTCATCGTTTAGTGGTTTTACTTGTTTTAATAGTTCATTATATTTACTAATATCAAGCATTTTTATTTTTTTCTCTTTCTGTTTGATTCTATATATACTAATAAGATAGCTATATCCGATGGATTTACACCACTAATTCTTGTTGCTTGAGCGATAGTACGAGGCTTTACGCGCATTAATTTTTCACGTGCTTCACTGGCCAAATTGGCGATTTCTTGATAGTTTATATCTTCTGGTATCAATACACTTTCAAGTTTTAATACTCTGTTTGCTTCTTTAAATTCTTTATCAATATAACCTTGATATTTAACTTCAATATTAACTTGTTCACCTAATTCATAATCTAGAGGATTATCAAAATTAGCCATTTTTACAATATCAAAGTAACTGATTTCAGGTCTTTTCATTAGTTCTAATGCACTAATACCATCTTTTAAAATTGGAGAATTTATACTAGTTAAATAATCATTTATATTTTGTTTAGGAGTTAAGCGAGTATTTGCTAGACGTTCTTTTTCGTCTTTTAAAGTCTCCATCTTTTTCAAATAGTTATTGTATCTTTCTTCACTAATTAATCCGGTATGGTATCCATATTTAATAAGTCTTTGATCGCCATTGTCATGTCTTAATAGTAAACGGTATTCAGCTCTAGATGTTAACATACGATATGGATCAGTAACACCTTTTGTAACCAAGTCATCTATTAAAACACCAAGATATGCTTCATCCCTCTTTAATACTATTTGTTCTTTTCCTCTTACTAAACAGCTTGCATTCATACCAGCCATTAGTCCTTGGGCAGCTGCTTCTTCATATCCACTTGTACCATTAACTTGTCCACCAAAAAACAACCCTTTTACTTTTTTAGATTCTAAAGTCGGTTTTAATTCCAATGGATCAACGGCATCATATTCGATTGCATACGCATATTTTGCAATTTTGGCATTTTCAAAACCAGGTAAAGAATGAACCATTTGTTCTTGAACATAATGAGGCATACTTGTTGAAAAACCTTGTATATATGTTTCATTAATTTCCATACTTTCTGGTTCTAGAAATAATTGATGTCTTTCTTTATCCGCAAATCTTACTAGTTTATCTTCTATTGATGGACAATATCTTGGCCCAATGCCTTCTACTATTCCCGAATACATACTTGATTCGTTTAAATGTTCCCTAATAATTTGATGAGTTTTGGGAGTAGTCCATATCAAGTAACATGGGACTTGTTTATCGAATGGTATCATATCTTTGGGATTGGTTTCATAACTAAATGTTAAAGGCATATTTGTACCTAATTCTAATTGACCTTTTGAAAAATCAATTGTATCTGTATAAACTCTTGGTGGTGTACCAGTCTTTAATCTTATTAGCCTAAAGCCGTTTTCTCTTAATGATTGTGACAAACCATAGTTAGTATCTTCTCCATCTGGCCCTGATGGTTTTGTTTCTTTACCACATAATACCCTAGAAGATAGATATGTTCCTGTCGTAACTATAACTGTTTTCGCTTTTATCTTAGTTCCATCTTCTAAAATAACCCCTTGGATTTTTCCATCTTCAACCATTATTTTATCTACTAATGCAATATATATATCTAGATTAGGTTGGTCAGTTACTACTGTTTGCATGTATCTTGCATATACTAATTTATCTGATTGAACCCGCATTGCACGAACAGCAGGTCCTTTTGATAGATTAAGCATTTTTACCTGTAAGCAAGTCTTATCGGCAGATTTTGCCATTTGCCCTCCGAGAGCATCAATTTCTCTAACTAAGATACCTTTTGCGGGACCACCAATCGATGGATTACATGGCATATTTCCGATACGCTTAAAAGCTCCACAAACCATAATCGTATTAAGGCCTACCCTTGCATTGGCTAAAGCAGCCTCAATTCCTGCGTGTCCACCACCAATTACTAGTGCGTCATATGTTTGATCAATTTTATTTAATAATTCCTCTTTAGTTAAAACTTTACTCATTTTAATGCTTCCTTACTATATAGGCAATAACAACAACTAAAACAAGAACGATAAGACCGGCCAAAAGTCCTATTAGTTTAGTCATTGATTTATTCATTTTTTGCTTTTTTTCTAATTTTTTCTGCTTGTTAATTTCTAACTGTCTTTCTTTTGTCATGGGAAGTTTAGCCATACAAAAATCACAAGTTAATGCATCATATCTATTGTCGTTGTGACATTTTGGACAAATCATATTATCACCTATCTTTTTATCTTTTAATTTATTATACAACATTTTGATATTTTTTTCTATTAGATTGTTTATCTTTTATAAATATAAAAAAAGAAACTACTAAGAACTAAAATGTTTTACTTAAATTAGTTCTTTTAGTAGTTTCTATTTTACTATTTTACAATGACACCCATTACGCCTGGTTCCATTCCAGCCGCATTAGCTTCATCAGTATCAATATGCATAGCAAGTGCATATGAATCACTAACACGTACAACAACATCACCAAAAATTAATGAACGTTCTGGAGTGTTAATTTGTACTTTTACAATTTCTTTATCACTAACACCTAATTCTTTTGCGTCATTTACAGTTGCATGAATGTGTCTTTTTGCAACAATAACTCCTTCTGTTAATTCTAATTCACCTTTAGGACCAACTAACTTGCAACCAGGTGTACCTTTTAAATCACCAGATTCTCTAACAACTATAGGTAAGCCAATACTTCTTGCGTCGGTTGCAGAAAGTTCAACTTGAGAAGCCTTTCTGAATGGGCCTAAAATAGATACTCCTGCTAATTCCTTCTTAGGACCAACTACTGTAACTCTTTCTGCACAAGCATATTGTCCAGGTTGTGATAACATTTTTTTAATTGTTAATGTAGCGTCATCACCGAATAAAGTTTTAAAATCTGCTTCAGTTAAATGAATATGACGTGCAGATGTTTCAACGATAAAATCTTTTGCCATGCTAATTCCTTCTTTCATTTTTTATACATATATATTATAACAAAAAAAGCCAAATAGGTCAAAAATAAAACCTAATTAATTTGAAAAAAATAGTAATATATTATATAATATATATATAATTATAAATAAAGGACTTTAATAATATGAAACTTGGAATGATTTCTCTAGGTTGTGCTAAGAATTTAATAGACTCTGAATTGTTTTTAGGAGTTGCTAAAAAGTATGATCTAGAAATTACAAACAATTTAAAAGAAGCAAACATAATTGTTGTCAATACTTGTGGCTTTATAGAAAGCGCTAAAAAAGAAGCAATTGATACAATATTAGAAGTAACCGAAAACAAGAAAGATAAAATTGTTATTGCGATGGGATGTCTTGTGGAAAGATATCTAGATGATTTAAAGAAAAGTCTTCCTGAAGTAGATATATATTTTCCAATCAAAGATTATAAAAATATCGATGAACTATTTCAAAAACTACTAGGCAGTACTAAAACATATAAAATGAATTATGAAGATCGTTTAATAACAACTCTTCCTCATAGTGCATATTTAAGAATATCTGAAGGATGCAATAATAGATGTAGTTATTGCGCAATACCACTTATTCGTGGTCCATTTACCAGTAGACCATTTGAAAGTTTAATATCGGAAGCAAAATATCTTGCAAAATGTGGTGTTAAGGAAATTACTCTTATTGGCCAAGATACTACTCGCTATGGTACTGATCTAAAAGAAGGCAAATATTTACAAGATTTATTACATGAAATATCTAATATACCAGGAGTATCACTTGTTAGAGTATTATACCTATACCCTGATGAAATTACAGATGAAGTAATTAATGAAATAAAAAACAATCCAAAAGTTGCAAAATATTTCGATATACCTATTCAACATGCATCAAATAAAATTTTAAAGGCTATGAATAGGCGTGGCAGCAAAGAATTTATCGTTGATTTAATTGCTAAAATTCGCAAGCAAATTCCTGATGTAACTATTAGAACAACTCTAATTGTTGGCTTCCCAACTGAAAACAACCAAGATTTCAAAGAATTAGTAGATTTTGTTGAAGAGATAAAATTCAACAGACTTGGTGTCTTCACATATTCTGATGAAGAAGATACAAAAGGCTATTTAATGAAACCTAAAGTATCTGAGACAACAATGAAAAAAAGATTAAATGCCATTATGCAAATTCAAAATGGAATATCAAATAAACTTAATCACGAATATATCGGTAAAACATATTCGGCTATTATTGATAGTTATGATTCACAAGCCAATAAATATATTGTTCGTAATGAAGCTTATGCACCGGATGATGTTGATGGTTTTATCTATGCAACTAATGACTCAGGATTAAAAGTTAATATTGGCGATATAGTTAAGATAAAGATTACTGATGCAAATAGTTATGATCTATTTGCAAAGATAATAAAAGACTAATATAATTTGTTAGATTATTAACCTTTTTACAATTAGTATATATAGAAAAAAATAAGCTTTGAGCTTATTTTTTTATACATAGATCTAAAACTATTTTTACTAAAATTGTAACTGTAACTAATAATGTTATGATAAAAATTGCTAGTGGAATTTGAGATGTTGTAGGTACATATATTAATGTCATTGCTAAATTAACTAATAAGCATAATATATGAAATACCAAGGAGGCAATAAATAATTTTGAATCTCTATTTATTCTAAAACTTAGTATTAGTCCTATTGTCTCTACACATATTATTCCTGCTGATACAGCCTTAAATCCACCATTTGCGAAAATTATAAAAAGTACAATTTGCACAACATACATTGCTAATAGTACTAAATTATATATTTTAATTTTCATTTTTTACTGCCTCCCGTAATCCTCTTAATATTTCTACCATTGCCCAAGTATCTTGTCTACAATATACTCTTAGTGCTAAATATTTTTCATCATATTCTTTTTGCGTTAAATATGGTAAACTACCATATGTGACTATTGCTTCAGTACCATTTTTGACAACCAAATTTTTATAGGTTAAATTAGTAAATAGTGGTAATACTTTTTTTATAGAAAATGAGCCGTGCATTAAATTATTATAATATGTAAAATCAGGTTTTTTCTTTTGTTCTTCTTTTAGTTTGGTATTTAAAATATCATCATACAAAGCTGATGAACCATTTAATACTTCCAACAAATCAAATACATGTTCATTAATATTATCTAATTCTTTTTTATATTTAGGGAAGAATGCCGCAAGTTCATGTAATCTCGTTTTTTCAAAAGACTTATTATAAACCATTACACATCCACCATTCTTTAGGTCTATGTCATGAATCAATTGTTCAGTCAATTCTAACCTTCTATCATGGTGATCTTTCGCAAGAAATTCATAATGATTAGCTACTAAATCACATTCTCCAGGTCTATTTTCAACATGAAGCGAGTATTGAAATAAAGATTGTTCATATGGTTTTTCACCTTTAAATCTTGGCAATGGGCAATTGTAACTTTCGAAATCAAGATGAAATATTGGATATCTTATTTCTTTTAAAGCTAATTTAATTCTTTCTTTATCCATATAAACTTTATTATTAACGTAACATTCATATTGCATAATGTTATCATTTTTAGTCAAGAAATCCCTACACTGATCTATTGTATAATATCTTCTATTTATCAATTCATAAACAGTAAGTCTATCCCTTTTTCCATCAGGTGTTTCTTCTGAAAATGCATAATTTTTTTTCATAAATTCAAGTATTGAGCCATCTCTCAATACTTTTTTCATACATATATTACAGAACTTACATTGAGTAGTTTTCTTGTATTCACAACATTCACCAAGCATATGTGTATTAATAGTTAGGTATTTTAGATTTTCTAATATTCTATTACATTCATCATCTATTTTAAAAAAATATTCCTCAACTATATCACTTAAATCATATATTTTAAATAATGCATTACCATTTTCATCAAGGTCATAAATTGGTTTACCTTTTTCATCATATCTACCGCTAAAGTGATACTCACTATTTAATACAACTAAATAATATTCAACATCTTTAAATTCGTCATTAGCATTGATACGGCTATTTTCAACAATATATTTTTCTACCGCAAGGTCATAGATATATTTCCCCACTTTAGAAAATTTATTAAATAATGCGTCATGTTTCTTTTCTACCATTTTTTGGGTTATTACTTTTTTACCAGCTACAGTACCTATTAGTTCATCGCCTACATATTCATATATATTATCTCTATTTTTCAAGAAAAGAGGAAACTCTTCCCCCTCTAAAGTTATTTTAAAATCGTCATACTTTTTACTTGTTGTAGATTTTACTTCAAAGATTTTAATGGAATCTTGGTCTTCAAAATATATATCTAAATAACAATAGAATTGATGCCCAAAATTTTCAAATTCATACTTCTTTTGTTCGTATGTGTTTTCAGAAGCAATTACTTCATGATTGAATAACTTTGATATATACTCTGCGGCTAATCGTTCAACTTCGGTAAATATTGATTTGAAAGCTTCCATTTGGGCATTTGTTATGATTGTCAAATCTGCTCCAGTTTCTTCATCGAACATCCCCTTGAAAAATTCATTTAGTCTTTCTTGTGATTCATCGAACATTCCTTCAGGAATATCTTTCATTTCTTTCAATAATTCTTCTGTTATGACAGGGGTGCCATCTATTTCTTTTACTTCGTGGAGAAATCTATTAATATACAAATCGTAATAACTTACAAAGTTACGACATCTTGCAAAGTTTTTGAACATTGTTTTTGATATATTCATTATTATTTCCTCATTAAAAATTTATTACCAGGCTTATCTAAAACCTTTTTATAGATTTCATTCATATTATAATCATTTAAATATTCGCTTTCATTAACATAATCTAATTTTTCAGTATCGTCTAATACATATATATAATCATATTTTGTTACTTCTTCTAGTTTTGGAAAAACTTTCGTAACCAAACCAACTATGTTTATTTTTTGATAAACGCCAGTTATCTTTTTAGCATTATCATCTAAAGAAATTGCTTCAAGACGGTTTTCTTTTAGTCCCATTTGTTTGAATAGTTTAATATACCCAATAAAAGAACAATTAGTTGTATAGTCAAATGACTCTTTTAAATATATTGCTTTATTAATCAAGTTCTTACATTTATTTTCTGTTTCTATTAATTTAACATTGTTAAATAAAACAATTTGGTTTACTCTAGTTTCATTAATTGTATTATTAAGATGCTTATATAGAGAATTAGTTATATAGATAATGTTTATATTTTTTTCAATATTACATATTTTTTTATAATAATTATTTATTAATATTGTCGCAATGTCATAATCTGACAATATTTTCGTGTTTAAAGTGTTATTATAGTTAATAATGTTTAATTTTGAATAAACAATTGGTTTTTGTGAAATACCATCTAATTCGTTTGTTTTTTTGATTAGCATTTCATTTGCCCTTTCAACAAATTCAATCATTGAAGCAAATTTAATGTTAATGATATCATCAAAACCACAATTAGAATATAACTTTAAGCTTTCTTCATAAATATCTGAATCACATAATAACACGTTATAACATGTTTCTGATAACTTAAATTCATCTTGTTGAACTTGTTTACTTATAGTTTGTATTTCACTATTTAATTTATCAATTATTTTATCACTAATTGTTAGCAATGACATACCATCTTCAATTATTACGTCTTTTATATTTTGTAGTTGTTCATTATTTTCTATTTCAACTTTTAATAAATTATTGTTAATAAAAGAAAGTTTATTATTTTTTAAGAATTCTATTAACTTTATATTTGTTTCCTCTGTTTCATATTCAATATGATTAATTTTGAACTTCATACATATTCACCCTACCTGATAATATTATAACATAAATAAAACATTTTTAAATGTTTTTTGTATAAATTATTTAAATAGACTAATAATAATACCAAAGGGGAGGAAAATTATGGAATTTAAAGAAACAAAACACATAAAAACCAAAAAACAAGATAAATGTGGAGATTGCTATTACAATGGTAATTGCACTGTAAAAATGAATACTTGTCCTTATTTAAAGACAAAAAAAGTAGAAAGCTAAACTTTCTACTTTTAATTTTTTTTATGGTGGCTTGGGCCGGGATCGAACCGGCGACACATGGATTTTCAGTCCATTGCTCTACCGACTGAGCTACCTAGCCAGCATAATGGCGGTTCCAACGAGACTTGAACTCGCGATCTCCAGTGTGACAGACTGGCATGTTAACCACTACACCATGGAACCATTGGTTGCGGAGGAAGGACTTGAACCTACGACCTCCGGGTTATGAGCCCGACGAGCTACCAACTGCTCTACTCCGCGATAAGAAAAATGGCGGAGAAAGAGGGATTCGAACCCCCGCGGCTGTTACACCCTGTTGGTTTTCAAGACCAATCCCTTCAGCCAGACTTGGGTATTTCTCCGTATAATTTCTATCAAAATATGGTGGACCTTCTAGGACTCGAACCTAGGACCGACCGGTTATGAGCCGGGAGCTCTGACCAACTGAGCTAAAGGTCCAAAGTTTTTACAAATGGTAGCGGCGGAGGGACTTGAACCCCCGACCTTCCGGGTATGAACCGGACGCTATAGCCAACTAAGCTACACCGCCATATTCCGCTATCTTAAAAAAATGGTGGATCCAAAGGGACTCGAACCCTCGACCCCCTGCGTGCAAAACAGGGGCTCTTCCAGCTGAGCTATGGACCCACGTGATTGGTGCCTAAGGCCGGGGTCGAACCGGCACGGTATTGCTACCACAGGATTTTAAGTCCTGCGCGTCTACCTATTCCGCCACTCAGGCATACGTGACTATAAAGAAAAAGATGGTGTCCCCGAGACGATTCGAACGTCCGACCCACTGATTAAAAGTCAGTTGCTCTACCAACTGAGCTACGAGGACATCCCAAATAATGGTGCCGACTATAGGAATTGAACCCACAACCTACTGATTACAAGTCAGTTGCTCTACCGATTGAGCTAAGTCGGCGCATAATGGTGGAGGATGACGGGCTCGAACCGCCGACCCTCTGCTTGTAAGGCAGATGCTCTTCCAGCTGAGCTAATCCTCCATACGTGCTTAAGTGTTTGAATGTCTTAGGATATTTTTAAATGAATATAGAAAGGAGCTGGCAACTACCTATTTTTGCCTTTTCGGACTATCGTCGGCGTAAAAGTGCTTAACTTCTGTGTTCGGCATGGGAACAGGTGTGTCCACTTTGCAATAATCACCAAACTCTCTTTCAAAATTGGATATACTTGTTACTTTTATTTTTAAGGTTAAGTCCTCGACCTATTAGTATCAGTCAACTCAACACCTCGCAGTGCTTACATCTCTGACCTATCAACCTCATCATCTCTAAGGGGTCTTACTTATTTCTAATGGGAAATCTCATCTCAGGGGGGGCTTCACGCTTAGATGCTTTCAGCGTTTATCCCGGCCGCACGTAGCTACCCAGCTGTGGCCTTGGCAAGCCAACTGGTGCACCAGCGGTGCGTTCATCCTGGTCCTCTCGTACTAGGGACAACTCCCTTCAAATTTCCTACGCCCACGACAGATAGGGACCGAACTGTCTCACGACGTTCTGAACCCAGCTCGCGTACCGCTTTAATTGGCGAACAGCCAAACCCTTGGGACCGAATACAGCCCCAGGATGCGATGAGCCGACATCGAGGTGCCAAACCTCCCCGTCGATGTGAACTCTTGGGGGAGATCAGCCTGTTATCCCCAGGGTAGCTTTTGTCCGTTGATCGACTGCCTTTCCATTCAGCACAGCCGGTTCACTAAGCCCAACTTTCGTTCCTGCTCGACCTGTCCGTCTCGCAGTCAAGCTCCCTTCTGCCTTTACACTCTATGAATGATTTCCAACCATTCTGAGGGAACCTTTGGGCGCCTCCGTTACTCTTTGGGAGGCGACCGCCCCAGTCAAACTGCCCACCTAACACTGTTCTATTCCCAGCTTATGGAAACTAGTTAGATACTAAATGTGCGAGGGGTGGTATCCCAAGGTTGACTCCACGAATACTAGCGTACTCGCTTCTTTGTCTCCCACCTATCCTGTACATCACACACCCAATATCAATATTAAGTTGCAGTGAAGCTCCATGGGGTCTTTCCGTCTGATCGCGGGTAACCTGCATCTTCACAGGTACTATGATTTCACCGAGTTTCTTGTTGAGACAGCGCCCAAATCGTTACGCCTTTCGTGCGGGTCAGAACTTACCTGACAAGGAATTTCGCTACCTTAGGACCGTTATAGTTACGGCCGCCGTTTACTGGGGCTTCAATTCAAAGCTTCGCCTTGCGACTAACTTCTCCTCTTAACCTTCCAGCACTGGGCAGGCGTCAGCTCCTATACATCAGCTTACGCTTTAGCAGAAACCTATGTTTTTGTTAAACAGTCGCTTGGGCCTATTTTCTGCGTCTCCCTCACGGGAGCCCTCTTTATTCCGAAGTTACAGAGTAATTTTGCAGAGTTCCTTAACAAGAATTATCTCGCGCGTCTTTGGATTCTCTCCTCGCCTACGTGTGTCCGTTTACGGTACGGGCACCATAAAATACACCTAGAAACTTTTCTTGGAAGTGTGGCTTCACCAGACTTACGTCATCATACTTCAAGGTTTTGCTACGCGGATTTGCCTACGTAACCCTCTTTGTACTTAAACTGAAATCCATTAATCAGCTCTGATTAGCCTCCTCCGTCATTCCTTCAGTTTTATGGTGGTTCAGGAATATCAACCTGATGTCCATCAGCTACGCTTCTCAGCCTCACCTTAGGACCCGACTTACCCAGGGAGGACGAGCCTTACCCCTGGAAACCTTAGGCTTTCGACGGATGGGATTCTCACCCATCTTATCGCTACTCACACCGGCATACTCACTGCTAAGCGCTCCAGCTGCCCTTCCGGTCAACCTTCTACGCACTTAGTACGCTCCCCTACCGATTAGATTCTTCATCTAATCCCGCAGCTTCGGTATTATGCTTAGCCCCGATACATTTTCGGCGCAGAATCACTCGACTAGTGAGCTATTACGCACTCTTTAAAGGATGGCTGCTTCTGAGCCAACCTCCTAGTTGTTTAAGCGACTCCACCTCCTTTCCCACTTAGCATAATTTTGGGACCTTAACTGGCGGTCTGGGCTGTTTCCCTTTTGACCATGGACCTTATCACCCATAGTCTTACTGCTGCGCATATTATACGACATTCGGAGTTTGATTGAGATTGGTACCGCGAGGTGCGGCCCTCACCCATTCAGTGCTCTACCTTCGTATAACTCTTCTCACAACGCTAGCCCTAAAGCTATTTCGGGGAGAACCAGCTATCTCCGGGTTCGATTGGAATTTCACCCCTAGCCACAAGTCATCCAAGTCTTTTTCAACAGACCCTGGTTCGGTCCTCCACCTGGTTTTACCCAAGCTTCAACCTGCTCATGGCTAGATCACCCGGTTTCGGGTATACGTCAATCTACTTATTCGCCCTATTAAGACTTGCTTTCGCTACGGCTCCACTCCTAAAAGCTTAACCTTGCAAATTAACGTAACTCGCCGGCTCATTCTACAAAAGGCACGCTATCACCCATTGATGGGCTCTAACTGTTTGTAAGCACACGGTTTCAGGTTCTTTTCACTCCCCGCCAGGGGTTCTTTTCACCTTTCCTTCACAGTACTGGTTCACTATCGGTCACTAATGAGTATTTAGCCTTACGAGATGGTCCTCGCATATTCAGACAGAATTTCACGTGCTCCGCCCTACTCTCACACCGAGATCTCTTTATTTCGTATACAGGGCTTTCACCTTCTTTGACTTGCTTTTCCAATACAATTCTACTATAAAAAGATTTTGTAACTCTTGATGGTGCTGGGCTCTTCCCCTTTCAATCGCCTCTACTTAGGGAATCATTATTTATTTTCTTTTCCTCTGGGTACTAAGATGTTTCAATTCTCCAGGTTTGCCTCATATAGCTATGTATTCACTATATGATACTAGTTCTTCAAACTAGTGGGTTCCCCCATTCGGACATCTACGGATCTCTGCGTACTTACTGCTCCCCGTAGCATTTCGCTGTTAGTCGCGTCCTTCTTCGCCTATTAGTGCCAAGGCATCCACCGTGCGCTCTTTGTTTCTTAACCTTACATTTTTTTTTGAATCCAAAAATCACTTAATTTTTGATTGCGATTTAAATTCTCTGATTTAAATCTTTTTTTACTTTGCGACAAGTATTATCCAATTTTCAAAGATCTATATTCATTTTATAATGAACAACTTTATAATCTCACCATATAGCCAAAGCTTAATGGTGGGCCTAAATGGACTTGAACCATCGACCTCACGCTTATCAGGCGTGCGCTCTAACCAGCTGAGCTATAGGCCCATATGGGTATATAAAGATTTTTGTGAAAGAATTGAATCTTTCAAAACTAAACATAACAGATAGGAGTAAGTTCTTAAAGAATTGTTTTTTTGTAGGCTCGGGTGCCTACTTGGAAAATTACTTTTCCGAAAGTTATTGTCGTAAGAACTTTGTTCTTACACCTTTCTCCTTAGAAAGGAGGTGATCCATCCCCACGTTCTCGTAGGGATACCTTGTTACGACTTCACCCCAATCATCTGTCCTACCTTAGACGGCTCTCTCCTTGCGGTTAAGCCACCGGCTTCGGGTATTACAAACTCTCATGGTGTGACGGGCGGTGTGTACAAGACTCGAGAACGTATTCACCGTGGCATGCTGATCCACGATTACTAGCGATTCCAACTTCATGTAGTCGAGTTGCAGACTACAATCCGAACTGAGACCGGCTTTTTGAGATTTGCTCCATTTCACAATTTCGCTGCTCTTTGTACCGGCCATTGTAGCACGTGTGTAGCCCAGGCCATAAGGGGCATGATGATTTGACGTCATCCCCACCTTCCTCCAACTTGTCGCTGGCAGTCTCATTAGAGTGCTCAACTTAATGTTAGCAACTAATGATAAGGGTTGCGCTCGTTGCGGGACTTAACCCAACATCTCACGACACGAGCTGA